>Ga0075364_10002142_pt1 | contig 11057 bp, 7 predicted proteins | sample EndMetdeltDD1764_FD_71517 | JGI IMG/M metagenome (GOLD analysis project Ga0075364, IMG submission 71517) | Populus endosphere microbial communities from Tennessee, USA - Endosphere MetaG P. deltoides DD176-4 | ecosystem: Host-associated > Plants > Roots > Endosphere | place: USA: Tennessee...
TGGACGTACTTCCCGGCCCTCGTCTGGCGCACCGAGCTGCTGCGGCGCTACGGCTTCGACCAGGACCTCGACGTCGTGCAGGACCTCATCATGCTGCTCGACATCGCGGCCGACGGCGGCACGATGGTGCTCGACGACGAGCCGGTGTTCGCCTACCGCCGGCACGCCTCCAGCGTCTCGTCGGCGACGGCGGTCGACGGCACGCGATTCGTGCAGGAGCGCGCCCTCTTCGACCAGTCGGCCGACCTGTTCGACGGGAAGGGCTGGCGCCGCGCGGCCCGGGCGGCGCGCTGGCACACGTCGTCGCGCCTGCACGCGCTCAGCCAGGTGCCCCAGGCCGTCGGCCGGCGGGACGGGCGCGGGGTGCGCATCCTGCTCGCGCACGCGCGCGGCGCCGACGTGTCCGGACTGGTCAGCCGCACCCGGGGGCGCGCCGCGGGCTGATCAGCCGCGACGACCCCGCGGATGCCGCGGGTCGGCCAGCACGCACTCGAACGCGGCCAGGGTCTCGGCGGCCGTGCGCTCCCAGGAGAAGCCGGCGGCGTGGATCCGGCCGCGCGCCGCGAGGTCGGCGAGCCACTCCCGGTCGGTGGTCGCCCGGCGGAGGGCGGCGGCGATCGACGCGACGTCGGCCGGGTCGAAGTAGCCGGCGGCATCGCCCGCCACCTCGCGGTACACGGCGATGTCCGACACCAGCACGGGCAGGCCGACGAGCATCGCGTCGAGGATCGGGAGCCCGAAGCCGTCGACGAAGTTCGCGACCAGCAGGGCGGTCGCCCGGGAGTACAGCTCGGCGAGTTCGTCGTCGGGCACCCAGGTGCGCAGGTCGACCCAGTCCGCGACGCCGAGCTCGTCGACCAACGGGCGCAGCGGGTCGTCGCCGCGGCTGCCGGTGACGACCAGCCGGGGCCGCTCGTCCGCCGGCAGGTGCGCGATCGCCCGCACCAGTCCGGCGAAGTTCTTGTGCGGCAGACGGTTGCCGACGGCGAGGAACAGCGCCGGTTCGCGCGGGCCGGTGCTGAGCGGCACGTGCGGGTCGAGGGTGCCCGCGCTGTGGATCGGCACCACCCGGGACGCCGGGAAACGCAGGTAGCGGGTGATGTCGGCCGCGGCATCGCGGCTCACGGTGAGGATCAGCGAGGCGTTGCCGGCGGCCCGCTGCTCCATCCACTGCACGGGCTTCGTGTAGAACGGCGTCGCCATCAGCTCGGGTGAGCGGAAGTACAGCATGTCGTGCATCGTGTAGATCGCCGGGACGCGCGAGCGCCACGGGCCGAGCGTCGCCGGGGAATGGATGAGGTCGGCCCCGAGCCGTCGCGCGGCCCGGCCGACCATGAACAGCTCGGCGAACGCCCAGGCGAAGCGGTTCTCGCCGCTCCAGCCGGAGGGGACGATCTCGCCGGGGAACCAGGAGGAGTCGAGTTCGAGGAACTCGTCGCTCGCCCAGCCGACGAACTCGTGCTGCGGGGCGAGGCGGCCCAGCTCCGCGTAGACGGCGCGGGTGTGGGTCTCCATGCCCCCCTTGGTCCCGGTGTACGAGAGCAGGTCGACGAGGATGCGGGCCACGTCAGTCCCTGTGGTCGATCGCCAGGATGCCGAGGAACATGCCGCCCATGACCGTCTGGGCGCCGAGGATCATGAAGAGCACCGCGGGCACGGCGAGGCGGATGGTGTCGGTCGGGTCGAGCTCGCCGAAGCCCTGCGCGCCCCAGACGACGAGCTGGGCGACGGCGATCGCGAGGCCGGCGACGAAGGCGAGCGCCCCGACCAGCGCCGCGCTCTCGACCGAGACCCGCTGGGCGAGCGAGGAGAACATCTTGCTGCGCGGCAGCACGAAGCCCTCGCGCTGGGCGTAGGTCTTGGTGAGGAACCAGAAGAGCACGCCCTGGTAGCCGACGACGGCGAGGGCGAGCAGGTAGAGCTGGCTCGACACGTCGAAGCCGACCGCGCCGATCCGGAACGGGCCGAAGAGCAGCGCGAGCGACCCGATCACGCCGAGGGCGAAGGCCACGAGACCGGGGTAGAGGAACAGCCACTTCGGGCTGAACACGAGCAGGAAGCGCAGGTGGCGCCAGCCGTCGCGCCACGAACGCAGGTGCGGGGGCCGGCTGCGGCCGTCCTTCTTCAGGGTCGTCGGCACCTCGCCGATCCTCAGTCCGCCGAGCGTCGCCTTCACGACCAGCTCGCTCGCGAACTCCATCCCGGTGGTGCGCAGGCCGAGGCCGAGGATCGCCTCGCGGTCGAACCCGCGGAGCCCGCAGTGGAAGTCGCGGATCGGCGAGTCGAAGAGCACCCGGCCGATCCAGGAGAGCACGGGGTTGCCGAGGTAGTAGTGCAGCGGCGGCATCGCGCCCGGGGCGATCCCGCCCTTGAAGCGGTCGCCCATCACGAGCTGGGACCCCTTCCGCAGTTCCTCGACGAACAGGTCGAGGTTCGCGAGGTCGTAGGAGTCGTCGGAGTCGCCCATGATGACGTACTTCCCGAGGGCGCCCTCGATGCCGCCCATGAGTGCCGCGCCGTAGCCCTTGCGCGGGATGTCGATGACCCGGGCCCCGTGCGCGCGGGCGATGTCCTGCGATCCGTCGGTGCTGCCGTTGTCGGCGACGATGACCTCGCCGCGGACGCCGGAACGGGCCAGATAGGAGTTCGCCTTGTCGATCACGATCGCCAGCGTCTCGGCCTCATTGAGGCACGGCAGGACGATGGAGAGCTCGAGGGGCGGCGTGGCCATGACGTGGTGTCTTCCGTTCGTGCGGCCCGACGGGCGCTTCGAACTATCATTATGACCGGCTGAGGGGCCCGGTCGTCGCCCGGGCCGGGAGGGCGACATGTCACTGCGCGAGGCCCTCAACGGGCATCGGAACTCCTTCGGCATCCTGCGACTCGTGCTCGCTTCGGCGGTCATCTTCGACCACGCGTTCCCGCTCGGGGGCTGGGGCACGGCCCCGTTCAAGGCGTTCTGGCGCGACCAGCAGTCGCTCGGCGGGCTGGCCGTGCTCGGCTTCTTCGCGATCAGCGGCTACCTGGTCGGCAAGAGCGCGCAGAACGCGGATGTCGTGCAGTTCCTCTGGCGCCGGTTCCTGCGGATCATGCCCGGGTTCTGGGCCGCGCTGCTGGTCGGCGCGTTCGTCGTCGGCCCGATCTACTGGGTGCTCGAGGGCAACGACCTGGCGGCCTACCTCACGCTCGGCCCCGACGGCCCGGTCGCCTACCTGTACCGCAACTGGCTGCTCACGATCGGGCAGTACCAGATCCACGACATCTGGGTGGCGACGACGCCGTTCGGCCTCGCCGGCTCCGGCGGCCCGATCAACGGGTCGATCTGGACCCTCGTCTACGAGTTCACCTGCTACCTGCTGCTGGCCGGGCTGCTCGCGTTCGGGATCGTGCGCAAGGCGAAGGTGGTCATCCCGGTGGTCGCCGCCCTGCTGCTCGCGCTGCAGATCGTCAACCAGGTGATACCCGACGGCGCCGGATCGGTCGTGCCGTTCTTCGGCGACCACTGGCGGGTCGAGTTCGGCTTCATCTTCTTCGTCGGCGCGGCCTTCGCGGTCTACTCCGACCGCGTGCCGTACTCCAACGCCTTCGGGGTGCTCTCCGGTCTCGTCGCCGCGGGCACCCTGGTGGTCGGCGGGTTCAACACGATCGGCTTCGTCGCCTTCGCCTACTTCCTGCTCTACCTCGCGGCACGGCTGCCGGTCGCGGCCCAGCGGGTCGGCGCGGTCAACGACTACTCCTACGGCATCTACCTCTACGGCTGGATCGCCGAACAGGTGCTCGCCTACGCGGGCGTGCACACCTGGGGCTACCTGCCGTACGCGCTGCTGTCGCTGCTGCTCGCGGCCGTCGTCGGGGTGCTGAGCTGGCACCTCGTCGAGAAGCAGGCGCTCAAGCTCAAGGATCGCGGACCGGGCCGGGGGATCGCCGGGCCGGTCGCCCGGGTGCGCGCCCGCTTCGCACGCGAGGCCCCCGCGCCCGCGCCCGCGCCCGCGCCCGCCGAGGCGACCTGAGGATGGCGACCCCGCGCCCCACGGTCCTGCTGCTGGCCGCGACGGTGGTCTCGGGCGCGAGCGGCTACGTCGCCAACGCGCTGGTCCCCGCCGTCGCCGGCGTCGAGGAGTACGCCGCCTTCGCGGTGCTCTGGTCGGCGGTGTTCCTCGTCGTCGGCGCCCTCGGCGGCGTGCAGCAGGAGGTGACCCGGGCGGCGACCGCCCCGAGTGCTCCCGGCGGGGCACGCACGCTCCCGGTCGCGGTGGCGGCGACGCTCGTCGTCGGCGCGCTCGTCGCCCTGCTCGCGCTCGTCGGCCTGCCGGCCCTCGGCGTCGAAGCGGGTGCCGCGGGCGTCGTCGCGGCGACCGTCGGCGTCGCCGGGTACGTCGTCGTGGCGATCGTCTGCGGGCGGCTGTACGGCGTCTCGGCCTGGGTGCTCGTCGCGGCCCTCATCGCGATCGACGGGGTGCTGCGCCTCCTCGGCGTCGCCGTCGCCCTCGCCGCCGGGGGCGGCATCCCGGCGCTGGCCTGGGCGATCGCCGCGCCGTTCCCGCTCGCCCCGCTGCTCGTGCTGCCCCTCCTCGTGCGCGCCCTGCGCGGCGCGGCGCCGCTCGACGTGCCGCTCCGCCGCCTGGGCTGGAACGCCGCCCGGCTCGTGCTCGCGGCGGCGGCGACGGCGCTGCTGCTCACCGGGATGCCCACGGTGCTGCGCCTCGGCTTCCCCGCGGCCGCCGCGGTCGACCTCGCCCCGGTCGCGCTCGCGCTGAGCCTCGTGCGGGCGCCGCTGCTCATCCCCGTGCTGGCGCTGCAGAGCCTGCTGATCGTGCGGTTCTCCGCCGCGGGGGCGCGGAGGTCGGCGCTCCGGCTGGCCGCGGCGATCGTCGGGGCCGGGATCGTGCTCGCCGTGCTCGCGGCCCTCGTCGGCCCGGCCGTCCTCGACGCCGTCTACGGCCCGCCGTTCGGGGCCGATCCGCTCGGACTCGGTCTGGTCGTCGCCTCGAGCGGGGCGCTGGGCGCGCTGATCGTGCTCGCCGCGGCGCTCGTCGCGGGCGGGCGTCACGGCGCGACGCTGCTCGCCTGGGGGAGCGCCGTGGCCGGCACCCTCGTCCTGCTCGCCCTCCCGCTGCCGCTCCCGTTCGGCATCCACGCGGGGGTCGCGATGACGGTCGGAGCCGCCGCCGGCGTGGTCGCCGCGAGCGTCGCCCTCGTGCGCCAGGAGACGTCGCGATGACCGGGCCCACCGTCTCCGTCGCGCTCGCGACCTACCAGGGCGCGCGGTTCGTCGAGGCGCAGGTGCGCAGCATCCTCGAGCAGTCTCGTCCGGTCGACGAGATCGTCGTGGGCGACGACGGCTCGACCGACGGCACCGTCGACCTGATCCGCGCCCTCGTCGGCGCGACGGCGGACGGCCCCCGGCTGGTCGTGCTCCCGCCGGCCGAGCGCTCGGGAGTCGCGGCGAACTTCTCCCGGGTGCTCGGCGCGACGACGGGCGACCTGGTCGTGCTGAGCGACCAGGACGACGTCTGGCATCCGGATCGGGTCGAGGCCGCGGTCGCGAGATTCGCCGCGGAGCCGGAACTCGACGTGCTGTTCGGGGACGCGCGTCTCGTCGACGCCGACGGGGGCGACCTCGGCGCGACGCTGTTCGGCGCCCTGCCGGTGCGCGAGTCGGAGCTCCTCGCGATCGAGCGGGGGCGTCCGCTCGACGTGCTCCTGCGGCGCAACGTCGCGACCGGGGCGACGATGGCCGTCCGCCGCCGGGCGGTCGACCGCGCGCTCCCGGTGGGCGCGGGCTGGATCCACGACGAGTGGCTCGCGGCCACCGCCGCGGTCGCCGGCCGGATCGGCGTCGAGCGTCGCCCGCTCGTCGACTACCGCCAGCACGGGGGCAACGAGATCGGTGTCGTCGCGCCCACCCTCCGCTACCGGATCCGGCGGATGCTCGAGCCGCGCGGGGAGCGCAACGTGCGCCTCGCGACGGCGTTCGCCGCGCTCGCCGACTGGGGGCGCAGCCACGGATCCGCGCACGACCTGCTGCGCGCGAAGGCCGAGTTCGAGGCGCGGCGGGCGGGTGCACCGCGCGTCCGGCCGGCCCGGCTGCCCGTCATCCTCGGCCAGTTCGCCGGGTACCGCCGGTTCGCCAGTCAGGGGATGCTCGACGCCGCCCGGGATCTGCTGCAGCGCGCCTGACCGCCGCGCGCCTGACCCCCGCGCGCCTGACCGGCGGGCCTCAGTCCTGCGCGCGCCCCCTCCTGCCGCGGGCGCGTGCGTACACCCCGCGGAGCCCCTGCGACCAGCGGAACGTGCGGGTGTTCCGCAGGGCGATCAGTTCCGCCTCGACGCTCGGCGGCGAGATCTGCCGCAGGGTGCGCTCGAACAGCGGTTCCGAGATGGAGGCCATCAGGTGGTGCGCGGCCGCGAGCGCGGCCTCGGCCTCGACCGCCCGCTGCTCCGCGACGTCGAGCTCGCCGCTCAGTTCGCCGATCTGCACCTCGGCCTCCTCGAGGGCGGCCTCGAGCCGTCGGCGTTCCTCGATGCTCGCGCGGTTGGCGATCGCCGCCCCGACGCGGTCGCGCCCCTCGGCGCGCACCCACTCGCGGAGGCTCGTGGCTCGCGCACGGAGTTCGGGGTCGAGCCACTCGAGGGGCTCGGCGGGTTCCGCGGCGGGGAGCGGCGGCGTGCCCCCCGAGAGCGCCTCGAACACCGCCGACCACCAGGTCTCGGAGGCCGCGCGCCGAGCGGCATCCCCGCGAGCGAGGTGCTCGGAGATCGTGGCCCGGGACGCCCAGGTCGCCCGCAGGGTGTCGCGCGCGTCGTCCGTCGCCAGCCCGACGGCCGACATCGCGGAGTCCGCGACCCCGAAGTTGGCGGCGTTGCCGCCGAGCTTGACGTCGGTGTACTCGTCGACCGAGAACGTGAGGCTCGGCACGCCCCCGCCCAGCGCGAACACGGCGGGGTGGTAGCGCGTCGAGATCGAGAGGGCGGCGCGACGCGCGAGCGCGGCCGAGACCGCGGGGCCCGCCACCGGCAGCGCGCGGAGGCGCCCCGACCGGCCCGCCTCGACGATCCGGGCGTGGAGGGCGGCATCGCCGACCGTCTCCTCGGGGAGCACGGAGGCCTGGTGGGGGAGCAGCACGACCTCCAGCCCGGTGACGTCGACGACCTCGTCGAGGAAGTGGGCGATGCGGGCGACGAACGCCTCCGTGGGCGTCGACCCGCTGTACGGGGCGAACGTCGCCAGCACGTAGTCCCCGCTGATCGCGTGCGAGTCGGGGATGGTCGGCGGGTCGGCCAGGAAGACGGCGTCGTCGAGGGTGAGTGCGGCCCGGGTCGCCCCGAGCTCGGACGCCACCCGCAGGGAGCGGGCCTCGCGCGTGCCCACGAGGCGCGCCGACTTCAGCAGCTCGGAGACGAGCTCCCCGTCCCGACCGGTGAGCTCCGGCCCGAGGGTCTGACCGGTGACGACGAGCGGCTTGCTGAACAGGGCCGCGAGCGCCCCGAGGGCGGCGCGCTCGTAGACGTGCTCCGGCCACTGCGAGTTGAGGTTGCCGCCGCCGGCGATGAGGACGGCGTCGGCGTGCGACACCGCCTGGATCACGGCCCACGCCGGATCGTCCCAGGTGAGCAACCCGGTCGAACCCTGCGCCGTCCTGAGGATCCGGTCGAGCCGGTCCTCCCGGTCGTCGAGACGGGGCACGCGGGCGGCCGAGAAGTCGATCCGCGCCTCGCACGCGTCGAGCCCGTAGCGGGCGCGCGTCTCGTCGGGGGTGGTCGACAGGGCGTCGAGCTGCGCGCCGCGCGCCCGCAGCTCGCCGACCGCGACCTCGAACATCGCCTCGTCGCCGACGTGGAGCAGACCGTCCTGGAGTCCGACGTCGGCCAGCAGCAGCACTCTCATTCGTGATCCTCACGGTAGGGGGCCATCAGGAGGTCCCGGACGATTCCCGCGGTCGCCTCCGCCGAGAACCGCGTGGTGGCGTCGACGAAGGCGCGGTCGGCGAGATCGCGCGCGTGGTCGGCATCCTCGAAGATCCGGCGCATCGCGGCGGCCGCGGCTCCGAGATCCGGTTCGGCCCAGGTCGCGTCCGCGGCGTACGGGAACGCGTCCGGCCCGACCTCGACCAACTCGTAGGGGATCAGCTCGGCCGTCTCCGGCGTCATGTAGTCGAGGTTCCCCGAGTAGGCGGTCGCGATCACCGGCGTGCGCCGCGCCATCGCGTCGGCCATGTTGAGCCCGTATCCCTCGGAGCGGTGGAGCGACACGTAGCAGTCGGCGTGCTCGATCATCCCCTTCATGCCCGCGGCCGAGACGTACTCGTCGAGGAAGACGACGTCCCGGCGACGCCCGGCGACGGACTTGACGTGTTCGACGTCCAGCGGCCGCTTGTCGCCGTTGATCGACTTGATCACCAGACGGGCTCCGTCGGACTCCTCGAATGCCCGCAGGTACGCCTCGATGGCCCCCGCCGGGTTCTTGCGCTTGTGGACCGAGAAGTAGTCGAAGTTGGCGAGGAAGACGAACTCGCCCTCGGGCAGGCCGAGGGACCGCCGGGTGAAGCGCGTCGGCCGGGTCGGCGCCTCGATCGCGAGCGGGACGTTGCGCACCGCCTTCCCGGTCGCGGCCTGGATCGAGGCGCGGGCGAATTCGCTCGCCGTCCAGACCTCGTCCACGGAGTCGAACGACGCGCGCCAGGTGTCGGGGAACTCGGAGAGCTCCCAGAACCACAGGCCGATGCGACGTCCCCGCAGTTCCCCGAGCCGCATGATCGTCTCGATGCGACCGATCTCGTCGGCGTTCGCGCAGACGATGACGTTCTCGTAACCCGGCTCGGTCGCGATCCGGAGGCGGGGCCGGTGATTCTGCCGCGAGAGGTTGCCGGCGGGGGCGGCGACGAGCTCGGTCGGGATGCCGGAGCGCGACACCATGTTCGCGGTGCGTCGCCCGGTCTCCCCGATCCCCAGCTCGGACGTCGCGTGGGCGATGACGCTCCAGCCGAACGCCCGACGCGCGGTGCCGGCGGGAGCCGCGTCGTCGACGACCGCATCGTCCGCCGGAGGCAGTGCGGCGACGATCTCGCTCGTGCGCGCCGCCGGCCACGGGTCGTTCTCGACCCAGTCGAGGTACCGGCGGGCGTCGGCTCCGAGTACGTCGGGGAACGCCTTCCGCAGGTCGTCGCGACCCTGCCACCACGAGTAGGCCGCGGGCGACGGCTTGTCGGGACCGAACCCGATCCCGGGGGTCAGCAGCCAGCGCGTGAACGCGTCCGACTCGGTGATCGGGTCGGGGAGCGGCGTCAGCGGTCGCAGGTCGCCGAGCCGGATGTCGCGCACCAGACGCCGGATCTCGCGGGAGATCCGCAGACCGTTCGGAAGGAAGTCGAGGCGGTAGGGATTCTTCCTCATCTGCAGGTGCCCGGCCGCCTCGAGGTCGGCGCCGTAGTCGTCGCAGAGGTCGGCGAGCGCCGGCTGCTCGCTCAGCAGGGTCCGCGGCCGTTCGCCGAAATGCTTCGAGAGCAGCCAGGGCTTGGCGGGGTCGTACCCGCTGAAGTGGAAGAAGCGCAGCGGGACCCCGGACACCGTGGCGTTGTCGGGGGGACCCTCCACCGTGCGCTCGTGGAGGTTCCAGTACGCGGCGTTGAGGCCCGGGTCGCGCGAGATGTGGTGGCGGAAGAGCGACGGTGCCCAGTCGATCCAGCGCTGATCCGTGAACAGCGCGTTGGCGATGTCGACGATGGCATCCGTCTCGAGGCGCTCGTGCCACCAGGAGAGGAACCGGAACGCTCCGGGGCCGACGCCGATGAAGCCGAGGTTGTAGATGCCGGACAGCATGATGTCGCGTTCCGTCAGTCGCTTGCCGTCGCGGGGCAGAGGATGCAGGGTGTGCGGCGTCAGCACGATGTCGTGGATGCGCGCGGCCTCGAGGACGTCGTGCAGCGGGGCGTAGACCTTGATGTCCGGATCGAAGTACGCCGCACTCGAGGCGCCGCTCCGCAGCGCGTGCATCAGGAGCGACGGCTTCAGCGCCGTGGCGAGCTCCATGACGTCGTACATCACGATCATCTCGTGCAGCACGAGCGGCTCGACCCCGAGGTCTTCGGGGAGCACGACGTCGCCGACGGTCGTCAGCAGCCGATCGTCGGCGTCGCCGTCGATGATGAGCGTCATCACCCGCACTCCGGGGTTGTGACGCTGGAACGAGGTCACGAAGACGTGAGCCTGGGCGAGATAGTTGCGTGCGACGATCGTGCACACCGTGGGGGTCGACATGGTCCTGAATCCAGTCACTCCGGAAGCTGAGAGCTCCTCCTGATCTTTCGAGGAGGATATCCCAGCACCGCGCCCCGTCGACGCCCGGATGGGGACTCGATGGGTGCTACCCCGCGGAGTAGCGGTCCAACTGCTCCTCGAAGGCGTGGGCGATGTCGTCCCGGCCGCGCGCCTGCGCCAGATCCCGCAGCTCGCGGGCGCTCTGCGCCTGACCGGGCGATCCGAGCACGGCGGCCGCCAGGGCGGGCACGTCGAGCCGACGGGGGAACGTCGACGAGTCGCCCAGCCGGCCGACCAGTTCGAGGGCGGTCATCGTGCGCAGGCACTTCTCGCACTCGCCGCAGTTGATCGTGCTCTGCGTGCGCCAGCAGACGCGGAGGTGCGCGAGCGCACCGGGGTCGTCGGCGATGCGCGCGACCTTCCCCAACCGGGAGTGGGTCGCGCCGTGGTGGACGACCGTGAGCCGGTCTCCGCTCCACAGCGGGTCGAGGAGCGGGTGGGTGCCGTGGGGGTGGAGCTCCCGGTAGCTGTTCGAGGCCGGGATGCGGAGCGTGCTCGGCTCCCGGGTGAGCGCCGCCGCGCACGCGACGATGACCGCGCCGTGCGACTGGGTGCCCCACTCCGCGTAGCGGTCGAGGAGGTGCCGCACGTGATGCTCGACCTGGTGCAGCTCGCGACCCGCGGCGGCCGCCGCCCCGGCGAGGTGGGCGCGCATGCGGGTCCGGACCTCCGGGATGTCGTGCACGCGGTCGTGGAGGTACACCAGGTCGGTGACCTCCGGACTGGTGATCAGGCTGAAG
>Ga0075364_10002143_pt1 | contig 11056 bp, 9 predicted proteins | sample EndMetdeltDD1764_FD_71517 | JGI IMG/M metagenome (GOLD analysis project Ga0075364, IMG submission 71517) | Populus endosphere microbial communities from Tennessee, USA - Endosphere MetaG P. deltoides DD176-4 | ecosystem: Host-associated > Plants > Roots > Endosphere | place: USA: Tennessee...
CTCATCGCCATCCCACCCTCGCCCATGCCCTTCGCCGCCGCCATCTCCGAGCACCCGCGCACCGTCGAGGCCACGGCCGAGGTCGTCGGCTCGGTCCTCGACGCGCTCGGCGAGCGGCCCGACCTCGCCGTCCTGTTCCTCACCGCGCACCACGCCGAGGCGGTGGACGGGATCGTCGAGACGATCCAGCGGGTCCTGGCGCCCGGCGCGCTCATCGGCACGACCGCCATCTCGGTGGTCGGCCACGACCGCGAGGTCGAGGACCAGCCCGCGATGACGCTGTGGGCGGCCCGGATCGGCTCGGTGCGCTCGGTGCGGCTCGACGCGCTGCGCACCCCCGACGGCGTCGTCCTGCTCGGGCTCGAGGGCGTCGACCTCGACGACGCGTCGACCATGCTCCTGCTCGCCGACCCGATGAGCTTCCCGATCGACGACGTCGTGGACACCCTCGGCGCCGAGGCCCCGCACCTCCGGCTCATCGGCGGCATGGCGTCGGCCGGCTTCGCCCCCGGCGCCAACCGACTCGTCGTCGACGGCACCGTCCACGACGACGGAGCCGTCGCCGTGCTGCTGCGCGACGACCAGGTGGTGACACCGGTGGTCTCGCAGGGGTGCCGGCCGATCGGCGATCCGTACGTCGTCACGCGGGCCGAGCGCAACGTCGTCCACGAGCTCGCCGGGCAACCCGCGCTCGACCGCCTCGACGACCTGTTCCGCCGCCTGCCCGAGCACGAGCGCGAGCTCATCCAGCGCGGCCTGCACATCGGGCGGGTGATCGACGAGCGCAAGGTCGACTTCGGCCGCGGCGACTTCCTCGTGCGCAACGTGATCGGCGCCGACCGGGCGACCGGGGCCATCGCCATCGGCGACGTCGTCGAGGTCGGCACCACGGTCCAGTTCCACGTGCGCGACGCCGGCTCGGCCGACGAGGACCTGCGCGAGCTGCTGGCCGGCCAGCAGGGTGACGCCGCGCTGCTGTTCACCTGCAACGGCCGCGGGATCCGCCTGTTCGGCCGGCCCGACCACGACGCCGAGCTCGTCGACCGCGTCGTCGACGGCACGACGGCCGGCATGTTCTGCGCCGGTGAGATCGGTCCGGTGGGCACCCGCAGCTTCGTCCACGGCTTCACGGCGAGCATCGCCCTCTTCCGCGAGCCCGGCTGAGGGCCCTCGCCCGGTGCTCAGCCGTCGATGACCTGCCAGCACCACGAGCACCCCGACGACGGCGAACATCGACGCGACGCGGCCGCGCCGACCCATGGCTGACTGCTCCGTGCCCACGCCGGCCCACCCGGCACGCTGAGCGGCGGAGCGTCGTGCGCCCGGTCGGCTCCTGGTCAGACCGCTCGAAGCCTCGCGACACCTTGCCTTCAGGGCATCGATCGGCCGCTCGAGGACCCGCGCACGGGACGGGCGACGAGGCCGATGCTCCGGAAGCACGGGAGTCGAACGGGACTAGGGTGAGCGGGTCCCGCTCCCTGAGGCAGAGGAAGAAGACGAACGGTGAGCCAGGCCGAGCAGACCCCGTCGCCGTCGCCCACGGGCGACCTGCAGGATCGGTGCATCAACGTCGTCCGGGGCTTCGCCATGGACGGGCCCCAGCGTGCCAACTCGGGCCACCCCGGCACGGCGATGGCGCTCGCGCCGCTCGCCTACACGCTGTGGACGCGGATCATGCGCTACGACGCCGCCGATCCGCACTGGCCCAACCGGGACCGCTTCGTGCTGTCCGCCGGGCACGCGTCGATCCTGCTCTACTCGATGCTGTACCTCACCGGCTACGGCCTCGAGCTCGAGGACCTCGAGGACTTCCGCCAGTGGGGTTCGAGGACGCCGGGTCACCCCGAGGTGCACCACACCAAGGGCGTCGAGGTCACCACCGGTCCTCTCGGCCAGGGCATCGCCAACGCCGTCGGGATGGCCTGGGCCGAGCACCAGCTGCGGGCCCGCTACGGGTCCGAGCTGTTCGACCACCACACCTTCTGCATCGCCGGCGACGGGTGCCTCATGGAGGGCGTGAGCCACGAGGCCGCCTCGCTGGCCGGCCACTTCGGGCTCGACAAGCTGACGGTGATCTACGACGACAACCACATCACCATCGACGGCCCCACCGAGCTGGCGCTGACCGACAACGCGCCCGAGCGCTTCCGGGCCTACGGCTGGCACGTCGAGGAGGTCGGCGAGATCGCCAACGACGTCGACGCGCTCGAAGCGGCGATCCGCCGATCGATGGCGGTCGAGGGCAAGCCCTCGATGATCGTGCTGCGCAGCCACATCGGCTACCCGTCGCCCAAGGTCACCGACTCCAACAAGGCCCACGGCGATCCGCTCGGCGCCGACGAGATCAAGGTGGTCAAGGAGATCCTCGGCCTGCCGGTCGACGTCGACTTCTACGACCCCGACGACGTGCGCGCCGCCTACCGCGAGGCCGGCGCCCGCGGCCGGACCGAGCGCGAGGCCTGGGACAAGCTCTTCGCCGAGTGGCCCCGCGACAAGGCCGAGATCGACGCTGCGCTCGCGTCCAAGGGCCTGCCCGGGTGGGAGTCGAACCTGCCGACGTGGTCGCCCGACGACAAGCCCATCGCCACCCGCAACGCCTCGAAGGCGTGCCTCGACGGCATCGTCGCCTCGGTGCCGGGGCTCGTCGCCGGCGGCGCGGACCTGACCGGCAACACGGGCACGGCCATCCCCGACGCCAAGGTGTACAGCTCCATCGAGCAGGGCGGGCGCCAGCTCCACTTCGGCGTCCGCGAGCACGGCATGGGCGCCATCATGAACGGCATGGCCCTGCACGGCGGGATCCTCCCCGTCGGCGGCACCTTCCTCGTGTTCAGCGACTACATGCGCGGCGCCGTGCGCCTGGCGGCCATCTCCGAGGCGAAGGTCGTCTACTCGTTCACCCACGACTCCGTCGGTCTGGGTGAGGACGGGCCGACCCACCAACCCGTCGAGCACGTGGCGTCGTTGCGGGCGATGCCCGGGCTGCGCGTCATCCGCCCCGCCGACGCCAACGAGACCGCCACAGCCTGGCGGGCGGCCATCGAGGGCGACGGGCCGACCGCGCTGATCCTCTCCCGCCAGAACCTGCCCGTCCTCGAGGGCACGGCCGGCAACGACGGCGTCCTCAAGGGCGCCTACGTGCTGCGCGACGCCTCGGACGGGGCCCCGTCGGTCGTGCTCATCGGCACCGGATCCGAGGTGGCGGTGGCGCTCGAGGCAGCCGCGACCCTCGAGGCCGACGGCGTGCCCACGCGCGTCGTGTCGATGCCCAGCTGGGAGCTGTTCGACGAGCAGGACCAGGCGTACCGAACGAGCGTCCTCGGCGACGGCGTGCCCCGGGTGTCGGTCGAGGCCGGCACCACGTTCGGGTGGAGCCGGTTCGCCGAGTCGTCGGTCGGCATCGACCGCTTCGGGGCCAGTGCGCCGGGCGCCACCGTGCTCGACGAGCTCGGGATCAACCCCGGGAACGTCGTCGAGCACGCCCGCGCCCTGCTCGCCTGATCGCGCCTCCACCCGATCCACCGCTGCCCACGAAGAAGGGATCCACCATGGGGAACCTCCGAGCGCTCCACGACGAGTACGACCAGAGCCCGTGGCTCGACAACCTCAAGCGGGGCTACCTGACGAGCGGCCAGCTCCAGGAGTGGATCGATCGCGGCGTCCGCGGCATCACGTCCAACCCGACGATCTTCCAGAAGGCCATCGCCGGTGGCAGCGACTACGACGAGCAGTTCGCGTCGCTGACCCAGGCCGGTGACAGCGTCACCGACAGCTACTGGAAGCTCGTCACCCAGGACATCGAGGCGGCCCTCGCGGCGTTGCGCCCCGTCTACGACGAGAGCGGTGGCGTCGACGGCTTCGTGTCGGTCGAGGTCGCGCCCGAGCTCGCCAACGACACGCAGGGCACGATCGACTCGGCGCGCCACCTCCACGAGACGATCGACCAACCCAACCTGTACGTGAAGATCCCGGGGACGAAGGCGGGGCTGCCGGCCATCCAGCAGATGATCGCCGAGCGCCGCAGCATCAACGTGACGCTGCTGTTCTCGCTCGAGCGCTACGGCGAGGTCATCGAGGCGTACCTGGCCGGGCTCGAGGCCGCCGAGGGCGATCTGTCCGCGGTGTCGTCGGTCGCGTCGTTCTTCGTGAGCCGGGTCGACACCGAGGTCGACCGCCGCCTCGACGCCATCGGCACCGACGAGGCCAAGGCGCTCAAGGGCAAGGCCGCGGTCGCCAACGCGCAGCTCGCCTACCAGCTGTTCCTCGAGCGCTTCGACGGCCCCCGATGGGACGCGCTGGTGGCGCGCGGCGCCAAGGTCCAGCGGCCCCTGTGGGCGTCGACCTCCACCAAGAACCCCGACTTCCCGGACACGCTCTACGTCGACACGCTCATCGGACCCCACACGGTCAACACGATGCCCGACCAGACGCTGCTCGACTTCGACGACCACGGGACCCTGGCCCGCACGGTCGATGCCGACGTCGACGAGGCCAAGGCGACCATGGCCGCGCTCAAGGCCGTCGGGGTCGACATCGACGACGTGACCCGCGTGCTCGAGGAGGAAGGCGTGTCGTCGTTCACCAAGTCGTTCGACGAGCTCCTCGACGCGCTGTCGACGAAGGCCGAGGCGCTGCGGGGCGGCGCGTGACCCACGTCCGCCGTTCGGGACCGGCGTCGACCGCCGGTCCCGGGCTCCGATCCCACGCGGGAGCGCCATGTTCGGCTCGCTCGTGATCGTCGACGACGTGCCCGGCGAGTTCGCCGAGCGCGTCATCGAGTACTTCCACAGCCGTCCCAGCGACATGTTCTCGATCGCCCTGTCGGGCGGCGAGACGGCGCGCCAGTGCTACGAGCGCCTGGCCACCGACGGCGGGACGCAGATCGACTGGTGGAAGGTCGACGTCTACTGGGGCGACGAGCGCTGCGTGCCCCTCGACGACCCCGACAGCAACTACCACCTCGGGCGTGAGGCGCTGCTCGACCGCGTCGGCGCGGCCAACGCCGCCTTCCCCATGCGCTGCGAGGAGGGCCCGGATCCGTACCACCTGCGAGTGGGCGAGCTGGGCCGGTTCGACGTGCTGCACCTCGGGCTCGGGTCCGACGGCCACACCGCCTCGCTCTTCCCCGGGTCGGTGGCGCTCGACGCCGATCCCGGGCGCCTCGTCGCCATGAACGAGGATCCCCTCGGCAACAACGCGCACCCCCGCATGACGCTCACGCTCGCGGGCATCGCCCGCGCCCGGCTCGTGATCGTCACGGTGTCGGGCGAGGCCAAGCACGACGCGCTGCGGCGCGTCGTCGAGGGCGACGTGACCGCGCCGGCCAGCCACATCCGGGCCGACAAGGTCGTGTGGCTCGCCGATCGGGCCGCCGCCGGCGACCTCGTCGGCTGACGGCCCGCCGCTGCGCCTCGCTGGTCGGTGCACGTGCTCGGTGCGCACGACCGGTGCGGGTGATCAGGCCGGGAGCGCCACCGGCGTCTCGCCGACGGTCTCGCCCCCAGTGCCCACCACCGGCGCGTGCCGCCGGCTCGCCCGGCGCAGCTCGGCGTACACGTCGAAGGTGGCGCGATCGCTCGCCAGCAGGTCGGCGACGGTCGTGTCGACCAGCGCGCCCAGCGCCGCCGACCGGTCGTCGAGGAACCGCGGGAGCGCGTCCCGCAGGCGCTCGCCGTCCAGCGTCGCGACCTGCAGGCCGCGATCGAGGCCGTGGGTCATCGGCACGACCGCGCCGTCGGCCTCGACGACCAGGATCGGCGGCTGACCCGCCGGCCCGAGCACCCCGCCCGAGGTGAGGCCGTCGAGCTCCGAGCGCCGGGCCAGGTCCACGTGCACCCGGAGCCCGGGCGCGTGGGCCACGCGGGCCTCGACGCCCGCCCGGGCGGTCTCGTCCAGCAGCGACCGGCCGAGGAGCTGCCCGCACAGCTCCTCGCCGGCTCGCCCCTCGTCTTCCAGGGCGTGGATCTGGAAGAGCGCGCAGCCGTGCCCCGCGGCGAAGTCGGCCGCCCAGCCGATGTGGCCGACCGAGCGGGCGCTGGCCGTGTAGAGCACGCCGTGGGGCAGTCCCTCGCGTGCCGCGACGGCCAGCCCCCGATCGAGCTTGGCGAAGGCCCACGGCACGGCCCGCACCGCGTTGTGCACGTCCGGCGGCCCGTCGAGCGAGAAGGCCAGCAGGTCGAGCAGGGGCGCCAGCTCGGCCAACCGGCGCGGCGTGACGAGCGTGCCGTTGGTGGTGACCATGGTGCGCATGCCCGCCTCGCGCGCCGCCCGCAGCAGCGCCTCGAGGCCCGGGAACATGAGCGGTTCGCCGCCCGACACCGCCAACGTCGCGTATCCGAGCGCCGCCGCGTCGCTCACGAGATCGGCGAGCACGTCGTCGCCGAGGACGCCACGACGATCGGGACCCGAGGACGAGTAGCAGTGGTGGCACCTGAGGTTGCACCGCAACGAGGGATGGATCTGGAGGACGCCGGCCGTCGCCATGGGACGCCCCTTTCTGCGCACAGGGTCGGAGTGGCCGCCACGTCGGCGGCCGGTCGTGGTCGCGTGGACGGGCGGCTCGGTCGCCACCCGCCCACACGACGGTCCGGTCGGGGTGGCTACCCGCCGAACTGGATCTGGCCGCCGCCGGGGAGGGTCGCGCCGCCGATGTCCTCGAAGTGGGTGAACCAGTCGGCGGGCACGCCGCAGCAGCGCCAGTCGAGCAGCTTGTACGAGACGCTGGTCTGCTTCGGCGGCTGCACCGTCGTCGCCGACGCCGACCCGATGCCGGCCAAGGACGCGGCGGCCGCCATGCCCCCGGCGGCCACCGCCATGGCCATCCGCGTCTTCCTGGTGGTCGTGCTCTTGGACATCTCTGCCTCCATGGGTGGATCGATGTGGTCCCGCTCCGAGCTCCGCCGGCCGGGACGTCCGCATCATCAGGCGGTTCGCGGGTGACGTCGTCGGCGCCCGGGGGGATCGCGCGCGTCATCCCCCGGGATGACGGTCGGTCCTGGCACGTCGCCGCGTACCTGGCCGGGCGGAACGACCTCGAGGCCGAGCTGACCCGCCAGGCCTGTTCGCTCGACGCCGTCGCACGTCGGGTGGGCGACGCCGTCGCAGTGAGCGTGCTGCTGGCCAGGCCGCGCCGCTCCCGGGTGCGCATCGGCGGCGGTCCGCCGCGCCCGTGGGACGGCGACAGCGGTGACCCGGCGTCCCTGCTGACGTTCGCGCGGGACGCGTCCCGGGTGACGCCCGACCGCGCGCTCGCGCTCGTGATCGGCAGCCACGGCGACGGGTGGTCGGTCCGGCCCCGGGCCACGTCGCTCGCCGCCGACGACCGCTCGGGTGCCGCGATCACCACACCCCTGCTGGGCCGGGTCGTGCGCGAGCTGCACCGCGCTCGCGGTCGCCGGCTCGAGCTCCTGGTCCTCGACGCCTGCCTCATGGCATCCGTCGAGACGCTCGTCGAGGTGGCCGACGACGTGGATGTCGTCGTGGCCCCGTCGACCCGCACCCCCCGAACGGGCGCGGACCACGCCGGCGTCGTCGAGGCGCTGGCGAAAGGGCACCACTCGGGTGCGGAGGTGGACCGGGCCGTGCCCGTGCCTCTGGCCGCGGCGGCGTGGCTCGCGCGCTGGCGGGCTGCCGGCCTGGACGCGCGGCTCGGGCCCACCACCGTGTCGGCGTTCGCCACCCAGGGGGTGCCCGAGCTCGTCGCGGCGCTCGATGCGTTCGGCGCGCGCCTGGCCGGCGCGAGGGACGGCGGCGACGCCCGCGCGATCGACGCGGCGCGGCAGGACGCGGTGCGCACCGCGCCGACGCGCACCGACCTCGGCAGCCTCGCCGCGCGGATCGGCGGCGCCCGCCTCCGGGCACCCGCACGTCACGACCTGCGGGCGGCCGCCCGAACGGTCCGGGCGGTCCTCGAGCCCGGCGGGCCGCTCGTGCTCGCGAGCGATGGCGACGCCGGCGGCGGGCTCACCGTGACGCTCCCCCGGACCGGCCGACCGGTGGACCACCGACCGGAGCTCCTCGCCGCCGCGCGTATCTCGGGGTGGGCCTCGTTCCTCGACTCCCTCTGCAGGGAACCGGCCGCACCCGCGTGACCGGCGCTCGTCCGCCCCTTCGAGCAAAGGAACCCGCATGGCATCCGCCCCTCCCACCAACGAGCTGTTGGCGTTCGTCGTCCCGCGCGGCGACGTCGCCGCCCTCCCCAAGCACGTGGTGCGCGCGCCGCGGGCCCTCCCCGTCAACGGACGCACGTTCGTGGTGCCGACGGCCCGCGATCCTCATCGCACCTTCGCCGCCGAGGTCGACCTCGTCGTCGGGCCGGCGACGATCGGGTCGTCCGGCGCACGAGGCCCGTGGGCCCGGGTGCCGGTCCGCAGCGCGGCGAGCGCGGTGTTCGGCTCGCGGGCCTTCCTGTCGTGGGTGCGGACCGACCCCTTCCCCGCGGTGCAGGCGCTCGCCGGCGAACCCGCTGACGACGACACCCCGCTCACGCGGGCGCTCGCCGCGCTCCCCGGCGCGATCCGTCATGGCGGTGTCGAGCGCGTCTGGCAGGTCGCCGTCGACACGGGTCTGGCCCGGCGGGCCGACGTCGATCCGGACGAGCGGGCCCGCTGGGCCGACGCGGCGGCCGATGAGCTGACGGTGACGGTGCGGCCCGTCGCCGTGACGATCGACGCGCCGACCGACGACCGCACGACGGCCACCGGGCGGTGGGGGTTCTGGCCGCCCTCGTTCTGGTGAGCGCCCCCGTGGTCCCGACGGCGCCGGCCTCGCTCGCGCCGGTCCCGCTCGCGCCGACCCCGGCGAAGGTGGCGACGCCGACGGCGCGCGTGCGCGCCCTGGGGCGCTCGCCGTGGACCGTGCCGGCGGTGGTGCTGGCGGCCGAGGCGCTTTTCGCCACCGACTGGGCGGTGGTGAGCACCGACCCCGCGGCGCTCGTCGCCATCGCCCTCCTCGTCGCCAGCGGGCCGGTGGCGCTGTGCTGGCGCCGCCGCGCCCCCGTCGCGACGTTCGTCGTGGTCCTCGCGTGCTTCGCCCTCGCCGCGGTCGCCTACTTCGCGGCGTGGCCGGGCGCCGAGACCCACCTGCCGTTCCTGCCACCACTCGTCGCCCTCTACAACGTGTGCGCCCGCGTGCGCACCCGTGACCTCGTGCTGGCGCTCGTGGTGGCCAGCGCCACCACCGTGCCCCACGTCGCCGCCAAGGTCGTGCACGGCGCGTTCGGGTGGCCGGGCCCCGAGGCCGTGAGCTTCGCCCTGTTCCTCGAGCTCCTGCTCGCCCTGTGCGCCTACGGCGGCCACCGCGCCCGGACCCATGCCGACGAGATCGACGAGCTCGAGGCCGAGCGATCCGCCATCGTCCGCGACGAGCGCGACCGCCTCGCCCGCGAGCTGCACGACATCGTGTCGCACGCCGTGAGCATCATCGTGCTCCAAGCCGCAGGGGCCCGCACCGTGCTGGCGAGCGACCCGATGCGCGCGGACGAGGCCCTGCGCTCGATCGAGGCCAGCGGGCGGCAGGCCATGGGCGAGCTGCGCCGCCTGTTGACGGTGCTGCGCGACGAGCCGGGCCCGTCGGCGTCCGTCGACCACCACCGGCTCGAGCAGCTCGACGAGCTCGTCGGCCACGTGCGCGATGCGGGGACCCCGGTCGTCGTCACCGTCACGGGTGCGCCGGCGGTGATCGACCCGAGCGTCGAGCACGCCGCCTACCGAGCCGTCCAGGAGGCGCTCACCAACGTCTGCCGCTACGGCGACGAACGGGGCGCGTCGGTGTCGATCGACTGGCGCGACGGGCTGGTCATCGACGTGCGCAACGACCAGGCGCCCGTCCCGGTGGACGCCGTCCGCGACCTGAGCGCGGGCTTCGGGCTGGTCGGCCTCCGCGAGCGCGTGGCGGTCGTGGGGGGCGCGCTCGAGACCTCGAACGACGGCGGGCACCACCACGTGCAGGTGCGCCTCCCGACGATGGGGAGCACCGACCTCTCGCTCGCCGGGGGGCCCGTCGTCGGGCTCGGGGTCGCCGCGGCCGCCGGCGCCGGCGTGATCGCCGCCTCGGCGTCATGACCATCCGTGTCGCCATCGTCGACGATCAACCGCTCGTGCGTTCGGGTCTCGCCCTCCTCCTCGACGCCCGCGCCGACATCGACGTGGTCGCCGAGGCCGCCGACGGTCGCGCCGGGCTCGCGGCGATCGACGCGCATCGGCCCGACGTGGTCCTGCTCGACGTCCGGATGCCCGAGCTCGACGGGCTCGGCGTGGTCCGCGCCCTGGCCGAGCGCGGCCGGCTCGGTCCCGACGCCGGGTTGCGGGTCGTGATGCTCAGCACGTACCACGTGGACGAGGCGGTCTACGCGGCGCTGCGCCTCGGTGCCTCGGGCTTCGTGCTGAAGGACGCCGCGCCCGACGAGATCGGTGCGGCGCTGGTCGCCGTGGCCGCCGGCGAGGCGTGGCTCGATCCGGCCGTGGCCCGCCGCCTCGTCGACTCGATCCGGTCGTCGCCGGCGCCGCTGCCCCCGGGTGATCGCGCCGTCCTACAGCCGCTGACCGACCGCGAGCTCGAGGTCCTCACGCTGATCGGGCAGGGTCTGAACAACCGCGAGCTCGCCGTGCACCTCGGCGTCGGGGCGGCCACCGTCAAGACGCACATCCAGCGCATCCTGTTCAAGCTCCACCTGCGAGACCGCGTACAGGCGGTGATCCTCGCCTACGAGCTCGGGCTCGTGCAGCCCGGTCCGATGGTGCCGGGACGCGCCGGGTGACGCGGCTCAGCTCGACCGGTCAGCTCGAAGGATCGGCGAGGCGTTCGGCCACGTGGGTCTCGAGCCGGTCGACAGCGGCGTGCTCGTCGGCGCTGACGGCGAGCCGTCGGGCCCGGTCGACCGCCAGTGAGGCCAGCTCGGGGTGCCCGGTGGCCAGCGAGCGCGTGGCCGACGTCATCTCGTCGCCGAACGTGCGGCCGCTCGACATCGGGCGGGCGACCGGTCGCTGGTCGGTGGGGGCCGGTGGCGCCATCGGCGGGCCCTCGGGCAGCGGACCCCAGCTCGCGGGCGCCGGCGGCC
>Ga0075364_10002144_pt1 | contig 11054 bp, 9 predicted proteins | sample EndMetdeltDD1764_FD_71517 | JGI IMG/M metagenome (GOLD analysis project Ga0075364, IMG submission 71517) | Populus endosphere microbial communities from Tennessee, USA - Endosphere MetaG P. deltoides DD176-4 | ecosystem: Host-associated > Plants > Roots > Endosphere | place: USA: Tennessee...
TTGGGGCCGGTGCCGGACAGGCCCTGGCCGCCGAACGGCTGCACGCCGACCACCGCGCCGATCTGGTTGCGGTTGACGTAGACGTTGCCGACCTCGACCCGGCTGGCGATGCGCTCGACGGTCTCGTCGATGCGCGAATGCACGCCCAGGGTCAGGCCGTAGCCGGTGGCGTTGATCTGGTCGATCACCGCATCGAGCTGGCTGGCTTTCCAGCGGATCACGTGCAGCACCGGGCCGAACACCTCGCGCTGCAGCTGGCCCAGGTCCTTCAACTCGTAGGCGCGCGGGGCGAAGAAGGTGCCGTGCGCGGTCTGCTCCGGCAGCGGCGCGGTGGCGATGTGGCGCGCCTCGCGGTCCATCCGCGCGGCGTGGTCGTCGAGGATCTTCAGCGCGTCGGCGTCGATCACCGGGCCGACATCGGTGTCCAGCTGCGCCGGGTCGCCGACCTTCAGCTCGGCCATCGCGCCGGCGAGCATGGTCATCACCTTGTCGGCGATGTCGTCCTGCACGAACAGCACGCGCGCGGCCGAGCAGCGCTGGCCGGCCGAGACGAAGGCGCTGGCGATCGCATCCTTGACCACGGCTTCGGGCAACGACGAGGAGTCGGCGATGAACGCGTTCTGGCCGCCGGTCTCGGCGATCAGCACGCCGATCGCGGCATCGCGCGCTGCCATCGCACGGTTGATCGCGCGCGCGGTCTCGGTGGAGCCGGTGAACGCCACGCCGGCCACGCGCGGGTCGGCGGTGAGCGCGGCGCCGACGGTGGCGCCGTCGCCCGGCAGGAACTGCAGCGCCGCGGCCGGCACGCCGGCCTCGTGCAGCAATGTCACGGCGGCATACCCGACCAGGCTGGTCTGCTCGGCCGGCTTGGCGATGACGCTGTTGCCGGCGGCCAGCGCCGCGGCGACCTGGCCCAGGAAGATCGCCAGCGGGAAGTTCCACGGGCTGATGCAGACGAACACGCCGCGACCGTGCAGCTGCAGTTCGTTGGATTCGCCGGTCGGGCTGGGCAGCGTCTCGGCCTGGCCGAACTGCTCGCGCGCCTGCTTGGCGTAGTAGCGCAGGAAGTCCACCGCCTCGCGTACCTCGGCCACGCTGTCGGGCAGGCTCTTGCCGGCTTCCTTGACGCACAGCGCCATGAACTCCGGCAGCCGTGCTTCGAGCTGGTCGGCGGCGTGCTCCAGGATCGCCGCGCGGCTGGCGGCCGGCGTGCGGTTCCAGCCGCGCTGCGCATCGACCGCATTGGCCAGCGCCAGCTGCACGGTGGCCGCATCGGCTGCCTGCCACTGGCCCACCACCTGGCGGGTGTCGGCCGGGTTGGTCACCGCCTGCATCGGGCCGGTCGCGGTCGCGCCGGGCACCAGGGGCGTGGCCTGCCACGGGCGGACCGCGGCGGCGAGCTGGTCGGCGAGGGCGCGCAGGGTGGTGTCGTCGGCGAAGTTGACGCCCATGGAATTGGTCCTGTCGTGGTTCTGGCTGCGCAGCAGGTCGACCGGCAGCGGGATCTTGGGATGCGGGATGGAGGCGAACGAGGACACCGCCTCGACCGGATCGCGGATCAGGTCCTCGATCGATACGTCCTCGTCGGTGATGCGGTTGACGAAGCTGGAGTTGGCGCCGTTTTCCAGCAGGCGCCGCACCAGGTAGGGCAGCAGGTCCTCGTGCGAGCCGACCGGCGCGTAGACGCGGCAGGGCAGGTCGAGGCGGTCGGCCGGCACCACCTCGGCGTACAGGTCGTCACCCATGCCGTGCAGCTTCTGGTGCTCGTAGGTCCGGCCCAGCGCCAGGCTGCGCACCGCGGCGATGGTGTGCGCGTTGTGGGTGGCGAACATCGGGTACAGCACGTCGGCATGGCCGAACAGGCGCCGCGCGCAGGCCAGGTAGGACACGTCGGTGTTCTGCTTGCGGGTGAACACCGGGTAGCCCGGCAGGCCGTCGATCTGCGCGCGCTTGATCTCCGCGTCCCAGTAGGCGCCCTTGACCAGGCGCACCTGCAGCTTGCGGCCGCTGCGGCGGGCGAGGTCGGCCAGGTGGTCGATCGTGTACGGGGTGCGCTTCTGGTAGGCCTGCACCACAACGCCGAAGCCATGCCAGCCGGCCAACGACGGATCGGTGACGACCCGCTCGATGATGTCCAGCGACAGCTCCAGGCGGTCGGCCTCCTCGGCATCGACGGTGCAGCCGATGCCGTAGGACTTGGCCAGCTGCGCCAGTTCCAGCACGCCGGGAACCAGGTCGTGCAGCACGCGCGCGCGCTTGGCGTGCTCGTAGCGCGGATACAGCGCCGACAGCTTGATCGAGATGCCCGGCGCGTCGTTGACGTCGCCGTCCGGGCGGCCGCCGCGGGCGGTGTGGTCGCCACCGATCGCATGGATCGCGCGGCGATAGTCCTCCAGATAGCGCAGCGCGTCCTTCATGGTCAGCGCGCCCTCGCCGAGCATGTCGAACGAGTAGCGGTACTGCTGGTTGTCGCCCTTGTGCGAGCGCGCCAGCGCCTCGCCGATGGTGCGGCCCATGACGAACTGGTGGCCCATGATCTTCATCGCCTGGCGCACGGCCAGGCGGATCACCGGCTCGCCGACGCGGCCGACCAGGCGGCCGAACGCGCCGTGCACGTCGCGCCTGGTGTCGTCGGCCAGGTCGACCAGGCGGCCGGTCAGCATCAGGCCCCAGGTGGAGGCGTTGACCAGTACCGAGTCGGACTGGCCCAGGTGCTTCTTCCAGTCCGCATCGCCGAGCTTGTCGCGGATCAGCTTGTCGGCGGTGTCCTGGTCGGGGATGCGCAGCAGCGCTTCGGCCACGCACATCAGCAGCACGCCTTCCTCGCTGCCCAGGTCGTACTGGCGCATGAAGGCCTCGATCGCCCCCTGGTGCCGGGCACGGGCGCGTACCCGGCGGACCAGGTCGGCGGCGACGGACTGCACGTGCGCCTGTTCGCTGGCGGGCAGGCGTGCCTGTTCGAGCAGTTCGCGGACGTGGGTGGTCTCGTCGCGGAGCCAGGCGGCGGTGATCGCGGCGCGGGTGGCCGACTGGACCGGAAGCGCAGCCGGCGTGATCCAGGCGCCAGGCGCGCCGGGCTCGTGGGAATGGGGAACTGAAGTCATGGTGTGGACGGGCGAAGGGCCCTGCGGGCCTGCTGCGGAACCCGTACGGGCGGATGCACGTGCGGGGCTTGCTCGTACATGGCAGTCGCCGCTGGCGACCCGTGGCCGAGGCGCCAAGATAGAGTCCGGGCGCGGGCGTGGCTTGACGGATTCCGGCGCCGGCACCGGGTGTCGCGGCACAAATGCCGTTCCACGCCGCCGGCCCCTTTGCCGCCCGGGAGCATCGGCGTCGGGGCGCCGGGAGCGGACCATAGAAGGTGCGTCGTGATGCAGGCGTTGCGCGGTCCAGGGCGGCCCGTGTGCCCGATGCCTGCGTGGCGTGTCCAGGCGCGAGGACGCGTGCGCGGGCGGGTGCGGCTGTCGTGCGATCCGTACAGGTGGACGTAGCGCTGTGGGGGCCGGTCACCCGGCGGCGAAGCGCGCCCGGCAGTGGTGGTCGACCCGGACGCCGTCCGCGTCCCCGCCCCGGCGCTGGCCTTCCACGCAGGGCGTGCCATCGCGCGCCGTGCGATGTGACGCAGGTGGGAACGCCGGTTGCCGGCACAATCCGCCGCGGGGCTGTGCCCGCATCCCGCAACGGGGGCGCCGGACGACACGACTGCCCGAGCGCTGCCCGGGCCGGTCGTGGCCTGGACGCCCGGCTGCATCCGGCCGGCAGCCGTCCAGCCCGCATCGGCAACCCGCCGCAGGCCACGCCGGCTCGATCAGGGCGCGCGCAGGCGCCGGTAGTCGCGGGGCGTGCTGCCGACGATGGCGACGAAGCGCCGGGTGAACGCGCTCTGGTCGCCGAAGCCGCAGGCCTGGGCGATCTCGGCGATGCTGCCGGTGCCCTGCAGCCTGTGCATCGCGGCCTGGATCCGGATCCGCGTCAGCAGCTGCAGTGGCGAGAGCTGGAACACCTTCTGGAAGGTGCGCTCCAGCTTGGATTCGGAGAAGCCGGTGATCGCCAGCAGGTCCTGGATGCGGATGTTGTCGGCGTAGTGCTGGTTCATGTGCAGCAGCGCCTCGCGCAGCGACAGGTAGTCCGACTGCAGGCCCTCGCGGCTGGCCAGGTCGCGCGAGATGCCGATCAGGCCGGCGATCTGCCCGTCGACCCGCAGCGGGCGCTTGGCGGTCAGGCACCAGCCCGGCTCCTGGTCGGAGAACAGGTGCAGTTCCAGCAGGTTGTCGATGACCGCCCCGGCCAGCACCTGCTGGTCCTGGATGCCGTAGTTGGCGCTCAGGTCGCCCGGGTACACCTCGCTGGCGGTGCGGCCGATGATCTCGCGGCGCGCGCGCAGGTCCAGCCGCCGCAGCATCGTCGCGTTGACGTGGGTGTAGCGGCCCTCGCGGTCCTTGATGAAGAACAGGACGTCCGGAATCGAGTCGAACAGCGCCTCGACATCGGCTGCGTCCACGCTGACGGGGGCTGGTTTCACGTTCGGTCCGGACTGGGGGCGGGCCGCGCTGGCGTACAGGACGCGCTGGCCCCGTGCGGGGCCGTCGTGTCGAAGCAGACCGGCGGCGGCGACCATTCTAGGCGGCCGCGTGGAGGCCCGGGCGGCCGTCGTCCCGGGGTGCCGCGGGTCCTCGCCAGACGGGCGGATGCCGCACTGCAACAGGCTCGTGCCGTCATTGCGCAGGATCAATGCGGCTTGCCGCTGACTGTGACCAGCGCTTACCATCCTGCTGTTTTCCGCAGTCGGCAAGGCAGCGGTGGGCGGGATGATCGAGGTGGTGCCGTGGAGGTCCGGCGATGCCGGCGCGCAGCTCAGGCTGCGCCCGCCGCGGGCGCTGACGGCCCATCAGTTCAGGGCGCTGTTCGCGGCGCTGGCAGGGGCGATGTGGCTGGTGGCCGGGGCCGGTTGGCTGGCCGGCAACGTGTTCGCCCCCGCCTTCGCCCTGCTGCACAGCGCCGGCCTCGCGCTTGCCCTGCGCTGCCTGTGGCGCAGCGGCGAGCGCGGCGAGGACATCGCCGTGGCGGCAGGCGCGGTGGAAGTGCGGCGGGGGAGCGAACGGGTGTTCAGCGCGCATCCCTACTGGGTCCGGATGCGGGTGGAAGGGGGCGAGGGGCGGATCAGCCTGTCGTCCAGCGGCAACAGGGTCGAGGTCGGTGCCTTCCTGGGTCCGGCCGAACGCTCGCAGCTGGTGCGGTACCTGGGTGATCTACTGGCGGCCGCGTCCGGCCGCAACCGATGACGCAACTTAGGGTCTAGGCAATGACGCAAGCGAACGGATGGTGGAAGCGATGGACGGCGGCGGCGCTGCTGGCGATGCCGGCGCTGGCCTGGGCCCAGTCGGCGGACCCGCACCGCTGGCAGCTGAACATGGGGCGGGGCGTGACCACCTCCTCGCAGCATGCCTACGACGCGCACATGATCGCGCTGTGGGTCTGCGTGGTGATCGGCCTGGTCGTGTTCGGCGCGATGGGCTACGCGATGTTCAAGTTCCGCAAGTCCAAGGGCGCCGTCGCGGCCCAGTTCACCCACAACACCACGGCCGAGACCATCTGGACGGTGATCCCGGTGGTGATCCTGATCGCGATGGCCTGGCCGGCCACCGCCAAGCTGATCGCGATGTACGACACCCGCGACGCCGAGATGACGGTCAAGGTCACCGGCTACCAGTGGATGTGGAAGTACGAGTACCTCGGCGAGGGCGTGTCCTTCACCAGCCGTCTTGACCGCGAGTCCGACCGCATCCGCCAGAGCGGGCAGCGTCCCGACGCGGCCGCCAACCCGCACTACCTGCTGGACGTGGACAACCGGCTGGTGCTGCCGGTCGACACCAAGGTCAAGTTCGTGATCACCGCCGACGACGTCATCCACTCGTGGTGGGTGCCGGCGCTGGGCTGGAAGCAGGACGCGATCCCCGGCCTGATCAACGAGGCCTGGACCAACATCCAGGAGCCGGGCGTGTACCGCGGCCAGTGCGCCGAGCTGTGCGGCAAGGACCATGGCTTCATGCCGATCGTGGTCGAGGCGGTCTCCAAGGAGGAGTTCGCGCGCTGGCTGGCCGAACGCAAGCCGGCCCCGGCCGCCGCCGAGGCCGCGCGGCCGGTCGAAGCGGCGCCTGCCGGCGAGCCCGCCCCTGTCGAGGGCGAGGCCCCGGCCGCGGCGCCCGATGCGGCGCCGGCCGAGCCGGCCGCCGCCGCGCAGGCCTGACCGGACCGAATCACGCAACGGCCGCCGACGCGACCGCCACGCAACCGCATTCCAGAGGTAACGCCATGGCCCACTCCGCTGTCGATCACCACGACGACCATCACGGCCACCCCGGTTTCCTTGAGCGTTGGTTCTTCTCCACCAACCACAAGGACATCGGCACGCTCTACCTGCTGTTCTCCTTCGTGATGTTCATCATCGGCGCCGGCATGAGCGTGATCATCCGCGCCGAGCTGATGACCCCGGGCCTGCAGTTCGTCAGCCCCGAGTTCTTCAACCAGATGACCACCGTGCATGCGCTAGTCATGATCTTCGGCGGCGTGATGCCGGCCTTCGTCGGCCTGGCCAACTGGATGATCCCGCTGCAGATCGGCGCGCCGGACATGGCGCTGCCGCGCATGAACAACTGGTCCTTCTGGATCATGCCGTTCGCCTTCAGCCTGCTGCTGGTCACCCTGTTCCTGCCGGGCGGCGCGCCGGCCGGCGGCTGGACGCTGTATCCGCCGCTGTCGCTGCAGGGCGGCTACAACGTCGCGTTCACCATCTTCGCCATCCACATGATGGGCGTCAGCTCGATCATGGGCGCGATCAACATCATCGCCACCGTGCTCAACATGCGCGCGCCGGGCATCGACCTGCTGAAGATGCCGATCTTCTGCTGGACCTGGCTGATCACCGCCTTCCTGCTGATCGCGGTGATGCCGGTGCTGGCCGGTGCGGTGACGATGCTGCTGACCGACAAGTTCTTCGGCACCAGCTTCTTCAATGCCGCCGGTGGCGGCGACCCGGTGATGTACCAGCACATCTTCTGGTTCTTCGGTCACCCCGAGGTCTACATCATGATCCTGCCCGCCTTCGGCGTGGTCAGCGAGATCATCCCGACCTTCAGCCGCAAGCCGCTGTTCGGCTACCAGGCGATGGTCTACGCGACCGCGGCGATCGCCTTCCTGTCGTTCATCGTCTGGGCCCACCACATGTTCACCGTGGGCATGCCGCTGGGCGGCGAGATCTACTTCATGTTCGCCACGATGCTGATCTCGGTGCCGACCGGCGTGAAGGTCTTCAACTGGGTCAGCACGATGTGGAAGGGCTCGATCAGCTTCGAGGCGCCGATGCTGTGGTCGGTGGCCTTCGTGATCCTGTTCACCATCGGCGGCTTCTCCGGCCTGATGCTGGCGATCGTGCCGGCCGACTTCCAGTACCACGACACCTACTTCGTCGTCGCCCACTTCCACTACGTGCTGGTCACCGGCGCGGTGTTCGCGCTGATCGCCGCGGTCTACTACTGGTGGCCGAAGTTCACCGGGCGCATGTACAGCGAGTTCTGGGCGAAGGTGCACTTCTGGTGGACGATGGTCTTCGTCAACCTGCTGTTCTTCCCGCAGCACTTCCTCGGCCTGGCCGGCATGCCGCGCCGCATCCCGGACTACAACGTGGTGTTCGCCGACTGGAACCTGGTCAGCTCGATCGGCGCGTTCGGCATGTTCGCCACGCCGTTCATGATGGCCGCGATCCTGCTGGCCTCGCTGCGCAACGGCGCCAAGGCCGAAGCGCGGGCCTGGGAAGCGGCGCGCGGCCTGGAGTGGACGATTCCGTCGCCGGCCCCGCACCACACCTTCGCCACGCCGCCGGTGATCAAGGATGGCGACCTGGCGCACGGCGACATCAGTCATTGATCCGGACCTCCGGCCACCGGCGCGGCATCGCGCCGGCGCTGGGGGATCGACCGCAGGCATCTTCCGCGACGGACGCGGGCTGATCGACCGGCGGGTTTTTCGAACGGGATGGGAGAAGCGATGAACGCTCCGATCGGACAGGACCAGGACCTCGCGCGTCGCCGCCGCAGCGTGCGCCGCACCGCGCTGGCGTTCGGCCTGATCGCGCTGTCGATCTACGTGTCCTTCATCCTGTCCGGCGTGATCGGTCGATGAGCGGGCCGGCACCGGCCAGGCGCAACGCGGGCCTGCTCAAGCTGGGCCTGGTCGCGCTGGGCGCGTTCGCCTTCACCTTCTCGCTGGTGCCGCTGTACCGCATCGCCTGCGAGAAGGTGTTCGGGATCCGGCTGGAGCAGGGCCCGGGCCAGGTACGCAACGCGTCGGCGGCCGCTGGCGAGCGTCCGTCGCGTACGGTCACCGTGCAGTTCGATGGCGGCGTGAACTCCAAGCTGCCGTGGGCGTTCGAGCCCGAGCAGCTGACCATGCAGGTCGTGCCGGGCGAGCTCAACGAGGCGCTGTACTTCGCCCGCAACGACGGCAGCGGGCCGGTGGTCGGCAGCGCGGTGCCCTCGGTGGCGCCGGCGCGCGCCTCGGGCTATTTCACCAAGACGGAGTGCTTCTGCTTCACCGCGCAGACACTGCAGCCCGGCGAGAGTCGGGACATGCCCGTGCGCTTCATCGTCGATCCGGACCTGCCGGCCGACGTGAAGACCATCACCCTGTCGTATACCTTCTTCAAGAACGAGGCCATGAGCGCGCAACTGGTCGCGCCCAAGGCCGCCAACACGCCGCACGCGGCGCCCTGACCGACGACGGAATCCGCCATGGCCCATACCCAGCCGACATCGCACGACGCCGACATCTACTTCGTGCCGACGCGCAGCAAGGCGCCGATCCTCGCCTCGATTTCGCTGTTCACGATGATGCTCGGTGTCGCCACCTGGCTCAACGACATCGGCTGGGGCAAGTGGATGTTCTTCACCGGCGTGGCGATGATGCTCGCCGTGCTGTTCTACTGGTTCGCCGAGGTCATCCGCGAATCGCAGGCCGGCCACTACAACCGCCAGGTCGACGTGTCGTTCCGGATGGGGATGATCTGGTTCATCTTCTCCGAGGTGATGTTCTTCGGCGCCTTCTTCGGCGCGCTGTTCTACACCCGCCAGTTCGCGCTGCCGTGGCTGGGCGGCGAAGGCGATGGCGTGATGACCAACGCGCTGCTGTGGGACGGCTTCAGTTCGGCCTGGCCGAGCGCCGGCCCGGGCCAGGTCGGCGGCCAGTTCCAGACCATCCCGGCCTGGGGCCTGCCGCTGCTGAACACGCTGATCCTGCTGACCTCGGGCGTGACCCTGACCATCGCCCATCACGCGATGAAGGCCAACAACCGTCGCCAGATCCTGCTGTGGCTGGGCCTGACCGTGGTGCTGGGCCTGATCTTCCTGTTCTTCCAGGCCGAGGAGTACGTGCACGCGTACCGCGACCTCAACCTGACCCTGGGCTCGGGCATCTACGGCTCGACCTTCTTCATGCTCACCGGATTCCACGGCGTGCACGTGCTGCTGGGCACGATCATGCTGGCGGTGATGTGGCTGCGTGTGGCGCGCGGCCATTTCACCGCGGACAACCACTTCGCGTTCGAGGCCTCTGCCTGGTACTGGCACTTCGTGGACGTGGTCTGGCTGGGCCTGTTCCTGTTCGTCTACGTGCTCTGAGGCGAACGTCCGGAGATGCACCGGACCGGCAGCGCGCGGACGCGCGCTGCACGCACCGCACCACTGCCGGGCGCCCTCGTGGCGCCCGCGCCGTTCAGGGGCCGGGGTGTGATACCGGTCAGCGACCCACGCCGTGCGGCTGGATCACGCCGGTCCAGATGCCCAGGATGACCAGCAGGATCAACCCGACCGACAGCGCGATGCGGCGGGTCAGCGCATTGACGGTGCGCTTGCTCTGGCCGCGGTCGACCAGCATGTAATACAGCGCGGTACCGAGGTTCCACAGGATGACGATCAGGAACGCGACAACCAGCAGGGTCTTCAGCGAATCGTTCACGGCGATGGTCTCGGTGGATGCGGTGCGCCACGCATTATTGCAGGCGGAGGCGCAGGCGTGAGTCGACGCATGCCGCTGTGGCTGGGCGCCGTGCTGGCGCTGGTGGTGGCCGGCGTGTTCGCCGCGCTCGGGTTCTGGCAGCTGGACCGGATGCACCTGAAAGCGTCGATGCTCGCATCGGTGGAACAGGTGCTGGCCGGGCGCGAGGAGCAGCCGCTGCAGATCGCCACCAGCGCGCAGCCCGGCTACGCCTGGGCGGCCGGCGAGGGCCGGTTCCTGCCCGTGCCGGCGGTGCTGCTGGACAACCAGAACCACGGCGGGCGCGCGGGCGTGCGTGCCTACCGCGTGTTCCAGCCTGACGATGGCGGGACGCCGCTGCTGGTCGAACTCGGCTGGCTGCCGCTGCCGGGCGACCGGACGCTGCCGCAGATCGAGCTGCCCGGCGTCGATACCGTCGCCGGCCTGCTGCTGCCGCCACCGTCGCCTGGCCTGGTGGCGACCGTGCTGGAGCGCGACGACGCGCGCGTGCTGACCACGGTGCTCGACGTGCCCGCGCTGGCGCAGGCGCTGCAGCTGCCGGCGCTGGCGCCGCGCGTGCTGCGCCTGGATCCGGCCCTTCCGCTGGGCTATGCGCGCGATCTGGAGCTGCTGCCGAACACCCTCACGCCCGAGCGCCACCTGGGCTACGCCGTGCAGTGGTTCGCGCTGGCCGCGGCGGTGCTGCTGGTCGCGCTGATCACCGCGCTGCGCAGCCGACGCCGGCGCTGAGCGCCCACCCGTGCGAAAATCCACGCCATGACCGTTCCCGCTTCCGACGCCGCCCGCACCCGCCGCGGGCGCCTGATGCTGATCGCGCTGTTCGTCCTGTTCTTCGGTTCGGCGTTCGGCGCAGGGATCCTGCGTTTCACCGGCTGGATGCCAGCCGGGCTGAAGAACCACGGCCAGCTGCTGCAGCCGCCGGTCGACCTGCGCGCCACCCCGCTGCAGCTGGCCGATGGCCGGGCCTACGAGTGGAATCCCGGTGCGCGCATCTGGCGCATCCTGGC
>Ga0075364_10002145_pt1 | contig 11053 bp, 10 predicted proteins | sample EndMetdeltDD1764_FD_71517 | JGI IMG/M metagenome (GOLD analysis project Ga0075364, IMG submission 71517) | Populus endosphere microbial communities from Tennessee, USA - Endosphere MetaG P. deltoides DD176-4 | ecosystem: Host-associated > Plants > Roots > Endosphere | place: USA: Tennessee...
CCCATTCATACCCCATGCCGGGCTCCTGCACACGCGCCGCCGTGGCGGCCGTGGAATCACTGGGCGATATACGCCTGATAGAGCGCGTCCAGACGCGCCGTCACGGGCCCGAAGCCCTCGCCGCTGCCAATGGCCCGGCCGTCGATGGACCGCACCGGCGTGAGCCCGCCCAGCGTGCCGGTGACGAACGCCTCGTCCGCGGCATAGGTCTGCGCGAGCGTGAAGTCGCCCTCGTACACTGTGAAGCCGTTCTCGCGCGCGAGCCGCAGCACCGTCTGACGCGTGATGCCGTTGAAGTTGTAGAGCCCGCTCGAGCACCAGAGCTCGCCCTGGCGCACGATGAAGAAATTGGTGGAATTGCAGCTCGCCACGAAGCCGCGCGAATCCAGCATCAGCGCCTCATCCGCACCCGCCTGGATGGCCTGGATCAGGGCCTGGATGAAGTTCAGCCGGCTGTGGGAATTCAGATGCAGGTCGAACACGTCCGGATTGCTGCAGCGGATGGCGGACGTGAAGAGTGCCAGGCCGCGCGATTTGGCCGCCTTGTCCACGACCTTGTGTTCGGCCACGCACACGATGGTGGCGCCGGTGAGCATGAAGCGCGGATCCTGGTTGGGCGTGCTCTTGACGCCGCGCGTGATCATGAGCCGGGCATGCGCCCCATCCTGCATCCCGTTGCGCGCGAAGGTGTCCAGCACCACCTGCTTGACCGCATCGCGCGACAGCCCGATGTCCAGCAGGATGGACTTGGCGCCTTCGAAGAGGCGATCGATGTGTGCATCGAAGGAGACGACCTTGCCGTTGACCAGGCGCAGGCCTTCCCACACGCCATCGCCGCACACGTAGCCGGCATCGAAGATGGACACGGTGGCCTGGTCGCGCGGCACGAACTCGCCGTTCAGGTAGACCAGGACCTGTGCATTGCGGGGGTCGGCGAGATAGGACTGCGAGCTGGTGCCCGAGCGGGCCGGAGCGGACGAGGCGGTGGACATGATGGAGCCGTCGAAAAAGGGTGGCGTCAGAAGCTGAATGCGGTGAAGCGTTCGAGAAAGCGCTGCGTGCGCTCTTGCTGCGGGTGTTTGAGCAGTTCCTCGGGCGGGCCGACCTCGTGGAAGACGCCGTCGGCGATGAAGATGACCTTGGTGGCGAAGTGATAGGCAAAGCCCAGCTCGTGCGTGACGAGCAGCATGGTGCGGCCCTCCTCGCCCAGGTCGCGGATCACGGCCAGCACCTCGCCCACCAGCTCGGGGTCGAGTGAGGACGTCGGCTCATCGAAGAGCAGCACCTGAGGCTCCATGGCGAGCGCGCGCGCAATGGCCACGCGCTGCTGCTGCCCGCCCGAAAGCCGCCCCGGATAGACGTCCGCCTTGTTGGCCAGCCCGACCTTCTCCAGATACTGCATGGCCTTGGCATGCGCCGTGGCACGCGACTCGCCCTTGACCGTGACCGGGCCCTCCATGACGTTCTGCACCACGGTCATGTGGGGAAAGAGATTGAACTGCTGGAACACCATGCCGACGGATCGGCGCACGTCGCACAGCTGGGCCTGCGAATACTGCACCGGCACCGTGCCGTCCGCATGGGCGCGACCCGGCGTGCCGATCTGGCGCCCCTGGATCTCGATGCGCCCGGCGCTGGGCATCTCCATGAAGTTGATGCAGCGAAGCATCGTGCTCTTGCCCGAGCCGCTCGAGCCGATGATGGCGATGCGCTCACCGGGCTGTACGTCTAGGTCGATGCCGCGCAGCACGTGCAGATCGCCGAAGCGCTTGTGCAGGCCCGACAGGCGGATGATGGGCGCCACGCCAGCGGCGGGAGCGGAAACAGCAGTCATACGGGCACCTGTGTCTTCTTGGAGCAGACCCAGAGAATCTGGGCGTCGTCATCGCCGCCGGCCAGCAGGGCGTGGCCCATGCGGCTGTCGAAGTAGCAGCTGTCGCCTGCGGCCAGACGCAGCGGGGCGTAGAACTCGGAATGGATCTCGACTTCGCCGGCGAGCACGTAGACGAACTCCTCGCCATCGTGGCGCGCCAGATCGCCGAACTCGGCGAGCGATCGCGCCTTGATGTGCGCGAAGATCGGCAGGAACTGCTTGCCGGACACCTCGGCGCAGAGCATGCGGTAGTCGTACTGCGGCGAGCCGTGCGGCACGCCCTCGCCGCGGCGGGTCACGCTGCGCCGGCCGGACACCGTCACGGGCGTGGGCGCGAAGAGATCGCCGACGTCCACGTCCAGGCCATCTGCCAGCGCAGCGACCTTTTCATACGTGGGTGAGAGCTGGCCGGTCTCGATCTTGGAGAGGGTCGATGCGGCAATGCCGCTGCGCGCACTGAGCTGCTGCAGCGTGAAGCCCTTGTCCGCCCGGAACTTGCGCAACTGCAGCGCCAACACGCCCAACTCGCGGCCGGTGTCGGCCACTGGCGTGGGCCCGGCCGGCCGTCCGACGCGGCGCGGCGCCTTGGCGCGTGCGGCCGGTGCAGCAGGGACGGTGGAGGGCGTGCGCCGAGACGACATGAAGAGCTCAGGGGCAAGAACGTGAATTCACTATACGAGATATTTTTCGTTTCCGATATTTATTTTCGGTATAAGCATCGGCTTGACGGGAGAGACACCGAGCGGAACGGGCCGACTGACTACAATGCAGGCTTGACCTTCCCCCTTGGCCGCCGTGTCCCTCCTTACCCGCGCCCGCTTTCACGTTTCCTCCGCCCGCCTGGACCAGCTTCCGCCGCCCGGCCCGCCGGAGGTGTGCTTCGTCGGCCGCTCCAACAGCGGCAAATCGTCGGCGATCAATGTGCTCGCCGCCCAGAAGCGCCTCGCCTTCTCGAGCCGTACCCCAGGCCGCACCCGGCTCATCAACTTCTTCGCCCTGCCGGACCCGCTCGATCCCGAGGGTGCCCTGGGCTTCCTGGTGGACTTGCCGGGCTACGGCTATGCCGAGGTCGCGCACAAGGAAATGGCCCACTGGGGCGACGTGCTCGGCCGCTACCTGCGTGAGCGCACGTCGCTTGCCGCCGTCGTGCTGATGCTCGACATCCGCCGTGGGCTGACCGACCAGGATCGCAACCTGGTCAACTGGATCGCGCCCACGGGACGCCCTCTGCTGGTGCTGCTGACCAAGGCCGACAAGTTCGCCTATGGCCAGCGCGTGCGCGCGGTCGCCGCCATCCGCAAGGATCTGTCCGACATCGGCGCCCTGCACGTCGTGCCGTTCTCGGCCACGCACCGCATCGGCCTGGAAGAAGCCGCTGAATACATCGAGCGCTGGATCTCGCCTCAGGTCGTGCCCTGAGAGATCGCGCAGTCCCGGGACTGGCGCGGGCTCGCGCCGCCCGCCTACAAGACGAGATGGAGCCTGTCATGACGTTTGCCGCTGCCGCTTTCCCCCACAACCGCCCGCGCCGTCTGCGCGTGGACGATTTCACGCGCCGCCTGGTGCGCGAGCACCAACTGACGGTGGACGACCTGATCTACCCCGTCTTCGTCACTGAAGGCGTGGGCGTGCGCCAGGCCGTGCCCTCCATGCCGGGCGTGAACCGCTACTCGCTGGATACGCTCCTGCCGGTGGCCGCCGAATGCGTGGAACTGGGCATCCCGGTGATGGCGCTCTTCCCGGTGATCGATGCCTCGCTGAAGACGCCTGACGGCGTGGAGGCCACGAACCCCGACGGCCTGATCCCGCGCGTGGTGGCGGAACTGAAGAAGGCCTATCCGGACCTGGGCATCATGACGGACGTGGCGCTGGATCCCTACACCAGCCACGGGCAGGACGGTCTCATCGACGAAGCCGGCTACATCCTGAACGAGCCCACCACCGAGATGCTGGTGCGTCAGGCGCTGGTGCAGGCCGCCGCCGGCGTGGACATCGTGGCGCCCAGCGACATGATGGACGGGCGCATCGGCGCCATCCGTCGCGCCCTGGAGGAAGGCGGCCACATCCACACGCGCATCATGGCGTATTCGGCCAAGTACGCGAGCGCCTTCTATGGCCCTTTCCGCGATGCCGTCGGATCCGCCGCCAACCTGGGCAAGTCCACCAAGGCCACCTACCAGATGGATCCGGCCAACACGGACGAGGCCATCCGCGAAGTGGCGCTGGACTTGCAGGAAGGCGCCGACATGGTGATGGTCAAGCCCGGCATGCCCTACCTGGACGTGGTGCGCCGCGTGAAGGACACCTTCAGCGTACCCACCTTCGCCTACCAGGTGAGCGGCGAGTACGCGATGCTCAAGGCGGCGGCAGCCAACGGCTGGCTGGACGGCGAGAAGACCATGATGGAAGCCCTGCTCGCGTTCAAGCGTGCGGGCGCGGACGGCATCCTGACCTACTTCGCCATCGACGCGGCCAAGCTGCTGCGCGGTTGAAACAACGCGGCCCGGGCGTGACCATGTGCCCGCCGCGCGCCGGCGCCTTGCCGCGCACCATCGCGCCGGCGGCCACCCTGCCCTTTGGAGGCGCCATGCAGCTCTCGGCCAATCTTTCGATGCTGTACGCGGACCTGCCCCTGGCTGAGCGCCTGGAGGCCGCCGCACGCGATGGCTTTGCGGGCGTGGAGATCCAGTTTCCGTATGACGTGGCCCCCGCATTGCTTGCACAGATGCTGCGCGCGCATGCGATGCCCCTGGTGCTGATCAATACGCCCGTGGGCAACCCGGGCGAGGTGGGACTTGCGGGCCTGCCCGGGCGGGAGGCCGAATTTCGTCAGGCCATGAAGACGGCATTGGCCGTATGCGCAGCCACGGGCTGCCCGTGCGTGCATGTGATGGCAGGCCGCCCGCCCGCCGATGCCGATCCGGCCACCGTGGGCGCCACCCTCATCGCCAATCTGGCGTGGGCAGCACCGCTCGCCCGTGCGCAGGGCGTGACGCTGACCCTCGAACCGCTGAACCGTCACGACGTGCCCGGCTACGCCTATCACCAGCCTGCCGAGGCGATGGCCGTGCTGCGCACGCTCGATGATCCGACCGTGCGCTTGCAGTTCGACTTCTATCACGTGCAGCGCGAAGGCCTGGACCTGCCTGGCGAACTCGCCACGGCGCTGCCGTGGGTGCACCACGTGCAGCTGGCGCGGGCCGAAGGGCGGCACGAGCCAGACCTGGCCGATACGGCCGTGATCGCGGGCCTGCGAGCGTTGCGTACGTCCGGTTATGCCGGCTGGATCGGGGCCGAATACAAGCCTCAGGGCGATACGACCGCCGGGCTGACGGCGTGGCTGCCGGCGTACCGTCGACTGCTCGCGCCCTCGATGGGCTCGGCCTGAGGCCACCCTGCCACGGCGCATCGGCGCCGGTCACCCTCCATCGGCGGTGTGGGGCAGCTCCCGGTATGTCGCCATCTCCCCCGTCGCCTCAGACCCCGACGTCTGTGGCGCTCACGTCGCCCCCCAAGCGCTGTGCGATCGCGCGAGCCATCCGCCCCGGCGCCTGAGAGTCTGCAAACCAGTGCAGTGCAGGCTCGATCAACTCCAGCTCCATCAACTGGAATGTTCCATCCACCACGATGCCATCGACGCGCGCATACAGGGGCATGGGCAGGCCCAGCACGGGCAGGGCCTGCATCACCCTGCCCGCCTGGACGCGCAGCCCCGCCGGTGCATCCGCCGCCGCCACCCGGCCGCCGTGGGCCGACTGCACGCGGAAGTCGCCCACCGCCGGCCGCTTGAGCACAGCGTGACTGAACGCCCCGGCCAGATAGATCAGGGACCACTCACCCACGGTCTCGATCTGCGCCACGTAGGGCTGCAAGAGGTAGCAGCGATCCGCCGGCAAGGCTCGCACACGGGCCTGGAATGCCGGGTCGTCGGCCTGCCCACGCCACGTGCCACGGGCACTCGCGCTCACGGCCGGCTTGACGATGACGGTGTCGCGCCCGAATGACCCGAGACGTTGATGCAACTCGGCGCCGGAGACGAACTGAGTCGGCACGATGGCCACGCCCGCCGCCTCCAGCGTGGCGAGGTAGCGCTTGTCGCTGTTCCAGCGCACGGTGTCGGGCGAATTGAACACGGGCACCGGCAAGGCTCCGAGCCAGTCGAGGAAGGCCTCTGGACGCTCCACGTAGTCCCAGGTCGAACGCAGCAAGACGGCGTTCACGCTGCGCCAGTCGAAGTCGGGCGACGCCCAGGGGACGGCCACGGCCTCGATGCCTGCGGCGGCCAGAGCCGGCACCAGCAAGGCGTCATCGGCAGAGAGTGCCGGCTCGTCCGCATAGGTGGCGAGCGCAAGTCGATAGGATGGGTCTGGCATAGCCCGACAGCGTAACGCGGCCACGCCAGCGACGCGCCACTTTCGGCCCACTGACACGAACCGCCACCTGATCCCATCATGAAAAATGGCCCGGAAGTCCGCGGACTTCCGGGCCATTCTCTGGCAGGTGCGAGAGGTCAGTCGAGCTGCGACAGATCGCGCACAGCGCCCTTGTCGGCCGACATCACGAGCTTGGCATAGGCCTTCAACGCGGCCGAGACCTTGCGGGGACGCGGCTTGGCGGGCTTCCAGCCTTGCAGATCCTGCTCGGCGCGGCGGCGGGCCAGTTCCTCATCGGACACCAGCACGTTGATCGTGCGGTTCGGGATGTCGATGCGGATGCGGTCGCCATTGCGCACCAGGCCGATCGCGCCGCCAGCGGCGGCTTCGGGCGAACAGTGGCCGATCGACAGGCCGGACGTGCCGCCCGAGAAGCGACCGTCGGTGAGCAGCGCACACGCCTTGCCCAGGCCCTTGGACTTGATGTAGCTGGTCGGGTAGAGCATTTCCTGCATGCCGGGGCCACCCTTGGGGCCTTCATAGCGCACGACGACGACGTCGCCCGCCTTGACCTTGTCGGCGAGGATGTTCTCCACGGCCTCGTCCTGGGACTCGACCACGTGGGCGTTGCCCTCGAACACATGGATGCTCTCGTCCACACCGGCCGTCTTCACCACGCAGCCATCGAGCGCGATGTTGCCGGTGAGCACGGCCAGGCCGCCTTCCTGCGAGAAGGCATGGTCGCCGGAGCGGATGCAGCCTTCGGCACGGTCCAGGTCCAGGCTGGGCCAGCGCGTGTTCTGGCTGAACGCCACCTGGGTCGGGATCCCCGCAGGGCCGGCCAGGTAGAAGTGGCGCACGGCCTCGTCCTGGGACACCGTGATGTCCCACTGGGCCAGGGCGTCGCCCAGCGTGGCGGAATGCACCGTGGGCGCATCCGTGTGCAGCTTGCCCGCGCGGGCGAGTTCGCCCAGGATGGCCATGATGCCACCTGCGCGGTGCACGTCCTCGATGTGGTACTTGTTCGTGTTGGGCGCCACTTTGCACAGCTGCGGCACGGTGCGCGAGAGCCGGTCGATGTCGGCCATCGTGAATTCGATCTCCGCTTCCTGCGCGATGGCCAGGATATGCAGGATGGTATTGGTCGAGCCGCCCATGGCGATGTCCAGCGTCATCGCATTCTCGAACGCCTTGAAGCCCATCGAGCGCGGCAGCACGCCCATGTCGTCCTGCTCGTAGTGCTGGCGCGTGATCTCGACGATGCGGCGGCCGGCGCGCTTGAAAAGCTGCTCGCGATCGGCGTGGGTGGCCACCACCGTGCCGTTGCCCGGCAGCGAGAGGCCGAGCGCCTCGGTCAGACAGTTCATCGAATTGGCCGTGAACATGCCCGAGCAGGACCCGCAGGTCGGACACGCCGAGCGCTCGACTTCGGCCACCTCGGCGTCCGAATAGGACGTATCGGCCGCCATGACCATCGCGTCGATCAGGTCAAGCTTCTTGATCTCGACCGTCTTGGTGACCGGGTTGGCGAGACGCGTCTTGCCGGCTTCCATCGGGCCGCCGGACACGAAGATCACGGGGATGTTCAGGCGCATGGCGGCCATCAGCATCCCGGGGGTGATCTTGTCGCAGTTGGAGATGCACACCATGGCGTCGGCACAGTGGGCATTGACCATGTACTCGACCGAATCCGCGATGATGTCGCGGCTGGGCAGCGAGTACAGCATGCCATCGTGGCCCATGGCGATGCCATCGTCCACGGCGATCGTGTTGAATTCCTTGGCCACGCCGCCGGCGGCTTCGATCTCGCGGGCGACGAGCTGGCCCAGGTCCTTCAGGTGCACGTGGCCCGGGACGAACTGGGTGAAGGAATTGACCACCGCGATGATCGGCTTGGAGAAATCATCGTCCTTCATGCCGGTGGCGCGCCACAGCGAGCGCGCCCCCGCCATGTTGCGGCCAGCGGTGGAAGTCTTGGAACGGTAGGTGGGCATGGCAGTCCGGGTAGAGATCACGGGAAATGGCAGGCCGGGGGAATAACGGCCTCGGGGGTGCCCGTACGAACAACCTCTTGAGCAGCGCGGGGGGGCAAGAGGACCATTATCGCGCACCCGCGCCCTTTCTGCAGACGAGGCCCCGCCCGCTCCTACCGTGCCACCTCGCCCGCCGGTGCCGGGTGACGCGCGATCCAGTGCCGCGCGATGGCGTCGCGCCGGCAGATCCAGACCTTGTCATGCCCCTGGATATGGTCGAGAAAGCGGGCGAGCCCGCCCAGGCGGCCGGGCCGCCCGGCGAGCCGGCAGTGCAAGCCGATCGACAGCATGCGGGGCCGCGTCTCGCCCTCGGCGCAGAGCACGTCGAAAGCGTCGCGCAGGTACGTGAAGAACTGGTCTCCCGTGTGAAAGCCCTGGGCCTGCACGAAACGCATGTCGTTGGTGTCCAGCGTGTAGGGCACGATCAGCCGAGGCGCGCCCGCGACCGTTTCCCAATAGGGCAGGTCGTCGGCATAGGAGTCCGAGTCATACAGGAACCCGCCATGCTCGGCCACCAGGCGCCGCGTGTTCGCCCCGGTGCGGCCCGTGTACCAGCCCACGGGCGCCTCGCCCGTGAGCGCGCGGATGGCCTCGACCGCCAGCGCGATGTGCTCGCGCTCGACGTCCTCCGGCACGTCGCGGTAGTCGATCCAGCGCCAGCCGTGGGAGGCGATCTCGTGGCCGGCCTCATGGAAGGCCCGGGTCAGCTCGGGATGGCGGGCGAGCGCCATGCCCACCCCGAAGACGGTGAGCGGCAAGCCCCGATCGGCGAACAGGCGCAGCAGCCGCCAGACACCGACCCGGCTGCCGTACTCGTAGAGCGATTCCATGCTCATGTGTCGCTGGCCGACGTAGGGGGTAGCGCTCACCATTTCAGAGAGGAACGCCTCAGACGCGGCATCGCCGTGAAGAATGCTGTTCTCGCCACCCTCCTCGTAGTTGAGGACGAACTGCACGGCGATGCGGGCACCGCCTGGCCAGTCGGCATGGGGCGGCAGGTTGCCATAGCCGACGAGGTCGCGCGGATAGGGGGTGTTGGGCAGCAGGGAGGACATGCGGTGGTCTCGTGCAAAGGGGATGGCGGGCAGATTCAGGCGTGGCGCGCGGGCCAGGCGAAGCCCGAGGTCAGACCCACGTAGGGCTTGGGCAGCGGCGGCGCGTAATCGCCCCGCTTGCTGGTGGAAAGATTCAGGGCGACCAGCGACTCGACCAGCCTCACGGCCACGCCCACCCCGTCGATCACCGGCACCCCGAGCTCGCCACTCAGGCGGGCCGCGAGATCGCTCATGCCGGCGCAGCCCAGCACGATGGCGGCAGACCGGTCTACGGCCAGGGCATGCTCGCAGGCGGCGCGGATCGTGGCATACGCAGGCGGGTTGTCCCCTTCCAGATCGAGCACGGGAATGTCGGTGCCATGGATGTTGCGGCAGAAGCCGTTCATGCCGTACGCCTGCGCCAGGTGCTCGGCGATCACGCAGGTGCGCGTGAGCGTGGTGACGACGGAAAAGCCGGTGGCCAGGAAGCTGGCCGCATGCATGGCCGCCTCGGCGATGCCGATCACCGGCCCCGTGGCCGCCTCGCGGGCCGCCCGCAGTCCGGGATCGCCAAAGCAGGCAATGACATAGCCGTCGCAGCCCTGCGCCTCGGCCTTGCGGATCTCCTCGAGCACGCCCAGCACGGCCACCGCATCGTCGTAGTGGGACTCGATGGAGGCCGGACCCATGGTGGGATTCACGGCGAGAATCTGGGTTCCCGGCGAAGCGACACGCCGGGCCTGGGCGCCGATCTTGGCCGTCATCGCCGCCGAGGTATTGGGATTGAGGATGCAAAGCTTCATGAAGGAATCCCTCGTGTCGTCGGCACGGCCGGCATTCTCCGCCGTGGTGCGTCACGCACCGATCTCGTGCACCGCCGTGTCCAATTCTGGTATGCAATCCGGGTTTACAAGATCGCCTCCAGGTTCCATGCAAGAACAGCGCCAATTGCATCCGAGTCACTGGAATGCCGCGCAGAGGCTTGAAATCCGAGGCGTTGTCGGGGCCACACCGGTGGATCGACAGACACTGCCCGCGCAATTGGCATGCACATTGCATTGATGCCTGGAAATGTCCCGCCATCTCGGCGAGGCCTCGATCCGGAACGTCCGCATGCCCCGCCGCGCCGCCCTGCCCCTCCCCACCGATCCTCCCGATGCGGACGCCGGCTCTGCCGTCGCGGTGTATGCCGAACTGCGCGGGGCCATCGTCGATCACCGGCTGCCGCCCGGCACGAAGCTGCGCGAGCAGGAGATCGCCGCATCGTTCGGCGTGAGCCGGACCATCGTGCGCGAGGTGCTGATCGGCCTCATCCGGGACCGGCTCGTGGTGCAGGAGCCCAAACGCACCGCCGAAGTGGCACGCCCGGCCTGGTCCGAGGCTCGCCACATCTTCGCCGCGCGCGAGCTGATCGAAGGCGAACTAGCCTCGTGCCTGAGCACGTGCTGCAAGCCCGCCGGGCTGTCATCCCTGCGCGCGCTGATGGCGCAGGAGACGCGGGCAGCCGAGCGCGGCGACAAGGCGGAAGCCATCCGCCTGTCCGGCGAATTCCACCTGCAACTGGCGCGTGATGCCGGCAATCCGGTGATGGTGGATCTGGTGCGCGACCTGGTATCGCGCAGTTCGCTGCTCTTCGCGCTGTATCACCGCGCCGGCGAACCGATGTGCGTCTCGCACGATCACGCCCGCCTTCTCAAGGCCATCGCCAGCGGCAACGGCACGGCGGCCCGCCAGGAAATG
>Ga0075364_10002146_pt1 | contig 11048 bp, 9 predicted proteins | sample EndMetdeltDD1764_FD_71517 | JGI IMG/M metagenome (GOLD analysis project Ga0075364, IMG submission 71517) | Populus endosphere microbial communities from Tennessee, USA - Endosphere MetaG P. deltoides DD176-4 | ecosystem: Host-associated > Plants > Roots > Endosphere | place: USA: Tennessee...
GCCCTAAGAGCGCCGCCTACCCGCATGGCGGGGTGCCCATGGGGCGGAGTAGCTCAGCTGGTTAGAGCAGCGGAATCATAATCCGCGTGTCGGGGGTTCAAGTCCCTCCTCCGCTACCAACTTGACAGCCCCCTTCGGTGAACACGTCCAACCAAGTGTCCACTCGGGCTGTCATGCGACCGTCACCATCACGTGACAGGGTGACGGCCTCCACGACTTGCCGAATAAGCTGATGCAGCTCGCCACGGTCCTCCAGCAGGTGAAGGGACATTTCCAGCTTGCCCCTAGCCGAACGCAGCTGCCCTCGTGACTTGGTGAGGCTTTCAGCGAACCGAGCAACAGCAGCAGGGTGCACGACGACATTGGAGGCGGGAGGCTCCTTGTCCAGCTCATCTTGCAGGCGGGTCCGCTCGGCTCCCAGCTCCTTGCTGGCGGCATCAAGGGCCTGCTCATCGCCCACGCCTTTGAGCAATAGGGAGGTGATTCGCTCTAGCTCTTTCCCGATAGCCTTGAGGCGGGTTTCCGCCTTGGCGCGGCGTGCTACTAATTGTGCGGCCTCCTTGTGGCGTCCCTCAAGCCATGCCTTGGCATAGAGGGTGATTTTCGCGGGGGCAGACAGCTCACGGGTCATCGTGTCCATGACAACCGCTTCGACGTCATCAAGATAGAAAGTCTGCGGGTCCGGGCAGGCTCGCGAATTGGTATGCGCCGAACAGCGGATGCGGGTTCGCTTGCTCCTGTCCACACCCGCGACGGCCATGCCGGAGCTGCATGCTCCGCATTTGATGAGCCCCGACAGCAGACGCTTGGGACGGCGCTGGCCGACGATGCCCTTGCGTGTCCCGGTAGATCGTGTCTCAAGCTGAGCCTGCACGGCATCGAACAGCGCGGGAGGGATGATCTCCAGCTCCGGGGCCTCTGCATAGTGCCATTCGCTCTTGGGGTTCGGCCTCGACACACGCTTGCCGGTGTCCGGGTCTTTCACCATGCGGACCTTGTTCCAGACGATCACGCCTTTGTAGATCGGATTGCGAAGCATCCCCGATCCTCGGTCATCGGAGCCGATCAGGGCGGACGGTGCCCAGAGCCTCCCGCGCGGCGGAGCGATGCCTTTACCGTTGAGGGCGTGGCAGATTGTCTTTGGTGACGTTCCGGCATGGTACTCTTGGAAGATGCGCAGGACCGTCTCGGCTTCCTCTTCCACGATCTGGGGAGCGCCTCGGTTCGCTGGATCGGGCCGGTATCCATAAGCCCGGCCCCCGGCGCTCTTTCCCTCCCGGATAAGCCCTTCCATTCCCCGCTTCACCTTCTTGGCGTTGTCGTGCCGGAACATCTCGGCGACGATCGCCTTCATGCCAACTGTGAGCGTGTTGGCCTCGCCGCCGTGGACTTCGATCAGGCTCACGCCAAGAAAGTCCATTTGCTTCTTGATCGTCGCCATGTCCGCCATGTCGCGGGAGAGGCGGTCCAGATGCTCAACGATGATCGCCCGGAACTTGCCCGCCTTGGCATCGGCAAGCATGGCCAGCAGGCCATCGCGGTTGAGCGTGCTGGCCCCGGACTTCGCCTTGTCGTCATATGCCGCGACGACTTGGAAGCCTTTGCTGGCGGCATAGGTCCGGCAAAGGGCCAACTGATCGTCGGCGCTCTTTTCGTTCTGAAGGTCCGTGCTGAACCTTGCGTACACAGCGGCGGGGGTGCGTTCGGGCATTACGCGCCCTCCCCGATTACAGTGCCGAATGCAGGGCCGTCCTCGGTTTGCGTACGGAACTGGATTGCCGTGCGCGGCAGGCCCAGTTCCTTGGCCCTGGCATGTGCGGCAGCAACGGCAGCAGCCTTGTCGGCGCCCTCGTGGAAGGCGTCTCCGAACTCGCCGACAGACACGTCAAAGAACTCCGAGCCGAGAAGATAGCAGTGCCGCACGATAATGCGCAGTGGGTCCTCCCTCATTGCCCGGTCGATCAGGTCAGCCAGCGCGCCATTCAGCGAGCGGTTCTCGCCTTGGGCATAGTGGCCAAGCCATGCGTGCTGATCGGCACGAAGCCGAGCGGTGAGCTTGGTTTCCATAATGATATCATTCCTCATCGGTTGATTCAGAATGACCTTATATAGGGTCAAATTGCCACCATAGCAAGGTCAGGCTGGAATTTGCGCCGATCCCCGTTAGGGTCCGCCGCATGACAGCGGACGTAAAGATTACCCTGCGGCTCCCGCGCGAGCTGCACGAGGCGCTAAGCGATGCGATCAGCCAAAATCGCAGATCTCTGAACACAGAGATTGTTACCCGGCTCGAAAAGAGCCTCGGCGACGACGGCGCGGGCGAGCCGAGGTGGCTTGAAAAGGCGCAAGGCGCACCGAGCATCAAGCTGGAGAAGCGCCTGCTCAAGATCGAGGCGGAGCTTGCTCGCCTGCGAGAGCGCGTCGGCGAATAGGCATGGCCCCGCTCACCTTCGACTTCAGGCATTATACCTATGAGCACGGACTCCGAATGCTTGAAAAGGGTTAGCGCTCGGCCTGGCTGCGGTAACTTAGCCGCGAGCTTGAACCGGCTGTGAAATTAATTGCACGAGGCTTCGCCTGAGATACGATCGGGTCTGATAAGAGGCGAGCTTTAGCAAGCCGCCTTCGCAATCACGCCACCTGCGGTTCTAAAGCCTCCCGCCTTCTGCAGTGCTCCACATCGGCCCGGTACAATGGCCCAGATGCCGAGGCCGAAAGCTGCCGATCCTTAACCAGCTACTTTCTCGGCTTTGGGCTTCCCCAAATCCTCAATTCCGCGTGACCTGCATCGACCAAGTACGAGTTGGCGGCAGCAAGCACCTCTGCGATCTTCTGCGCCGGCTTTACGTTGGCAATGCCGGGCTGCACAATGACCATCTCGAACGTGACCGGCGTCGCAGTGGCGAAGGACGCGAGCTGGTTTTCGTCGCCCTTGATGAACTTCGCCTGCCCGGTCCCGGCCGAGAAGCGCTGTTGTAGGCGCGCGACCAGACGCGGCATGTCGCACCAGATCAATCCTTTGACTGCCTGGCCGCAGACCTCATAGACATCGCCCACGCGGCTACCGGGTGCGGGACCGCCAGCCCCCTTACAGTGGTAGAAGCTCACTGTCGCGCCGCCGTTAGGAGACCGGGAGAAAGCCACGAAGTCCGCCGTCTCCCCGCTCCCATGGTCCCAATAGACGACCTCGTGCTCGTCCCTGTCCAACACTTTTGTCAGGTAGCCTTGGATGGAGGACGCCTGCTCTGCGCCTTCCGCGAACTCGATCTCCACATTGATACCGTCGGCCGACCAGTCGATTGCTTCGATCAGCGAGGTGTCGAACGGCTCGAAGCCGTCCGCAGGTGCTGAATAGTACGTCGTGCCGGTCAGCCTTGCTCCATCGACAAGCATGAAGTGAAGTGGATCATCGTTGAGCACGTCCACCAAATCTTCGGACGATCGCGCCCTGATGACCTGTGCGCGGGTTTGTGATGCGTCGGCATATGAGAACAGAGGGGAACGTCCAATCTCGAACCTGAGGTTCGTTTTCAGTTCACCGCCTTCTAGGCGCAACTCCACCAGCTTGTCGTCCGAAGCCTCGACCCAGAGCGACATGTCGTTTATCGGATCTTGACGTCGGCCGGAGCTGCCCTGATAGGCAAGCACTGGCGGATCGACGTAGAATCCGCGATCCTCCCAGTCCGCCGCCATAACTGGCGCGGGGATGGCTGAAACGCTATTGCCCGTTTGCAGCAGATCGACCTTGCTCCCGGTTACCGCCGCCTTGCGGTCGTGGAGTTTGCGAGCGACCTTTGCGCACCATTCCAGCAGCTCGAACAGCCGGAGCGACTTGTTGCTCCATATCTTCGAAGCGCTGCTCAACCCGATCGTGATGGACACCCCATTCTCGGTCGCGGTGCCGAATACGTGCCCACGATGGTATAGCCGCGCGTCGCCCGGCTTGATCGCACCGTCCGCCCGGGGGCCGGTTATCATCCGGTATGACTCGGTCGTGCTAGACTGCTGCCGGTTTCGCATGCCGACGTTGAAGAACTTTGCTCCATCGAGGCCCTTGAGTGCCCGGTTCAGCACCTCGAATGGCAGGATGTTGGCATCGTAGCCGACCATCGACCGGACCACCCTCTGATATAGACCATCGCTTCTCTTCGAAGCGCAGACAAAGAGCAGTTTCGACTTCGCATCGTAGTAGAAGATGAAGACGTCGAATTCGATCTCGATTAGGCGGTCGTCGGCGGACCACCCCACCTTGCTGGCGCGCCGTGTCACGAACACGCTGGAGCTGGTTTGGCGGCTGACGCGTCCAAAGACGATCTCTCGATCGTGACCGAAGCTAGGCGTGGCAGTAAGGTCGAGAGCGTCCCGCAGACGGAAGACCTTAACGTGTAGGTACGGAGTTAGAGAATAAAGCGAAAGATCGGACAGGTCCGGGACAGTCGGCATCTCAAAGTCGAATGTGTCCAGCGTTTCTCGCGCCTCAACCTCGCGCCGGATTCTTGCTTCGCTCAAGTTTGGGACGATCTCCGCCCAAATCGCGCCCGTCGCGTATAATCGTTCAGCCTCAAGCTGGATTGCGGATTGCGGGGCGATGAAGGTCGCGTCGCCGAGGTTGCGGCCCGACGTCCTCGCGAACCGTCCGATGAACTGGAGCGTGATCGCGAGCGACCGATGGGGCGCGTGCACCGCTGCGATCTTCAGCCTGGGCATGTCGAAGCCTTCGCTCAGCATATTCACACATATGATCCCGTCCAGATGTCCCGCCTCAAGAGAGGCCAACGTCTTCTTGACGGTGCTGAGCGACTGCGCGCCATGTACGAGCTTTAAGCGCAGCTGCGTCTCGGCCGTGTAGATTTCCTCGAGTTCCTTAGCTCGCTTCCGACTGTCCGTGCGGACCATCAAAAGGTGTTCGAACCCAGCCTGCACGTCTGCGCGAAACTTGGCCTCCGCCGCGCGCGCGATGGCAACATCCTCCAGTCGCTGACGGTCACCCCCTTGCGACGGCACCACAACCGGCTGATAGTCGATGTGACCGAAGACCCCGTCCCGGTATGCGGAGCGGAGGTCGTAGGTGTACACGAACCGCGCCTTGATCTCCCGATCGTCCCGCCTGAATGGTGTCGCCGTGAAGAGGACCCTCCGGGCATCCGGAAAGTCGGCTAGTAGCATCTGCCACGTGATGGCCGGACTGTGGTGTGCCTCGTCGACGAGGATCAGGTCAAATAGGTCGGACGGCGGCTTAGGCACACCTTCCAAGTGCGAGCTCACGCTCGGCACGGTCGCGACGACGACGTCGAAATCGCGCATCGCCTCCCATCCCGCGAGTTCTGTCACCCGGTGCGCAGTCGGCATCACCTTCGGCGGCTCCAGATCCTGAGGCAGCCCTCCAACGCGCTTGAGCACGCCGAGAGCCGCGAAATCCTCGGCGATCTGCTCACGAACGAGGCGACTCGGCGTCAGTATCAGTACCCGCTTCGCCCTCAGCAGAAAGGCGCATGCCTGAAGCACGGCCGTCTTCCCAGACCCCGTGGGCATAGTGACGATCGCCGGCTCGGGCCTGGAGGTGAAATGCGAGCCAACCGCGAACAAAGCCCCCCGCTGAGCCTCGCGGAAGCCGTCGATTTTCTTTTCCTGGTCGGAGATGGGAAACGAGAGCTTTGAGTAGTTCGTTTCGAAGTAGGACACGTATCCTCCCTGGGCAAAGCGTTCTCTATGTTCTCATGCCAAGTGCCTCGAAATCGTAAGCGATCAAGGTTCGGAAGTGTGGATCATATCGTATAGAGTGCAATTGATTGCACAAGGCAGGCGCGTGCGGTCGGGATTGGTCTCTGATAATGGGGGTGTATCGGAGGTTGGCGCATGCCTGATGCCCCACGAGACGTCGGATGCTTGATCGACCGCTTCTGGGACACTTCTGCCGGTCGGCCCCGCGACTTGGAACGTCCGATTACGCCGACACCGGCCATTCGTGGGGCCGCTTAAGCCTTCCCTCCCACGTCCGGGCTGTTGGACGATGGGGACTGTCCGGACTTTGGCACCACAACCTGCGGGCTGACATTCGTTCAGCAAGTTGAATCAGACTCTATTTCGGCTCACCTCTGTCGGCTGGTCATTCCGATTGACCAAGTTACGAGCGGATAAGTGTGACATGGAATCTGTTTAAGGAGCAGCTCTCACCACGAACTTTGGACGTGCAAACTTTCAAGATTTTGGTACCAGGGAGCGACGCATCCGCATCGCCGCGCCCGGCCCTCAATCGTCATCCTAATCGACGACCTTCAGAAGCGCGTGGATGCCATAGACGACCGCGCAAAGAACAGGATGCCGACCAGCCACCACACTTGCACCTTACCTCCATGCGTCGGCGTCTTGATCGCTGGCGTCGCCCATCAGACGTCGGCGGCGCGGGTCTAACGTAGTTCGTGCTTCGAAACCTACCGGCCGGGCCGTGATGCCCTGACCCTGCGCGCCAGGAAGGTGCAGCCGAAAGCCCAGAGGCTGCCGACGCACCAGCCCGCCAGGACGTCGCTGGGCCAGTGGACGCCGAGATAGACGCGCGACATGCCGATCACGAGCGTCAGCAGGATCGCGAGGCCCATCAGATAGACGCGAACGGCTCGCCGTTTCTCGGTACCGGCTAGCATCGCGCCGATCGTCAGATAGGTGACGGCGGAATTAACCGCGTGGCCGCTGGGGAAGCTCATGGTCTGGACTTCGACGAGGTGCGGGACGACATCGGGCCGGACGCGCAGATAGACGAGCTTGAGCAGCGTGGAGACGAGCACACCCGAGATCACCGACAGCGCGAGGAAACCCGCCGTCGCATATTTCCGCGCCGCGACGAGATAGCCGGCGGCGCAAGTGGTGATGACCGTGAGCAGGGTCACGCCACCGAGCGCGGTGATGTCGATCATCGCGCGCTTTAGCCATCGGGGGCCGATCGGCGTGGCGAGGTTCGCCGGATCGCGCAGGGCGAGCAGGATCCACTTGTCGATCGCCAGGGTCTCGCCCTCCGCGACCTCCGAGGCGATGGCGAGGAAGACGAGCGCCGCGCCGGCCGCCGCCAGGAAGGCGATCAGCATGCGTCGATCGAGGCCAAGTCGGTTCAGCATCGCCTCAACCCTTGGCACAGGACCGCTCGCCGGTCACGGTCTGGTTCAGGCCGCGTCGGCCAGGCGGATGCGGCCACGCGCATAGGCTGCGAACAAGCGTTCGAAATGGCTGTCCATCGATCCGACTTCGGCCGCCGCCAGGGCCGCCGCGCTCAGGTGGCGCTCGGGGCCGGCGGCGATGAACCGCCCGATCGCGCTCGCCAGCGATTCCGCCGAACAGGCTTCGTAGCGTTCGCCCTGCCCGACGACGAACTGGTCGCCGGCGCCGCCCTGATCGGGCACGATGATCGGCAGGCCGCTGGCGCGCGCCTCGGCGGCGACCATGCAGAAGGTCTCGGCCTCGCAGCCGTGGACCAGGGCATCGGCGCTGGCGAAGACCGTCGCCAGTTCGGCGCGGTCGGTGATCGGCGCGCAGAGCCGGACGTGGGGATTGTTCATCGCCGCGCGCACGACCCTGGCCTTGTCGTGGCCGTCGCCGAACAGGACCAAGCCGACCGGATTGGCGAAGCCGGCGGCGGTCACCGCCTCGATCACCATCGGCCAGCGTTTTTCGGAGGCATGGCGGCCGAGCGCCAGCAGCAGGGTAGCGTCCTCGCCCAGCCCGCAGCGGGCCAGCAGCCGCGCGCGCAAGTCGCGGTCGCGCAAGGCCGGTGAGAACAGGCCGGGGGCCACTCCCATTGGATTGGTCACGACCTTGCCCAGCCCGCCGGCCGACAGGCGCGCGGAAAGGCTGGCGCTGGCGCTGACGACCATGTCGAATTGCCGGTCGAGCCGTCGCAAGTGCCGCCAGAACCAGTCGAACCCACGGTCGATGCTCGCGCGCGAGGCGAGGCCGCCGAACCAGCGATAGGCATAGGCCGACAGCGGATCGGCGTGCATCACCAGCGACTTGAGCGCGGGTCCCTGCCAGCGCGCGACCATCGCCGGGCTCGACCAGGGCGACGAGGCCTCGACCACGTCGGGCGCGAGCCGGTCAAGCAGGGCGTGGAGCGCAGGTTCGTCGGCGAAATAGCGATAGCGCAGGTCGAGCGGCAGGCGCGGCGAGGCGAGCGTGACGATCCGGCCGCCGGCGGTGCGCTGAAGCACCGCATCGGCCTCGCCCGGCGCGACGATGATCACTTCCTCGCGGCCCGGGCGGGCGGCCGCCAGCTTGCGCTCGACGTAGGTCTTCACCCCGCCGCCCTGCGGCGCATAGAACGCGCAGACGTCGACTATCCGCATGTCAGCTCCCGATCGGACCGAAGGACATCAGGCCCTTGCGGTAATTGAGGACGATCCGCGTGCGCGTGGGACCGACGCCGACCCGCACGCTGGCGGCGGCGGCGCGCGGCTTGGACATGCCCAGGCGCGGATTGCCGGCGAAGCCGATCCCGTCGATCGACAGGCCGAACTTCCGGTTGGCGTCGCGGTCATGCAGCAGGCTGACGGCGAAGGTCCCCGGCCCGGGCGCGCGGATGCACAGTTCGACCGGACCCGACGGCGGTACGTCCACTTCGACCCGGCGAAAGGTCTTGCCGGCGGCGACGAGGGCGTTGTCGTCCTCCAGGAAATCGGCGTCGTTGGCCGGATAGAGTTCCAGCTTCAGCCGGCCGCGCCGGTCCTTGAGGCCCGCGACATCGACCAGCAGCGCGGAAACTTGTTCGCCGGGACGGCAGCGCCCCTCGGCCTTGCCGAGGTCGGGACTGGACGGGATCGCGGCGGCGGCGACCAGCAGCAGCGCCAGCATCAAGCCCGCGTCTCCCGGGCGAGCTCGCCGATCCCCAGCATCGCGCCGACGACGAGGTGCGCGCCCAGCAGCAAGGTCGCCATCAGCGCCATGGCCGAGACGATCTCGGTATCCGAGCCGACCAGGAAGGTCGCGATCCCCGCGAAGACGACGTCCTTGTTGGGCAGGAATGGCAGGCGCGAGACGAGCTGGCGCACGGTGCCGAGCACCAGCCACCAGGTGACGGCGACGGCCGGCAGCAGCAGGTGCCACATCACCGCCGCCAGCACGATGGTCGCCGCGATGCGCGCGAGATGCGCCCCGGCAGCGAACCACAGTTCACGCCGCGGCAGGGTGAACAGCCGCTTGCGCAGGACCAGCATGACCGCCGAAAGCAACAGGATGAACGCCGTCGATCCGACGAAGGCCTTGCTGTCCATGCCGAGATGGAGCGACCCGAAGAGCGGCGCGGTCAGCACGACCATGATCAGGGCGACCACGTTGCCGGTCAGCGCGCTCAGGATCGTCACGTCCTTGATCGCACCGAACGGCGCCGTGGTGACGTGGGCGTTGCGCCGCGCCCAGGCATAGAAATAGACCTCGCCCAGGTAGCCGAGCAGGATCTCGTTGCTGACCAGCTTGCGCAGCAGCGCGCCGACCCCCTCGATCGGCAGGCGCCAGAGCCGGCGGAAGATCACCCATTCCGACAAGGGGCCGACAAGGTAGTAGGCGGCGAAGGCGATCCAGAACAGCGGGTTCGGCGGCACCAGCGCGGCGATGCTCTTGAGGTCGAGCGAGCGGAGCTGCCAGGCCACCGCCACCAGGATCAGGAACGACACCAGCGGCCCGAACAACGGCAACCATCCGCGATCGCTGCCGATCAGCGGGTCCGGATCGATAATGCGGTCGGTGCTGGACTTGAGGGAAGAAAGCGGATCGTGGACGCTGCTGGTTGCCATGCGCTTCTCGAAAGGAATTGCGGTTCGGGCTGTGACGGCGCGCCTGCGCGGCGACCTCAGTTGGCCAGCGGATAAAATTTCGCCGGCGCGAAACCCGCGAGCCTGGCCATCGTGGCGAGGTAGGCCTCGCTCGCCTGCTCGACGGTGAAACGCTCGGCCTGGGCTAGGCTGAGGCCCTGGTGCTGGCTTCCGGCCCGGGCCGAGCGGATCGCCGCAGAGAGCCCCGCCTCGTCGCCCACCGCCACCAGCTGGCCGAGCGCCCCGTGCTGCAGCAGCGTCGCCATGCTGCGGCTGCAATCGGTCGCGACGATCGCCAAGCTGGCGGCGAGCGCCTCCAGCACCACCGCCGGCACGCCTTCGTAGTTGGACGACAGCAGCAGGATGTCGTGCCCTGGCAGGATCGTCGCCGGATCGGCCAGGTAGCCGGCGAAAGCGACCCGCTCGCCGATCCCGAGACGGCGGGCCAGGGTCTCCAGCTTCGCCCGCTCCGGCCCGTCGCCGATCACGGTGAGCCGGTCGGCCGCGGCGCTGCCGCGGGCGAAGGCGCGCAGCATCAGGGCGACGTTCTTCTGCGGCGCCAGCCGCCCTACGGCGACGAAACGCCGCCCACCTCCCGCCGCCTCGCGGGTTCGCGGCGCCGCCCGCAGCCGCGCGATCAGTCCGCGCGAAAGCGCCGGGTCGGGAATGACGGTGATCGCGTCACCCGGCAGGCCCAGCCGCTCGCGGATCTCATCGCGCATCGGTTCTTCCATGCCGACGACGTGGTCGACGAACCCGCCCTGCGCGCGCAGCCACAGGCGATAGAGCCCCCGCTGCCAGCCCGGCGCGTCGCCGCGGTCGAGGTCGTTGCTGATCTTGGCCACGATCGGCGGGCAGGCCCGGCCGAGCAGGAGCCGCAGCGCGACGGCGACGACGACATAGGTGTTGCCCGCGCAAAACAGCACGTCGGGCCGCAGCCGCCGCACCGCCGCCGGCAGGGTGGCGATCATCCACGGCGTCTCGACCGCGCCGATCCACTTTCCCAAGCTTCTGGGCATGGTGAAATCCAGCCCCGCGCCGACATCGGCGCGCATCGCTCCTTCGTCCCGGCCGATGAACAGCGGCGCGTCGACGCCCTCCGCGCGCCACTGGCGGACCAGCCGCAGCGCGATGCGCTCGACCCCGCCGGGCTCGAAGCTGTGCAGGAAGGTCAGGACGCGCAAGGCACGGGCTCCCCCGCGGCGAGATCGGCATAGCGGGCCGGGCGATGGGTCCGCCCCAGCCGCCCGACCGCGC
>Ga0075364_10002147_pt1 | contig 11045 bp, 10 predicted proteins | sample EndMetdeltDD1764_FD_71517 | JGI IMG/M metagenome (GOLD analysis project Ga0075364, IMG submission 71517) | Populus endosphere microbial communities from Tennessee, USA - Endosphere MetaG P. deltoides DD176-4 | ecosystem: Host-associated > Plants > Roots > Endosphere | place: USA: Tennessee...
ATATTACTATAGGCGGAAATTATAATTATAAAGAGTGACCTATGGTTCATAAAAATTGGATGCGAGATAAGATTGTCCAATCCAATTATTTCCAAGATATAGCATTTGACGAAATTAATCATTTGCTATTTATAGAGAGAAAGGGGAAAAAAGTTAAATTAACCTGTGGAACCCCTCTTATTGAGTTTGTATCTTGTTCTTATTTGGGCTTAGATCAAGATAAAAGGCTTATTAAGCACAGTAATGATAATTTAGATGAATTAGGTATTGCCTTTTCTTGTGCGCGTACTCGCATGCAGCCTGCTATTTGTTCTGAGCTTGAATCGCTTTTAAAAAAAATTTACTGTGATGCTTCCCCAGTTGTGTTTCCTACCATTCATATGGCGCATTTAGGACTTTTTCCTGTTTTGGGATCAGGTCAAATGCCAAGCTTTCCTATGATGGGGAAAGGCTTTGTTTTTTTAATTGACAAAACTGCTCATTCTTCTATCCAAATTAATCGAGGCTTGCTAGAACAGTTTGGTGAGGTCATCATAGTTGATTGTAAAGATCAGCAACGTTTAGAAGATACGTGTAAAAAAATTCAACAAGACGCTTATACGGCCGTTATTATTGCTGATGGTATCGGTTCTATGGGTGGGATAGTACCTATTAGGTTTCTACTCGAGTTAGCAGAACGATATAAGGGATATGTTTATCTCGATGATGCACACGGCAGTTCTATTCATGGTAATCACGGGGCTGGATATGCACTAAAATGTTTAGATTATCAGCTTCATCCGCGCTTGATCCTTGTTAATTCATTAGCAAAAGGTTTCGGCGTATTGGGCGGTGTATTATTATTTAAAAACAAAGAAGATGCTGATTTTATAAAGCGTTTTGCGCCTACTTATGCTTTTTCTGGCCCTTTATCCCTTTCGGTGGTTAATGCGGCGGTTGCTTCAGCAAAAATTCATTTATCGGAAGAAATACATCGTTTGCAGGATGATCTGTGGGACAATGTGAGTTATTTCGATTCGTTACTCGACAAAAACTGTGTTAATACGAATATATTGGCTCCTTTTCGCGGCGTTTTGGTGGGTGATGAGTTAAAAGCCATTGAATGTACAAAAAAGCTTAAACAAAGAGGATTTGCCGTTACGGCTGCAATGTATCCTACAGTAGCTAAGGGTCAAAGTTTATTAAGGGTAGCGCTTTCCGCTACTCATAATAAACAGGATATTTTTTCACTATGCCAAGCTATAAAGGATATTTTTTAGTAGTATAATTTTAATACTTCATAACATAATTAGCGGAAAAGTTTGGTGGGCGTGATTCAATGCCGCCCCTATCACCAGTAGAGGGAGAAAATCTAATAGAATATTCTCCTCCTGCATAACCGCCTGGCTTCTCAGAAAACGCGTATGAACCGTTCAGTGGGGAAGGATGGCTATGGATTAAGATTTCATCAAACTGGAATGAGCCGATACCATTCCCAATCAAACCTTGGCCATAATCAAAATAACGGTCATCCACTTTCACATTACCATCTTGATTCCAACCGCGAATAAACGCGTCTCGTAAATCGGGTACAGCAAAACAAAATTGATTAATAGCTATTTTAATTTTTTGAGCCACTTCCTGGATCGTATCCGTTTCTATGAAATCAACAGGAATATTAGTACCGGAGATAGAAGGTGGCTCACCCTGACCATTTATTTTAGCAAAGACATTAAAGTTTTCAGCACTTGTTGAAAAAATCCAGTAATCGCCAGGTTTAATCTTACTTGCGTCTGTGCACGTAATACGTGTTAATTGATGTCCGCCTAGAAATTCAGCGAGATAAATAGCCACCTCTCTAACAGTTTGTGTTGATAAAAGAGGTAGTAAAATGGCGGTCAAGTTGGACGGTACCGGATTGGAGCCTTTCCCATCGACCGTAAAGTATAAGCCAAAGGTTTTGCTCGTATTTGAAAATTGAAGCCACTTACCCGCTAAACTCTTAGCATCCGTGCATTCGATATAAAAAAGCTGTTTTACTAATGCATGGTTCCGTAGGGGAACTATATTAAATCCGCTGGTTTTAGGATTGGGAGCTGTCACACCAGCCGCTGTTTTCCCCTGTACATAAATGCGATTAGGATAATTAGAACTGAGGAAGGCATTGACCTCATAATCATTGCCTTTAAATACTTCTTCTACGGTAAATCCCGATGTTTCTGCTGAGCTTGTTCTTGCTGCACCGGCTCGATTGGTGGTTAAAACTAATTGGTTGTTGGTATTAAGGTTGGCACTAACGAAGCTAGTACCTGTGCCAAAGCGGTAATAACCGGCTTTATCATTCCAAAGCTTTTTGGCAACACGTGCATAAGGGATATCCTCTTGCGAATAATCTGTACGTAAATAACGTGTGCCAATACAGAGTAGCTCACCAAAACTAGGTTCAGGATAAATGGCTGGATATATCTTTCCAACGTCGCCGTCATAATATATCAATCCTTTTTTAGTATTAACGATAGGTAAATAATCATCGGAACCATCAGCTCTGGGAACAGGCAAGCTGCCTGCCAGGCTTTGACTAATAACGTGTGTATCGGTTATTTGCGGGTAGTCTTCAATCACGAAATTGCCTGATGTTAAGATAAAATCGGTTAACGACACATCAAAGACACTGTTTGTAGGAAATCGTAAAGCAATAGCCACCGTGTCGTCATCATTAAGTCCCAATGTTTTAGTTTGATTTTCACCAAAAATGAAAGGAACGTTAATAAGCGAATAAGAACCCGTTATTGTCACGGTATCAATAATTTTTTCTTCCGGTGGGCTGCCCCCTTCACCAAAATTTTTGATGAGTAATACGGTTATATTTAACGCATTCCCTGTATTCGTTTGTGCGGTAAAAGCAAAGGTATAATACTGATCGGTAGACGCAAAGCGATTCACATTTCTAAAGTTAATACGCAGGTCTTTGATTAAATCACCTGGGCTCGGCAATTGATTGCCAATCCGAATGGCATAACGCGGATAACCCGTGGGATTATTGATAGCCGATCCAAAGCGTTCAAAAAGGACTAAATCTTTAGCGGTAGATTGTTTAGGTCGATTAAATGTCCATCCACCTGGCGATAATACGGTAACAGCCTCTGTTATTTCTCCTATGACCTTATTTTCTTTAGCAGGAATATTGTTGTGTATTAAAAATTGGCCATTGGGAATAAAATTAGTGATATTATTCCCCTCTTTGTTGCTATCTAGGCTCGTATTAGGCCATCCTTCGCGAGTAAACTGTAAAATACCGTCACGACTATAAACGGTGACATAGTAAAGTTCTAAATTACCTTGTTCATCATAAGGGAAATAAAACGGTAATACGTTATTTCCATTGTCATCTTGTATAGTTCCAACGGCACTTAAGGTTAAGGGATTCGGTAATTCCACATAACTATAATTGGGTGGTGAGCCACTTAACGTATAAATCGATTTTAAACCAGAGAGCGTGCGTTGATTATCTTTATAAAAGGTAATTTTCCCATTAGCTAACGGTAAGCCCGTTTTTTTATTAACATAAAACTGTTCTAAAGCCGGTGAGATAATATAGCGCGGGTCTAAATTCATTGATTATTTTCCTGCGGTAATACGTTACTAACTGCGGTGGTTGCTAATGCGCGATAAGGTACATGCAGCCGATCAAGTTTGGCTTCGGGATTTTCAACCACACGCAGTAGGCGAGGCAACCCATAATGGCCAAAGAATCCACCGCCGGCTAAACCTAACGCGGCTGGCCATAAACCAGGATGAACCGCCATACCAATCGCTGCACCTGTGCCACCTGTGACGATGTCCTTTAACAATTTTCCTTTATTGATACGTTGATTGAGATCGTTTTGTGCTGCCTTTAAGAAATGTTCGCTAGGAACATCCTTTTTTTCAGATTGTGTTAATTGCGTTAATGCACTGAGTAACGCAGAGGGTTTACTATTTTTCGTCTCGCCTTCGCTGATATTTCTAATCAGTTTGTTTTGTTCAAAGGGAACGACATTTTTTCGGTGAAATTCAGCCGCCGCCTGGTATTCATTCGCTACATCAGGGTGAATACGTTGCAAAGCCGAATTTAAATCAGATAGCAGTGAGCCGTGGACATAGTTGAGGTCTTTAATGGCATTAATTGTGGCGGGGTCTTTGTTAGGGTTAGATTGTAACTCTCTGATCTTATGACCAATCTGGCTTTGCAAGAAATGTGCTTTTTCTATGGTCGGTTTTGTTATGTAGTCTTGATGTAATAAGTTTTCCCCACCGCTATAAGCGCGCATAAAACGTTTGTCCAGCTCAGGATAAAGTAGATTGGGATGATTTATCGGATGAGTGCCTACTTTATTCATGATGTTGTTATAATTTTCTTCGGATTGTCCACGGCTTTTGTTATACGATTGACGAATAGCGTCCGCTAGATTAGAGGCGTATTGTTTCGGGTTTATTTTTTCCGGTATCTTTAGCAAAGCTTGACCTAGTGCTGGGATGCTTTCCGCAGCACCTCCTAATAAAGCACCTTTTAATGCACCGCTGGCTCTATTATCCGAATTTTCTAAAGCACCACCGACGGATGTTCCAATGATTCTTCTGGCTATGCCTGGAATACCTTCACCGCTTAATGCTTTGGCTAAGTGACCTAGCATCGGTAAACCTTCAGCGCCTAAACGCGCCATTTCTAATGCTTCACCACCCGCTATAAATTGTCCAATATTGCCGATAACGTTGCCAGCTTCACCCGCCGCGCCTTGTGGCGGAGGCGCTTTAGTAAAAGGACTTCCAGGCAAAGCTGCTAAGCCATCTTGAATGGCACCACCAGCGCCATTAGCAAAATTAAGAAGATTGTTAAGAGCATTAAAGAGTGGCTTATGTTGTTCAGTGCTTTGATTTAATGATGCAGATAAAGCGGGATTATTAACAGCGCTGTTTTTATGATCGGCTGTCTCATCAAGCTGTGCTAAGAGTGCGGGATCAGTAATGCGTTTCATGCCTCAAACCATTCTCCCTGGATTTTATGATAGGTTTTACCATTAACCGTTTTAGTGGCTTCTGCAATCGGATTAAAATCGCTAACACGGTTCATAGGCGTGAGAGGCGAAGCCGATGTTTGTACAGAACGTGCGACTAAATTTAAGGTTTTTCCAAATTCATTGAGTTGAGTAATGAATTGTTGTGGATTAGAAGTCAGAGCATTCGCCGTTTTTCCCAGCATATCTTCGAGTAATTTACGTTGTGCATTACTGGCACCCATTTGGTCTAACGTTTTAATTCGGCTTTCAAGCAAGGGTAATGTTTGATGTTGAAAGGCTAAAGAGTCTTCATAGGCTTTTGGATTAGTTTGCGATAAGGCGACTAAGGCCGCTTTACCTTTGCCGGCTGCACCTGCATATAAAGCGGCATTTTGTGCTTGCGATTGGAAATGCGGATCATTAAAAATACCTTCAATCTGCAAAGCACCTTCATATTGACGGCGTGTTGCTGCCGTTGTTACAGCATTGTTGGCTGAGATTTGATTGGCTAATTGGGTTTGTTTGGTTGCTTCGGGTGTTTGTGGTGAAAACAAAGGTTTTTTTACAGCAATATTCTCAGGCGTATTCGCATTGACACCTAATTGCGGAAAATACGTTTGTAATATCTCCGGTGTTATCAAATTATTGTTGCTTCGATTATCTAAGTCGAGCAACATTTGATTATATTCATCTTGATGCTGCGAGATCCAAAGCTGCCTTGCCGCTGGCGACATAGCTTGCAATCCTCTTGATAATTGATAAGCGCCACCAAAACGTGATCCTTGTTGCGTTGACTGTTGCGCTTTCATTAACGTTTCCAAGGGCATAAATTGTGCTTCTTGGTTTAATTTTTCCGTATTAGCTTGTAAGTAGGGTACTTGTGCTTGCTTATAAGCTAAATCGGCTTGTAGGGTTTGTGGTGCAACGTTTAACTTTAATTTTTCTAAAGCATTGGCTAAAGCCTGTCCTTGTAATGCTTGTCCGGTAGATAATCCCATACCAAAAGGATTGGCTTGTTGCGCGGATAAAATCGGAAATTGTTGAACGGGTATAGCCATAATATTTCCTATAAAAATGCCAAGCTTGCTAACATGCCGAGTAATTGTTGATTCATTTGATTTTGATTCGTTGCATTGGAATAGGCCAAATTACCTTGTGACATTAACGCACTGGCTAAACCTTCTCCTAAATTAGTAGATATCCCTGCACCGCTATCGTAAATGTGTTGATCGCCTGCTAAACCTTGTCCATATAATCCCATCGCATGTGCTAAATACTGGTTAAAATCTTGATTGGCTAATTGTCCGGCGGTTTGTTGTGCTTGTTGTTGCTGCATCGGACTACCTAACATACCTTTAGAGGCTGAGGCGCGATTACCTGCATCCAACGATTGGTTTAATTGAAATTGATAGCCTGGCGATTGTTGGTATCCTTGACCCAGTTTATTTAATACGCCGGTAGGATCATGTAATAATTGATCATATTGTCCCTGTAATTGCGGATAAACCGCATTACCGCGATCGGCATAAGGGCCTAAATACTGTTTTAAAATATCGGGTATTTGATTGTAATATTGGCTAGCTGCATCACCTGGATTATTACCGCCAAATAGATTGTCTGTAAAATCACCAATACCGCTAAAAAAATTCATCAATGAGTTCCCTGGTCAGATAGTTTTTTTTGCAATACAGTAATTAATTCTTGAAGCCACAAACTCCACGAGGCCGTCCATTGGCCATTACTATCAATGGGTTTTTCATGCGGTAAGTTAGGAATATTCATGGTGTAATACTCAGTAGACCATTACCTACGACAATGCGATCGAAGCTCCAAAAACGTAACTGTAAAGTTAAATCATTGGCGCGTCCTAACTGCCACCAATCAAGGAGGTTTTGTCGATGGGCAACAGGATTTAATGTTTTAGAGAGATTGGAGCTAAAACTTTCAGCGCCATCTTTAGATAAGGATAAGTCAATACGCTGTTCTAATGGGCTGTGGCCTTGTTCGATAAGCAAACTAAATTTTTGTGCGATAAAAAATTTGTTATCCGGTGAACGAACAGGGGGCGTTACTCGGATACGGGGTATTTCTTTTTCATCTGCTTGTGTATAACGAGAATTTAACTCATAAATATGGCCATCAATAAAACTAATAAAATAATAGCTGTTATTATAAAATACCGCTTTTTTAGCGATATGTGCCCCCATGTCCTGATTAGTTAAGGTGAAAAATAGTTTTGTTGTAAAATCATAGGCGTAAGTGAGTTGATCATCAGGAAAGGTTATGACATACAGTAAATGGCCATCCTGTTTAAATAAAAAACCATACGCCTGATTTGGGTTTTTTAATTGCGAAAATTTAAAATTAATTCCTTCCGTAGAAATTTGCTGTACCGAGCCGCCATCACTGAGTAAAATAACAGGCCCTGAGTGTTCATTCGCGCCTAGCCAAACAATGAATTGATCACTGCGCGCGATCGTCGCTGGATTTAAACAGCCATAATCAATGTTAAAGCTAGAGGCACGCTGATAAGGGAAGGTATTTAAACCAATATCTGACCAGCATTCCGTTACGATAGATCCCATCACAAAAATTGTATTACCGCGTCCAGGGAGCGGAATAACGGCTAAGGGATTATCGGCTTTGGTTTGAAATTCTCCCACATGCGAGGCATCGGCTGGCCAATGCAAACTATTTTCTTCATCACATAAGCGCCATTCAGCATGTTCGCTATCAGCAGAAAGAAAACGACCATTATGATAACTAATGTAGCTCGGAACAAAATCCAATTGTGCTTTTTTAAATGTCGATTCACGATAATTGAATATAAAGATATCTTTATGATCGCAAATCGAAATTTCTTCTTTTTCATTTTCGGCAATTTGTACATCACCTTCAAAGCTCTCTAAACTACCAATACGTTGTGCATGTAAGGTAGAGCCAATGATATAAACACCATTATCAATTACGGTAATTAAATTACCAAAACGAGCGCTATTAAATAATCCACGTCCCTGTCCTTGATCATTAATGGTAATTACTCTTTTATAACCTGCAAAAGGAACTAGAAAATTATCACTGACAATCATATTAAAGGTTTGTTCGCGTGATATTTTGGGATAACGACCAAACCCATTACCACCCACCACGGCAACTGGAAGTTGTGTCATATCAAGGCGTCTCCGCATTGAAATACGAGATCTTCTCTACAGAAAGGTCTAACGGTGAATAATCACGTAACTTAGATTCGAGCTCGCTTAATTTTCCTTTCCCTGAAAACGGATGGTTATACAGATCGCATAGATAATCGGCTAAACCATAACGTAGATAGAGTAAATAGAAGCGATCATAAACTTTACTTAAATCATCGTTATAATCTACCTCGGCTAAGCCAAATTTACCGACTAATCTAAATTGATAGGATTTATCCGGTGTAGGGGATAAAAACAATAGACTACCGCCTTTAGCAGGTTCGATATGATAAGCTCGTGGTTGCGAAGGCGAATAATGTTGGCAGGGTTGTGAAAAAAACGCCTTTCTTCCTTGCGGCTGTAAAGGATAATCCCCATTGCCTTTAATCGTTAAAACATCGACCTTCAGTAAATGATCAATTAAAAATTCATCACACTTTGCTTTGCATTCAAAGGAATGAACACGGGTGTAAGGAATCATCCGAAATTCAGTGCTTTGTAAAGCTAAAAAATCATTCAGATGATCTAAACCCGTGGTCAGTTGATCGCCACTCACTGTTTCCGCTTGTGCCGCGACAATACTGGATAAATTCCAGGCGGTGGTAATGAGTTCTGTGACGGTATAAGCCATGTTATGTTCTATTTGTTAAATAACAGGGAATAAAATACGCATACAGCGATCAGGAACCATTAATGTTCCCCATAGCGCCGAGTAATGAAATCCAAATACGTTTGATCCTGCCACGGTACCGTAGGTGACTCGGATCGCTACACCCGTGTCGCTATCGTATTTACTGACAGAGTCATTAGGTCGTTCAGCAGGTAATGTTGGCATTGCAATATAGAAGGCATCACTACTGATTAATAAGCCAGCTCGATGACTCGGTGCCGTTTGTATTTTCATGCCTTTGACAATATTCGTTGTAATATTCCAGTCAGAATCACTGGGATCAGCGCATAAAATGGGGTCAATATTAATAGTCAGTGGGCCTTTGTCAGGAACCGTTGCATCGCTGGTGACACGGCATTGCAACGGACAATTGGAGGCCCCATGACCTACGTCCGTTAAAAATCTTACGTTGGAAATGCCAGGTACATCTTGGAATTGAATCAAATCGTTTTTCTTAAATGCCACACTGCCTGGTTCGGTATCGCCCGATAGTTGTAGTTGGGTAATTTTCTTTCCGGTTGGATCATCTGTACCTTCAATGGTCAGTACAGTGCCTTTTTCGCCTATAGCGCCTGCTTCATGAATAGGAAACATATTACTACGATAGAATTTTGTATAGTTATATTCACCAATTTCATAACGACGTGCTAGTTTGTCATTACGAATCGGAGCAAACTGATTCATCATGCCGCTACGTGCTTTTAACAAATACAGATCGCTGGCATAGCAACTGAGTGAAGGAGAGGAGGTGCCGACTTCTCGATAAGTAATTAGCATTCTTTCCAGATCGTCAAGGCTTGCGAATGTCGTTTTGCCATCACCAAAAAAACGATAAGTAAAATCAGGAATACGCGAAGCAACATTTTTTTCTACATAAGCGGATAATTCAGCAATCGCCGATTTTCCTATCCTTTCTCGGTTATCATCAAAATGATAAATCATTTCTTCCGCACTCATGGCATAGTCAACCGAGGCGGATTGGTCTGTAATCAAAGAGACATAGCGTTGTTTTAGCGGTTGTGTTTTTGAAACCAGTGAAGGTGAGGTAATAAAGCGAAACGGTAATTCAACTTTAATTTCTGCGCCTTTATTGCCAATGGTCTTTTCAAAATCGATAAATTTCGTGTTGGCTGTTTGGACAAAACAATTTCTATTTTGGAAAAGTGCTAACGCATCTTCTTGTAACGTGGCAACACTTTCTAATACATTGATACTCATGGAGAATCCTTAATAGTCTTAATTCATTAAAACTAATGGGGAACCTTGACGAGTGTGTAAGTAAAGAAATCCTAAAAAATAAAACGGGGGTCTTCTTTTAGCTCACGTACAGTTAAGGGCCCATTAGACATTCGTGTTACAGAAGGGGTTAATGGACTTAAAGGAGGGCGCGTTGACGGGTGCTGACGCTGATTTTGTTTAATCGATTCGGCTATTTTTTTTGTTTCCGCTAAAGCAGCCTTGGGATTTACTTGGTAAAGTTGCCAAAGTGTAATAGCTTTTTGCGGCGTTTTAGCTAATTCGTAAACAACAGCGGCTGTTTCATCGGTTTGATTCGCTAAATCCAATACATGAGGAATAGATGTCCAATTAACGCTATGAATTGTTTCGTTAAAATCGGAGTATTTTTCCTCACCAGATTTTAATTTACCTAAAAATTCCTGAGAAGCTTGCTGGGCTTGTTGTTCGTAACGTGCTTTCGTTTGCCTGGCCTCATTTTCATCTATGATCTTTTGTACTTGCTCTATTGTTAAATTAGATGAAGCAGAAGGTGGTGTTGCCTCAAAGTTAGCTGAAGGAGCCGCTATAGGTGCAATAGATGCTTTTCCTATCTTTATTCCTTGCTCAAGGGCATCCCTTTTTGCTTCCACCACAATACGATTGATGGCGGATTGCGGTAAATGTTTTTCAGCCGTTGCAGGATTTTCCGGTAAATGTTGTCCAGTAGATTCCGATACATGTTCCGTCGTTTGTCCTTCGTTTGATTCCATTAGTTTCCTTCGACTATTGCCCCGTCACGGTAATAACCTTAAATAACGTCTAAGTCCCGACTATTTACACCGGATAGCTCCGTAAAAACCTCTCGTATCGCAAGAGTCTCGATGAACGTTATCGATAATTATTCATATGCTTATTATCTAATTAAACAAGGAAAGCTCCAATACTATATGC
>Ga0075364_10002148_pt1 | contig 11043 bp, 9 predicted proteins | sample EndMetdeltDD1764_FD_71517 | JGI IMG/M metagenome (GOLD analysis project Ga0075364, IMG submission 71517) | Populus endosphere microbial communities from Tennessee, USA - Endosphere MetaG P. deltoides DD176-4 | ecosystem: Host-associated > Plants > Roots > Endosphere | place: USA: Tennessee...
GAGACCAAGGACATCGACCTGTTCGAGATCAACGAGGCCTTCGCCGCGGTCGCGATGCGGTTCATGCGCGACATGGACATCAGCGACGAGATCACCAACGTCAACGGCGGCGCCATCGCGATGGGCCACCCCCTCGGTGCCACCGGCGCGATGATCCTCGGCACTCTGATCGACGAGCTCGAGCGGCGCGACCTCAAGCGCGGCCTCGCCACGCTGTGCGTCGGCGGTGGCATGGGCATCGCCACCATCGTCGAGCTCGTCTAGCGAGGCACGAGCGCAGACGAGCTCGAGATCGAGCCTGTCGAGATCTTCCGCAGCCCGCAGACAGACGCAACCACGCCGTCGACGTACGAAGGACTTTGAGCAGATGACCAGCACCACCGCAGAGCAGACCGCCGTCCACTACGAGAAGGACGCGGACGGCATCGTCACGCTGACCCTCGACGACCCGACGGCCAGCGCCAACACCATGAACGAGCTCTACATCGACTCGATGGCCGCGGCCGTCGACCGGCTGTACGACGAGGCCGAGACGGTCACGGGCGTCGTGGTGACCAGCGCGAAGAAGACCTTCTTCGCCGGCGGCAACCTCAAGAACATGGTCCAGGCGACCAAGGCCGACGCCCAGTCGGTCTTCGAGCTCGCCGAGCGGGTCAAGGCCGGGCTGCGCCGGCTCGAGACGTTCCCGAAGCCGGTCGTCGCCGCGATCAACGGCGCTGCGCTCGGCGGTGGCTACGAGATCACGCTGGCCTGCAACCACCGGATCCTGGTCGACGACCCGAAGGTCGAGGTCGGGCTCCCGGAGGCGAGCCTCGGCCTGCTGCCCGGCGGTGGCGGCGTGACCCGGGTGGTGCGCCTGCTCGGCATCCAGGACGGCCTGATGAACGTGCTGCTCCAGGGCCCCCGGTTCCGCCCGGCCGACGCGCTCAAGAACAAGCTCGTCGACGAGCTGGTCCCGACCCGCGAGGACCTGGTGCCGGCGGCGAAGGCCTGGATCAAGGCCAACCCCGAGGCCGTGCAGAACGCCTGGGACGCACCGGGCTACAAGATGCCTGGCGGCACCCCCAAGACGCCCGCGCTGGCGGCGTTCCTGCCGGCCTTCCCCGCACTGCTGCGCAAGCAGCTCAAGGGCGCGGACTACCCGGCGCAGAAGGCGATCCTCTCGGCCGCGGTCGAGGGTGCGCAGGTCGACTTCGAGACGGCCTCGCGCATCGAGTCGCGCTACCTGACCAACCTGATCGTCAACCAGGGCTCGAAGAACATGATCCAGGCGTTCTTCTTCGACCTCCAGGCGATCAACTCCGGCTCCCTCCGCCCGCAGGGCATCGAGCCCTGGAAGGCCACCAAGGTGGGCGTCCTCGGCGCCGGGATGATGGGCGCGGGCATCGCCTACGTGTGCGCGAAGGCGGGCATGGAGGTCGTCCTCAAGGACGTCGAGGTCGCCAACGCCGAGAAGGGCAAGGCCTACTCCGAGAAGCTGCTCGACAAGGCCGTGTCCCGCGGCCGGAGCACCGAGGAGAAGAAGGCCGAGCTGCTCGCCCGGATCACCCCGACGGCCGACCCGGCCGACCTCGAGGGCTGCGACCTGGTCATCGAGGCCGTCTTCGAGGACCCGTCGCTCAAGCACAAGGTGTTCGCCGAGATCGCCGAGCACGTGAACCCGGACGCGCTGCTGTGCTCCAACACCAGCACGCTGCCGATCACCGAGCTCGCGACCGGCGTCGACCGGCCGGCCGACTTCATCGGCCTGCACTTCTTCAGCCCCGTCGACAAGATGCCGCTGGTCGAGATCATCAAGGGCAAGGAGACCTCCGACGTCGCCCTGGCCAAGGCCTACGACGTCGTGCAGCAGATCCGCAAGACGCCGATCGTGGTCAACGACAGCCGCGGCTTCTACACCTCGCGGGTCATCGGCTTCATGGTCAACGAGGGCATGGCGATGCTCGCCGAGGGCGTGCGCCCCTACTCGATCGAGCGGGCCACGACCCAGGCCGGCTACCCGGCGCCGGTGCTGCAGCTCTCCGACGAGCTCAACCTGGAGCTGATGGCCAAGATCGCCAAGGCCACCGAGGACGCCGCAGGCCCCGGCTACCAGCCGCACCCCGGCCAGGGCGTCGTCACGACGATGCTCGAGGCCGGCCGCGCCGGCCGCCTCCGCGGCGCGGGCTTCTACGACTACGACGAGTCCGGCACCCGCGGCTCGATCTGGTCCGGGCTCGCCGACCTGTTCCCGCCGGCCGAGGACCAGATCCCGTTCCAGGACGTGAAGGACCGGATGCTGTTCGCCGAGGCCCTCGAGACCGCCAAGTGCTTCGAGGAGGGCGTCATCGAGTCCGCCGCCGCGGCCAACATCGGCTCGATCATGGGCATCGGCTTCCCGCCCCAGACCGGCGGCGCCGCACAGTTCATGACGGGCTACGAGGACAAGCGGACCGGTGAGATCGGCCTCGCCGCGTTCGTGAAGCGCGCCGACGAGCTCGCGGCGGCGTACGGCGACCGGTTCGCGCCCACTCCGTGGCTCCGTGACCTGGCGGCGTCGGGAGGGTCGTTCCCCGCCTGAGGCGCCGCACCGCGTGTGACCTGCGACGGAGGTCCCCATGATTTCCGTCGTACGCCGGACGCGGGCCGGGAGTCCGGGAGAGGATTGTCCTCGTGACTCCTACCCCCGTCGTCGACGTCCGGAGCCTGCACGTGCGCTTCGGCGAGGTCGAGGCGGTCTCAGGCGTCGAGCTCCAGGCCCAGGCCGGCCACTCGACCGCGCTCCTGGGCCGCAACGGCGCGGGCAAGTCGACGACCATGCGGGTCCTGGCGGGCGTGGTCCCACCCACGGCGGGCAGCGTCCACGTCGCCGGCTGGGACGTGCGGCACCACCCGCTCGAGGTCAAGCGCGCGGTCGGCTACTGCCCCGACGTCGGCGGGCTCGTGCCCCGGGCCACCCCGTGGGAGCACCTGCAGCTCTCCGCCCGCCTCCGCCGCCTCGACGGGTGGGAGGAGCGGGCCCGTGACCTGCTGGAGCGGTTCGAGCTCGGCGACGTCGCACACCGGGTGACCTCGGGGTTCTCCCACGGGATGGGCCGGCGTCTCTCGGTCTGCCTCGCCGCCCTGCACGAGCCGCAGGTGCTGCTGCTCGACGAGCCGTTCGACGGCGTCGACCCGATCGGGGTCGAGGCCACCCTGGACGTGATCAACGACGCCCGGTCCCGTGGCGCCTGCGTCCTCGTGTCGACCCACCTGAGGGAGCTCGCCGTCCAGGCCTGCTCCTCGGTGCTGGTCCTGCGCGGGGGCTCTCAAGTGGCGACCGCGTCCGCAGGCGAGATGGCCGGCGAGGAGGGGGCTCGTGCCTACCGCAGCCTCCTGGACTGAGGTTCGCCGGGCGTCGCGCGACGTCCGGCACCTCATCGCGTTCCGCACCTCCAACGTGCGCCGTCCGCGAGCCTTCCTGCTCGCGACGGCGACGTTCGTCGGCCTCACCCTCGCCGCAGCCGTCGTCCCTGCGCTGCTCGACGGGGCCGGCAGCCTGAAGGGCTACTCCCTCGACGCCGTCGTCCTGATCCCGTCCGCGATGGCCGGGCTGCTGTTCCTCTCGGTGGCCTCGTCAATCGCCTCCGGTGGTGGCCGGGAGCTGCTGAGCCGTGAGCACGGGGTGGCCTACCCCGTCAGCCCGACCACCGACCACCTCGGCGCCCTCCTGCTCGCCCCGCTCAACATCGCCTGGCTCATCCAGGCCTGGGTGCTGCTCGGCATGACCGCCTACGGCGTCGAGTCGAAGACGCTCCTCCCGGCGCAGATCGGCGTCGTCGTCTGGATCGCCGCGGCCACCGCGGTGGGCCAGGTCGTGGCCTGGACGGTCGAGGCCGTACGCCGGAGCGACCACGGCATCGCGGTCATCCGGGTCCTGGGCGTGGTGCTGGCCCTCGGGGCCGTGGCCCTCCAGCTGTCCGGCCGGGTGGGCTCCACCCTCGACGCGCTGCAGACCCGGTGGCTGGTGGTCGGTTTCGTCGACGGGTTCAGCCCGCGCTGGGCCGCCTCGGTGGCCGTCGAGCTCGTGGTCCTCGTCCTCGCGGTCGTCCTGGGCGCCGTGCCCGCGCACCTCGCGGCCCGCAGGCAGCCGCGTGACGAGCTCAAGGTCGAGAGCGGCAGCTACCCGGCCCGCCGCCCGGCGCGCTCGGCGTACGGCGGCCTGGTCCGCACCGATCGCGGGTCGGTCTGGAGGGCCGTGCCGATGCGCCGCGGGCTCGCGGTCCTGGCCGTCGGCCCGGGCCTGGTCGCCCTCGCCGGTGACCTGACCTGGAGCCAGATGACGATCCTCCCGGGCCTGGTGGCCTCGGGTGGCGCGCTGCTGTTCGGCGTCAACGCCTGGTGCCTCGACCACCGGGGCAGCCTGTGGCGCGAGAGCCTCCCGGTCTCTCCCGCGGCGGTGTTCGGTGCCCGGGCCTGGGTGCTGACCGAGTTCCTGCTCGTGGCGTCGTTCACCACGATCGTGCTCGCCGGGCTCCGCGCCGGGGTGCCCACGCCGCCCGAGCTGGCCGCGCTGCTCTGCACGTGGGTCGTGGTGGTCATGCAGGTGGTGTCGTCCGCGATGCGGTGGTCCTCGCGGCGGCCGTTCGCCGTCGACCTGCGGTCGGCCCGGGCCACGCCCGCGCCGCCGGTCATGATGGTGGCCTACTCCACGAAGCTCGCCGTCACCACGACGTTGACGAGCCTGATCTTCTCGGGACTGGCGATGGTCGACATGTGGCAGGTGTCGGTGTTCGTGGCGGTCCCGTTCCTGACCTGGTCGATGGTCAGGATGCTGCACGCCAGGGACTCGTGGACCGATCCGGTCCAGCGGGCGAGGGTGGTGACCACCGTTGCTGGATGACGGTCGATATGGGGAGACGATGGTCCGATGGGTGTCGTGATGCTGGTCCGCCACGGGCAGGCGTCCTACGGGGGCGAGGACTACGACGTCCTGAGCTCGCGTGGCGTGCGGCAGAGCCGCAAGGTGGCGAAGACCCTGGCGGGCTACGGCATCTCGCCGACCACGTTGATCCACGGCGGGATGCGCCGTCAGCGTGAGACGGCCGAGGAGATGCTCAACACCACGCCCTGGGACGTCGAGGCCCAGGTGGACGAACGGTGGCGTGAGCTGGACCACCTCGCGGTGATGAACGCCTACCCCACCCTCACCGACGCGGAGCGCGAGCAGCTCCGCACCGGCTCCCTCGACGTACGGGCGTTCCACGACCTCTACACCAGCGCGACCTCGCGGTGGTCCTCCGGTGCGTACGACGACGACTACCCGGAGTCCTTCGTCGACTTCATCCGCAGGGTCCGGGACGCGATCGGTCACGCGGCCCGCAACGCGGGGGAGCGGCGCACCGCGGTCGTGGTGACCTCGGGCGGCCCGATCGCCGCGGCCTGCGCCATGCTCACCGAGGTGGGAGAAGAGCCCCGTCGGCTCGCCTCGGCCTGGACGCGCTTCAACGCGGTCACGGTCAACGCCTCGGTCACCCGCGTCGTGTTCGGCTCCACGGGTGCCCGGCTGCTCACCTTCAACGAGCACTCGTGGCTCGACCGGGAGCTCGTCACCTACCGCTGAGCCCCGGGCCGGACCGCGCCGGGACATGGCCTAGCGTCGGCCCGTGCACGACCAGGCCACCAACGCGCTGATCGCGGTCGCGCTGGGCTCTGTGCTCGCCGTGGCGCTGCTCATCCCGGTCGCGGCGGTGCAGTACCGCCTCGACGGTCGGCTGGGCCCGAAGGACCTCGCGATCCTGCTGACCGCCGCCGTCTACGCGCTGGCGCTGTGGACCTACACCCTGCTGCCGATGCCGGCCGAGGACTCCTACCGCTGTCAGGGCACCCAGCTGCGGCTGTTCGGCTCGCTCGGGCTGATCCGGATCCCCGACGACGGCCCGGCCTCCCTCCTGCGAGACCCGGCGTTCCTGCAGATCGCCCTCAACGTCCTGCTGTTCGTGCCCCTCGGCTACTTCGTCCGGGTGGTCCTCCATCGCGGGGTGCTCGTCGCGACCGTCCTCGGCCTCGGCGTGTCCCTCCTCATCGAGGTCACCCAGCGCACCGGGGTCTGGCACCTCTACGACTGCGCCTACCGGCTCTTCGACGTCGACGACCTGTGGGTCAACACCCTCGGCGCGACGGTCGGATCCCTGGTCTCCCTGCTGCTCGTACGCCGGCGGCGTCCCGAGGTCGTGCTGCCCACGACCATCAGCCTCGGCCGTCGGCTGATGGGTTTCGTGTGCGACGTGCTGTTCATCGCCATGCTCGGCGCCGCGTCCGGGCTCGCCTACCGCGGTTGGCACGTCTACCTGCTCGACCGGTCGCCGGCCACCCTCGACGTCGACGCCCAGAGCCTGCTGCAGTGGTCGGTGCCGTTCGCGGCCGAGGCCCTGCTCGTGCTCATCGGCGGCCGCACCGCGGGCGAGCTGGTGGTGTCCACCCGCGCCGTCGCCCGGCGTCCCGTGTGGACCGTGCCCGCACGGGTGGTGAAGCTGGCGACCGGCGTCGGCCCGGTGTTCCTGCTGGCGCCGCTCGCGCCGGCGTACGCGCTTGCGCTGCTGGCCGCCTACGGGGTGGTGACCGTCGCGGTGGCCTGGCGCACCGACAACCACCGCGGCCTGAGCCACGTGCTCTCGGGCATGGACCTGCGGATCGGCGACGACGAGTCCGAGGACCCCACCAGCCCGGAGGGACGCTCAGAGCAGGCGCTTGAGGACCGGTAGCGGCGCGTGCCGCATCACCGGCGCGAGCAGCGACCAGGGCAGGTGCGGCACGCACGCGTCGGCGACCTCCTTCTCGATGGCCGCGACCATCGAGCGCACCCCCTTCTCGGTCGAGACCATCAGGGGCGTGCGGTCCCGCACGTGCTCGTTCATCTCCGAGGCGATGTAGCCCGGGTAGAGCACGGTCACCTTGATGTCGGTCCCGTAGAGCTCGTTGCGCAGGCCCTCGGCCAGGTGCGCGACGCCGGCCTTGGTGGCGGCGTACGTCGTCAGGGTCTTCGGCATCCCGCGCAGCGCCGACATCGAGGAGACCATCACCAGGTGGCCGCGCTCCTGGGCGCGGAAGATCTCCATGGCCGCGTCGCACTGCGCGAGCGCGCCGAGGAAGTTGACGACCGCGGTCTCCCGGTTCGCGGCGTGCCCCCCGGTGCCGAGCGGCGCGCCCTTGCCGAGGCCTGCGTTGACGACCACACGGTCGATGGTGCGGAAGTCGGCGCGGAACCCGCGGAAGACCTCGAAGACCTGGTCGTCGTCGACCACGTCGAGGGCCCGCACCTCGACCCGGCGGCGCGGGTCGGCGGCGAGGATCTCCTCGCGCAGCGCCTCGAGACGGTCGGTACGTCGGGCGCACAGCGCGAGGTCGTGCCCCCGGGCGGCGAGCTGGCGGGCCATCTCGGCGCCGAGTCCCGAGGAGGCGCCGGTGATCAGGATCGTCGACATGCCTCCCAGTGTCGCGGGTGCAGGGGCCGGGCTACTCCTGGGCCCGGTAGCCGGCCGGGTCCTGGGGCTGGTCCTGCGGCTGGATGATCACCAGGGTGCCCAGGATCTTGTCGGCGAAGGTCTGCTTCTTGCGGTCCCAGATCGGCCAGAGGTAGCCGAGGTAGCAGATGAGCCCGTCCACGAAGTGGGCCAGTTGGCGGAGGAACGAGAAGCCGGCGCCGATCGGCAGGGTGGTGCGCTCGCCGACCAGCTTGATCCCGACGACGGACTTGCCGAAGGAGTAGCCGGTCCGGCCCTGCCGGAAGCAGACGTTGTAGAACCAGAAAGCCAGGTAGAGCAGGCCCCCGAGCACCAGCAGCGGCACCGTCGACGCCGGCAGGTCTCCGGTCGAGCTGAGCGTCTCGACCCCGTCGGCGTTGGTGGTCGTCTCGAGGTTGTCGAACAGCTGGAAGTAGCCGATGTACAGCGGGATGCCGACCACGCTGGCGAGGAAGAGGTCGAACAGGTAGGCCAGCACGCGGCGCCCCCACCCGGCCAGGCGCAGGCGGTCCGGGGCGTCGTACCCGTAGATGTCCCGGTAGGGGTCGTGCGGCGCGGACCGGGCCTGCTGGGCGGCCTGGTCGGTGCGGGACGGCTGGCCGGCGATGGAGGTGGGGTTGTTCGGGTCGCGGTCCTTGAAGGGGATGTAGTCACCCGGCTTGTAGCCCGGCGGGACGGAGGGGTCCTGCGGTGTGCTCGACATGGCTCTCCCGGTGCGTGTCGGCGTGAGGTGGGGACACGCTAGAGCCTCGGCGCCTTGTCCCCGCTAGTACATACGGGGTATACATACCGAGTATCTAGACGGGTGAACAACGCAGGGGGGCCGGATGTCGGTGCGGCAGGCGCTGCTGGCGCTGCTGGAGGAGGGGCCGATGTACGGCTACCAGCTCCGGAGCGAGTTCGAGCGGCGGACCGGGGCGACCTGGCCGCTCAACGTCGGGCAGGTCTACACGACCCTGACCCGGCTCGAGCGCGACGGGCTCGTGGTCGGCTCGGGGGCCGACGGGGACGGCCACGTGGTCTACGAGGTGACCGAGGCCGGCCGCGAGGAGGTCGCCACCTGGTTCACGACCCCGGTCGGGAGGGGAACGCCCCCGCGTGACGAGCTCGCGATCAAGCTGGCGCTCGCCGTCACCGTCCCCGGCGTCGACATCGGCACCGTCATCCAGCAGCAGCGCAGCGCCACCATCTCGGCCCTCCAGGACTACACGCGGCTCAAGCGGGACCGGGACGACCGCACCCCCGACGACCTGGCGTGGGGTCTGGTGCTCGACTCGCTGATCTTCGCCGCCGAGGCCGAGGTGCGGTGGCTCGACCACTGCGAGGCGCGGCTACGCCGGGCCGCGGGCCTCTCGGTCGCGGCCGCGCCGGCCACCCCGACCAGGAGCCAGAGCGAGAGGACCCGCCGATGACCGCGCCCGACACCGCCGTGCTGCGCCTCGACGCCGTGACCCGGGTCCACGGCGAGGGGGAGACCGAGGTCCACGCACTCAAGGCCGTCACGTTCACCGCGCACGCCGGCGAGCTCGTCGCGGTCATGGGCCCGTCCGGCTCCGGCAAGTCCACGCTCCTCACCCTGGCCGGCGGGTTGGACGCCCCGACCTCCGGCACGGTCTCCGTGGAGGGCACCGACCTCGCGACGCTGGGCCAGAAGGGCCGCGCGCGGATGCGGCGTACGTCGATCGGCTACGTCTTCCAGGACTTCAACCTGGTCCCGGCGCTCACCGCGGCCGAGAACGTCGCGCTCCCGCTCGAGCTCGACGGGCTCGGCAGCAGGCAGGCCCGGGAGCAGGCCCGCGCGGCGCTGGGCGAGGTCGGCATCGCCGAGCTGGCGGACCGCTTCCCCGACCACATGTCCGGCGGCCAGCAGCAGCGGGTGGCGATCGCGCGCGCGGTCGTCGGCGAACGGCGGCTGATCCTCGCCGACGAGCCGACCGGGGCGCTCGACACCGAGACGGGCGAGGAGATCCTGCGGCTGCTCCGCTCCCGGTGCGACGCCGGTGCGGCAGGCGTGCTGGTCACGCACGAGGCCAGGCACGCCGCGTGGGCCGACCGCGTGGTCTTCCTGCGCGACGGGGTCATCGTCGACGAGACCGGGGCCGACAAGGTCGACGCGCTGGTGGAGGCGGGCGCCACCCGATGACCTCACCTCTGGGCCCGTTGTTGGGCGCCTGGCGGCTGCCCCTGCGGATCGCCCGGCGCGACGCGCTGCGCCACCGCGGTCGCAGCATCCTGGTCCTGGCGATGATCGCGCTGCCCGTGCTGGCCGTGACCGCCGCGGACGTGCTCATGCAGACCTCGGACGTGTCCGGGGTCGAGTCCATCGACCGACGGATGGGGGCGTCGGAGGCACTGGTCTCCGTGCAGGAGGGCCAGGGCCGGGTCGAGCAGGCACCGGACCCGGACGACATCTCCGGGAGCTACGGGGACGAGGGTGCGGGCGCGGTGATGCCTACCGCCGACCAGGTCGCGGAGGTGCTGGACGGGGCCCGCCTGGTCGAGATGCGCCTGGGTGAGACCGATGTGCGCACCGACAAGGGCGCCGTCTCGGCCGAGCTCAGGGAGGTCGATCTGGCCGACCCGGTCACCCGGGGGCTCTTCGACCTGACCTCCGGGCGCTGGCCCGAGGAGCCGGGCGAGGTCGTGGTCAACCAGGTGCTGGTGGACAAGGGCTACGACATCGGGGAGACGCTGGACCGCCCCGGCGCCGGGCAGGTGGACCCGGTCGTCGTGGGCACGGCGGAGTCGACGACGACCCGCACCTACCCGGTCGCGGCCGGGCCGCTCGGCGCCTTCGGCCTCGACGCCGAGCACAGCCGGCAGTGGCTGGTCGACGGCGCGCCCGTCTCCTGGTCGCAGGTCCGAGAGCTGAACGGGCTCGGCGCCCTCGTGGCCTCCCGCGCGGTGATCGAGGACCCGCCTCCGGCGTCGGAGTGGCCGGACATGGTGCGCTACGGCTCCGGCGTGGACGACGCGACCGTGGCCATCCTCGTGCTCGTCGTGGTGATGGCCCTGATCGAGGTCGTGCTGCTCGCCGGGCCGGCGTTCGCGGTGGGTGCTCGCAAGCAGCAGCGCAGCCTGGCCCTGATCTCCGCGACCGGCGGCACCCCGGCCCAGTCCCGCCGGGTCGTCATCGGCAGCGCGATCGTGCTCGGGTCCGTGGCGGCCGTGCTCGGGGTGGGCATCGGCATCGGCCTCGCCCGGGCGCTGGTCCCCCTGGTGCAGTCGAAGTCCGGTGAGTACCTCGGCCCCTTCGACGTGCCCTGGCTGCACCTCGCCGGGGTGGCCGGCTTCGGCATGCTCAGCGCGTTCCTGGCGGCCGTGGTGCCGGCGTACCTCGCGTCCCGGCAGGACGTCGTCGCGGTGCTGGCGGGGCGACGCGGCGACCGTGCTCCCTCCTACAAGTCGCCCTTGCTCGGGCTGGTCCTCCTCGGTGCGGGCATCGCGGGCTCCGTCGCGGGCGCCACGGGTGGTGGCGAGATCATCATCGCCGCGAGCGCCATCCCCGCGGTCCTCGGCATGATCCTGCTGATCCCGCTGGTGCTCGCAGCGATCGGCCGGG
>Ga0075364_10002150_pt1 | contig 11041 bp, 8 predicted proteins | sample EndMetdeltDD1764_FD_71517 | JGI IMG/M metagenome (GOLD analysis project Ga0075364, IMG submission 71517) | Populus endosphere microbial communities from Tennessee, USA - Endosphere MetaG P. deltoides DD176-4 | ecosystem: Host-associated > Plants > Roots > Endosphere | place: USA: Tennessee...
GTCCCCAAGTACGTCCGCATGCACGCGCCCGAGTGGACCTACGACCTCGACGAGCTGCGGCGCGCGATCACGCCGAAGACGCGCGCCATCCTCCTCAACACGCCGGGCAACCCCACCGGCAAGGTCTATTCGCGCGAGGAGCTCGCCGGGATTGCGCGGCTGGCCGCCGAGCACGATCTGTTCGTCTTCACCGACGAGATGTACGAGTACTTCGTCTACGACGGCGCGGAGCACGTCAGCATCGGCGCGTTCCCCGACGCGAAGGACCGGACCATCACCATCTCCGGCTACTCGAAGACGTTCAACATCACCGGCTGGCGGATCGGCTACGCCGTCGCCGACGCGCGCTGGGCCGAGATGATCGGCTACGTCAACGATCTCGTCTACGTGTGCGCGCCGGCGCCGCTGCAGGCCGGCGTGGCCGCCGGCATCGAGACGCTGGGCCGCGACTACTACGACGGGCTCGTCACCGACTTCCGCGCCAAGCGCGAGAAGCTCTGCTCGGCCCTGCGCGAGGCGGGCTTCGGTCTCGCCTCTCCGCGCGGCGCCTACTACGTGCTCGCCGACGCCTCGCACATTCCCGGGCGCGACAGCAAGGAGCGGGCGCTGCGCCTCCTCCGCGAGGCGCGCGTCGCCAGCGTTCCGGGCGGCGCGTTCTTCCATGACGAGGCGGGGGAGAACTTCCTCCGCTTCTGCTTCGCCAAGGAAGACGCGGAGCTGGACGAGGCGGCCGGGCGTCTGCAGACGTTCTCCGCGAGGGTCTGAACCGCCTGCCGATGCGCCTGCTCCACGTCACCACCTATCCCCAGGATCTGCTCGGGTGGCACTACCGGCGGACGCCGGAGCTCGCCCGATCGCCGTATCAGGCGCAGCACGACAGCCTGCTGGCGCTGCTCTACGTCTGGTCGGACTTCATCGTCGCCAAGGTCCGCCGCCTGGGAGGATCCGGCGCCGTCGTCGTCGCCAACGACGTGCGCGCCCAGGAACAGTGGGCGCGCGAGCACGGCCTGCGCGAGACGGGCAGCGATGCGATCGTCCTGGCGCAGATCAGGGAGATGCGTCCCGACGTCCTCTTCTTCCAGGACAGCTACAGCTTTTCCGCGGCGTTCGTCCGCGAGGCGCGGCGGCTCCTGCCGAAGGGATCGCTGATCTCCGCGTACACGGGACTGGCGAGCGTGCCGCCCCGCATGCCGGAGATGCTCCCGGAGCTGGACGTGCTCGCCGTCGCCGGCTGGCCGATCGCGGAGCAGTTCCCGGTCCGCGCGCGCGAGACGATCGTGATGGGGCACGGGTTCGAGGCGAGCATCCTCGATCGCGTGCCGGCGTCCGGGCCGCGGATTCCGGCGGCGTTCATCGGGCAGATGGGGCCGACGCTGCACGGACCGCGGCGCGAGCTGCTCGAGACCGTCGCCGACACCGTGCCGCTGACGCTCTACTCGGGCACGCTGCGCGCGAAGCCGAAAGCGGCGCTGCGGCAGTTCGCCGCCGCGGTGGTGCGGCGCAAGCTGACGGCGCACCTGGCCGTGCTGCGATCGCCGCTCCGCCGTCAGGCGCGGCCGCCGATCTACGGCGCCGAGATGTACGCCGTGCTGCGCCGGGCCGACATCACCTTCAACCAGCAGGGGGGCAACGTGCCGTTCTACGTGCCCAACATCCGGCTCTTCGAGGCCACCGGCTGCGGCAGCTGCATCGTCACCGACGCGCGCGCCGGCGTCGAGAAGCTGTTCGAGCCCGACACCGAGATCGTCACCTACCGATCGAAGGAAGACCTGCGCGAGAAGGTGCAGTGGCTGACCGATCACCCGCGCGAGCGGGCGGCCATCGCCGCCGCCGGACAGCGGCGCGTGCTCAAGGACCACACGCTCGACGGCCGTCTCGACGGCCTGCTCGGAGAGCTCCAATCGCGGCTGTGACCGAGGCCCAGCCCCGGCCGGGGATCGGCCTGCGGGACGTCGTCGGGCTCGTCACCGGGGCGGGCGCCGCGTACGGCATCGTCGCCGCCGCCTCGCCGATCCTGACGCGGCTCTACTCGCCGGCGGACTTCGGGCAGTTCCAGATCTACATCACCGTCTTCTCGTTCCTGCTGATCGTCGCGGCGTGGCGCTTCGAGGTCGCCGTGCTGCTGCCGAAAGAAGACTTCGGGGGGGTGGCGGTCGCGCTGCTCGGGCTCGCGGCGGTGGCGTGCATGTCGACGCTGACCGCGATCGCGTGGCTGGTGCTGACGGCAGCGGGGTCGCTGCACGGCCGCCTGGACGTGCTCGCCCGCTACGGCTGGCTGCTGCCGGCCGCGGTGGCCGGCGGCGGCGCGACCGCGGTGATGACGCAGTGGACGCTCCGCCAGTCCGACTACCACGGCGTCTCGATCGCACGTCTGACCCAGAGCTCGACGCTGACGACGGGGCAGCTGGCGTCGGCGTTCACGCCGGTGGGCGGCGCCGGGTTGATGATCGGCGACGCGGCCGGACGGCTCGCCGGGAGCGCGACGCTGCTCTGGCGCGGCTGGCGGTCGCACGGAGCGGTCGCGCGGCAGGTCACCGTCGCGGATCTCAGGGGGATGCTGATCCGCTACTGGCGCTTCCCGGTGATCTCCAGCGGATCGGCGCTGCTCAACACGGCGGGCATCGTCCTGCCGACGATCTTCCTCAGCCGGTTCGGTGACGCGCCGCTCGGATGGTTCGCGCTGGTGGACCGTCTGGTCGGCGCGCCGGCGGCGCTGGTCGGGCTGCAGATCTCGCAGGTCTACGCGGCGAAGGCGGCGAAGCTGGCGCACGACGACCCGGCCGGGATGCGCGTGCTCTTCCGCGATCTGCTGGTGCGGCTGGCGTGGACGGGCGCGGTGCCGTTCGCGCTGCTCGGCGTCGCCGGGCCGTGGGTGTTCGCGGCCGTCTTCGGCGAGAGCTGGCGCCCCGCCGGCGAGTACGCGCGCGTGCTGGCCGGCATGCAGTTCATCGCGTTCTTCATCTGGCCGCTGATGCCGACGCTCAACATCCTCGAGCACCAGCACTGGCAGCTGGCGTGGGACATCGGACGCCTCGTCGTGACGGCGACCCTGATGGCCGCGGGCGCCCGCTTCGGCGGGTCGGCGGTGTGGGTGGTGGTGGGCTACGCGGCCGGCATGTGCACGGGCTACGTGACGCACGCGGCGCTCTCGTACGTCGCGATCCACCGGCGGATCCGGGAGGCGGCGTCGTGCTGACGGCGATGTTCGTCGGCTACATCGTGCTGCTGCTGCTCGTCGCGTGGTACGTCAAGCGGCGGATCGGCTTCTACATCACGGCGCGCAGCGCGCTGGTCGGATGGCTGTGGGTGGTCTGCGGCCCGCCGCACCTCTACTACTGGGTCGCGGGGAAGCTCTCGGAGCTCACCTTCTTCCGGATCACGGTGGCGTTCTCGCTGATGTGGGTGGCGCTCGTCCTGGGCATGGAGCTGACGCGGCTGATCGCGCCGCACCAGTTCACGCGGGCCGAGCGCGTGTCGCAGGTGTGGCGCCACATGTCGGTCGCCCCCGGCTACGTGCCGAAGATGCGGCTCGCGGCGCTGGCCACGGCGGGCCTCGCGTTCATGCTCTGGGTGGCGGTCACCGAGCACCAGATCGGCAACCTGATCACGTTCATCCAGCTGCAGGGGCAGACCTTCGACATCGCGATCTTCCGCGGCACGATGGGCGGCTCGCGGCTCTACGCCTACAACCTGTTCCTCGCGTCGATGGCGCCGTTCCTCTCGATGCTGCTCCTGCTGCGGCCGGCGCCCCGCCTGAAGCTCTACACGATCCTGCGCTACAGCTTCATCGCCGCGACGCTGCTCGGCAAGGCGACGCTCTTCAACCGCAGCGGCGTGGCCCTGTTCCTCGTCGAGCTGGTCGTGGTCAAGGCGCTGCTCAACGACAACCGGATCAACATCGTGCGCGTCGTGCGCGGCATCCTGCTCGTGCTGGTCTTCGTGGTGCCGCCCTTCTACCACTACCACCGCAGCGACCTCACCACGTTCCTCGCGCTCTTCTTCGACCGGATCTGGATGACCCTCTACGACGGGATGGTGCCGTACTTCCAGTACTTCCCCGACATCGTGCCGTTCGCGATGGGACGGAACTTCCGCGTCATCAACTGGGTGCTCTACCGCGGCGCCGAGTACACGCCGCCGATGGTCGCGTTCGCGCAGGCGGCCGGCAACTACTACGGCGTGTTCAACGCGGGGTTCATCGCCGAGGCCTGGGCCGACTTCGGCTACGCCGGCGCGTTCGTGATCTCGGGCGTCCTCGGAGTGTCGGCGGCGCTGGCCGATCTCGTCATCTTCAGCGACGGGGTGAAGACGCGCGAAGCGGCGGCCACGCTCGTCTGCGTGGTCTACGGCGTCCTCCAGATCTCGGCGACGGCGGCGCAGACGGCGATGTTCTCCGGCGGCTTCGCGCTGATTCCGCTGCTGGCGGCGTTCCTCAAGATGGCGCGGCCGCGGCCGCGCGCCGCCCCGGACGAGGGGGCCACGCCGGGAAGCCTGGCGGAGTCGCCCGCCCCGTCATGACACTTCTCCGGACGATCGGCCGATATGTACCGGTAGGTATGCGCGCACTGGCGAACGATCTCGGCCCCTACGGATACAGCGGCAGCTTTCCCGACTGGGAGGCGGCCCAGGCCCACGTCGTCTCTGACGAGCCCGACGGCATGATCGAGCGGACGGCGGCCGCGACGACGGCCGTCCGCGAGGGCTGGGCCGAGTACGAGCAGGACTCGGTCTTCCTGCCCCCGCCGGCCGAAATGGCGCACCTGCTCGACGCCATCCGTGCCTCCGCCCGCCGCAACGGCGGACGCGCGCACGTGGTCGAGTTCGGCGGCGCGCTCGGCAGCAAGTATTTCTGGGCCCGCCGCGCGCTCGATCGCGGCGTCGACCTGCGGTGGACCGTCGTCGAGCTGCCGCGCCACGTCGAGCACGGGCGCGCGCACTTTGCGTCGGATGCGCTGCGCTTCGTCGAGCGGCTCGAGGACGCGGCGCGGCCGGTGGACGTGGCCGCGTGCTACAGCGTGATCCAGTACCTGCCCGATCCGGTGGAGGCGGCGCGCGCGCTCGCGCGGATCGGAGCGGCGTCGATCGTGCTGGATCGGATCCCGTATTCGGCGACGGGGCAGGCGCAGCTCGTGCGGCAGCGCGTCCGCGGCAGCATCTACGAAGCGTCGCTGGTGTCGTGGCTGCCGGCCGAACGCGACGTCGTCGGCGCGATCGAAGCGGAAGGGTACCGTTCCGCGGCGCGCTGGGAGTACCCGCGCGTGTACACCCGGCGGGCGGTGTTCACCAGCTACGTGTTCACGCGCGCCACGGAGTCCCGTCAGCAATGAGCCTGGTTCGAGCCCTGAGGAACACGATCGTCGAGCTGCTGCTGAAAGACCCGCGCACGTCCCGCATCGAGCGCGCGGTGGACGACCTGAAGATCCTGATCGGCCAGCAGACGGCGCGGTCGCGTCCGGCCGACCCGGCGTCGTGGCGCGACGTCGAGTTCCGCGTCTTCTCGCAGTTCGGCGACGACGGGATCATCGACGCGCTGGTCGAATACATCCGCCCGCCGGAGACCTTCGTCGAGCTGGGGACCGGCGACTACACCGAGTCGAACACGCGCTACCTGCTGATCACCCGCCAGTGGCGCGGCTTCATCTGCGACGGCAACACGCGGCTGATGAACCGCGTGCGCCAGGACACGGTGACGTGGCAGTTCGGCCTGACGGTCGCCGACCGTTTCATCACCCGGGGGAACGTCAACGCGCTGCTCGAGGAGTTCGGCTTCACCGGCGAGCTGGGACTGCTCAGCATCGATCTCGACGGCAACGACTGGTACATCTGGGACGCCCTCACCTCGGTCGCCCCCGCCATCGTCGTGGCGGAGTACAACGCGGTGTTCGGAGGGACGGCGCCCGTGAGCGTGCCCTATGACGACGCCTTCCAGCGCTTCGCCAAGGAGTCGACGGGGCTCTACTGGGGCACCTCGCTGCCGGCGCTGGAGGTGCTGGCGGGCCGCAAGGGGTATGCTTTCGTCGGGTGTAATTCGGCCGGCAACAACGCCTACTTCGTACGACACGATCTGGTCGATCGGCTGCCGGCGGCGCTCCGTCGAGGCCGATTCGTGGACGCGCGCTTCCGCGATTCCCGCGGGCCGGACGGCTCGCTCTCACACCTTTCCGGCCGCGCGCGGCTGGACGCCATCGCACACATGCCCGTCGTGGACGTCACCACCGGCCGGACGCTGCCGTTGAAGGAGATTGAGTTTCATGGATAGCCGCCATTCGCACCCGGTGCACTCGGTTCCGCTCGACGAGTCACAGGACGAAGTCTCGCTGGAACGGATCTTCACCACGCTCTGGAGCTACCGCAAGGTCATCGAGGCGGGCATTGCGATCGTCATGGGCGTCTACATCGTGCTGGCGCTGACCGGCTTCATGCTGCTGCCGCGCGAGCGGCTGGCGAGCGTCGGGTTCCGTCTGGTCTTCGAGGGAGTCGACAACTCGACGTATCCCAACGGCAATTACTTCTCGACCACGGACATCATCGCGACCCCCGTGCTGATGGAGGTCTACGCCAAGAACGAGCTGGCGCGCTACGGGTCGTTCGAGGCGCTCAAGAACTCCATCTTCGTCCGCGACGCCAACCGCGACCTGGAGCTGCTCGACCTGGAGTACTCGGCGCGGCTGTCGGACCAGAAGCTCGCTCCCGTCGATCGCGCGCGCATCGAGACGGAGTACAAGGACAAGCGCCGGTCGATGCGGGCGCCGTACTACTCGCTGACGCTCCGCCGCCACGAGTGGATCACGAAGATGCCGCCGGCGATCACCGAGAAAGTGCTGAAGGACACGCTCTCGACGTGGGCCGAGCAGGTGTCGATCCGGAAGGGGGCGCTCAAGTACAACATCCAGATGTACACGCGCGCGAGCGTGCCCGTCGATCTCGTCGAGAACGAGGACTTCCTCATCGCCGCCGACGTGCTGCGCGCCAAGACCGTGGCGATGATCGAGACGGTGGACCAGATCGGCAAGCTCCCCGGCTCGGCGGCGTTCCGCGCCGGCCCCGAGCGCCTGTCGCTCGGCGAGATCCGCGCCTCGCTCAGCGACACGCAGCGGTTCCGCCTGCAGCCGCTGATCGCGAGCATCGTGCAGAGCGGGGCGACGACCGATCCGCGGCGCCTCCGCGTCTACGTCGAGAACCAGTTCGCGCAGGCGCGCGCGCGCCAGGCCGAGGCCCAGCGCCGCGTCGACACGCTCCAGCGATCGCTGGCGGCCTACACCGGGGAGAAGACCTTCGCGCAATCGCCGCTCGTCGTCACGCAGCAGCGCTCCGGCCAGCCCGACCAGGGATCGACGGTGATCCCGCAGGTCAGCGACACGTTCCTCGATCGCATCATGGACCTGTCGCGCCAGAACAACGACACCAAGTACCGCCAGGAGATGACCGAGAAGATCATCGAAGAGGGGATGACGGCGACGGCGCAGGGCCGCGACGTGCCCTACTACGAAGAGCTGCTGCAGCACCTGCCGTCGGGCGGCTTCAACGCCGCGGCGGGGGCCGCGATCCGGATCTCGGCGAAGGGGGTCTACGACCAGCTCACGAAGACGATCGACCAGGTCAACACCTTCTACGTCGATCTGTCGGCGCAGAACCTGAACGCGCAGTCGATGCTCTACGCGCCGGCCGAGCCGTTCATGGACTATTCGCAGCGCTCGCTCGCGCCCGGGTCCATCCTGATGTACGGCGTGCTGACGTTCCTGCTCTCGTTGTTCCTCGTGCCCCTCGCCTGCCTCGCGCACCACGCGACGCTCGGCCGTCGCCGTCAGAAGTAGTAGCGGCCGAGGAGGAAGGTCAGCGTCCAGGCGTGCAGCGCCAGCACGCCTGCGGCGAGCAGGCGCGTGCCGCGGCCCCAGCGCGCGACGACGCTCCACGCGATCACCAGCGCGGCCAGATACAGCCCCAGCAGGTATCGGCCGTGCACCTCGGTGAAGATCAGGCGCGCGGTGTAGGCGTAGGCGAACGCCGACACCACGTAGCCGGCCGCCGCGCACGCGAGCCAGGTGAGCGCGCGGCCCGATCGCCGCGACCCCACCCACGCCAGCAGCGCCGCGAACGCGAGGCCGCTGGCGCCCGCCAGCGCCGACACCAATCCCTCCGGCAGCAGCTTCTCCAGCCACCCGAATCCGCCCCAGAAGGTCACCGACGTCAGCACGTCGGGACGGCCGAAGCGCGGCCACGCGAGCAGCGCCGGCAGGATGTCGTTCAGCGTCTCGTCCAGCGACGTGATCCGGATCCGATCGATCGGCGTGACGACGGGATGCGTGAGCCAGGGAGAGAGGAACACCCACGCCGCCATCGCGATCGCCGCGGCGTAGGCCGTCACCTGGACGATCGCCATGCGCGTGTTGGACGGCTTCGAGAGGCGGCGCGTGAGCGACGACACAGCGATCTCCACGCCCGCCAGCGCGGCGCCGGGAACGGCGAGAAACCACGGATTGTGGAGCAGCCAGGCCAGCCGTCCGTGCGCGATGTCGTAGCGGATGATGGCGCGCTCCGGTCCTTCCGGATACGCGAGATTGGCGAGGCTCAGGCCCACGACCGCCGTCGCCGTCAGCAGCGCCCAGTAGATTGCCGAGTGCCGCCAGTTGCCGCGGACGTCGCCGAGGAGGAGCCGCGCCAGGACGACGCCGGCGGCGAGCCCGCCGAGCGGCAGCGCGCTGCGTGAGAGCGCCAGGCCCAGCGTGATCGCGCAGCCGAGCAGTGGTGCCGCCCAGTAGGCCTCCGGTCCGTCCCACAGCGCGACGGCGACGGCCGCGGCGAAGAGGATGTAGAGCGCGACCAGCGGGGCGTAGTTCGAGAGGTGCATGCCGAAGTACGGCAGCGTCGGCACCAGGAAGATGGGGAGCGCCAGCAGGATCGGCTGCCGCGCGTCGGTCAGCCGGCTGACGACGGCGACGAAGAGGCCGGCGGCGGCGGCGAAGATCACCGCGTGAAACAGGCGCAGCGCGATCAGCACGGCCGGCGCCGACGCGTGGCGCAGGGCGGGCCCCAGCAGCCGCCAGAGCGCGGACGCGCCGTCGCCCCGCGCGGCGTTCGGCGCCGCGATGCCGATCCACGGCCGGCCGAGCACGCCGCGATCGACGGGCGTGAATCCCCGTCCGGGAGAGCGCAGCTCTTCGAAGCGCGCGCGCCGCGCCCATCCGGCGCCGTCTTCCGCCAGCTCGGGCCTGCCGAGCACCCCGGTCAGCGTCATGAAGTGATTCGGCTCGTCGGCCCCCTGGAACGGCGGGATCACGATCGCGTAGGCGCCCGCCAGCGCCAGCGCCGCCAGGAACGTGGCGATCGCGGGACGGGAGGCGAGGAGCACGGCCGCGTAGATCGCCGCGGTCGTGCCCAGCAGGAAGAGGACGATGGCCAGGCTCGACGTCCGCCAGACGAAGGCGGCGAGCGTCAGGCGCCGGGCGCCTGGGTGTCCGGGGACCGCGTCGGCCAGCGTGCCGCGCGCCAGCAGCACGCCGGGCGGATGCTCGATCGCGAACGTGCTGACGAGCACCGCGCCCGCCGGCGCCTCGGGACGCACCGCCGTGCGCAGCGCCGCGCGTCCTTCCCGGCGCAGCCGCAGCGTCAGCATCAGATCGCCGTCCGGCGTCCCTTCCATGTGCATGCAGCCGGGGCGGCGCTGGAGCGCGAGCAGCCCGTCGGTGGGCAGCACGAAGCCGGGCCTGGTCCAGTACGCGCAGCTGGTGCCGTCGAAGGCGAGCCGCGCGTCCTCGAGATCGAGATCGCCGGCGTAGGGCAGCACTTCGAGTCCGATCTCCTGGTGGCCGAGCAGGCGGCCGGGATCGGTCGTCTTCAGCGGAATGCGCAGCAGGTAGAAGAGGCCGTCGCGCTCCATGGACCAGCGGCCGCGGAGGTCCGCGGAGAAGCCGGCCGTCCGCTCCTCGGTTTCGGGCGGACCGAGCGCCATGCGGCGGGTGGCCGGCACGGTCGTGCCGAGGCTCACGAAGAGCGGGATCGCGAACGCCGCCGCCGCCAGGAGTGCCGCCAGCGATCGGATGCGCGTCGGCAACACTCCGCGGCTAGCCCGTGACCTTCCGGAGCGAGACGACGAACTTGCCGACGGCGAGCTGCGCCTCGATCTTCAGCGGCAGGCGCCGGGCATCGTCGGAGATCCAGACGGCCAGCCCGCGCGGCGGGGCGGAATTCTTCGGGCCGGTGATGATCGGGACGATCTTGTAGGCGTTGATGGTGCCGAGCGGCGTCGCGAGGCTCTCGAGCGCCCCGACCTGCATCTGCACCTGGTAGACGTCGCCGGCGTCGGTGACCGGCATGTTGAACTTGTCGCCGGTCTTCACCGGGATGCAGCGGAGGACGTAGAGCGCCGACAGCGCGTCCTGCGTCATCTTCGGCAGCTTGATCGTCCGCTCGACCTTCGTCGCCGTCTGGACCTCGTACTTCGCCTCCAGCTTCGCCTGATCGAACATCGTGGTCTTCATGCGGCGGCGCTTGCCTTCCTCGACGTAGAGGGATCCGCGCTGCGGCAGCAGGTTGTAGACGTCGATGAGCGTGTCGGCCTTGTAGTAGAGCGTGTAGAGCTTGGAGAGGAGCGAGGTCGGACGTCCCTCGGCGACCATGTAGTAGGCGACGGAGTTGTAGGACGGCTTCTTTTCCTTGACCGTGACGGTGGCGGTGCCGGCGGTGACGTAGCTGGACCAGCCGACGTCGAACTCGAGCACCTCGCCGGGCTTGAACGGGACCGGCATCTCTCTCTTCGGCGCCGGCGCGGCCGGCGCGGCGGCCGGGGCTTTCGGCGGCGCCTTCTTCGTCTGCGCCTGGAGGCCGACCGCCGCCAGTGCGCAGCACACCGCTACCGCAACGCGAAACATGACGTAGATCTTATTACACCGTCGAAATTTGGAAATCTGGAAATCTGGAAATCTGGTGATCGGGCGATCTGGTGATCTGGTGATCGGGCGATCGGGTGATCGGGCGATCGGGCGATCGGGTGATCGGGGCATCGCGAGATCGGGAAATCGGGGAATCTAGAAATTTGGAAATC
>Ga0075364_10002151_pt1 | contig 11041 bp, 7 predicted proteins | sample EndMetdeltDD1764_FD_71517 | JGI IMG/M metagenome (GOLD analysis project Ga0075364, IMG submission 71517) | Populus endosphere microbial communities from Tennessee, USA - Endosphere MetaG P. deltoides DD176-4 | ecosystem: Host-associated > Plants > Roots > Endosphere | place: USA: Tennessee...
CTGCCGCCGCATTACCGCGAAGTGCTGACGCTGGTGGCGATCCTTGGCGAAAGTTACGAATCCGCTGCCGAAATCTGCAATTGCGCCGTCGGCACGGTGAAAAGCCGCCTCAACCGCGCCCGCCATCAGATCTTGGCTGAACTGGGCGAAGACAACGAAAACGAGGCGACCCACGTCTGACACACATGGTCCGTTAAAACAGGGAGAGACACCATGAAAACCATCGCTACTTTCGCCGCCATCGTTTTGGCCTCAAGCGCCAGTTTCGCCATGGCTGCCGATCAGGTGGCGCCGGCGACTGCCACGGGCAACGCAAAATTCGTTGGCGCCAAGGGTGAGGATACCGGCAAGGCGAGCTTAAGCACGACGCCATCGGGCGTGTTGATCAATGTCGAGATCAAGGGACTGCCGGCCTCACAATGGGTGGCTTTCCACGTGCATGAGACCGGCAGCTGCGATGCCGCCTCCCATCACGAATCCGCCGGTGGACACTTCAATCCGGGTGGCAAGGAACACGGTTATGAGGCCGCCAACGGCCCGCATGCCGGCGACATGCCAAACCAGTATGTCGGGGCGGATGGTGTGCTGAGGGCGCAGGTGATCAACGATGCGGTGACGCTCGACAAGGGCGAAACCGGCATCGTCGGGCGTGCGCTGATGGTTCACGCCAAGCCGGACGATTATAAGACGCAGCCTTCCGGGGCTGCCGGTGACAGACTGGCTTGCGGCGTGATCGAGTAACAGCCTTCAAAAATTTCGCCGCCCGCGCAGTTGACGGGCGGCGAAAGCGCGCAATTTGCAAATGCATACACCGCACTTCCAGCAGGGGGCCGACATGGCGATCACCGTTACAGCGATCCTTTTCACTCTGATCGGGATCGCGCTGGCCGCGGGTGGCGGTCACCTGATGCTGATCGGCGGCAGCGCCTATTACCTGATCACTGGCATCGCCTTCGTTCTCACCGCCATATTGCTGTTCATGCGCCGGCCGCTGGCCTTGTGGCTTTACGCGCTGATCATTCTCGGTTCACTGGTCTGGGCGGTATGGGAGGTCGGGCTCGACTGGTGGCAGCTTGGGCCGCGCGGTGGTGTCATCATCGTGCTCGGCATGTGGCTGCTGACACCGTGGGTTCGCAGGCCGCTCGGTTTTTCCAGCCCCACCACGGGTTTCCGTTATGGCGCCGATGTGCGGCCGCTGGCCGTTTCGGTGTGCATTGCCGTTCTTGTGGCGCTGGTTTCGATGATGTTCGATCCGTATGACCAGTCCGGCGATCTGCCGGAGGAGGTTGTCGCGGCGGCCCCGAACCTCGGTGGCAATGTGCCTCCGGGCGATTGGCACCAATATGGCCGTACGCCTTATGGACAGCGTTATTCGCCGCTCGACCAGATCAACAAGGAAAACGTCGCGTCGCTCACGGAAGTCTGGCGTTTCCAGACCGGTGACGTGAAACTGCCCGATGATGTCGGCGAGACCACCTATCAGGTGACGCCGCTGAAGGTCGGCAACACGTTGTTTCTCTGCACGCCGCACAATTGGGCGATTGCGCTCGATGCCACGACCGGCAAGCAGATCTGGAAGTTCGATCCGAATGTCGGCCTCAATCCCGACCGTCAGCACCAGACCTGCCGTGGCGTCAGCTATTATGCCGATCAGGCTGCTGCCGCCGGCACCCAATGCGCTGCCCGCGTCTATCTGCCGACCTCGGATGCCCGCCTGATCGCGCTCGATGCCGGCACCGGTCAGATTTGCGAAAGTTTTGCGGACAAGGGCACGCTGCATCTGGAAACAGGCATGCCTTACAATCCGGCCGGTTATTATTATTCGACTTCGCCGCCCGCTATTGCCGGAAACAAGATCATCGTTGGCGGGGCGGTGAACGACAATTATTCGACGCAGGAACAGTCCGGTGTCATCCGTGCTTTCGACGTCAATTCGGGCCAGCTGATCTGGAATTGGGATAGCGGCAACCCAAGCCAGACGACACCGTTGCCGGAAGGCCAGAAATATACCGTCAATTCGCCCAACAGCTGGTCTGTGTTCAGTGTCGATGAAGCGCTGGGGCTCGTTTATATTCCGCTCGGCAATCAGGTGCCGGACCAGCTCGGCATGGGCCGCAGCGAGCATGTCGAAAAATACTCGTCGTCGATCGTTGCGCTCGATCTCAACACCGGCGCGGATCGCTGGGTCAAACAGTTCGTGCATCACGATCTGTGGGACATGGATGTGCCGGCGCAGCCGACACTGATCGATCTCAAAAAGACCGATAACAGCACTGTTCCGGCGCTGGTCGGGCCCACCAAACAGGGCGATATCTATGTGCTCGACCGGCGCACCGGCGAGCCGATCATTCCGATGACCGAAGAGCCTGCGCCATCCGGTGCGATTGCCGAGGATTTCACGTCACCGACGCAGCCCACATCGGGCCTCAGCTTCAAGCCGCCAAAACTGGAAGAGCGCAACATGTGGGGTATCACCATGTTCGACCAGATGGTGTGCCGCATCCGTTATCATTCGCTGCGTTACGAGGGGCGGTATACGCCGCCATCGCTGCAAGGCACGATCGTTTATCCCGGCAATTTCGGTACATTCAACTGGGGCGGCGTCGCGGTCGATCCGGAGCGGCAGGTGATGTTCGGCATGCCGACCTATCTGGCCTTTACCTCGCAGCTGGTGCCGCGTGACCAGATTCCGCCGAAAGGTCAGGACGAAAAGGGCAGCGAACAGGGGCTGAACCGCAATGATGGTGCGCCTTATGGCGTCAAGATGGGACCGTTCCTCGGGCCGTTGCAGGTTCCCTGCCAGGCGCCGCCTTGGGGTTATGTCACCGGCGTCGATCTGCGCACCGGCGAGACCGCCTACAAACACCGGAACGGCACCGTCTATGACATGACGCCGTTACCTCTGCCCTTCAAGGTCGGTGTGCCGGGTATCGGCGGCCCGATGATCACCAAGGGCGGTATCGCCTTCCTCGGTGCCGCCGTCGATGACTATCTGCGCGCCTACGATCTCACCAACGGTCAGCAGCTTTGGGAAGCCCGTCTCCCGGCAGGCGGGCAGGCAACGCCGATGAGTTATGCGGTGGAAGACGGCCGTCAGTTCGTGGTGATGGTAGCGGGCGGTCACGGTTCGGTCGGCACCAAGCCGGGGGATTATGTGATCGCTTATGCCTTGCCGCGGTGAGTAGAGAACGAGGCAAAATAAAAGCCGGGAAGAGAACTTCCCGGCTTTGTCGTTTGTTTCGAAGCGCTTGTCTCAGTGCAGAAAGCCACCGCTACGGATGAAATTCCGCACCTGGCTGACACCATCCACGCAGGCGGCGATTTCGGTGGCGCGCTGTATTTCCTTTTCATCCAGAACACTGCCGGTGAGCGTGATTTCCGAGCCATCGGCCACCACGGTCACGTCGCTGGCATCGACGCCAAAGCTGGTAGCGAGCGCGTCGGCGACGCGGGTTTCCAGTTCCGCTTCGGGTGGATTTTCCACTTCGATCGTCGGTTCCTGATCGTAAAACATCGGCGGTTTGAACACCATCACCCTTCCTCCTTTGCTATGTCTCGACATATCAACGCGAAGGCGGGCGGTTTGGTTCAATGTGTTGCCGTACCAACGATCTCTTTCAGTTGTGCCTGTGTAAACGGCTTTGCGAGGCGAGGAATCTGCTGGTCGCTACCGGATGGCAGTTCCGCATAACCGGTTGCCAGGATCACCGGCAGGCTGGGCCTGATCCTGGCGATTTCCTGCGCCAGTTCCGAACCCGTCATCTGCGGCATGGAATGGTCGGTGATGACGAGGTCCAGCACCTCGCCGCTATTGATCACCGACAGCGCATCGACTGCGCTATAGGCCTCGATGACCGTGTGGCCGAGGTCTTCCAGCATCAGCGTCGTATTCATCAGCACCAGAGCGTCGTCATCGACGGCGAGAATGGTGAGCGGGCGGGTGTTGTCTTCCGGCAGGATCAGCGGCAGTTCCGGTTCGAGAATTTCTTCGTCATCGCCGGCGATCGGCAGACAAAGAAAGATCGTGGTACCCTGTCCGCGCGCGCTTTCAATGCTGAGCGCCCCGCCGGATTGTTCGATCAGCCCCTGGACCATGGATAGGCCAAGCCCGGTGCCACGGCCGACGCCCTTGGTGGTGAAGAAGGGCGTGGTCGCATGCGCCAGCGTTTCGGCATCCATGCCTTCGCCATTGTCCTTGACGCTGATCGACAGATACTGGCCTGGTTTCAACCGTCCATCCGCCTCTATCACCTCCAGCGGAGTGGCGGAGATGCGAATGACGCCACCATGCGGCATGGCATCACGAGCATTGACGATGAGGTTGAGAAGGGCGGTTTCCAGCTGGTTTGGGTCGGTCTGCACATAAGGCAGGTCGTTGGCAAAATCGGTCTCGATGCTCAGCGTCTGACTGAGCGAGCTTTTCAGGAAATCGCGCATGCCGAAAACGAGTTTGGGCACATTAACCGGAAGTACGTTAAGTTCCTGCCTGCGCGAGAATGCGAGCATGCGCTGGGTAAGCGCTGCGCCACGTTCGGCGCCGCGAATGGCGTTGTCGATCAGCGGTAGCAGGGACGGATCATCCGGCAGGCGTTTGCGCAGCATTTCCAGGCTGCCCATGATCGCCATCAGCAGATTGTTGAAATCGTGGGCGACGCCGCCGGTCAACTGGCCGATGGCTTCCATTTTCTGTGCCTGAAACAGTTCCTCGCGCGCTTTCGCCAAAGCTTTCTGGGCTTCCATACGCTCGCTGTTGTCGCGTGTGATCTTGGCGAAACCGACCACGTGGCCGGCATCGTCATGGATTGCGTCGATGACGACATGTGCCCAGAAACGGCTGCCATTGCTGCGCAGTCGCCAGCTTTCCTTTTCGAACCGTCCTTCGCGGCGGGCAATTGCGAGCGCACGCTGCGGTTCGCCGTTGATCCGGTCTTCTTCGGTATAAAAGAGCGAAAAGTGTTGGCCGATAATGTCTTCGGCGCGGTAACCCTTGATGCGTTCCGCACCGGAATTCCAGGTGGAAACGTGGCCGGTCGCATCCAGCATGTAGATGGCGTAATCGGTGATGGAATCCAGAAGCGTCTGGTAGAGCCCCTCGCTCGTCAACATTGCCGGATGGCCCTTGGCCAGATTCATGGTCGTCCCGTCGCTCCCTCAGAGTCTCACCAGAATACCTTAGTACGGAATTGGTTCCAAAACCGATAATCCTTCGGAAAGGGTTGCCGAGCGATTGACAAAACTGCTGTGTCGATTTACGACTGACGAAAATGAAAATTCGTCAGTCGTATCGGACCGCTCATGAATGATAGCTTGCAGCCCAGTCATGCCGCCTCGAATGCCGATGTGCGCTCGGAAAATGTCCAGCGCATTCTCGATACGGCAGAGCGGCTTTTCCGGCACTACGGCTATACCAAGACCAATGTTGCCGACATCGCCAAGGAACTCGGCATGTCGCCCGCCAACATTTACCGTTTTTTCGCCTCCAAGTCTGAAATCCAACATGCGCTTGCGCGTCGCATGCTTGCCGGCAGCTACGATCTTGCGGTTGCCGATGCACGTCGAGGGCAAAATGCGGCGGAGAGCCTGCGGTTTTATGCGCTCGGCCAGCATCGCATGACGCTTGAAACCATGTTGCATGAGAATAAAGTGCACGAAATGGTTGTTGTTGCCATCGAGCAGCAGTGGCAGGTTATCGAAGAGCATCTGGGGCGTGTCCGCGTGCTTGTCGCCGGACTGATCGAACAGGGCGTCAAGGCGGGCGAGTTCCGCCAGCAGGATGTTGAAATCGCATCGGATTGTTTCATGCAGGCGACGGTGGCGCTGTGTCACCCTCAGATCATTGCAGACTGTCTTGCGGAAGGCCGGCAAGCAACGCCGGAAGATCTCGTTGAATTCGCTATCAGAGCGCTACGCTGATCCTGTCTGGACGGTGCGCCGGTTTCAATCGCATGAGGAGTGCGGTCATGTCGTCGTCGTTTTCGAAAATATCCGTTGGTCTTGCTTTCGTGTCCGGCCTCGCGCTTCTTGCCGGCTGCTCCGAAGAGAAGGCGCCCGAGGCGGCCGAAGTTCTGCGGCCGGTCAAGGTTGCCGAAATCGGTGCAGCCGACGAGGGGCGCGCACTGGTTTATTCCGGTTCGGTGCGAGCGCGTCAGCAGATGGATCTCGGTTTTCGCGTGGCCGGAAAAATCACCGAACGGCTGGTCGATGTCGGCGAGCGCGTGACGCCGGGTACCGTTCTTGCCCGCCTCGATGCGACCGACCTCGAACTGGCCGTACGCCGTGCAGAGGCGGACTTCGCTTCGGCTGAAAAGCAGGTCGAGATTACTGCACTTGCCCGCCGCCGTGCCGAAACACTGGCAGAAAAGAACATCACCTCACAATCGCAGCTCGAACAGAGCGTGCTCGCTGCCGATCAGGCCGTTTCCGCCCGCCAGTCCGCCGTCTCCGCGCTGGAACAGGCACGCAATCAGGTCGCCTATGCGCAACTCAAGTCCGACGTGAACGGTATCGTCACCGCCGTGACGGCCGAGGCAGGGCAGGTAGTTGCTGCAGGCACTGCAGTCATTTCCGTCGCGGTCGATGGCGAAAAGGAAATCGAGATCGCGGTGCCGGAAAACGACATTGCCCAGTTCCGTCCCGGCAAGCAGGTAAAGGCGAGCTTCTGGTCCTATCGGGATCTTACGCTCGACGGCAAGGTGCGGGAAGTGTCCGGCAGCGCCAACGCGCAGTCACGCACCTTTACGGTCCGGGTCAGCCTGCCGGATGACGAGCAGTTGCGGCTCGGCATGACCGGCATGATCACCGCCCGCATGGATGATGCTGTCGCCGCCTATTCCGTGCCGCTTGCCGCCATTGCCGAAAAGGATGGGCAGAAGATCGTCTGGATTGTCGACAAGGCCAATGGCACCGTGCATTCGCGACCGGTGAAGCTGGCCGGATTTGCCGATGACGGTGTGCGGATTGCGGAAGGCGTGAAGCCCGGTGAAACGGTCGTTGCCGCCGGCACCCAGTTCATGGCTGAGGATATGAAGGTGCGCGTGCCGGGGGCGACCACGGCCGACGCGGAAGGCAGCACCATCGTGGCGCCCGACAGCGCCAATCGCTCCTGAACGGTTCCGGCAGAGGGAAAAAGATCATGTCGTCGTCCGATCACACACCTTCCGGGAAAGAGCTGGCTAGCACCGAGCAGCCGTCCGGCAAGAAGCCCTTCAACCTGTCGCGCTGGGCGATTGCGCATCCCAGCATCGGCCGTTTCCTGTTCGGCCTGATCATCATTATCGGCGTCCTCGGCATCATGAATATGGGCCAGAAGGAAGATCCCGATTTCACCTTCCGCGTCATGGTCGTGCAGGCCGTATGGCCGGGGGCCTCGCTTCAGGAAATGCAGGATCAGGTTGCCAACAAGATCGAGCGTAAGCTGCAGGAAACGCCGCATCTCGACTGGGTAAAATCCTATTCGCGCGCCGGTACCTCGATTATCACGCTGCAGATCAAGGGGGACACCAACGCCGAAGAAGTGGCGGACGCATTTTATCAGGTCCGCAAGAAAGTCGGCGACATTACCGACCTGCCAAGCGGACTGCTCGGACCTTATTTCGATGACGAGTTCGGCGATACGTTCATCACGCTGCATGCGATCAGCGGCGATGGTTACGGTTATCCCGAGCTGAAGAAATACGCCATTCAGGCGCGCGACATGCTGCTGGCAACGCCGGGCGTCGAAAAGGTCAGCATTCTCGGTGATCAGGCGGAGAAGATCTATATCGATGTCTCCTCCAAGGTGCTGGCCGAACACAATCTCACCTATAACGACCTCCAGACTGCCCTTGAGGGGCAGAACACCGTCGATCCGGCCGGAAACATCGAGACCTCCAGTCGTTCCGTCCGGATCGCGGTGGAGGGGGGCGTGAAAACCGCCGATGATGTGCGCGAACTGCGTCTGCGCACGGGTTCGCAGGTGATCCGCCTCGGCGATATCGCCACCGTGTCATCCGGCATCATCGAACCCTTCCAGCGCAAATCGCGTTTCAATGGTCATGATGGCGTGCAGCTCGGCGTCGTCATGGCGCCTGGCTTCAAGGTGACCGATGTCGGCAAGTCGGTCGAGGCGACCTATGAACGCTTTATCGCTTCCATGCCGGTCGGTGTGTCGGTCGATCAGATCTCCAACCAGCCGGAAGTCGTGACCGAGGCTGTGGGTGAGTTCACGCAGGCGTTGATGGAAGCGCTGGTGATCGTGCTCGCCATTTCACTGATCTCCATCGGTTGGCGTTCCGGCATCATCATCGCCATTGCCATTCCGCTGGTTTTGGCCGCCACGCTGGCGATCATGTACACTCTTGGCATCGAGTTGCAGCGCATTTCGCTTGGTGCGCTGATCATTGCGCTCGGGCTTCTGGTGGACGATGCAATGATCGTCGTGGAGATGATGGAGCGAAAGCTGGAGGAGGGGCTGCCGAAACTCGAGGCCGCCACCTTCGCCTATTCCTCCACCGCGTTTCCGATGCTGACGGGTACGCTGATCACCGTTGCCGGTTTCATTCCGGTGGGATTTGCGGATTCGACCGCCGGTGAATATGTGCGCTCGCTGTTCTACGTGGTCGGCATCGCGCTTGTGGTCTCGTGGCTGGTCGCCGTCTATTTCACGCCATGGCTGGGTTACATGCTGCTGAAACAGCGTGCCCATGCCGGTACCCATCACGATGCCTATGATACGCGTTTCTACCGTGGCCTGCGCCATTCGGTCGGCTGGGCCGTCAAGCATCGCGTGATCGTTCTGGTCGTGACGTTGGGTGCCTTTGCGGGCAGTCTCTGGTCGTTCCAGTTCATTCCGCAGAGCTTTTTCCCGCAATCGTCGCGCCCGGAAATTCTTGTCGACATGTGGCTGCCGGAAGGCACCTCCATCGAGGAAACCGAACGGCAGGTGAAGGCGATGGAAGCGCATTTCATGCCGGACCCGGACAAGACCTTTATCGCCGCCTATATCGGCGAGGGTGCGCCGCGCTTCTTCCTGCCGCTCGACCAGCAGCTGGCCAACCCCAACTATGCGCAGTTGCTTGTCATGGCCAAGGATCTGCCGTCGCGCGAACGTCTGGTCGAAAAGCTGCGCAAGACGCTGGCGGATGATTTTCCGACCGTGCGTGGCCGGGTTGACCGCCTGTTCCTCGGCCCGCCGGTCGGCTGGCCGATCCAGATGCGTGTTGTCGGCCCGGATCGTGACGAGGTGCGCCGTATTGCCGATCAGGTGAAGGAACGGTTCCATCAGAACCCGCTTCTCGATGCGATCCATGACGACTGGCTGGAAAAAGTGCCGTCGATGCGGCTTGTCATCGATCAGGACCGTGCCCGCGCCCTCGGTGTCTCGTCACAGCGCGTGCGGCAGATGCTTTATGCAGCCACGACCGGTGCGCCACTTGGCGATTTCCGTAACGGCGAGGAAACGGTGTCCATCGTTGCCCGCGAACCTGCGGAAACCCGCAAACTTCTGTCGGCGGTGGAAAGCGTCTACATTCCAACCGATAGTGGCGCCTTCGTGCCGGTATCGCAGATCGCCCATGTCGAGACCGTGTGGGAAAACGGTATCGAATGGCGGCGTGACCGCTTGCCGACCATCACCATCAAGGCCACCGTGCCGGACAGCGTGGAGCCCACCGATCTTTCGATGAAGCTTTACGACCAGCTGGGCGACATAAGAGCGGAACTGCCTGCCGGTTACCGTGTCGAAATCCAGGGCGGTGCCGAGGATTCGGTGGAAAGCCAGCAGTCGATTGCCGCCAAGATGCCGGTCATGTTGCTGGTCATTGTCGGCCTGCTGATGATCCAGCTACAGCATTTCGGCAAATCCATGCTGGTTCTTGCCACCGGTCCGCTCGGTATTATCGGCGCTGCGGCAGCGCTGCTGATTACCGGTGCCCCGTTCGGCTTCGTGGCGATCCTCGGTGTCATCGCGCTGCTCGGCATCATCATCCGCAACTCGATCATCCTCATCGACCAGATCGATCAGGATATCGCCACCGGCATGCACAAGATCGATGCGATTGTCGGCGCGACCGTACGTCGTTTCCGGCCGATCATGCTGACGGCGATGACGGCGGTTCTGGCGCTGATCCCGATTTCCTGGGGTCTGTTCTGGGGACCTTTGGCTTATGCGATGATGGGCGGCATCATGGTTGCCACCGTGCTGACGATCTTCGTCCTGCCGGCGAGTTATGCGCTGTTCTTCGGCCGTGAGCCGAAACAGAAGGACGACGCTTCCGACCAGCAGAACGAACCGCAGCAGCTCGACCTGCCGATGGCTGCCGAATAAACATCTGACGAGGCCTGTTTCGCACGGTTGGAACAGGCCTCGCCAAACATCTTCTCCTTTGGTGGAAAATTCTCATTCCGGTTCGCCGTGTGGTGGTGGATTTCTCGCGCGGCCTCATGCCGCCGCATATGTTTGCATCAATCGCAAATCCCACCGGAGACTTTTGATGAACCGCCTCCTGATCCTCGGTACTGCCCTGGCTTCGCTTTTCGTCCAGCCCGCTTTCGCGCAGGATGCCAACAAGCTGCTCAACGCCTCTTACGACGTTGCCCGCGAACTGTTCGTTGCCGAGAACGAGGCTTTCGTGAAGGCCAATCCGGGCGTTACCATCGATCAGTCGCATGCCGGCACTTCCAAGCAGGCCCGTTCGATCGTCGAGGGGCTGGAAGCCGATGTGGTGACCTTCAACCAGTCGACCGATATCGATTTTCTTGCCAAGAACGGTTTTGTCTCGGCCGAGTGGACCAAGGCGTTCCCGAACAATGCATCGCCCTTCTATTCCTTCCCTGCCTTCCTCGTGCGCGCAGGCAATCCGAAAAACATCAAGGGCTGGGCCGATCTCGGCCGTGACGACGTTCACGCCGTCTTCCCGAACCCGAAGACATCCGGCAATGCGCGTTACACCTATCTCGCGGCCTATGCCTGGGCGAAGGAAGAGTACAAGGACGATGCCGAAAAGATCGATGCTTACATCACCAAGATTTTTGACAACGTTCCGGTCTTCGATACCGGTGGTCG
>Ga0075364_10002152_pt1 | contig 11039 bp, 10 predicted proteins | sample EndMetdeltDD1764_FD_71517 | JGI IMG/M metagenome (GOLD analysis project Ga0075364, IMG submission 71517) | Populus endosphere microbial communities from Tennessee, USA - Endosphere MetaG P. deltoides DD176-4 | ecosystem: Host-associated > Plants > Roots > Endosphere | place: USA: Tennessee...
GAATGCCGATCGAGCGCGGGCTTGAGCCCGGTGATCTCGACGAGCGCGCTCCGTTCGTACTCCACGTCACTCCGGTGAACAGCCCCCTCGAGCGACGTCTTCGACGAGAGCCGCAGGACGACGCCGCCGGACGCGGAGGTGTCCAGGTGACGCGCGCGCAGATCGATTTCGAAGTTGGCCCGCTCGCGCGTGTTCACGTACTCCCCCCGGGCGAACACGGTCAGCCGCCGAACGTACACCTCCGCGCGCGCGGCGAGGGCGGGGTTGACCGCCCGCTGCGAATCGTTCTTCTGGTAGTACAGCAGGTCCGCTCCGGCGTTCAGCAGCAGGAGCGCCCGGCGCGCCACCGGCAGCGCGATATCCGACTGCGGCGTCAGCGTGAACGTGAAGTCTTCCTCTTGCACCAGCGCGGTGTTGTAGACGTTGCTGTCGAACCCGAGCTCCTTCAGCAAGACCTTCGGGTTCAAGTAGAACGGCCCCGCGTGCAGCGGATACGTCGTTCGTATGTCTTCGACGGACATCGAGCCGGGGGCGCCGGTCGCGACGGTCGATGCTGTCTGGGCGTAGCCCCGGCCCGCGAACAGCGCGAGCGCACACAGGACGCCACCATACATCCTCATGCGTCGATCGATCATTTCGTGTCCATCATGCGAAAGGCCGGCGCAGGCTACCGCCCTCTGACTTACAGCCGTAAGCCATAGGCGTCTCAGCACACGTCGCACAGGGGCGCAGGGCTCTCGCTGGAATGGACGGCCAGCGATCGCGCAAATCCGCGCGCTGTGGACGGCGTGTTGTGAAGAATCGAAGAGTCTTTCTACCGGGGGCTCAATCCCGGCGGTCGAGCCCGAGCTCGACCATTGCCCATCAACACGAAAGGCCGGCCCAATACTGCTGGCCGGCCAGTCGCGGCATTGCTCCGAACTGCTGGTTGCTCCTGCCTAGCGCGCCGGACTTGCAGTCGTCCGGTTACGCGTCGCCTGGATTCCGACCACGGTGGCCGCCGCAGCACCTCCGAGTACGGCGACCGTCGCGACAGCGCCCAGTCCGAACAAACCGAAACCCGCGGCAGTGGCGCCCGCGCCGGCGGCCGCTCCGACAGCCGCCACCGCCGCCGCCGTGATCGTGATCGTCGCGGTCTGGCCAGCCGCCACCGACACGATCGGCGACAGCCCGATGACCGTTCCGGTCGGACCCAGCACCTCGATGGTGTAGCTGCCCGCCGGCACGACGCCGACGAAGCTGCCCGAGGCGTCGGTCGTCAGCTCCGCCGCGATGGTGCCCGTCTGCGCGCTGCGGACGCGCACCTTGGTCTGCGTCAGCTTCTCGCCCTGGGCGTTCTTCGTCTCGCCCTTGATCGTTCCGGTGGTCTGATCCTGACGGCGCTTCGCCGCGGGACCCGCGGCCAACACCCCGACCGGCATCACGGCCACGACCATCGCTGCAACGAGAGCGGCACTTACAATTTTGCGCATGGGATTGCTCTTAATAGTTATCGTCCGTTCGAGTCAGTTCGTCAATATCTTTTTTGGTACGTGATGGACGAAGGTACTCGGGAGGGAGCACGTCCCCGGGACCACCTCCGGGCTCCTCCGGCTATCCGATACGAGCTATTTGACTTCCACTCGCTTGGTGAAACGCCCTGAAGCATCGGGTTCCGACTCGATCAGGACCAGCGATCCGCCGGTATAAGACATCCGCCGGTCCGGGCGTCCGTCCCCGTTCTCGTCCATCGCCGCGCTCGCGAGTCCGCCGTTCTCGTAGGTTTCCCAGCGGTCGACGCGGCCGTCGCCGTTGGTGTCTTCCTCGGCCCGCGCCAGGCCGCCAGCCTCGTAGAACTCCCGGCGATCGATCTTCTTGTCGTCACCAGTCGACGAAATCTCCACCCGGGCCAGCTTGCCGTCGGGCGCCGCATACGCCCACGCGTCCACCTTGCCGTCCTGCTTGCGCGAGAACCCGACCCGGAGGAGCGTCCCCGCCTCGTCGTAGTATTCCCAGCGATCGATCTTGCCGTCTTCGTCGAGGTCGATCCGCGTGCGGAGCGGCCTGGTCCCGTCCATGTCGGTCCAGGTGTCGATCCGGCCGTTCTTGTTGCGGTCGTAGGTCAGCTCGGTGAGCTTGCCGGTCTTCGTGTCGTAGGTGGGGATCGTCGTCTTCTTGATCCGCTCGCTCTCGGGATCGGAACAGGCCGAGAGCCCGAGCGCGACGAGACCGATCGTCACGACGGCACGCATGAGGCGTGCGCTCAGCGTACCGCTCCGGGTGCGGGCGCGCCGGCGGGCGGCCGGACGCGTGCTGACGCCGTCACCGCGGTGATGCGGCCGTCGTGAATCGTGACCACCGAGTCGCGCGTGACGGAGCCGTCGGCGACGTTGACGAGGTTCACGTGAGCGAGCACGAGCGGCGGCGGCGCGGCCGGCACGTTCTGCGCGGGCAGCGGGGAAACGAGCAGGAGGATGACGAGCGCGATGCCCAGCCAGGACGGTTGACGCATGAGCAACTCAGAGAGCACAGTAGCGTACCGATGAGTGGAACGCTACGCATGGCCGCGGCGTCCGTGCTGGCCGCGCTGACCGCCGTCACGCTCGCAGCCGCCCGGCCCGAGGGTCCGGCCCGCATGCACGACGCCGTGTCCGCGGATCCCGCGTACGACGCGATCCTCGCGGGCTATCGCGCCGCGCTGACGCAGAGCGGCATCGCCGGCAGCAGCCTCACGATCGTCCGCGACGGCCGAACCGTGCTCGCCGCGACGGAGGGCCTGCAGAACGTCGAGCGCAAGGAGCCGGTCGCCGCCGGCACGATCTACCACTGGGCCTCGATCACCAAGACCTTCACCGGCATCGCGATCATGCAGCTGCGCGATCGCGGCCTGCTCTCGCTCGACGATCCGGCCGTCAAGTACGTGCCGGAGCTGCGGCTCGCGCACAATCCGTTCGGCGACATCGCGCAGGTGAAGATCCGCCACCTCATGTCGCACAGCGGCGGCTTCCGCGCGTCCACGTGGCCCTGGGGCGGCGACCAGCCGTGGCACCCGTTCGAGCCGGCCAGCTGGGCGCAGCTGGCCGCCATGCTGCCCTACACCGACGTGCAGTTCGCGCCGGGATCGAAATACAGCTACTCGAACCCCGGCGTGATCTTCCTGGGCCGGATCATCGAGCTGCTGTCGGGCGACGACTACGAGGTCTACGTCGCCAAGAACATCCTGATGCCGCTCGGCATGCACGAGACCTTCTTCGATCGCGCGCCGTACCACCTGCTGCCGCGCCGCTCGCACAGCTACTTCCGCGACGACGGCGGTCTCCGCGAGGCGCGCTTCGACTTCGACACCGGCATCACGGTGTCGAACGGCGGGCTGAACGCGCCGCTGACCGACATGGCGAAGTACGTGTCCTTCCTGCTCGGTGCAGACGACAGCCTCGTCCTGAAGCGATCGTCGCTCCAGGAGATGTGGACGCCGCAGATCCGCGCGACGGCGGGTGAAGGCGTGAACGGCGCCGAATCGTCCGCCGCGCTCTCGTTCTTCGTCGAGAACTGGTCAGGCGTCCAGCTCATTGGCCACAGCGGCGACCAGAACGGCTTCATCTCGCACCTCTATCTCCATCGTCCGTCCCGGACCGGATGGGTGATCTCGATGAACACCGACACGACCGCCGCGAAGGACGGAGCGCGTCCTTCGAGCCGCGAGGTGGACATGACGGTGCGAAAGCTCATCCTCGACCATCTGATCCCGCGGCAGCGAAGCGAGCCACGCGAGCAGAGCGCGAGAGAGCGGCTCGAATAGCGGCGCTTGCCACGAAGGTCTCGCGCGGCGCTCGGAGAGAAGCCGAGGCCGGTCTCTCGATCCTCCTCGGACCCGCCGGCTCAAAGATGTGACGAATGGCGAAACGCTCGCAGGGTCCTGTCGTAATCGAGAGGCAGGAGGTTTCCTGCATGCGTATCCGGCGCATTCTCGCGCTCTGCTCGCTGCTCGTCGCTGGCCTGCCCACACTGGCGGCCGCCCAGGAACAGCACAAGATTGGCATCACCATGGGGTACCCCGCCGCCGCCGGCGTGCTGTGGCACGTGAGCCCCAAGGTCGCGATCAGACCCGAGCTCACGTTTGCCGGCTCGTCCACCGAGACCACCAGCTCCTCGCTCGCGATCGAGGGGAGCGGCTGGAACCTCGGGACCGGCGTGAGCGCGCTCTTCTATCTCCGCACGGAGGAGCGGCTGAGGACGTATTTCAGTCCGCGCTTCACCTACTCGCACTCATCCAGCTCCAGCTCGTCGTCCGGGGTGACCACCAACGAACTGGAACAGACCACCAACGTCGTCGGCGCGAGCGGCTCGTTCGGCGCGCAGTACGCGGTCGGCGATCGCTTCACGGTCTTCGGCGAGCTCGGGTTCTCCTTCTCGCACTCGCACTCCAAGGCGTCGCAGCTGCCGACGAGCGGCAGCGGCAACGGGTGGGGACTGCGCTCGGGCGTCGGGATCGTCTACTACCCCTGATTCGCTGCGGCTGAGACGGACGACGGTCAGACGCTCCGGCACAAAGACCGCGAAGACCACAAAGCTCACGGATCACCAGACAACAAGACCCCTGGAGTTCGTGAGCTTCGTGTTTCTTAGTGATCTTTGTGCCGGAGCGTGGCAGTGGCCCGTCTCGCTGGAGCGTCAGCTACGAAGGAACTCACGCAGCAGGTTGACGGCAACGCGCGAGCGGTAGCGCGCGGTCGAGCGGATGTCGTCGATCGGCGCGATCGCCTCTACGAGGGCGCGTTCGGCGGCGGCGATCGCGTCCGCGTCGAGGGCGCGGCCGCGCAGCGCCTGCTCGGCGGCGGTGGCGCGGACGACGGTCGGCGCAACGGCGCCGATGGCGATGCGGACGTCGGCGACGCCGGCGCCCTCCATGCGGATCGATCCGGCGAGGCAGACCTTCGAGATGGCCTGCGCGCGGCGAGGACCGACCTTGCGGTAGTAGTCGCGCCAGGCGTTCCGCCTGAAGGCGGAAACGACAGGAACAGAGGCCGGAGCGAGCGGCTCTTCCACGCGATCTCCGTGGTTTCCGCCTTCAGGCGGAATCGCCGTGCGCGCCGGCAGATGGATTCGCGCGATGAGCTCGCCCGGCACGAGATCCATCTGCTTGTAGCCGCGATGGAAGGCCGCGTACGGGACACGCCGCGCGCCGGACGAGGAGACGAGCTCGAGCTCGGCGTCGTACGCAAGGAGCGCCGGCGGGGTGTCGGCCGCGGGCGACGCGTTGGCGATGTTGCCGCCGATCGTGCCGCGGTTCTGCGTCGCGACGCCGCCCGTTTCGGCCGCCGCGGCCTGCAGCATCGCGAACCCGTCCGCAATCGCCGCCGACTGCCGGATCTCCGTGTAGGTCGTGAGCGCGCCGATCGAGAGCCCGCCGTCGCCCGTGCGCTCGATGCCGCGCAGCTCGGCGCACTTCGCGAGGCTGACGTAGCGCCCCGGCGAGAGGTGCCCCGCCTCGAGCACGACCATCAGATCGGTCCCGCCGGCGAACGGACGGGCGCCCGGATGCGCGGCGAGATCCGCGAGCGCCTCGCTCAGCGATGCCGGCGTCACGAGCTGATAGCCGTCGAGCACCGGCGTCATGTGAGCTTCCGCACCGCGTCGTACACCGACGCGAAAATCCGCATGTAGCCGGTACACCGGCACAGGTTCCCGGCGAGCGCCATGCGCACCTCCTCGTCGGTCGGATCCGCGTTGCGCGAGAGCAGCGCGTACGCCGCGAGCACCATCCCGGGCGTACAGATGCCGCACTGCGCGCCGCCGCACTCGAGGAACGACTCCTGGACGGCGTGGAGCCGGGCCTCGGTCGCGACGCCCTCGATCGTCGTGATCGCGGCGTCTTCCGCGTGCGCGAGCGGCGTCAGGCAGGAGTTCACGAGCGCGCCGTCGAGCAGCACGGCGCACGCGCCGCACTCCCCCTCGCCGCAGCCTTCCTTGACGCCGGTCATGCCGGACGCGCGCAGCACGTCGAGCAGCCGCGCCATCGGATGGCCCTCGAGCGGCGTGCGTTTCCCGTTCAGCGTGCAGGTGATCATGGGAATTCAGTTCCGCCTGAAGGCGGAAGCTACAGGCTTGGAAGAGGGTTGGGCGGACGCGACCGGCTTGGATGAGGGGTCGGCGGACGCGACAGGCTCCGGTGGAGAGAGCAGATCCATCAAGCGCTCGGGCGTCAGCGGCAGGTGCGTGACGTCGGCGCCGGTCGCGTGCGCCACCGCGTTGAAGATCGCCGGCGCCGGACCGTCCATCGGCAGCTCGCCGATCCCCTTGGCGCCAGAGGGGCCGTGCGGGTACGGCACTTCCTCGAAGTAGACGCGGATGTCGGGGACGTCCATCGACGTCGGCATGATGTAGTTCGTCATCTGCGAATTGGCCATGCGTCCCTCGCGCCAGACGACGTCTTCGTAGAGCGCCCAGCCGATGCCCTGCGCCACGCCGCCTTCGATCTGTCCCGTCGCCAGCGTCGGGTTGATGACGCGCCCGATCTCCTGCACGGCGACGAAATCGTCCACGCGCGTCTCCCACGTCGCCGTGTCCACCGACACTTCGGCGACGTAGACGGCCCAGCCGTACGTGCCGTAGGCGTCGCCGAGGTACTTCTCGTCGTCCCAGACCAGACCGGACGGCGGCGTGTACTGGCTGCTCGCGCGCAGCGTGCCGAACGTCTCCACGTAGCGGCGGCATGCGGTCTGGAACTCGCCGCGCGTGTAGACCGAGGGGAGGAACCCGGCGTCCACGAGCGTGTGACGGATGCCGAGCGCCGCCGTCTCGACGAGCCGGCCGACGACCATGCACGTGCGCGACGCCACCGTCGGCCCGCTGTCGGGGACGACGGCGGTGTCGGGCTGCGCGATGTCGACGTCGTCGGGATCGATGCCCAGCGCGCCCGCGGCAATCTGCGAGAAGATCGTGTTGGTGCCCTGACCGATCTCGGTGCTGCCGGCGAGCACGCGCACCACGCCGTCGATGGTGCCCTCCACGGTCGCGACCGACTTCAGGTGGACCTCGCCGGATCCGGTGAAGCCGGCGCCGTGGAAGAACGCCGCGAACCCGATCCCTTTTCTCACCGAGGGGCTTCGCCCCTCGGACTCCCCTGCACGCGCACTCGCGGGGGCCCCATGCCCCGCTCCGTCCGCGTGGCTCACTCGCGATGCTCGTTCGCGCTGCTCCGCCGCGGCGTTCTCGCGCGTGAAGCGATCGCGCTTGTCGCGATATCCCGAGACGTCGAACGCGCGATCGAGCAGACCGCCCATGTCGACCGGCTCCTTGATCGTCTGGCCGACGGCGAGCGTGTCGCCGAAGGTCACGAAGTTCTTGCGGCGGAACGCCTCGGGCGTGAGGCCGACGGCGGCCGCCACCCTGTCCATGTGGCGCTCGAGGGCGAACAGGCTCTGCGGCGCGCCGAAGCCGCGGAACGCGCCGTGCGGCGGCGCGTTGGTCGCGACGGCGCGGGCGCGGACGCGCACGTTGGGACACGAGTACGGGCCCGCGGCGTGGATCGTCCCGCGCGACAGCACCACCGGCGAGAGCGTGCAGTAGGCGCCGCCGTCGATCGTGAACTCGACGTCCATCGCCACGAGCCGCCCGTCGCGCGAGACCGCGGTCCGGTGGCGCGTGCGCGACGGGTGACGCTTCGTCGTCGCCGCCATGTCCTCGTCGCGGCCGTAGATCATCTTGACGGGGCGCCCCGCCTTCCACGCGAGCAGCGCCGCGTGGCCGGCGATCACGGACGGAAACTCCTCCTTGCCGCCGAAGCCGCCGCCGGTTTCCATCTGCACGACGCGCACGCGCTCGGGCGGCAGGTCGAAGAGGCCGGCCAGCGCCTTGTGGATGTAGTAGGGGCACTGCATCGAGCCCCAGACGGTGACGCCGTGCACCGGATCGGCCACCGCCAGCATGCCGTTCGGCTCGATGTAGAGCTGTTCCTGCGCGCCCGTCTCGTACTCGCCTTCGACCACGATGACATCGCCGCCGCCGGCGAACGCGGCGTCGACGTCTCCCTTCTGCACCATGTATCGCTTGAAGACGTTGTCGGTCCCCCACACGATCTCGCGCGCGGCGAGCGCATCGTCGATGGTGAACACCGGCGGCAGCGGCTCGATCTCGACGGTCACGTGGCGCCGCGCCTCCTCGGCACGCGCGCGGTCGCGGTGCGCGACGAGCGCGATCGGCTCTTCGCGATGGTTCACGACGTCGTGCGCGAGGTAGGGCTGATCCTCGAGGATCAGCTTGACGACGTTCTTCCCGGGAATGTCGGCGGCGGTGACGACGACGAACTCGTCCCACGGAATGACCGGATCGAAGCGGATGGCCGCGATCCGGCCCCGGGCGGCGGGACTCCTGACGGTGACGCCGTGCAGCATGCCCGCCGGCGACACGTCGTCCACGTACATCGCCTGGCCGGTGACCTTGGCGCGGCCTTCCTTGCGCAGGACCGATCGGCCGACCTGGGGAACGTCCATCGAGGGATTCTAGTTGACTTAGAATCCGGCAGGCGAATGCGAGTCCCCTTCACAGCCGACGCCTCGGTCTCCCCCGCGCTCGACCGCGCGGGCCGGACCGAGGACGTGCAATGGTCGCCCTCGGGCCGGCGGGTCGCGCTCGCCGGGTATACGACGAACCGCGTGGTCCTGTTCGACGTCCGCGTGGAGACGCGCGGCGAGCCCGTACAGGTCGAGGTCTCCGGGGCGCTCGAGGTCACCTCGCCGTCGTTCGATCATCCGCATGGGCTGTCGTGGATCGACGAGCACACGCTGGTCGTCGCCAACCGCTACGCCCGGGTCGCCATCTTCGAGCTGCCCCGCGACACGCCGGCGTCGGGGCGCGTCACGCTCGAGCCCGTCGCGCTCATCGGCAGCGACAGCCGCGACCTGGTCAAGTACCCCGGGTCGGTCTCCGCCTTTCCGATCGGCCTCGGCCTGGTCGAGATCCTCGTCTGCAACAACCACGTGCATCACGTCTCCCGGCATCTCGTCGATCGTCGCGACGCGTACGCGGTGCACGCGAGCGAGAGCCTGGTCAGCGCCGGCCTGCGTCTGCCGGACGGCGTCGCGCACAGCCGCTCGGGCCGCTGGATTGCCGTCAGCAACCATGACGCGAACTGCACGTTCGTGTACCGCAACGACGAGCGGCTCCACGACGCCAGCGCGCCGGACGGCGTGCTGCGCGGCGTGCGCTTTCCGCACGGCGTGCTCTTCACGCCCGACGAACGGTGGATCCTCGCCGCCGATGCGGATGCGCCGCAGGTGCACCTCTACCGCAGCGCGGACGGGACCTGGGACGGCGAGCGGCAGCCCGTGACGTCCGTCCAGGTCGTCGCGCACGCCGCCTATGAGCGGGGACGATTCATGCCTGGCGAAGGCGGCCCCAAGGGGATCGACCTGACGCCGGATGGAACGCTGCTGGTGGCGACCTGCGAAGAAGACCGGCTCGTCTTCTTCGACATGCGGCCGGCGCTGGGCCCGGTCGCGGCGGAGGCCGAGGCAGCGGGAAGCGCCGCCGAGGCCGAACGGGCGCGCCTCTTCATGCTCCGGTATCTCGGCGCCGCCCGATCGCGAATGGACGACGCGACCGCGGCGGTGCGGCGGGCCAGCGAGCGCGAGCTCGACCTGCTGCTCTCCAGCCGCTGGTGGCGCCTGACCACGCCGCTGCGGGAATTGAGCGCGTCGCTGCGCTACAACGCCATCCGGGCGCGCCACCGGCTGCGGCGCTTCGTGTGATCTCTGCGACCACGGCCCACGGGCCAACGCGCCGGCACGAAGACCACGAAGAGCCAACTGCTCGATCAAAACCCGTTACGCGCGGCGGCCCTGCACGATCTTCACGAAGGATGCGCCGCGCAGCTCGTCGAGCGTGAGACCGGTCAGCGCGCCGATCTCATCCTCTTTCACCGCGCCGCAGTTCAGCGCGCGCAGGAAGAAGTTCAGCAGGCCCTGTCCGGTCGCCGCATCGTCGAAGACCTCGCCGACGAGCGTCGCCTGGGCCGCGCGGGCGATGAAGTTGCGCAGCCGTTCGGAAGCGGCGTCGAGGCTTTCGAGGAAGAAGGCGTAGACCGCCGCGTAGCGCGTCACGAGCTGCGCCGGGTGGAGATCCCATCCCTGGTAGAAGCCGTTCGTCAGCGAATGACGGATGTCGTCGTGGTGCTGCTTCCAGGCGCGATGGATGACGGCACGGTCGGTGCCGACCGGCAGCACGTTCGTCGCGCCGTCGGAGAGCCACACGCCGGTGCCGGCGAGCGCGACCTGCATGACGCCGCGCGCGAAGTCGCAGACGGGATGCCGCATGTGCTGGAAGGCGGCGGTGATGCCGAGGGAAGCCGTGTAGTCGTAGGTGCCGAAATGCGCGGCCGTGACGCGCCCGCGACCCTCGCGCACGAGCCTGGGCAGCGCGACCGCGCCCGTCTCGTCGAAGATGGAGTACGGCGTCTCGACCATCAGCTCCATGCGCAGCGAGCCTGGCGGGAGATGGTGCGAGGCTTCGAGCCGGTCGAACGCTTCGGCGAGCGCGTGCACCTGCGGCGCCGCCGTGATCTTCGGCAGCGTGACGACGAAGTTGGACGGCAGCGTGCCGCCGGTCTGCTTCAGCAGGGTGTCGATGAAGAGGTGCGCGGTCCGAAGCGCGCGCCCGCGCAGCTCGTCGCCGAGGTTCTTGATGCGGATGCCGATGAAGGGCGGCAGCGTGCCGTTTCGAGCGCCGGTCGCGACTTCCGCGGCCGCCGACTGCGCGTGGCCGTCCTCCTCGGCGTCGGGACGGTTGCCGTAGCCGTCCTCGAAGTCGAGACGGAAATCCTCCACGGCCTCACGGGTCAGCTTCTCCTTCACGCGCGCGTAGACCCGCTCGACGAGCGCCTGGGGCAGATCGATCGCCGCGGCAAGCGCGCCGGCGTCCGGCGCGTGCTCGTTCATCACGCGAAGCGCGGTTGCCCCGAGCTTCGCCGCCGTGTCGGCCTTGAAGAGATGCGCCCCGCCGTACACCGTGTGAATCGGCTGCCGTCCGGATGTGTGCACGGGACGAGCCTATCACTCCATCGG
>Ga0075364_10002153_pt1 | contig 11039 bp, 15 predicted proteins | sample EndMetdeltDD1764_FD_71517 | JGI IMG/M metagenome (GOLD analysis project Ga0075364, IMG submission 71517) | Populus endosphere microbial communities from Tennessee, USA - Endosphere MetaG P. deltoides DD176-4 | ecosystem: Host-associated > Plants > Roots > Endosphere | place: USA: Tennessee...
GCGGGCTACGCAGGCACGACTACGGTGGCCAATTTGCCTGGCGCGATCCAGGCGGGCTGTCATTTCATCGTCCTGCGGTACCAAACGAAGAACGAGGAGACTCGGCTTCGCCCTTTCATTGATCGGCCGGGGGCGCCGGGCACGCTCGAGGCTGACCGATTCATGGGCATGGTTGCTCACGTCATGGACCTGGACAAAGCCAAGCATCCCGAGTGGTTCTGATGAAGAAAGGCCTCCTGGAAAGGAGGCCTTGAGTTTTGCGTTAGAGTCCCAGCATCAGCCGGATGTTCTTGGCCGCGGCATGAGCGGAGCCTTTACCCAGGTTGTCGAGCACAACGGCAATGGACGTGCGATCGGTACCGGGGAGCTGGGTCAGGTAGATGTTGACCTTGTTCGTGCCGTTGCAGCTTTCGATTGGCAGCGTACGGTCGTTCATGACATGGGTGACAGTGACCTCTTCATCGTCCTTGTAGAAGTGTTTGAAACTGGCCAGCGCCACCTCGAACGGGAAGTGGACGGTCGCTTGCACGAGCATGCCGCGCTCCCATGAACCAACGGTGGTGGTCAGGCTCGGGGAAGCAATGCCATACCGCCGGATCTCAGCCAGGTGCCGATGTTCCTTACCGAATTGCGCCAGGCGTGGAGTGGTGTCCGCGCGCTTGCCGCCGGCGGAGTACCCGGTGATGCCGTAAAAGTCTGCGACGTTGTGTCCTACGTTGCGAATCGGGACCGCGGCAAGAATGCATGCCGTGGCAAAACAACCCGGGTTGGCCACGTATTTCGCTCGTTGGATGTCGAGCTTGTCGGTGATCTGCGGAAGGCCATAGACCCAATCCACGTCGCACCGATGAGCCGCGCTTGCATCCAAGATCCTTGCGCGATGATTTGCGCGATCCACTCGGATGGCCGCCAGCCTGGCTTCTTCGTCGGGCAAGCAGAGAACAACCAGATCCGCTTCGGCATAAGCGTCGCCGCGGGCGGTGACGTTTTTGCGCTGCTCGTCGTCGATCTCGATCAACTGCACGCCTGCTTGGACAAGGTCCTCCAGGTGCTCTTTCAGCGCCAATCCGACTGTGCCGTGGGCCCCGTCGATGAAGATTCGAGTCATTGTTGTGTTCCTTTATCAGGAGGGGGTTTTGCCATCGTCATTCGCGTCCCACATGGCGCGGTAAAGATCGCGCATGCGCTGGCGGTGAGCGGGGATCGGGCCAAGGGTCGAAGACCAGTGCACATACGGCCATGCATCCTGCAAGGCAAAAATGAGCTGAAGACGGTACTCTTTGTCCGCACTCAGCGGCACGGCGAGAGCCTCTGTGACCCGCTGTTGAACGGAGCGGATCGTTCCCTTCATAACCAGCGGTGCTGCTTGCTCCAGGAGGGTCCGCATGCTGCGGTTTTCATCTTCTGGGGTTGATCCCGGAAAATTCACGTTCTCCAGTGCAGCCAGTACATCCTCAGGACTCGAGGCGCATATGGTGGTGGCCATGGTCATTACTTTCTCCAAAAAGTGGTTCCTGCCTCCGTATAGCTTCAACATTGAAAAGGCCTCCCCGATCGGGGAGGCCTGAGATCACCTACAGATGTCCGGATTGGAGGCCTCGAAGCAGCCGTTGTTGCCCAGCGCGCTCTTGATCTGATGCGGATGGAAGGCAATGTAGCTATCCGAGTCGCCCTCACGGGTGTTTCGGTAGACCACGCCGTCGTAGCCGGCCGCGACCAATAGCCCCTTGGCCTCCTCGATACTGGCGGGCAGCTCGACCGCGATGCCCAGGCGCTGCAACTGAGGGCCCACACATATCCTGCCAAAATGGCCCTGGTCGACCAGCCGTATGGGATTCTGGATCGACAGGTACACCGGCATTACGAGGGTTCCCGTCCGCTTCCTGGCGTGCCAGTAGCCAAGGGCGACGTTCGCCTGTTCGGCGCTGCCGAAATGCGACCCAAGTTCCCCTCCACGTGCGGTGTCGAAGGTGTGAAAGTCGTGCAGGGTCCCGTGGTACTGGACCATGGGCGATCCGTCAGCCTTGACTACCTTGCTTGCGCCAAACCAGCGCCAAAAGCCTCTACTGAGCATGACCGCTCCCAAAATTATTGACCTACTGGGTATAGGTCTGCGCGTCCGCCCAAAAAGAAAGCCCCATCCAGAGGACGGGGCCGAGGCGCTAGGCGCAGATATCAGGATCATGTGGGTCGAACTGACCGCAGTTGGCATTAGCACTCTTGATCTGAGAAGGGTCAAAGACAAGGAAATCGATCCCCTGCCCTTCGCCTTGCTCAAAAACCAGGCCGTCGTACCCGTGATCGCGCGCAGACTGCGCAAGCACAGCTACCGTTTCAGGATCCAACTCTCGAACATCCGACACACGATAGGGGCGAAGAATGCGCAGGAACACCTGGTAGACGTAGGCTGAATCGCCATGGCCCACCTCCTTTGCGTCCATAGCCGCGGCACGTGCGCGGTTCTGATCCGTTGTGAACCAGAAGCCTACCCGAGCATCACTGGACTCGGTTACCGCGCCCCGTTGCTCAAGATCGAACACCCGGAAGGCTCCGAACGGAAGTTGGCTGGCAGGGGTGTCGAACGTTGGTCCCTGAACGGCGGTCCCATGAAACACTACCTGGGCGCCGCCCTCCTTCGCTCTGACCACGCTGGCGCCGAACCAGGTTGATCCTTCGGGCGAACTCAGACTCGAGCTCACGGCCGGACCGTCTGCTGGACAGTCTTCACCAACCAAGCCAGATGCTCTTGGCGGTTGCCGGCCTTCAAGGTGGTCTCGTCGATCCGCAGGTTTGAGGCATAGATTCGGTTTTCCCGGGTCACAACATCATTGACCCAAACGATATCGACGCCCGTTTCCTGCATTTGCCGATAGGCCTTCTCATGCTGTCGCTGGTGGGTGTCTCCAGCCGTGGTCTTGAAGCCCACGATGAAGACGTCCGGGCGAGCAGCTCGGATCGCTGGCAGGATCTTGTCCGCCGGCGTCAGGTTGACAGCCTGGTCACCGTCTCGAGACGAAAGCCGAGTGGCGTACTTCCCGGAGGGTTCACTGCCCACCTGGCCAGCGTAGTCGCACAACGCAACGTTGAAGATGATGGCGCCGACGTTGGGATCCTGAAGAAGCTTTTGGACCTGGTCTGCCACGTCCTGGTTCGTTTCGAGCTTGGAAGTCGAATCTGCCATTTTGGTGAGGTGCAGGTGCACCTTGGGCAGAGGCTTACCAGAGAGCCAGGCCGTGATGCGTTGGAGCAGTGTGCCGCGGGCAAGCAGGGTGAATTTCCTAGCCAAAGAGCCGTAGGCCGGCGCACAAAGCGCAAAATGGCTGCGAACGTGTTGTATGGTGCCGCCACCGAATACATGGATGCTGCGTGACATGTGTCCTCCTGAAGATTGTTTGTCCAGTAGTCGTATAGCTTCGGAGCTATACGAAGGAGGACCAACTCTTTCAACGAGGCAACAATGAATCGCACTGAACTGGCCCACCTTGTGTGGGAACGCATTGACCAAACCGGCGGCGCAGGCCTGGGGCCGTCGCAGATAAGCCGGATGGAGGCTCTACGTTCGATGGTGTCGCTCACCACTCTCGAACTTGGATGGGCCCAGTCGCTGGCGCAAGCTATCCTTGGCGGCTACTTCGTGCCGGAGACCGACCTGCAAGGGTTGACCGAACTGGTGAGTATCGACAACGAGGGCTATCTGTACTTCGATGGCATCCGCGGTGAAAACCTCGGAGACGGTGTCTCACCGTACATCGGTCAGGCGGCGCCGCACGCGAAGGCTTTCGAGTTGCTGTGCATGACCGCCCTTCTGTGGGGTTTGACCGTGCAGCAGCGGACGCAGATCCCCGAGGAGACAATTGCTCATGCGTGATCGTCAGCAGACTACCTATCACAGTGACTACGCCAATGAACCCATCGGAGGGGGCAACCCCTACTACCGATGCGTGCATTGCCATCGTTCCGATCCGGAGATCAATGGCCGGATCGAGGGGCACCTGGCGGGCTGCGTATACCGGTTGGCCAAGGAATCGGGTACTCCGTACCCTCCTGAGGCATCGGAGGACGATGATGCTTGATTTCAAGAAGCTTATGGATCCCGAGCACCAAGCCCGCATGCGGGCAGAGCGTGAAGCTGAATCGCTCAAGCGCGAGGCCAAGGACAAGGAGATGAACGCACTGATCGACCAGTGTCTGGACGTGTATGAAACTTTGCCGGCGCGCGAACGTGACTTTGTTCGTAGTTGCCGAGCACGACTGGGCACGTTCCTGCCGCTGACGGAGCCGCAAGAAAAGTGGCTGCGAAGCATCGCTGATCGATCATGAACTCAGGCTTGATATGAAACTTTGGCAGCCCTAATTAGGGCTGCTTTTTCAATGCCTAAGGGCCACTTACTGGACCAATACCATAATTGATTCTTGACCTAAACCATAGTAAATTTAGCTGCAATAGCAAAGTAAATTTTTGGGTAATACCAAAGTAGATTTTTGACCGGAAAACCTATGCCCCCCATCACGCCCAAAGGCAACCCAGCGCTGGCTGCGGCTCTCAAGGTCCTTCAGCGCCTGCAAGACAAGCACCACGGTGTCGTGGAAGGTGCGGACTTGAAAGACGATCAACGCATGCTCCTTGTTGATGGGGGATGGCTCAAGTCGGTCATGAAAGGTTGGTACATTTGTGGAGATCCCCGAGATCGAGACGGAGACTCCACCTGGTGGTACGCAAACTTCTGGGTGTTTGCCTCGGGGTACCTAGCGAAAAGGTTTCAAAAACGCTATTGCTTGAACCCGGAAGCGTCGCTCATGTTGGTAACGGGAAATACCACGGTGCCGCGGCAGGTGACTGTGTGCACCATGGACAGCGGTACGACGAATTACAAACTTCCGTTCGAAACATCGCTACTGGTCTACCCAGCGAAGCAAAACGTGCCGAAGACTCGAACGGAGGTGCAAGGGTTGCAGGTATGGCCTGTGGCCGAGGCTCTATGTCGCGTGGGCCCTCAGTTTTTCGTGCACTACCCTCGGGAAGCTGAAATCGCGCTTACGCTGGTCCGCGATGTGTCCGAGCTGCTCACCACGCTATTGGCTGGGGATATGCTGCCTACAGCTGCGAGCCGATTGGCTGGCGCGTTACAGTTTATGAATCGCGCAGCCGAAGCTGATCGTATCGTTAAAGCGTTTGAGCAGGCCAAGGTTGTGATCAAGCCAGTCAATCCCTTCAAGATGACTGAGCCTACACTTGCGCCAAGCCGGGAACGTTCTCCATACGTGCTCCGACTGCGGTCAATGTGGGCAGACTGGCGTGATGAGGTCATCAAGGCGTTTCCGCCAGCGCCAGGCCTGGACCCGCAAGCCTCGCACTATCTTGAAGAGGTTGAAGTACGGTACAGCGCTGACGCCTACAACTCGCTGTCTATCGAAGGCTACCAGGTGACCGATGCCTTGATCGCGAGCGTCGCCAGTGGCGATTGGGATCCTGAGGGTAATGACCAGCACGCGAAGACGAAAGATGCGTTGGCGGCTCGAGGCTACTATCTTGCCTTCAATGCAGTTAAGGAGACGATTGGTAGGGTGTTGGCCGGCGCCAATGCCGGGGACACTCTGCGGTCTGATCACCATGCTTGGTACGCCAAACTTTTCAGCCCGGCGGTGGATGCCGGCATCTTAGAACGCAGCCAACTGGCGGGCTATCGAAGTGGGCCCATTTTCATTCGGAACTCAAAGCACACACCAGTGCCTCGCGATGCGATCCTGGACTCGCTGGAGGCCTTGTTTGATCTGCTGAGAGATGAGCCTGAGGCAAGTGTGCGTGCAGTGCTGGGGCACCACCTATTCGTGTTCATTCACCCGTACTTCGACGGTAATGGGCGGATCGGCCGCTTCTTGATGAACACGCTTTTGGCTTCAGGTGGATATCCTTGGACGGTTATTCGCGTGAGCGAGCGAGATGCCTATATGAAGGCGCTGGAGGCCGCCAGCGTTGAGGGAAAGATCACCCCACTGGCGGAGTTCATCGCCAAGGAAATGGCTGCGTGGTCTCAGGATCCCAAGAAGCCTGCTCGACAAGCGTAAAGAAGCCCCCTTGCGCGCAAGGGGGCGAGTGCTACTCAAGTAGGCCCGGAGCTCTCACCGAACGCACCGAGGGGTAGCGTCCACTGAGCCGGGTCAATGAGAATTGCAGGGGTGAATGTCGTGCCCAGGGCGATCTCCAGCCAGTAGGGATCCAGTGCCGGAATCTGGCCCTTGGCTGCTATTTCCTCGATCGACGCGTCACGCTTGATCGTGACTCCGAATTGCTTCTCGTAGGCACTGATCCTTGCGAAGTGCGCCGGCATGTAATGCTTGAGCATTGCCCATTGCTGGGGGCTGCCGAAGATGCAGGCCATGCAGGAGGTGCGGCTCAGGCCCAGATGATAGGCAGGATGTGGATTCACTCCGTACTTGCGGAACAGATCCCATACCTGCTGTTCGGTCCAGCTGTGAACTGCACGGTACACATCGACCCATCGTTTGACGCGGGCGCCGTCGCGGTTGTCAGACCGGTGTGGCTCAAACGTCTTGTACTTGGCTCGGGCTGACGATTCTTCGGCACGCTCTCCGGTAAGAACGAGGGTCTTGCCCTTGAGGAAAACCGGATCGTTGACGATGTACGACTCGCCCACGCCGATCTTCAAGTAGCTGCTGCACCAACGGACGGACAGATTTGCGGATACCTGAGGGAATTTTTCTCTGGTACCGAGCGGGCCTGCGCCACCGATCTGCTTCTTCTCTCCCGACTGGGTGTAGAAGTGGACCGGCGCCGTGGGGGAATCCTTGCGCAGCATTTCGCGCTCGAAGCCACCCTCCTTCCAGGAAAAGGTCGTGCGAACGCCGAACGCCTCCCCGAACTTCTTGCAGTAATCGGCCGTGATCGGCCAGTCCATCAGCTCGGAGCCTTCGTTGCCGTCGACCAAATGGTGATGCAACTCGATCCTCTCAAGGGGCACACCCTGCTCAAGCAGCCACAGGAAGCACGCTATAGAGTCCTTGCCTCCAGAGAAGAAGCAAACGACGCGTTCGTAGTCCGCAAGGTTGGGTTCCGATGCAACTTCGTCTGGGCCTAGTAGCGGCACAGGCTGACGGCACATCGGGGGGTCTATTGGGAATAAGCTGGCTTGCGCCGGCAGTGATGTCATGTCCATGTGATTACCTTTACCGAGTCGAAGCTCGAAGTTGTCCTAACTGGGTATAGGCTTGGGAACAGTTTTCGACCTGGCAATGAAAAAATGCCCCAGAGAATTCCGGGGCATTGAGTCGGTGCTGTGAAGTTCGATCAGGTCGACATCAGAGCCTCGTACTCCACAGGGGAGTGAGCTTGCAAGTATTGGCCTGCACGAATAGCCAGCGGGTCTCCGGCCTGGATGGCTTTGCGAACAAACTCGTGTGCTTGCTCATCATCATCGAAGCGTCCCGCGTCACCATCGGCTTGAAGCTCGAAGGGCCGATCACCGTACTGTTTACCTTTGACGAGTTGCTGTGTTCGAGCGTCATCGAGATTCACGGAGAAGATGCCCCAACCCTGCCTGGAAGCCAGGAACGAATCACTGCTGGTCCACTCGGGCCTAGGAATCGAAGTCGCGGATTCCGCGGGTTCGTCTTTGGCAACGGGGGCCACGGCTGTTGCTTTGTACTGAGCCCAATCACGAGAGCCCACAGCGCTTGCGACTGCGTTCAGCACCTGCGAGCTCGTGATGGCTACGTTCTTCGCCTTGAGCGCCTTGTGAGTGGCACTGGAGACGCCCTTGAGCGTATCCAGATCTTCGACTACAGGAGCACGAGCGCTGCGGTCGATCGTCTCGGCCAAGCCCACGGAGCGCATGTCCAGATACGTGGCCAAACCGATCTCCCTCAGCGAATGAAGCTCCAGTCGGATTTCGCCATTGCAGACCAGCAGCGAGCCGCCGTCCTCCTCGGAGGGGTCACCGTACATCTCGGCCATGGCGTCAAGCGCCACAGCCAGGGCACGGGTCTCCGAATTGGCGACGATCAGGCGACTCAAGGTGAAGGTGTGTTCGCCGTGAGTGGCGTCGATACGGGCAACGAAAGTACGAACATTCATGTGATAACTCCAAATTGTGCTGAACGCACGTCTAGTTCTGGGGCATGGGCTGTCAGAAGGCGTTCTGCCTAGTGAAGTGACCTCTGGAAGGATTGCTTTCGCAAGCTGCTTTTGCGTACCCGAAGGTCCATGCGCAAGGTGCAACAACCTGCTCTCGTATAGGCAACATCCGGATGCCGCCGGCGCACAACAGAAGAAAGCCCTGCTATCCATGGGATGCAGGGCTGAGTGACGTACGGTCTAGCAGCAATAGGCAGGATTGCCTGGGTCGAATGCGCCGGAGTTGTTCTGAGCGCACTTGATCTGCTCCGGGCGGAACGCTATCCAGGTGTCTCCCACTGCCGGGCAAATGGTGTCTTCCCCTTCAGCGCCGCTTATGTCGTGGTCCTTGATGCAGTAGCCGTCATAGCCGCGGGCAACCGCAGTTCCCCGATCGATGACGGTTCCACGTGCCCAGGCCCTTGCAGACACAATCTTGGGGCGCAGGATTCGAAGGTAAACGGGGATGACCAAGTCGCCGTAGTCTTCTGCGGCCTCTTCGTTGGTCGTGAAGAATGCCCCACCCTCGGCACTGGATGTGTCAAAGGCCGTGAAGAGCTCAGAAGTACCGTGGTAGACCACGAGCGGGGTCGCGCCGGCGGACCGGGTGTCGGTACAGCGGCTGCGCGAAAACCAAGCTTGGAAGTTCGGGGTATTGATGATCTGCATTCTTTCCTCCGGTGGATGTCCTTACCTGGTATAGGCTCGAGGAATGGATGCGCCAGCAATGAAAAATGCCCCTGATGTAACAGGGGCATTGAGGGTGGAGCTACGGCTTTAAGGGGTCTCGAGGAACCAATCGGATTGGCGAATGCCTCGTTGGACATCACCGACGATGAAACGGTCGTTCTGCTCTTCGAACCAGGTCCAAATTTCCAGGGTGTAGGCGCCGGGGTTGAAGTGCAGGAAGGGTGACTCGATGTTGCCCTCATCGTTGACAGGAATGTCGCCGAGTTGCTCCCACAGCTTGTACAGGGCTTGGAGCCGGACCTTGGGGATAGCTCTTGCCTTGGATTCGCGTTCGGCGATCCCGGCAAAGTCTCCTCGCGGGTTGCCGTCCAACAAGCTAACGGCGATCCAGAAGTCGCGCATAGGGCTCCATACGACCAGGCGCGGTCGTTCTGCTGTCGGGACGAGGTCCTGACGCGGCAGAGAGTCCGCTATTGCCTGGAAATACAGCTGGCTGGCGAGCTGTGCGGCTTGTGTGGCGTTGGGCGCCACGAACTTTGCTGAGGTGCCGCAGACCTCGCGAGGCGAGGCTGATTTGGATTGGCCCCATTCGACGATTGCTTTCATATGTCCTCCAGGTGCGCGGGCGCGCGTGTATGCCTGAAGGTGTATAGGAAAGCCGGGCGACGGTCGGATGGGGCTTGAGGGGAACTACGGGACCAGCGGCACTACCGCGTTGATGGTGCTCAGCTGTGCAGCATTCATACAGCGCTCGAGCGTACCTTTTGACCCGAGCACCCGGAAACGCACCTGGTTCGCGGCAGCCAGGCGTTGTACGAAGTCTTTCTTGACGGGATAGTAAACATCCTCTGTCACGTAGCCCCCTCGAACTACCTCTCGGTCGGAAGAGTTTACTGGCTTCAGTTGCTCTGCCTTTCCGTCAATCAGGATATCAATAGGCGCAGTGGTTTGAAGGAACATCCAACCATAGCCGCCGTAACCCACGACCATTGCATGCAGATCGTCGGCACCCAGGAACTTCAAAGAGGCATCACCGTTCAACCTCGGCGCGCCTGGGCATTCTGACGTGGCCACCGGGCCGAAGGCATATTGCTGTGCTTTGTTGTATGGATCGGTTTTCTGAACCAACTTCGGACCCGCAGGTGCTGCGCACCCGGCGACGGCCAGACTGATTGCAACGGTCAGCAGAATACGCATAAAGCCTCAGAGATAGTGGTCTGCACGAATAATACGGGAATAGTTAAGGCGCTGGCTTAGAAAGAGAAGCCCCGCCAGATCAAGGCGGGGCATGAGTAGTCGATTAATGCTGAACCGACCGTTTTGCGATCAAGGCCATCATACGGTCGATGGCTTGTTGGTCACGCTTGTCCAGTTTGCCCAAGGGGCCGCTCAGGAGCTCGCGAAGGTCAGTTTCGACGCAATCTGCGACGGAAATGACCTCAGAACGTTGCGAGTTTTCGACTGCACGGACCCACTCCTCGTAGTCTTGCTCCGTCAAACAACCGGACTGTGCCATCTTGGCCATAGCCAACGCGGCCGTCCCGAGCGCTTTGTCGGGAGATTCTGCCCAGACAGAGTGTTCGAAGTTGCCGCGGCTGGGGTCGTTGAGACTCCAGGGAATGATGACAGCAAAGAACTGGAGTTGCTGCTGGCTGCTACCAACTGCGGGTATGGCGCTCATGATGGTTCCTGTTGTGAAGTGCAGGTCAAGCCTGCGTGATGTCCTCCTTGCGTATAGGGAAGAATGACACTGCGGTGCGTTGCGAGGCTCAAGGCAAAGAAGCGCCCTCCAGACGGAGGGCGCTCAGGAGTATCAAGACATCAATGCAACAGGGCGTACTGGCCTTGTCCAGTTCGGGCAAAGCTGTCGGGGTAGCGTGACAGCGTCTGGCGAACCTTCTCTTTCCACTTGGCGTTCTCCGTCGGCTGTCGTCCTTGCATGCGCTCGTAGATCGCTTGCAACGGTGCAGAGCCACCCAATGTCTTCAGGGTGTCTACCAGCACATGGCGCCAAACCGAACCGGCTACACGGCTTGCTTCCAACGACTTGCGGGTTGCGGCGTCGAGCCGGCGGATCTCCTGGCACTGCTCATAGAGGAGAAAGCCAAACAGCTGACGATGCTCTTCCTTGATGAACTTTGCGAACACCAGGGGAAGCTTCAGCCCGGGGAACAGATTCCGCGGCAGCAGCTGCTGTTGGATTGAGAACTGCTTGGCG
>Ga0075364_10002155_pt1 | contig 11034 bp, 10 predicted proteins | sample EndMetdeltDD1764_FD_71517 | JGI IMG/M metagenome (GOLD analysis project Ga0075364, IMG submission 71517) | Populus endosphere microbial communities from Tennessee, USA - Endosphere MetaG P. deltoides DD176-4 | ecosystem: Host-associated > Plants > Roots > Endosphere | place: USA: Tennessee...
GGGTCGCGCCGAGCGGCGGTGGTGGCGGGGCGCCGAACCGGGGCCCCGGCATGGTCGCAGCTTCACCGCGCTGCACGATGTGTGCCGCCTGGTCCTGATCGCGCACGCTCAGCGCGTCGGTTGCCGCGGCGGCCAGATCGCCGGCGCTGGCGAACCGCTCGGCCGGTTTCTTGGCCATCCCGCGGGAGACGACGCGGTCGAATGCCGAGGGGATGCCGGGCCGGGTCAGGCTCGGGGCCGGGATCGGCTGCATCAGATGTGCGGTGATCACCATGCTCACGCTGTCCCCGGGATAGGGCTGGGAGCCGGTCAGGCACTCGTGCAGGACGCAGGTCAGCGCGTACACGTCGGCGCGGTAGGTCACCTCGTCACTGGTGAACCGTTCGGGCGCCATGTACGCGTAAGTGCCCACCGCGGTGCCCAATTCGGTCAGCTTCTCGTCACTGGCGGCATTGGCGATACCGAAGTCGACCAGATACGCGAAGTCGTCCCGGGTGATCAGGATGTTCTCCGGTTTGACGTCGCGGTGCATGATGCCGCTCTCGTGCGCGGCGTCCAGCGCCGAGGCGATCTGGCGCACGATGGCGACCGCGCGGGCCGGCGTCATCGGCCCATAGCTCTTCAGGATCTTGCGGAGATCGGCCCCGTTGATCATGCGCATGTCGACGTAGAGCACACCGTCGATCTCGCCGTAGTCATGGATCGGCACCACATGCGGTTCCTGCAGGCGGCCCGCCGAATGTGCTTCGCGCTGTAGCCGTTTGCGGAACACCGGATCGTGGGAGACACCTTCGGGCAGCAGCTTGAGTGCGACGATGCGATCTTTCTCGGTGTCCTCGGCTTCGTAGACCTCGCCCATGCCGCCGCGCCCGATCAGCCGGCGCAGTCGATACCGGCCGAAATCCGTTCCCTCACGCGACGTCGGCCCGGTCATTTCCCCTGCTCCTACTCAGTGTGTCGGCCCATCACAGTAACGGTTCGGCACAGCGCTCACCGGGGAAGCTCAGGGGCCGGCGCGATCTCGAAGACGAATTCGTGGTCGCACACCCGGACGACGTCGCCGCTGGTGAGGGTGGCGGTACCGCGGATACGGTGCCCGGCCACCTCGACGCCGTTGGCCGATCGCAGGTCGGTGATCACGTAGCTGGTGCCGGTGTCGATGATGACCGCGTGGTGACGGCTGACGCTGACGTCGTCGAGCACGATGTCGTTGTCGGGCAGCCGGCCGATCCGCGTCGCCGCCGACAGCAGCGGATGGATACGCCCCGACGCCGCCCGCATCTGTGCGGGTGCGGACTGGGCGCCGGTGGCGGTGCGCAGGTCGATGCCGATCTTGTGCACGGCGGTGGTGCGGGCGGCCTGACGGGTATTGATCGGCTCCTGGCGCAGAATGCGTTCGGACAGCGCGCGCACCGTGGGCCCCGGGTCGATGCCGAGGTCCTGGGCCAGGGTGGTGCGCAGCCGTTGGTAGGCGTCGAGCGCGTCGGATTGTCGCTCGCTGACGTAGTACGCGGTGATCAGCTGCGTCCACAGCGGTTCGCGGTAGGGATGCTCGACGATCAGCGATTCCAGCGTGCCGATGACGGCATGGCCTCGGTTGCAGGCGATCTCGGCCTCGGCGTGCGCGGTGTGCGTGACGACCTTGTCCTCGACGAGCGCGGTGGCGAACGGCCCGACGAACGCGAAATCGCGCAGGTCGTCGAGGACCGGCCCGCGCCATTGCGCCAGTGCGGCGGACAGGTGGCTGGTGGCCTGCTCGAACTGACCGGCCGCGGCGGCCTGCACCCCGGCGTTCTTGGCCGCCACGAAACGCCCGAGATCGCACCCGTCATCGGTGACGGTGAGCCGGTAACCCGGCGGCGCACTGGCCAGGATCATCCGGCCATCCGAACCGCCGCCGCCGATGAGCTTGCGCAGGTTGGAGATGTAGGAATGCAGGCTGGCCCTGGGCTCCGGCGGCGGGAACTGCTCCCAGGCCGCGCCGACCAGTGCGTCGCTGCTGATCGGGCGGTTACGGCTCATCACCAGCATGGCCAGCACCGCACGCTGCTTCGGCGTGCCCAGCGCCACCGGGTTCCCGTTGACGCGCAGTTGCAGCGGGCCGAGCACCCCGAAGTCCAGGCCGCTGCTCGTCATGATCAGCCATTGTGCCCGGACGGGCCCGCCAGATGCCGTACTAGTGGTAGAACGTGTTCTAGTTTCAGCGGAAGGCTTTCCATGACGTTGCGGGTTGTCCAGTGGGCCACGGGCGGGGTCGGCGTCGCCGCCATCAAGGGTGTGCTTGAGCACCCCGACCTGGAACTGGTCGGTTGCTGGGTGCATTCGGAGGCCAAGCACGGCCGCGACGTCGGCGAACTCATCGGCGGCGAGCCACTCGGGATCACCGCGACGAACAACATCGAGGAGATCCTGGCGCTGGATGCGGACGCGGTCGTCTACGCACCGCTGATGCCCAACCCCGACGAGGTGGCCGCGCTGCTGCGCTCGGGCAAGAACGTCGTCACCCCGGTCGGCTGGGTCTATCCGAGTGAGAAGCAGGCCGCACCCCTGCGGGAGGCCGGCCTCGCCGGCGACGCGACGTTGCACGGCACCGGGATCGCCCCCGGCGGCATCAGCGAGAAGTTCCCCCTGCTGTTCTCGGTGATGTCCACCGGGGTGACCTTCGTGCGGGCCGAGGAGTTCTCCGACCTGCGCACCTATGACGCACCGGATGTGGTGCGCCACGTCATGGGCTTCGGCGACACCCCCGACAAGGCGCTGTCCGGCCCCATGCAGAAGCTACTCGACGGCGGGTTCATCCAGGCCGTCCGGATGTGCGTCGACGCGTTCGGCTTCAACGCGGACCCGAAAATCGTTGCCCGCCAGGAGATCGCCGTGGCCACCGCGCCCATCGATTCGCCGATCGGGGTCATCGAACCCGGACAGGTCGCCGCCCGCAAGTTCCACTGGGAAGCCGTCGTCGGCGATCAGGTGGTGGTGCGGGTGACGGTCAACTGGCTGATGGGTGAGGAAAATCTGGCTCCGGCATGGGATTTCGGCCCGGAGGGGCAGCGTTACGAGATGGAGGTGCGCGGCAACCCCGATTTCACGGTGTCCATCAAGGGTTTCCAGGGCGAGGTGGGCGAGGACGGTCCCGAGCCCGGTGTCGTCGCCACCGCTGCGCACTGCGTCAACTCCATTCCGGCGGTATGTGCCGCACCGCCCGGGGTGGCGACCTATCTGGACCTGCCGCTGTTCAGCGCCAAGGCCGCACCCGGGTTGCGATAGTCGGGACCGCTCGGTGCCGGGCAACCGATCGGCAGGCCACGGCAGCCTGGCACACTGACCGATATGAAGCGTGCACTGATTCTCGCCGGTGGCGGGCTGGCGGGTATCGCCTGGGAGACCGGTGTGCTCACCGGGATCGCCGACGAGGCGCCCCGGACCGCCGAGGCCCTGCTGAATTCAGATGCACTGCTGGGCACCTCGGCAGGGTCGGCGGTGGCTGCCCAGCTCGGCGGTGGTGCCCCCCTGGCCGAGCTGTACGCCCGCCAGATCGCCGAGGAATCCCACGAGATCGACTCCGGCGTCACCATCGACGACATCACCGAGGTCTTCCTGCGCGCGCTCGGCGACACCGGCAGCACCCTGGAGCGGTTGCGCCGCATCGGCGAGATCGCGCTGGCTGCCGACACCGTGCCCGAGCAGGTGCGCCGCGAGGTCATCGCGCACCGGCTGCCGTCCCACGACTGGCCGGACCGCGATCTGCGGATCACCGCCATCGACACCGCGACAGGCGAACTGGTGGTCTTCACCGGGGATTCCGGCGTCGCGCTGGTCGATGCCGTCGCCGCCAGTTGCGCGGTGCCCGGCGCCTGGCCGACCGTCAGCATCGGGTCCCGCAGGTTCATGGACGGCGGGGTGGGGAGCACCGTGAACATGACCGCCGCCGCCGACTGCGCATCGGCGGTGGTGCTGGTGCCGGCCGGCGAGCACGCACCGTCCCCGTTCGGCGACGGTGCCGGTGCCGAGATCGCGGCGTTCCCCGGGGACACGTTCACCGTCTTCGCCGATGACGACGCACTCGTCGCGTTCGGGGCCAACCCGCTGGATCCGCAGTGCCGCAGGCCCTCTGCCGCCGCGGGTCGTGCGCAGGGCCGGCGGGTGGCGGCCGCGATCGGGAGATTCCTCGGCGATTAGCCGAGCGCGTCGAGGGCGGCCGCGGCCAACTCCTGGCCGATCTCGATGACCTCCTCGGCGCGGTGGTATTCCAGACTGCGGCAGGCGTTGCGCGGTACCTCGATCAGCAGATCGGGCGGGTAGGTGGCCAGGGTGTGCCGGGCCAGCGCCGACTGCGCGATGTCGATGGTGCGATTCATGATCTCGAAGCTGCCCAGCCGCGGCAGTTCGGGAATGCCGGTGTCGCTCAAGGCCTCGGTGGTCTCGGCGCCGTCTTCCAGGGAGCTGCTGAACCGGCTGAGCACCGATTTGGCGGCCGGGCTGTCCATCACCCGCTGTGCGGTGGACGTGTCGAGCAGAGCCGTTGTGCTGCGCCACATCCGGCCCAGCCACTCGGTGGTCACCCGGGGTTCGGGTTCACTCAACCGCACCGCCGGATCACCGCCGGACAGACTCACCGCGATGGTCATATCGGCGTTGACCGCCGAGAGCGGGGCCATGGGCAGCGGATCCAGGATGCCGCCGTCGGCCAGCAGCCGTCCGTCCAGCACATGCGGGGTGAAGATGCCGGGGATCGCGATCGAGGCCCGGATCGCATCGACGAGTGGTCCGCGCTGCAGCCACACCGACTTCCCGGCGATCAGATCGGTGGCCACCGAGGTGTACGGGATGGGCAGCGCTTCGATGGTGACGTCGCCGAGGATGTCGCGCACCGCGTCGAGGATCTTCTCGGCCCGCAGCACACCCGGTGACGTCAACGAGGGATCGAGCAGCCGCAGCACCGCCCGCTGGGTCAAAGATCCTGCCCACTGGGCGAATTCGTCGAGTTTGCCGGCGGCGTGCAATCCGCCGACAAGTGCGCCCATGGAGGACCCGGCGACACCGACGATCTCGTAGCCACGCTCGGTCAGTTCGTTGATCACCCCGATGTGCGCATAGCCGCGTGCACCCCCACTGCCCAGCGCCAGTGCGATTCGCATGCCTCCATTCTGGTGCACCGGACGCCGTCATCGACAACACTGTGATGATGCCGATCGGACCGGCGCGGCGGTTGGGCCGTCCCACACCGCGCGATGTCCTCGCCGGCCTGGTCACCGGCCTGTTCTCCATCCCGGAAGGCATGGCGTACGCCAGCATCGGTGGCTTCAACCCGGTGGCCGGAATCTATGCCGGCATCGTGCCCGGCATCATCGGGTCCTTGTTCGCCCGCACCGTCCTGATGGTGACCACCCTGACCAGCGCCATCGCGCTGACATCGCGCAGCGTGCTCGAGGATGCCGGCCTGGACCCCGCCGACCCGGGCAACATTGCGGCACTGGCGATCGTCGTCGGGGTCGTCATGCTGGTCTTCGGTCTGCTGAAGTTCGGGTCGATCATGAGCTTCGTCTCCAACGCGGTGATGACGGGTTTCGCCACCGGTATCGCCGTGCAGATCATCGCCGGGGTGCTGGGTGACGCCACCGGCTACCGCCCCGTCAGCGACAACACGATCGGTAAGTTCATCGACTCGCTGGCCCATATCGGGCTGTGGCACCCGGCGGCGGTCGCCGTCGCGGGATCGACCGTCGCGGTGTGGGCGGTGTTCCATCTGGTCAAGCCGGTGCGATCGTTCGCGACGCTGCTGGCACTCGTCCTGGTCACCGCGGGCACGGCGGTGTTGGGCGTCGACGTGGAGACGGTCGGCGATATCGCCTCGATCGCCAATGCCCTTCCGCCGCTGACGGTTCCCGACTTCGCCGTGATGCCCGAGCTGGTGATGGGTGGCGTCGCGGTGGCGCTCGTGGCGCTGGCCCAGGCCGCCGGAATCTCCGCGGCGGTGCCCAACCCGGATGGCAGCCGCACCAACATGAACGGCGACTTCCTGGCCCAGGGCGCGGCCAACGCCGTCGGCGGCATGTTCGGGGCGCTGCCCGCCGGCGGCTCACTGTCGCGCACCGGGGTGGCCACCTCCGCCGGCGCCCAGACCCGGTGGGCGGGCATCTTCGCCGGACTCTGGCTGGCCGTCCTGGTGCTGGTGGCCGGATCGGCGGCCGAGATCATCCCGATGCCCGTCATCGGCGGGCTCATCCTGGTCATCGGTGCGGAGCTGGTGCTCGGCCGGTGGCCCGACATCAGACTGGTGCTGCAGGTCGCACCGCTGTCGGCGGTCGCCATGATCATCACCTTCGTCGCCACCACCGAGTTGCCGCTGCACACCGCGATCCTGATCGGCGTCATCACCTCGCTGGTGCTCTACTGCGCGAAGGCCGCCAAGGCGGCCCAGCTCGTGGCGCTGGCACCGGCCGACGGCGATGACGGCTGGCGCATCGTGCCGGTACCCGGACAGTGCGCGAGCAACGAGGTCACCGTGTTGCACTACGCGGGGGTGGGCCTGTTCGCCGAGGTCGCGCGCATCGACGAACAGTGGCCGCGGGTCGAGGGCAGCACCAATGCGGTGGTGGTGCTGAGCATGCGCATGCTGCCCGACGTGCCGTCATCGGTGGCGATCAAATCCCTGCGGCGCTGGGCCGGGGAGCTGACGAAGCATGACGGCCGGCTCATCGTCGCCGGAGTGACACCGGCAACCACCCAGGTGCTCACGCGCGGCGGGCTCGGCGAGGTGCTGGGACCCGACGGCATCGTGGAGGGCACCGATGAGGTGCTGGGGGCGCTCAACACCGCCGTCGAGCGGGGCCGGGACTGGATCGCCGGGCGCCCTTAGGCTCGCCGTGATTCGAAACGTCAGCCACACTCCGCGTTTGCTGCGGCGTTGGCGGCCATGATGACCGCGGCCTGCTGCCCGGGGGTCAGCTCGGGCCACGGCATGTTGAAGCTGCCCGGACCGGTCGCGCCGGGGGCCTGCACGGTCTGCAGGTAGGCCTCCACCGTGCCGTTCTGCGCGTCGAACCACGCCCGCGCGGCAAGGCAGGCCTGGCCATAACCGGATTCGGTGGCGTCCGCGGGGGCGCCGACACCGGTCGTCACCCCACCCGGGGACACCTGGACGGCGCCGTCGGGCACCTGTCCCTCCTGGGACTGCGACGACGCCTCCGATGTGGTGGTGGTCGTCGTGGACGTGTCTGCGGCGGGCTCCTCGGTGCTCGGCGAGCACCCGCTCAGGAGGGCGGCGGCGACTGCGGTCACGAGGATCGGGTAGCGGCGCATACCGCCAATCTATGCAACACTCGCGGCCATGACGGAGGGGACACGGATCATGGGCTGCCGTTGTTTCTGTCGCGCTGCGTGAGCACCGACCACCCACCCGTTTCCGTTTCTCTGGAGTCCTTCCATGGTTGCCCCACTACTGGCCCCCACCCTTTCGCCCGCCGTCTCGGCACCGACCCGCCTTCGCCTGCCCGATCTGCTGCAGGCCACCGACCGCTGCGCCGACGATGTGCTCTCCGGGCGCTACGACCGGTTGCTCGCCGGCGGCCGGCTGCCCACCGATGAGCGCTGGTACAGCCGGCTCTACGGCGACGACGAGCTCGACATCTGGTTGATCTCCTGGGTGCCGGACAAGTCGACCGAGCTGCACGACCACGGTGGCTCGCTGGGCGCGCTGACGGTGGTGTCCGGTGCGTTGCAGGAGACCCGCTGGGACGGGCAGGGGCTGCGCAGCCGCGAGCTGACCGCCGGTGATCAGGCGGGCTTCCCGCTGGGATGGGTGCATGACGTGGTGTGGGCGCCCCCTCCCGCGCCGGTGCCGGTGACGTTGAGCGTGCATGCCTATTCGCCCCCGCTGACGGCCATGTCCTACTACGGTGTGACCGAGCGGAACACCTTGCGCCGCAACCGCACCGAACTCACCGACGCGCCGGAGGGATGAACACATGCCCAGTCGCATCGACGCGGTACTCGAAGCCGCCCGCGCCCGCTTGCAGCGGGTCGAGGCGCTCGATGTGCCTGCCGCGTTGCAACGTGGGGCGGTGCTCGTCGACATCCGGCCGGCCGGGCAGCGGGCGGCTGAGGGGGATGTCCCCGCTGCCCTGGTCATCGAGCGCAATGTGCTGGAGTGGCGCCTCGATCCCACCAGCGATGCCCGTATCCCCGAGGCCGTCGGCGATGACGTCGAATGGATCGTGTTGTGCTCGGAGGGCTACACCTCCAGCCTCGCGGCGGCCGCGCTGCAGGATCTCGGTCTGCACAAGGCCACCGACGTGATCGGCGGCTATCACGCGCTCAAGGCCACCTCACTCGTCTGAGCGCAGGGTGGGGCGCAGCTTCTCGGTTTTCTCCGGCGTCCACCCCGGCGGCTGCAGGATCGCCGCCCACGCGTTGGCGACATCGCGCACGTAGACATGCCCGTGCCCGTCGGGCACATCGACCGCGACCGCCATGTCCGCGGACACCTGCAGGAACGTCACCACCGGGATCCACTCCATCCGCGGGGACACGTCGTAGCCGCGGGGTTCTTTGAGCCAATCCGGTTTGGCGAACAGCAGATCCGGGTTCCACCAGGCGATCGGATCCGACGCGTGCTGCAGGTACACCGCCCGCGGCTGCCCCCAGGGATCGTCGGGTCTACCCAGGTCTTGCGACGCCCTGGCCGAGAACCGGACGTTCTCACCCTTGTCGAAGATGGGCAGCCACTGCGGGGAACCCGCATCGCGGTTGATGGTCAGGTTGGTCCAGATGGTGTTCTTGAAGGTGGGCCCGGAGAACAACGCGCCGTCGGTGCGGGCGATGAGATTGTTCAGCGCCAAGAACGGGGTTTCGCCACCGAAGGAGCCGAGGCTCTCCCCGAACACCACCAGCTTCGGGCGATCGGCTTCGGGCAGTGCGCGCACCAGGGCGTCGACCGCCTCGAACAAGGCCTGACCGGCCTGCCGGGCGTTCTCCTGGTCGACCAGGAACGAGATCCAGCTGGGCAGGAACGAATACTGCATCGACACGATCGCGGTGTTGCCGTTGTACATGTACTCCAGCGAGGAGGCCTCGGCCTCGTTGATCCAGCCGGTACCGGTGGTGGTGGCGACGGCGACGACGTCGCGGTCGAGCCCGCCGGTGCGCTTCAGTTCCTCGGCGGCCAGCGCGGCGGTGGCCTTGATGCCGTCGGCGGAATTCAGTCCCGCGTAGGCGCGGATCGGTTCGGTGGCCGGGGATCCGTTGAACTCGGAGAGCTCCTCCACCGTCGGTCCGCCCGCCACGAAGTTGCGGCCCTGATGCCCGAGCGACTCCCAGCTGGCCAGTGACTGCGGGCCACCGGAACGCAAAGCGGTTGTGGGAGCCGGGTTGTCGGGGTCGTCCTCGTTGTTGACGCTTTCGAACGTGTTGTTGATGGTGCTCATCGCGAACCGCACCACGATGCCGTTGAGCAACGCGATCGTGAGTGCGAGCACCAGCGCCACCGCGATCACGCCGGACACCCGCGGCGGTGCCACCCGTTCCAGCTGGCGCACCAGGTAGCGCACCAATTTGCCTACCAGCTGGCCGATCTCGACGAACATGAACAGGAACACGATGGCCAGCACCGCGGTCAGTGGGTGATCCCAGAACGCGAGCCGGGGCACCCCCATCAGGTCGCGGATGTCGTCCTGCCAGACGTGGAAGTAGACGATCGCGGCGATCTGCCCGATCACACCGACCACGAGCAGGATCAGCCAGGCCCGCTTCGGTGGCGCCGGGGTGCTCTCCCTCGACAACATGTAGCGGAACAGCCAGACGCCGAAAACCCCGAGGCCGTAGCCGATACCGCCGGCGGCACCACTGACCAGCCCCTGGAACAGCGGGCCGCGCGGCAGCAGCGACGGGGTCAGCGACAGCCAGATGAACACCAGACCGACGGCGGTGCCGGTGAAGGTGTAATGCCTGGTCCACCAGTCGCGTTTGGCGGGCGCTGCGCCGACTTCCGGCTCGGTCACGGTGACATTCACCGCTCGACTTTAGCGATGGGTGAAGTTCGCCGCGCGCTTCTCGGTGAACGCGGCCATGCCTTCCTTCTGGTCCTCGGTGGCGAAGGCCGAGTGGAAGATCCGCCGTTCATAGAGCAGACCCTCGGCAAGCGTCGACTCGAAGGCGCGGTTGACGGCCTCCTTGGCCATCCGCGCCGCCGACAGCGACATCCCGGCGATGGTGGCGGCGGTGGCGTTCGCCTCGTCGAGCAGCGTGTCGGCCGGAACCACGCGGGAGACCAGGCCGCTGCGCTCGGCCTCGGCGGCGTCGATGGTGCGGCCGGTGAGGATGAGGTCCATGGCCTTGGCCTTGCCGATGGCGCGGGTCAGCCGCTGGCTGCCGCCCATACCGGGCAGCACGCCGAGCTTGATCTCGGGCTGGCCGAACTTCGCGGTGTCGGCGGCGATCAGCAGATCGCACATCATGGCCAGTTCGCATCCGCCGCCGAGGGCGTACCCGGCGACCGCGGCGATGGTGGGGGTGCGGGTGGCGGCGAACGTGCCCCACTGCGCGAAGAAGTCCTGACCGTACACATCCGCGAAGGACAGGTCGGCCATCTCCTTGATGTCGGCGCCGGCGGCGAACGCCTTTTCGCTGCCGGTCAGGATGATGGCGCCGACGCCGGGGTCGGCGTCGAGTTCGGCTGCGGCCGAGGTCACCTCGCGCATGACCTGGCTGTTGAGCGCGTTGAGGGCCTTGGGCCGGTTCAGCGTGATGGTGGCCACCCGGCCGTCGCGGGTCACCAGGATGGTCTCGTAGCTCATTGCTGCACTCCTCAGAACGTCAGATCGGGGTGGGCGGAGGCGAAATAGGCGTCGATGGCCGCGTCATCGCAGAGTTCGAGCGTGGCCGGTGACCACTGCGGGTTGCGGTCCTTGTCCACCAGCTGGGCGCGGATGCCTTCGACGAAATCGTGCGACTTCGCCGACGCGACCGACACCCGGAATTCCTGTTGCAGAACATCTTCCAGGGTGTGCAGGTGGGCCGCGCGGCGCACCTGCACAC
>Ga0075364_10002156_pt1 | contig 11032 bp, 10 predicted proteins | sample EndMetdeltDD1764_FD_71517 | JGI IMG/M metagenome (GOLD analysis project Ga0075364, IMG submission 71517) | Populus endosphere microbial communities from Tennessee, USA - Endosphere MetaG P. deltoides DD176-4 | ecosystem: Host-associated > Plants > Roots > Endosphere | place: USA: Tennessee...
TTCGGTCTGGGCAAGGACATCGTCGTGAGCCATGGCAAGCGCGACGGTACTACCGTCTGTACCCATGACGCGCCACAGGGTGGAGAAAGTGTGGACCATCGTGGTCGCCGGCGGGTCATCCGAGCGCTTCGGTCGACCCAAGCAATACGAGTCGCTCGGCGGTGAACGAGTCATCGACCTGTCGGTCACCGTCGCGCGCGCTGCGTCCGATGGTGTGGTCGTCGTGGTGCCGGCCGACGACGTCTCGAGAGAAGGCGGCGTCGCCGGCGGGAGGACGCGCAGCGAGTCGGTCCGCAACGGTCTGCATGCTGTGCCGACCGACGTGTCGATCATCTGCGTCCACGACGCAGCGCGACCGTTCGCCGATCTCAAGCTCTACGACGCGGTGATCGACGCGGTGCTCGCCGGCGCCGATTGTGCGGTTCCCGGCATCGCCGTCACCGACACGATCAAGGTCGTCGACACCGACGGAACCGTTGTGTCGACACCCGACCGCGCAACCCTCCGCGCTGTCCAGACACCGCAGGCGTTCCGTGCTGCCGCCCTCCGGGCCGCGCACAGCACCGACGCGGAGGGCACCGATGACGCCGCGCTCGTCGAAGCACACGGCGGGCGCGTCGTCGTCGTGCCGGGCATGGAGCAGAACCGCAAGATCACCGTGCCGGCCGACCTCGAATGGGCACGAGCGACGCTCGATCGGGCCTCGGTTGCCGGCCCCGCCCGATGAGCCCGGCAGCGCCGACCGTGCGCGTCGGACAGGGATTCGACATCCACCGCTTCAGTGACGATCCGCAACGAGCGCTCGTGCTCGGTGGCGTCGTCTTCGAGGGCGAGCGCGGCCTGCACGGGCACAGCGACGCCGACGCGATCGCCCACGCGGTCACCGATGCACTGCTCGGCGCGGCCGGGCTCGGCGACATCGGCGAGCACTTTCCCGACACGGACGAGCGCTGGAAGGGCGCCGACTCGATCGAGTTGTTGCGCCACGCGGCCGGTTTGCTGGCGGATGCTGGTTGGATGGTCGGCAACGTCGACTGCTCAGTGGTGTGCGAGCAGCCGAAGTTGGCGCCACGGCGGGCCGAGATGCAGCAGCGTCTCAGCGAAGCAGCCGGTGCGCCCGTCACGGTGAAGGGTCGCCGCGCCGAAGGCCTCGGTGCGCTCGGCCGCCGTGAAGGAATTGCGTGTTGGGCTGTCGCTGTCATCCAGCGACACGACTTGTAAGGAACGAACAATGGCGCCTCGTGGTGCATCATCTTCCGGCCGTGGCCGGCCAACCAGCAAGTCCGTGCGCAAAGCGCCGGGAACGGCGGCAGGTCGGCCCAAGCAGTCGAGCACCGGCCGTGCCGCGTCCGGCGGGAGCGCTCGCACGGGTTCCAGTCCCCGATCGAGCGCCAATCCCCGTTCGAGTGGTGGCCGCGCCGCAGCGGGCGGGGGCCGCCAGTTCAACTCGCGAGGCGCCGGTCGTACCGGCGGCGTGGCTCGTCCCGGCGAGCCCGTACGCAAGCCGGAGAAGACGCTCGGCGGAGAACAGGTCGAAGGTCGTCAGGCCGTCCGCGAACTGCTGATCGCCGGCAAGCGCAAGGTCAAGGAGATCTGGGTCGCCTCCGATCTCGACGTCAACGAGGTCGTCGACGACATCATCGCTCTCGCGCGCAACGAGCGCGTCCAACTGCTCGAAGTCAATCGACGCAAGCTCGACGCTGTCGCGCGTAGCGAGGCACCGCAGGGCGTCATCGCCTTCGCTAACTCCTTGCCGGAAGCCGACTTCAACGACTTCCTCAAGCGCCGCCCGGGGAGGGCGCCGTTCCTCGTCGCGGTCGATGGCGTCACCGACCCCGGCAACCTCGGCGCGCTGCTGCGCTGCTGCGACGGAGCCGGTGTCGACGGCGTGATCCTCCCCCGCCACCGCGCCGTGCACATCACGCCCACTGCGGCGAAGTCGGCCGCCGGTGCGGTCGAGCACGTGCCGATGGCGGTCGTCGGCGGGCTCCCTGCCGCGCTGGCACGGATCAAGGACGCGGGCATCTGGGTCGTCGGCCTCGACGACGCATCGGACCGCAGCCTGTTCGAGCTCGGCGACCTCGCCACCGAGGGCATCTGTCTCGTCCTCGGCGCAGAAGGTGCCGGCCTGTCACGGCTGGCCCGCGAGCGCTGCGACGTCATCGTCAGCATCCCGATGCTCGGCCGGCTGTCGTCACTGAATGTGTCCGCCGCAGCGGCGTTGGCCACCTACGAGATCGCCCGCGCCCGCCCCCACCGCTGACTGCGAGCGTCAGCTACCCACCATCGTCACCAACACGTCGAGGCAGGCCATTCCGGCGATGGTCCCGATCAAGATCGAGGCCGACATGAGCGTCACGTCGTAGGTGTCCGCGAAATCCTCGACCTCGCCCTGCACATCCCATGGCCCCGCCGCGGCGCACACCCGTCGGGCGATCGCGTTGTACTCCGCAATCGACAACGACAGGCCGTCTTCCTGTCCGGCCACGACCGTGTCCAAGACGGCGACCTCCATCGGCGTGATCACTCCGTCGTTCGCAGTCGGCAGGCTGGCGCTGGTGTTCGGGTCGTCGGAGCGACCCTCGGTCGCACGGGCGAGCTCGTCCTCCGCGGCGGCGAGACGGGATTCGGCATTGTCGACCCTCGTCTGCATCTCGTCGATGACCGATTCGTCGGCATCGAGCTGGTCCTCGAGCCGTGCGACCTCGTCATGGTGACCATCGACGACCACTCGCAAGCTGTCGATCGTGGTGTCCCGCTCGGCGAGGTCAACGACGAGTCCGGATGCTTCGGTCTCGGCTGCATCCGCGTCGGACCGCGCCGAGGAGCGCGCCACGAACGCAATCGCCGCCGCCACGAATCCGGCCACGGCAAGCAGCGACAGCGCGACCACGACGCCACGTCTCGGCCGGCCAGACGATCGCGCGACAACAGGCTCCGGTACAGGGCCGGCGTTCGACACATACGGAGGCTCCACCAGGTACCTCGGTTCGTGTGGAGGCGTGTCGAAGGGCTGCATGATGGCTCACGAGCCTGGCCGCGCACAGGGCTCGACTCGACCGTACACGCTCGCTTATCAGGCGGGCGGGATGACGACCCAGCCGCGGCGTTCGAGCTCGTCGGCGAGCACTTCGGCTTGGATACCGCGCAGCAGCGCCGCCCGTTCGGTGTCGATCCGCTGTTGTGCTTTGATCGCTTTCGGATCGTCGAACACGATCTCCGCGCCCGTGTCGCCGGCCTCGGCCTGGGCCACAAGGCGGTCGATCAGCTCCGCGGCCTCACCGACGGTGAACTTGCCGCGCGCCTGGCGCTGCGAGAGGCCGTAACGATGGCGAGCCGTGGCGAAATCGTAACCGTCGGCTTCGAGCAGCGACAGGAGATAGGCAGTTTGTTTCTGCGAAGCGGGCGGACCCGATTGTTGTCCGAAGCTCATCGCGCCAGTGTGTCGGCCGAAGTTGTGCTTCGCCAACCTCTGTTCGAGTTCACACGACCAGCGCATCATGACGGCCTCACGTCGCGATCGTCCAGACGGCGGCGAAGTGCACGCCGGCCGCGATGACGGTGCAGACGTGCCAGACCTCGTGGAACGAGAACACCGTCGGGCGCAGCGTGGGGACGTTCTTGGCGAACCCCACGACCCCGACGACGTACACGAGCCCGGAGATGACGAAGAGCACGGCCGGACGCGCGCCGCCCGTGTGCCAGAGCGCCGGCACGGTGAGCGCCGACAGGATGCTGACCGCGACGTAGAAGCCGGAGCCGACGGCGTCGCCACGGTGCCAGCGCGCCATCTTGCACACGGCGCCGGCGAACGCCACGACCCACACCAACGCGATCAGAACGTACCCGGCCATGCCGGGCTCGGTGAGCAACACGACCGGAGTTGTCGAACCGGCGATCGCGGCGAAGATCATTGCGTGGTCGGCGCGCCGCCAGATCGCCCGCGTCCGCAGGCAGTTGACCCAGCGGTGATACGTCGTCGAGACCGCGAACATCGAGCACATCCCGACGGCGTAGATGCTGACCCCGACCCGTGCTCGGCTCGAGGCGGACGAGGCGATCAACAACGCCAGGCTGGGGGCCGCGAGGTACAGCGCGATCAGGTGGACGCGGCCTCTCCACGTGGGCCTGGCGTGGTGTCCGAGCGGAACGTCGAATCCCGCTTCGTACCCGTAACGCGTGCAGAGTGAGCTACTGGTCGAGATGAGCTCGACCGTACGGAGGAGCCTCCGAAATGCACGATGGCCGGCCGTTGCCCGTTCATCCGCTCGATCTGGGCGCAGGGCCGGCGACGCCTGCGTGCGCACGGCCGGGTGTGGTGAACTGTTGCAGGTCCATCAAAGGAATCGCCTGTGTTCCCCACGACGCTGCTCTACCGCCCAACGCTGACTCGACTGATCATCAGCCTCACCCTCCTCTGCGCGTCGATCGCATGGGGTGGTTGGGTCTTCTTGCACTCGGTGGGCGATCCGCATCGCGCTGAGCGGATCGCGACCGCCATTCTCGACAGCCCCGATGCCCGCGCCGAGATCGCCGCGCCGTTCACCGACCAGCTCGTCAACTACGCCCCGCTCGATGCCGCCAGCCAGGAGAAGCTGCGCAGTGTCGTGGCCGATGTCCTGGCCGATCCACGCATCGTCGACAACTTCGTCGCCGCGTTCGGCTCGGCGCAGGCCAACGCACTCGGCATCGATGACGAGCGACCGACGAGCATCGATGTCGGACAGCTGGTCGACGTCGTTCGCGAGCACGTCGCCGTCCAGTTCCCCGAGCTCGCCGCGCAGATCCCTGCGACAACGGAGAAGATCGAGATTCCCAAGGTCCAGACGACCGCCATCGGCGACATCCGCAACCTCGCCAACACGTGGACGATCTGGCTGGCCCTGCTCTCCTTCGGCTCGCTCGTCGCGCTGATGATCTTCGGCGACCGTCGGGTCGTCCTCCGTTCGTTCGGGTTCTGGGCGATCTTCACCGGCGCGTTCTGGGCGATCGGGCCGCGCCTCGTCCCCGTTCTGGCGCACAGCTACGCACCGCAGGCCGACGCAACCATCAAGGCAATGGTCAACGCCGTCGCGGCACAGATCACGACGACAGCGACGATCCTCGTCATCTCCGGCATCCTCGCGTTCGTCGCCCGGGCAGTCTTCTTCGGCCGCGACTACGTGCAGCGCACCTCGGGCGCCGCGCCGGCGACGGACGGCCAGTACGCGCCGGCATACGGCAGCGGGCCGTACCAAGCCGCACCCATGCCGCAGCCGTTCGGCCAGGCCGGACCGTTGTACGGTCAGGGCGCACCGACGTACAGCCAGCCCGGCTACGCAACCATGGTGCAACCGGTGACCGGTGGATACGTGCCGCACGCGATGCCAACAGGCCAGACACCAGCGGCATACAACCCGACAGCCCAAACCACGGCTTGGCCGCCGGAACCGACCGGGCAGGTGCCGTGGTCGACTGTGGGTCCGGAACCGGCACAACCTGCGTATGTGCAGCAGGGCTGGCCGAGCAACATCCCCCAGCCCGCACCGATCCTGCTGCGGCCCCTCGATCTGCCGACCAGCAACGACTCGCTGTTCCCCCTCACCAACCCCGACGAGCCCGACACGACGCCGTAACCTGCCGGGAACGGGCTTCCCACGCGCGTCGCACCAGCTCGACGAGTCGCGGAACCCTCTCAGCCTGTAAGCGTGATGGTGCATCGGCCGGACCGTCATCGGCATGACTGGACCCGAACGATCCCGCAGCCCTCGCGGTTGGGTCGTTCTCGTCGTCCTGTTGACCATCGCCTGCGCCGCGCACGTGGCTGACTCCCCGGGCCGGAAGTCGTTCGACCTCAGCTATCTCGTCGTCACCGTCGGGGCTCCGATCGTGGGTCTGTGGTACGCCCGACGGCTGGACCCATGGACACGGGTTCCATGGATGTGGATCGCCGTTGGGGTTTCGTGCTCGGGCTTCGCCGATGCGATCTTCACAGCGATCACGTGGCTGCAGGGTGAGCAACCGGACGTCTCGATCGCAGATCTGTTCTACCTGATGTCGTACGTCGCGATCACGATCGGACTGATGGCGATGCTCGGGTTGCACAGCCGCGAGGCGGGGGGCAAGACCCAATATGACGTCGATGGTCTGATCGACATCGCCTCGTTCGCGATCTTGGCCGTGATCGTGGTCGTCGAGGTGACCGGTGTGGCCGAGATCTTCGCCGACGACGAGTCGTCGATGATGGCGCATCTGATCTGGGCGGCTTATCCGATTCTCGACGCTGCTCTCCTTGCCGTGCTCATCCGCGCGATCGTCGGCCGGCGTGTGCACGGTGTGAGCGGCGGTCTCCTCGCGATTGGGATCACATGCTGGCTGGGCGCCGACCTGGCGACGCTGCTCATCGCCGACCCGGCGACGATTTCGATCTGGATGGACCTCGGGTGGATGCTCGGCGCGGCCGCGATGGTCGGCGGTGTCCGCTTCGGTACGCGCACTGTCACGGATGGATGGGAACGCAGCCGGCACCGCATGGGTGCACGGGTGTTGATCAGCCTGGCCCCCCTGCTCCTGCCCGGCATCATCGACACCTGGTCGTTCCTCCATGGTGACAAGACGAATCCGGTCCCGTTCCTCATCGCGACTGCCGCGCTCGTGCTGCTCGCGTACCTCAGGTCGACGCGGCTCGTGCGCGCCCGCGACGCACAGGAAGCAGCACTGATCCAGAACAAGCTGTACTACCAGGCACTGGCGCAGAACTCGGCGGACGCGGTGATCGTGATCGACGGCGAGGGGCGGATCAAGAGCGATGCCTCGCAGCTGGAGGCGATGTTCGGGACGGTCGGCAACGTCATCGGCGCCAGCGTGATCGAACTGCTCGACCCGACCAAGCGGACAAGCGGTTCGGCCGCACTCGAGCGGGTTTGTTCGACTCATGGCCAGGTCCACGAGTTCGTGTATCCGATGACGCATCCGGATGGGGGGCGACGCTGGTTCTCGGTGCGAGCGGTCAATCTGCTCGAGGATCCGATGGTGGCTGGAATCGTCGTCAACGTCCACGACGTGACCGATCGCCAGCGGGCCGAAGAAGAACTCACCCACCGCGCCTTCCATGATTCCTTGACGGGCCTCGCCAACCGGGCCTTGTTCCTCGACCGTGTCGAGCACGCGGTCCATCGCAGCGCCCGATCAGGTGCCGACGTCGCGGTGCTGTACCTCGACATCGACGGATTCAAGACCGTCAACGACAGCCGCGGCCACGAAGCGGGAGACCATGTGCTGCGCGAGATCGCGCACCGGCTGCTGGCGACGGTGCGCACCGGCGACACCGTCGCTCGACTCGGCGGCGACGAGTTCGCGATCCTGATCGAACAGGACGGACTCTTCGGCAACGATGCATCTGCGGCAGCGGGCCGGATCCTCGAGGCGCTGAAGCCCCCGATGCAGCTCGACGAGAACTGCGTGGTGCTGTCGGCCAGCATCGGCATCACGTACGGTGACGCGGACGCAACCGCTTCGTCGATGCTCCGCGATGCCGACATCGCGATGTACCAGTCGAAGAGCAACGGCAAGAGCCGTTGGACGGTGTACGACTCCGGAATGCGGTTGGCCGTGCTGGAACGGTTGGAACTGGAGACCGATCTGGTGAGCGCGCTCCAGCAACGACAGTTCCATCTCGTGTACCAACCGATCATCGAGCTGATCACCGAGGAAGTGGTCGGCTTCGAGGCGTTGCTGCGTTGGCACCACCCAACCAAAGGCGTGGTGCAACCGGACGCGTTCATCCCGATCGCGGAGGACAACGGGACGATCGTCCCGATCGGCCAGTGGGTGCTCGAAGAGGCCTGCCGGATGGGTGCCGAGTTCCAGAAGCTGCACCCGGCGCGACCATTGACGATGGCCGTCAACCTGTCCACCCGACAGATCGCGACCATCGACATCGTCGAACACGTCGCGATCGCGCTGCGACGGTCCGGCTTCCCACCTGCATCGCTGGTTCTGGAGATGACGGAGAGCGCGCTCGTCGAGGATGCCACGACGGCGGCCGAGCGGCTCCATCAACTGCGGGCACTCGGGGTGCGGCTCGCGATCGACGACTTCGGCACCGGCTACTCGTCGCTGAGCTACCTGCGCCAGTTCCCCATCGACATCCTCAAGATCGATCGGTCCTTCGTCAACAGCATCACCGATCGAGACAACATCCCGGCAATCGTCCGTGGCCTGCTCGATCTTGGCAAGACGTTGCAGCTGGAGACCGTTGCCGAGGGCATCGAGCTGGGGGTGCAGCGCGACAGCCTGCGCGAGCAGAACTGCGAGTTCGGGCAGGGCTTCCTCTTCGCCCGGCCGCTGAGCGTTGCCGACTGTGAGAACCTCCTCGCCCGTCTCGACAACGGCGACTCCGCCCGAACCGTCGACGACGACGACATCCTCGCGGCCCACTGACAAACAGGCCGCGTCAGCCGCTGGCCCCCGATCCCGCAGCTCGGCCGACGCGGCGTCGCCGCGCGATCATGCCGCGATGGAGATACTCACCGATCTGGTTGCCGAGCAAGAACGCATCGAAAGCATCCTCGCCGGGCTCGACGACACGCAGTGGCTAGCGCCGTCGCTGTGCGCCGGGTGGACCGTCGCCGACGTCGTTCTACACCTGGCCCAGACCGAGGAATCGGTTGCCGCCAGCGCGCAGGCCGGCGACGCCGCGGCGTGGCGCGAAGGACCGGAGACGGTCGATGAGATGATGGAGACGCTGGTTCAGGAACAGCGGGCCGCACCGGCCGAGGTGTTCGCCCGCTGGAAGACCGCTCGACGCGCCGCGGTCGACGCCTTGCGCCGTGCCGACCCGAACATCCGCCTGCGATGGGCCGCGGCTCCGCTGAAGCCGGCCACCCTCGCCACCACCCGTCTTGCCGAGCACTGGGCACACGCGCTCGACATCGTCGAGCCGTTGGCCATCGACTTCCCGGACACAGAACGCCTGCGCCACATCGCCTGGCTCGGCCACAACACGCTGCCGTACGCGTTCGGCCTCGCCGGGCGCGACCCCGCCCCGGTCTATTGCGAGCTCATCGGACCGAGCGGCGAGGCGTGGTCCTTCGGTCCGCCCGACGCCGCGTCGCGGATCGTCGGCTCGGCCGGCGAGTTCTGCCGCGTCGGAGCACGCCGGCTTGCACCGGAGAAGTCGCATCTGATCGCCACCGGCGCCGACGGCGAGGCGGCGTTGAAGGTGCTGCGCAACTACGCGTACTGACGGTCAGATCCGATCGAGACCGGGCGCCGGCGCCTTTCACGGGAAGACGCCGCAGGTGTTGCGCGCGATGGTGCTGCGCAGCAGCAGGATGTCGTCCTCCACGGGGGTGAAGGTGTCCTTGAGGAACAGCGGGCCGAGGTCCGGATCGTCGATCATCGTGCGCACGACGCAGCGCTTCTCGGTGTCGTTCAAGGGAACCGTGGCGACGGTGCTGTCGCCCGGCGCAGGCGCGTCCGTCGACGGTGCGGTGCCCTGCTCTGCCCCGGCGGCGAGGAGGTTGCTCTCCAGGATCGCCTGTTCCGATGTCGAGAAGAAGGGCTTCGGCGGCACGGCCGCTCCGTCACCGCGGTCGCAGCTCTCGAACGAGACCCGAACACCGGCGGTCTCCGGCAGGACAGGTGACGCCGCGGCGGCGCCCCAGGCGGTCACCGCAGTTGCGAAGCCGGCCGCGTGGGCATCCGTGTCGAACGCGGCGGCGGCAGTGAAGCACACCGGACCGTCCTCACCGCCCCGCTCGTACGTCACGATGCTTCCGCCGGCCCAGCCGTCGAACGGCGGGCGGGCCTGCAGCCACGGCAACCACGCGTCGAGCATCACCAGCGCATCGAACATCGGCCACGATCGCGTGTCGAGCACCGCCGAGCCCTCGGGCTCCGTCACGTCGACGGGCTGATCGAGGCTCCCGGTGCCGTACAGCGAAGGCGTGATCAGCTCTTCCTCGCTCGGCAAGTTGTCGAACACCGTGTTGATGGCGTCTGGGCCGCCGTGGGCTTCGAGGTACTGCAGGAAGATCGGTCCGAGGTCATACGGCGCGAACGTCTGCTGCACCAGCGCCCACGGAATCTGCTCGAGCTCGGCCGCGGTCTGCTCGTCCTGGGTGTTGCCCGCGTCCGCCTGCTCACGCTGGCCGCCGGGAAGCGTGTCGGCATACTTCCACTCGATGCGCATCGCATCGCCTTCCACGATCGACCGCAGGACGAGATCGTCCTCGCCGCCGAGTTCGATGTCGAAGTGCTGGGCCTGCAGCGCATGCGTGAGTTCGTGGACGAGGACGACCTGCACGGCAGGGGTGAGCGTGTCGCCGCGCACGAAGATTCGTTTGCTGTCGAAGTCGTAGAAGCCGAGTGAAGCCGTCTGCGCCACACGCGTACCAGTATCGCCCTCGTCGACGCCGCTCGTCAGGCCTTCCGCGTTGAGGAAGTCCGCGTACTGCTCGGCGACGGCACGCTCCAACGGGTCCGTCCGGGCGTCGCCGGGCTCGAAGAGGTCGAGGTAGTCGGCCTCGGTGAGGAAGTCGACCTCGACAGGACGGGTGAAGGTGAGCCCGCGGGCTCGCTCGACGAACGCGACGTACTGCCGCACGCGTGTGTCCCAGGCCGCAGGCTGCTTCGCGTGCTTCCCCGTGTCCTTGGATCCGTCGAGAACGACCCGTCGCACCGCCCCGCCGACGCAGAGCGCGATCACGAGGAACACGACGCCACCCGACGACTTCCGCCGCCGACGCCTGTAGTTCTTCTTCGCGGGCGCGACCGGCCAACCCGGAGGGGGTTGCGGTGGCGGCGGCACGTGGGTGCGAACAACCGGCGCAGGTTGGCTGGGTGGCAGCACCGGCCTGGGCGGCGTCGGCAGCCACGGAGCGGCCGGCATTGGACGCGCCTCGAGCGTCGGCGCCGGCGCGTCAACGGACAGCGTCGTCGGTGGCGCCCACGGCGCGAGGCGGGGCTCGTCAGCGGACGTCACGCGCCACCACCCGTCCCTCGCCGCCCCGCAGACATCCTGTTGTATCGTCGCGAAAGCGTCCGAGGT
>Ga0075364_10002157_pt1 | contig 11031 bp, 11 predicted proteins | sample EndMetdeltDD1764_FD_71517 | JGI IMG/M metagenome (GOLD analysis project Ga0075364, IMG submission 71517) | Populus endosphere microbial communities from Tennessee, USA - Endosphere MetaG P. deltoides DD176-4 | ecosystem: Host-associated > Plants > Roots > Endosphere | place: USA: Tennessee...
GACAAGATCAAGGGCGCGGTCCGCACCGACCTGATCCTGTCGGCCGAGATCATCGCGATCACGCTGGGCACCGTCGCCGATGCCGAGATGACCACGCGCATCCTGGTGCTGAGCGTGGTCGCCATCGCGATGACGGTCGGCGTGTACGGGCTGGTCGCCGGCATCGTCAAACTCGACGACGCCGGCCTGCACCTGACCGAGCGCAGCGGCGAAGGCGCCGGCGCACGCGCCGCGCGCGCGTTCGGCCGCGGCATCCTCGCCTTCGCGCCGTGGCTGATGAAGTTCCTGTCGGTGGCCGGCACCGCCGCGATGTTCCTGGTCGGCGGTGGCATCCTCACCCATGGCGTGCATGCCGTGCACGAGTGGATCAACGAGGCGGCGGTCGATGCGGCCGCCCTGCCCTCGGTGGGCAGCGTGCTCGGCGCGGTCCTGCCGATGCTGATCAATGCCGCGGTCGGCATCGTCGCCGGCGCCATCGTGGTCGCGCTGGTGATGGGCTTCGGCAGGCTGCGTGGAGCGAAGCACTGACCACGCGCCGGCGTTTCATGTGCCGGGCGTCGTGGTCGCCACTGGCGACAGCCGCCAGCGCCGATCGCGGATCCAGCCCCATCCGACGCGGCCTGGTGTGCTGCCTGTCGCTGTGTCCGTTCTCCGTTCTCCGTTCTCCGTTCTCCGTTCTCCGTTCTCCGTTCTCCGTTCTCCGCCGATGATGCCGACCACCCGACGCTCCACGCTCGCGCTGATCCTCCTGCTGCTGATTGCAGGCCTCCCCCTGTCGGCCGTCGCCCTGGAGGTCCAGGACGGCGACCTGCTGTTCGTCACGGCGGCCCGGACCGGCCTGAGCGGCGCGATCGACGATGCGACGCGCCGTGACGGCCAGCCCAGCTTCGACCATGTCGCGCTGGTGGCCTACGACACCGACCGGCACGTCGTCCTGCACGCCGACGGCGAGGGCTCGCGCCAGCAGCCGCTCGACGCGTTTCTCGACGCCGCGCAGGCCAGGCAGCGGCAGGTGGTCGTCTACCGGCTCCGGCCGATCCGGCGCGGCACCATCCCCGCTGCCATCGACCAGGCCCGGCGCATGCTCGGCCGGCCCTACAACCACAGCTACGTGCAGGACGAGGACAGCTACTACTGCTCGGACTTCATCGAGCGCGCCTTCCGCAGCCACACGGTGTTCGCCCTGCAGCCGATGAACTTCCGCAATCCGCAGACCGGCGAGATCTCCGGCCACTGGATCGCGCTCTACCGCGGCATGGGCATGGACGTCCCGCAGGGCCTGCCAGGCACCAACCCCAACGACATGGCCGCCTCGCCGGTGCTGGAGCGCGTCGGCACGCTCGAGTGAACCACGCGCCCGTGCGCCGCATCCCGCGCGGCTGTCCGCGGGTGAGCGCGCCGGCAACGACCTCTGCGACCGCCTGGCGCCGTCTCCCGCCACGTGTCCCTGGCACGCCGGAACGCCATCCGCCCCGGCCGCGCGCACCGTGCGTCCATCACGTCGTTTCGTCCTGCGGGTCACGCCCGGATCACCCGTTCCGGTTCACCCTGAGCCCGGTTTTTCGACACGGGAGATCCCCATGCAGCTCTTGAAACTGGCCGCGGTCGGCACCCTCGGATTCATCGCCTACAAGGCATGGCAGCGCCGGCGCCCGACGACCACCCCGGGCACCGCGCAGGACGATGGCAGCGTCACTCCGCCGCATGGCGACCCGGTGCTGGTCGGTGCCGGCATCGATGTCGACACGCCGGTCCGTCCGGCGGCGCAGTCCAGCCGCGGCTTCGGTGGCGTCTGACACAGCCGGCCCCGTCGTCGCGCGCCCGCGGGGCAGCGGCGTCGGCATGGCAGTAGCGACACCACGGCCCGGGCAGACGCTGTCGGGGCCGGTTCATGGGCCTTTTCCGCACGCCTGCACGCGGCTCCGGCGGCAGGCGGATGCGCGCAGGCGCCGCCACGCGTCGGGTGGGCGGGGCAGCCGGCCCCGCCGCAGGAAGTGCGTCAGGGCGCTCCGTGCCGCTGACGCCACCAGACCAATCGCCGACATCAACGCCACCCGGCTTGTCGGCGTGATGCCGGTCCTGCCGACCACCTTCATCGTGACCGCGCCGCTGGTGACGAGGTCGATCCACGTCCTGCTGCAGCAGGCGACATCGGTTCCGCCCGAACGGCTGAGACCGCCACCACCGATCGCCCTGCGGCTGGATGCCGGCCACTGGTTGAGCTGGAACGGAACGCCGCTGGCCACCGGCGACCTGCAGGCCCGTCTGCGCATCGAGATCCAGACGCACGCCGGCAAGCTGCCCGAACCGCGGCTCGCCAGCGATAGCAGCGCCACGTAAGAGGGCATGGCCCTCATCCTCGCCGCCGCCGAGGCCACGGGCATGCACAGGATCGGATTCGGTCGCTGGCCGCGTGACACGGGACGGCGGCCCGGCCGGCGCCGCTCCATGCGCAGGTCGCACGCGGAGCGCGGTCGCTTCGGTACACCCGGCGCGCCACACTCCGGAGCGCCCAACGCCAGGGCGCGCCGCCTGGCATCGCAGTGTCATGTCCGGATGGCACAGTGGCGTCGCTGCGGAAGGCGACGCGTGGCGGCACCAGGCCCTCTCTCCCCTGGCTGCCGCGGGCGCCGCCTTCCCCTCTCAATCGGTGCGCGGCGTGCAGCCCGCCGCCGCCGTCGCTGCCGCGTGTCCTCGCCCGGTCGACGCGAACGCCCGCACCGGCGGCGGCAACGGGTTCATCCCCGGCCGTTTCATCTCTGGCTGCTCGCGTACACCAGCGCACGCATCGCGGGGCCGGCAACATCTGCCTCGTCGCCGATCACGTCCCATCCCGGCGCGCTCGACGTCTCCGTCATTTGCGCCCTTCCGTCCTGGCTCCCCCGACCGCGTGCCCGCCCGTTACGGGGCCGGCAGATGCGCGTCGGGCAGGCGTATCTCGATTGGATTCTTCACAACGTAATTGATCAGGATGACGCTCACAACGAAGAACAGCACGGTGGCCATCGCAGCGGCCGCGACGGTGCGCAGCGCCCAGTGCAGCCGGGGAAACGGTCGCAGGCCCAGCGTCGCGATCGACGCACTGACCAGGGACACGAGAAAGAGCATCGGCTGGATGAGCAGCGACATCACGCCGTACCCCGCCGTGGCCAGCAGCGACGCCAGCACCGCTGGCGGCACCAGCGCACCCACCAGCACGGGAATCACCCACACCCGCAGCGTGCTGATCCGGGGCGGCACGGCCGCGTCCGCCGCGACCGACGCGCCTGGTTGGTAAGGGTTTTCGGGCACCAGCGCTCCTTCGTCCTCGCCGGCTCACGCCGGACCGTCTGCGGGGAACGCATGGTACTGGATGGAACGCGGTCGACGTCGAGCCCTGCGGCTCCATAACGCGAACGCGAGGTCCTGGCCTGCATCGACCAACGCCGCTGGACCACCACGGATGACGATCCAGACCGCGGCGGAACGCATGGCGGACGAAAACGAGATGCGGACAGCTCCATCGCTGCCCGCACCAGTTCAGACGATCAGTGGACCGACCGGGTGCATCGGCGTCCCGGCCGGCTGATGCCACCAGCGGTCAGCGCCAGACGCGCTCGCAGCGCGTTTCGACGATCCGGTCGCCGCGCGCTTCCTGGCGATCGCCCTGGACCTTGCGGCCGATCGCGCCACCGGCGACCGCGCCGCCCACCGTTGCCAGATCGCGACCACGGCCGTCGCCGATCTGGTTGCCGACCAGGCCGCCGATGACGGCACCGGCGGCGGTCCCGCCGATGCGGTTCGGGTCGGAGCTGTTGCGGCGGACCTCGACGTTCTCGCAGACGACCCGGCTGCCATCGTTGAAGCGGCGTCCCTCGTCCTCGGGGCCATAGCGCGTCCCGCTCTGTGCGTGTGCGCCGGCCGCGGCCAGGACCAGGGGTGCGAGCACGATGACGACGGATTTGCGGAGGGTGTTCATACCGGAATCTCCGGAGGACTGGGCTTGCGGTGCAGCCTGCGCTGCGCCCGGGCATGGAACGGTGAAAAACAGCGTGGCACCGCGCCCGCGTTCACCTGGCATACGTGGATGTGCCCGCGCCGTGGGCGTTGCGCCCGTGGAAACCCAACCAATCGATCACGCAGATGTCGCGATGCGTTGACGGTGCCGCCCGCCACCATCGACGCACGTCCAACCGATGGAGATCACCATGACCGACGCACGCGAACACCTGCTCGACTGGCTGCGCGACGCCCACGCGATGGAGCAGCAGGCCGAGCAGATGCTGAAAGGCCAGGCCGCCCGCATCGAGCACTATCCGCGGCTGAAGATGCGCATCGAGGAGCACATCCGCGAAACCCAGGGCCAGCAGCAGCTGCTGGAGGGATGCATCACCCGGCTCGGCAGTTCGCCGTCGGTGCTCAAGGACACGATGGGCAAGGTCGCCGCGCTCGGCCAGGCCGTGGGTGGGATGACCGCCAGCGACGAGATCGTGAAAGGTGCAATGGCTGGCTACGTGTTCGAGAACATGGAGATCGCCTCCTACACCGCGCTGATCGCCGCCGCCCAGGCGGTGGGCGACACCGAGACGCAGCGCGTGTGCGAGCAGATCCTGGTACAGGAAGAGGCGATGGCGAAGTGGTTGCGGGATCATCTGCCCGAGATCACCCAGCAGTTCCTGGTGCGCGCCGAGACGCCCGGCGTGACGGCGAAGAAGTAAGCGCGGGAAGCATCGGCATGCCAGGTGCCGGCACGCGACAGACGACGGCGGCCGCGCCCCACGACGCGGCCGCCGTCGCGCGTCCGGCACTGTGGACGGTCGGCCATTCCAACCGCAGCTGGGACGCGTTCCTGGCCCTGCTCGCCGCACACGCGGTCGAGGCGATCATCGACGTGCGGCGCTTCCCCGGTTCGCGCCGCCACCCGTGGTTCGCCGGCGAGACCCTGGCGACACAGCTGCCGCAGGCAGGCATCGACTACCTGTGGCTGCCCGAGCTCGGCGGCCGCCGGCGCGTGCAGCCCGGCTCGCCCAACGGCGGCTGGACCAACGCCGCCTTCCAGGGCTATGCCGACCACATGACCAGTGCGGAGTTCGAGGACGGTCTGGCGCGTGCGCTCGAGGCCGCGGCACGGCGGCGCAGCGCGCTGATGTGTGCCGAGCTGCCATGGTGGCGCTGCCATCGGCGCCTCATCGCCGACCTGCTGCAGCACCGCGGGCATGCGGTCCGCCACATCATGGATGCGCGCCCGGCGCAGCTGCACCCGGGCAATCCGGCCGCGCGTGCCCGCGGCGCGGACCTGGTGTATCCACCGCAGCAGGACGACCTGTTCGCCGCCGGGGCGCCGTGATGGCCCAGCGCGGACGCCTGACCCTGGCCACGTTCAACGTCAACGGCATCGGCACGCGTCTGCCGCAGCTGCTGGCCTGGCTGGAGCAGGCCAGGCCGGACATCGTTGCGCTGCAGGAACTCAAGGCGGTCGATGCCGCCTTCCCGGCCGCCGAGCTGGAGCGCGCCGGCTATGGCGCGATCTGGCAGGGCGAGCACCGCTGGAACGGCGTCGCCCTGCTCGGGCGCGACACGATGCCGCTCGAAAGCCGACGCGGCCTGCCTGGCAACGCCCGGGACCGGCAGAGCCGCTACATCGAGGCGGCCATCCACGGCATCGTGGTGGCCAGTCTCTACCTGCCCAACGGCAATCCGCAGCCGGGGCCGAAGTTCGATCACAAGCTGGCCTAGATGCGGCGGCTGGAGGCGCACCTGCGCACGCTGGTGGCATTGCCGCATCCGGTGGCGGTGCTGGGCGACTTCAACGTCATTCCGACCGACGTCGACGTCTACGACGCGAGGGCGTGGCGCCGCGATGCGCTGATCCAGCCCGAGGTGCGCGCCGCGTATGCGCGGCTGCTCGCGCAGGGCTGGACCGATGCGCTGCGCCAGATGCATGGCGACGCGCGGATCTACACCTTCTGGGACTACTTCCGCCAGCATGCCGAACGCGACCGCGGGCTGCGCATCGACCACCTCCTGCTCAATCCGGTGCTGGCCCCGCTCCTGCGCGATGCCGGCGTGGACCGCGCGGTGCGGCTGCAGGACAAGGCCAGCGACCACGCACCCACCTGGGTGACGATCGCGCCGGCGTGACCGCCGCGCAGCGGGCAACGCGCCGATGCCGGGCCTCGGGGCGCCTGCGCACGGGCCGCTACGCCGTGAACACGGGCTCCACGGCACCGGCAGGTATGCTGGCCGCTCACGTATGACGGACCTCATGCGCATCCATGGGCCGCAACATTGGCAGCTACACCCTGCGGCCGGGCGCGCTGCAGGGTGACGCGCACAACTACTGGTACGGCACCATCACGGTACGGGGCGAAGGCCGCGCGTTCGTGCACACGCTGGATCGCGCGTTCTTCCGTACCGAGCTGGCCGCGCATTCGCATGCCAGGCTGATGATCGCGCGGGTGGCCGGCATCGAGCGCGACCGGATCGCGTTCACGCCCTGAACGGTGGCCCGGCGCGTGCCGGGCGGCGCCGTACCGCGCTCAGTCCTTGCCGCGCTCCAGCGGCACCACGCCCGCCTCGGCCAGCATCCGCTCGATCCGGCCGACGATGTAGGCGATGTACTCCACCGGCGGCGCCTGGGTCAGCACCTGCGCATCCAGCGCGAACGCGTCCAGCACCTCCTCGCGCGGCACCTGGGCGACCAGCTGCTGCAGCCGCTGCTCCAGCAGGTCCAGCTGCGTGTCGATGTCTTGTTTCGTCGTCATGCGGCAAGCCTGGCCCGCCAGGCGTCATCACGGCGTGCAGCCGCCGACGGCATGCGGCGCTGCCCGCGTGTGCGTGCGATGGTGCGCGGCGCGTCCGGCCCGTGCGGGTTCGATCGGGATGCCGCGGGCTGCCGGCTCCCGCTCACCTGTCGCGGTCCGCACCGATGGCCTGGCGGAACGCCGCGTCCGTCCAGTAGGGCTGGAAGTCGGTGTCGCGCAGGAACTGGGCCGTCGGCTTGCCCAGCCGGTGGGCCGCCGCGACATGCTCCAGCATGCGTGTCCGATCCCCGCGGCTGGCGTGGTAACAGGCCAGGTTGTAGAGCAGGGTGGCGTTGGTCTGTTCGGCCGGGTCGAACTGCGCGCCGACCAGTGTGGTCATCGTCGCCTGCAGCAGATCCTGCACATCGGCGCGGTGCAGCGCGAAGGCCAGGGTCTGGCTGGCGATCACGCCGACGTTGTAGCGCAGGCTCGGATCGGCGGTGTGCACCGAGGTCAGCGCGTGCACCTGCTCCAGATAGTGACGGACCAGCAGGCCGGACGACGCGGCGTCGCCGGCCGTGTTGAAGGCGATCAGCAGGTCGGCGTAGGCGGCGGTCACCCCCGCGGCGCGGCTGGCGACATGCGCGCTTTCGTTGACCATCGCCTGCGCCTGCTGCAGGAACATCCGCAGCGCGGCGGCATCCCCGGTGCGGGCGGCGTCCGCGCTCTTGCCGAGCTGGGCCAGGCGGGTGGGGTCGCCCTGCGTCCACCGCTGCTGGAACAGCGGGCGGGCCAGGTGGGTCAGGCGCGCGCCGGGCAGCGCGACGCTGCGCCCGTCGCCGCGCAGCAGCAGCTGCATCGTGCCGGTGGCACCGAACAGGTCGGGCGCCTGCAGCACCAGTTCCAGCGGCGCCGCCGCGCCCGCCAGCGCGGCGAACGCGGCACGCGTGGCCTCCGGTGGCAGCTCGATCCTCACGACGGTGTACGCATCGGCATCGAACGGGCTGCCCCACGCCACCGTCATCGCCGCCGGCAGCGCCTGCAGCGGCGGCCAGACCCCGTCCACCGGGAGCCGTGGCGGGTCGCCCTCGAAGCGGCGCGCCGGCTCCGGGGCCCGCAGCCAGCGGTGCGCGCGTCCCCCCGACGCCAGCTCCACGGAGCCGACCACGGCCTTGCCGCGCGTGCCCGGGCCTTCGAACACCGGCCGCCAGCCCGGCGTGGCCGCCTCGCCGGCAGGGATATCCGGCACCGGCCGCACCACGTACAGGCCGATGTCGTCCACGTAGTGACGCAGCAGCGCTTCCTCGCCCGGGTAGTGCATCTCGCCACGCATGCGCATGTCGAACCACGGGCTGGCATCGGCCATCAGCGTGGCCGGCTCCCACCAGCGCAGGGTGTGGCGGAAGCCGTACCCGTCTTCTTCGCGCGGCACGAACACCTTGAATTGCAGCGTCTCGTCGCGGACCTGCAGCTGCACGTGCGCATCGCCGAACCAGAGGCGACGGGGCAGCCGGCCCGGCGTGTCCCAGGCTACCTTGAGCGCGACCCCGACGGTCGCACCGAGCAGCTGGCCGGCGATGCCCTCCTCCAGGTGGAAGTGGCGGCGGTCGAAGTCGACCACCTGCAGCCGCGGCGGCAGCGTGTCGTCGACATCGCGGGCGAAACTCCCGGGCGCGAGCTCGCGCAGCGGCGGCGTCCGGGTGTAGCCGTCCATGCAGCTGTCCAGCCAGTCCGGCCGGCGCTGCGGCCGGGGGCGGTCGCCGCAGGCGCCGCGATGCACCTTGTCGCGGTGCCGGGTGAGGTCCACCTTCCACGCACGCTGCCCGTCCCAGAGCAGCGCCCAGGCCTGCGCATGGTCGTGGTCGAAGGACACCGCGCGGGCGGCGTCGAACATCGCATGCAGCGCCTCCGGCGACAGCGCGTTGCCGTCCACGGTCGGCGCGTAGGGCTTGAAGGCCTGCTCGCCGCTGAAGATCCAGTCGTTGTAGGCGTCCCGGCCGAAGGCCAGGCCCATCCGGTGCATGTCGCCGGGCGCCCACAGGGTGTCGAGCAGCACGCCGTCGGCATCGAACCGCCACAGATAGCCGCCGGCCACGGCGATCACCTGCCGCTGCTCGGGGACCACGAACAGGCCGTCGAGCTGCCCGTGCAGGACCTTGCGCACTTCCTGCCGCGCGGTGCCGGCGACGTTCTCGGACAGGCGCGGGAACCCGGCATCGCGACGCGCGGCGAACAGGGGCGACAGGAAGCTCGGCATGAGGAACACACAGGCGGCGAGCACCACGGGCAGGCGCCCGGGTGCGTAGTGGAGGAAGAAGCGGCGCGGGCGCGGCGTGCTGCGCCCGGCATGCGCTGCATGCCCGGCCGCTGCGGTGGCCGTTGCGGAACCGGGTGCGGACCGGACCGCCGGGGCATCCCCCCCTGCCGGACGGCGGACGGCGGACAACGGCACGTCCGGTCGCCGGCGTGGATGCATCGCGCTGCTCATGGGGTTGCCTCCGTCCGTGAAGGTATCGCCTGCGTGGCCGCTGCCGGCGGCGTGGATGGGCCGGGATCACGCCGCCTGTACGGCGGCCCCGGCCCACTTGGCGCCGGCGACCCTTGTCGGCGCCGGCCCGCTCGCGGAGGATGCCGCCTGGGCCTGCGCCGCACAACGCATGCGCCGTCCCGGGCCGCGGCGTCGACGCGGCCGCCCCCGAATTCGCTGCCCGCAGTCCCGACCGTGCTTCCGATGCCCAGAATGACGCCCTGCTCCCACGCCCTCCTCCCGGCTGCGCCTGTCGCCTGCGGGGAGTGCGCATGAGCACGCTGCACCCGGAAGCCGGCCGCGGCGTGGGCGACACCGAGCGGGTCAAGCTGGCGCTGGCCGCCGGCGCCATCGTCGGCACCTGGTCGTGGGACCTCGTGCACGACCGCCTGACCGTGGACGATGCGCTCGCCCAGGCGTTCGGCCTGGATCCGTCGCTGCCGCGCGACAGCCTGAGCCTGGCCCAGGTGGTGGCGTCGGTGCATCCGGAGGACCAGCCCGGCCTCACCGAGGCGGTCGCCGACGCGGTCGCCCGCAGGGGGCGCTACACGCACCAGTTCCGCGCCGGCGCCGCCCAGGGCTATCGCTGGTTCGAGGCGATCGGCCGGGTCGACCAGGACGCCGACGGGCGGGCGGTGCGCTTTCCCGGCGTGGTCATCAACATCGACGAGCGCCGGCGGATCGAGGCCGAGCGCGACCAGGCGCAGACGCTGCTGCGGTCCTTCGTCGAGGCCGCGCCGGGCGTGGTCTACGCCAAGGACCGCCAGGGCCGGATCCTGATCGGCAACCGCGGCGCGACCGAACTGATCGGCCTGCCGCCGGAGGAGTACATCGGCCGCACCGATGCCGAACTGCTCGCGGACACGGCGCAGGCGGCGGCGGTGATGGCCACCGACGAGCGGATCATGTCCAGCGGCCGCACCGAACAGCTCGAGGAGGAGGTGAGCTTCCCCGACGGCCGTCGCGCCTGGTGGCTGTCGACCAAGGCACCGCTGCGCGACGCCGACGGCACCGTGGTCGGCCTGGTCGGCACCTCGCTGGACATCACCGACCGCAAGGCCGCCGAGGCCCGCCACCTGGAGATCGAGGAGCGCTACCGGCTGGCCGCGCGCGCCACCAACGACGCCATCTGGGACTGGCGCATCGCCGACGGCCAGGTGATCTGGAACGAGGCGCTGGCCACGCTGTTCGGCCACGACAGGACCGAAACCTGCGCGCAGTGGTGGATCGACCACATCCATCCCGACGACCGCGAGCGCATCGACACCACGATCCACGCGGTGATCGATGGCGACCGGACCGCCTGGAGCGGCGAGTACCGCTTCCGTCGCGCCGATGGCAGCTACGCCTCGGTGCTCGACCGCGGCACCGTGCTGCGCGGCGGCGCCGGCGAGCCGGTGCGCATGATCGGCGCGATGCTGGACCTGACCGGACGCAAGACCGCCGAGGCCGCGCTGGCCGAAAGCGAGGAACGCCTGCGCCTGGCCACCGAGGCCGGCGACATGGGCTTCTGGGACGTGGACCTGGTGCACGACCAGCTGATCTGGCCGCCGCGGACCAAGGCGATGTTCGGCATCTCGCCGCAGGTCGAGGTCGGGCTGCCGGACTTCTACGCCGGCCTGCACCCGGACGACCTGGAACCGACCCGCGCCGCGTTCGAGGCGGCCGCCGACCCCGCGCGCCGCGCGCTCTACGACGTCGAGTACCGGACCATCGGCGCCGAGGACGGCATCGTGCGCTGGGTGGCCGCCAAGGGCCGCGGCGTGTTCGACGGCGACCGCT
>Ga0075364_10002158_pt1 | contig 11031 bp, 11 predicted proteins | sample EndMetdeltDD1764_FD_71517 | JGI IMG/M metagenome (GOLD analysis project Ga0075364, IMG submission 71517) | Populus endosphere microbial communities from Tennessee, USA - Endosphere MetaG P. deltoides DD176-4 | ecosystem: Host-associated > Plants > Roots > Endosphere | place: USA: Tennessee...
AAAACACTCGCCGAGACCGATCGCATGGCGATCGTGCATTTTTCGCTGCGCAACAAGACGCGGCTGGCGGCCTTGCGCGTCAAGGATTTCGGCAAGCGCGACGTGATGGTCGTGCACACCCTGTTGTGGCCGGACGAGATCCGCGATCCCGACTTCCCGGTGTTGGACAAGAAGGTGGACATCAAACCGGCGGAGCTCAAGATGGCCGGCCAGGTGGTGGAGTCGATGGCCGACGACTTCAACCCGGACCGCTACCACGACGACTACCAGGAACAGCTGCGGGAACTGGTCGACGCGAAACTTGAAGGCGGGGAAGCCTTTACCACCGAGGAGCAGCCGAAGGAGCTGGACGAGACCGAGGACGTCTCCGACCTACTCGCCAAGCTGGAGGCCAGTGTGAAGGCGCGCTCGGGCGACGTGAAGTCAGCGGCGAAAAAGGCGCCCGCGAAGAAGACTGCGGCCAAGAAGGCCCCCGCCAAGTCGGCGGCCAAAAAGGCGCCGGCCAAAAAGGCGCCGGCCAAAAAGGCGCCGGCCAAAAAGGCGCCGGCCAAAAAGGCGCCGGCCAAAACGGCCGGGGCAAAGGCGTCGTCAAAGTCCTGAGCTCGTCAGGTCCGTCGGGTTTCCAGGACGCGCATCATCCTGCCGATCAGGTTCGTTGCGGCCACCCATAATTGGCTCGTTGCCAAGAACCGGACCCCCGCGGCGATCAGGTTGATCACGGCGACGATCAGGATCAAGGTCAGCGCCGCACCCCAGATCCGCAGGAAACCAGCGTGTTCGGGGTTGGTGAGTTCGGTGTAGATCAGCAGCGGCAGCGAGGCCATGTTGCCGTCGAAGATGTCGACGTTGATCGATCGGCTGTATCCCACCAACACCAGCACGGGCGCCGTTTCGCCGATCACGCGGGCGACCGACAACAAGACGCCCGACACGATGCCCGGCAGCGCGACCGGCAAGACGATCCGCACGATCGTCTTCCACTTCGGAACGCCCAACGCATAGCTGGCTTCCCGCAGTTCATCGGGCACCAACCTGAGCATCTCCTCGGTGGATCGCACCACCACCGGCAACATCAGCAAGACCAACGCCAATGACACTGCGAACGAGCTTTGCTCAAACCCCAGGGTGGCGATCCAAAGGCTGAAGATGAACAGCGCCGCCACGATCGACGGCACCCCGGCGAGCACATCGACCATGAATGTGGTCACCCGCGCCATCCGGCTCGAACCGTATTCGACTAGGTATACCGCGGTCATCAGCCCCAGGGGCACGGCCAGGGCGGCGGCCACCCCGGCCTGCACCAACGTGCCGTACAGCGCGTGATAGATCCCGCCGGTAAACTCCTGTGGCAGCACACCGCGCAGTGAGTGGGTCCACCAGGTCGATCGGGTGACGCCGTACCAGCCTCGTTCGACCACGACCGACAACACCCACACCAGCGGCACCAGCGCCACGACGAAAGAGGATACGAAAAACGTTGTCGCGGCGTGGTTTGTGGCCCGTCGCCGCAGGCTGAGTTTGCGGAGCACGTCCGCCTTGACCGGCCGCTCGAGCGCGTCCATAGTTGTCGGGGAACTCATCCGTTGACCTTCCCGCCGGCAATCGCCCGGGCCGCGGCGTTGACGACGAAGGTCAGCACGAACAGCGCAAATCCCGCCGAAATATACGCCCCGGTCGGCAGCGGTGCACTGAATTCGGACGCCGCCGAAGCGATCTTGGACGCGAACGTGTAACCGCCGTCGAACAGCGACCAGTTCCCCGCACGGGCGGCCGAACGCAAAATGATCAGCACGGCAACCGTTTCCCCCAGGGCCCGGCCCAAACCCAGCATCGACGCCGCGATGACACCACTACGACCGAACGGCAGTACGGTGATCCGCACCACCTCCCACTTGGTCGCGCCAAGCGCCTGGGCCGCTTCGATCTGCAGATTTGGGGTCTGGCGGAATACCTCTCGCGATACCGACGTGACGATGGGCAGGATCATCACCGAGAGCACGATGGCCGCGGTGAAGATGGTGCCTCCGCCGGCCAGGGACACGTTGCCCTGCTTGAACAGGAACAACCAGCCGAGGTTTCGGTTGAGGAACTCCGCGACCGGTTCCAGAATGGGCGCCAGCACGAAGATCCCCCACAACCCGAAGATGATCGACGGCACTGCGGCCAGCAGGTCCACCATCGCCCCAAACGGACGCGCCAGCCGTCTCGGCGCGTATTGGGTGAGGAACACCGCGATCCCCACAGCGACCGGCACGGCCAGCACCAGGGCGCAGGTCGAGCTGAGCACCGTGACCATGAACAGGTCGCGGATTCCGAACGCCAGGCGGTTGCCGTCGGCGGTGTCGAACTCGGCGCTGGTGAAGAAATTCACGTGATTCGCCCGCAACGACGGGATCGCGCGCACCAGCAGGAATATCGCGATCAGTCCGATCGCGCCCACGATCGTCGAACCGGCGGCGGCCGCGATCGACTTGAACAGTCGGTCCCCCAGCCGCGCCGCGCGCCCGTTCCTCGCCTTCAGCCCCGGCGTGATCGCGGCCAGGTCGGCCGGGCTGGCTAGCGATCCTCGGGCCATGGCGAACTCACATTACGTGATGGCTTAGGTAATGGCATTGACCGCGGTCGACAGCCTCGACTTGAAGGAGTCCGGAATGGGGATGTAGCCGTTGTCCCCCAACCCATTCTGACCCGGGCCGATGGTGCTCTGCAGGAATGCCTTCACCGCCGTGCCGGTCGCGGCGTCCGGATACTTCGAGCAGACGATCTCATAGGTGGCCAGCACGATCGGGTAGGCGCCCGGCTGCGTCGGCTTGTAGAACGAGACCGTGTCGAGGACCAGGTCGTTGCCCTGCCCCGTGACCGAGGCCCCCGCGATCGTCTTTCCGACCGTCTCGGCGCTGATCCCCACGGCATCCGGACCGGCCGACGTGACAACCTTGGCGATGCTGAGGTGCTGCCCCTGCGCGAACGACCATTCGTTGTAGGTGATCGAGCCCTCGGTGGCCTTGATGGCCGCCGCCGTGCCGTCGTTGCCCTTGGCGCCCTCGCCGACACCGCCCTTGAAGGCCTTGCCGGCCCCCTTACCCCAGGCGCCGCCCGAAGCCGCGTCGAGGTATCTCTGGAAGTTGTCGGTGGTCCCGGACTCGTCGCTGCGGAACACGACATGAATGGGCCGCCCCGGCATGGTGAAGCCCTTGTTCAGCGCCTGGATGTCGGGATCGTTCCACATGGTGATGGCGCCGTTGAAGATCTTCGCCAGCGTCGGACCGTCCAGGTTCACCTCGGACACGGCACTGAGGTTGAACGTGACCGCGATGGGCCCGAACACCACCGGCAGGTTCCACGCGGGCGAGCCGCAGCGCTGCTGTGCGGCGGCAGCTTCCTCCGGCTTCAGCGGTGAGTCCGAGCCACCGAAATCGGTTTGGTTGCCCTTGAATTCGTTGATTCCAGCGCCCGAGCCGTTGGCCGTGTAGTTCAGGGTCTGACCCGGGCAGGCCTGCTCGAAAGCGTTGATGAAGCGGGTCATCGCATTGGCCTGGGCCGTAGACCCGCTGGCCTTCAGGGTCTTCTTCCCGCCGCAGCTCACATTTGCCGCCCCCGGGCCCCCGGAGCTTGTTGTGCTGCCTCCGGTCGCGTTTTTGTCATTGCCGCAGCCTGACAACACCAATACTGCGGTAGCCAGGACACTCACCGCGGCACCAAATCGGTTGAGCTTCAATTCAGTTCCTATCCGTAGGGAATGAAACATTCGCGCGACCCGCCAACCAGCCGTTTTCTCGCAGCAATGAAGCTAACAGCACCAAGGTTAACGGCCGGAAAATTGCCTGGCCTTTTTATGGACCCTGTCACCACCAGCGGCCCGTATGCCAAACTAGAACCTGTTCCAAAATGGCGGCCAACCGAGGCGGTGCGAGTTGATGCTGTTTCGGCCCGACAACCGAAAAGAGAGGGCGCAATGATCCTGGACAGGTTCCGTCTCGACGACAAAGTCGCGGTCATCACCGGCGGCGGCCGTGGCCTGGGTGCGGCCATCGCCCTAGCTTTTGCCGAGGCCGGTGCGGATGTCGTCATCGCCTCGCGGACGCAATCCGAACTAGAGGCCGTCGCCGAACAGGTCCGCGCCGCCGGTCGTCGCGCCCACATTGTCGCCGCCGACCTAGCCCATCCCGAGGCGACGGCGGAGCTGGCCGGTCAGGCGGTCGGGGCCTTCGGGAAACTAGACATCGTCGTCAACAACGTCGGGGGCACCATGCCCAACACGCTGCTGACCACCCCGACCAAGGACCTCAAGGACGCGTTCACCTTCAACGTCGCCACCGCCCACGCGCTGACCGTCGCGGCCGTGCCGTTGATGCTCGAGCACTCCGGCGGCGGCAGCATCATCAACATCACCTCCACCATGGGCCGGCTCGCGGGGCGTGGCTTCGCGGCCTACGGCACCGCCAAGGCCGCGCTTGCCCACTACACCCGGCTGGCCGCCCTGGACCTGTGCCCACGGATCCGGGTCAACGCCATCGCGCCGGGTTCGATCCTCACCTCCGCGCTGGACATCGTGGCCTCCAACGACGAGCTGCGCCAGCCGATGGAAAAGGTGACGCCGATGCGGCGCCTCGGCGATCCCGTCGACATCGCCGCCGCCGCAGTGTATTTGGCGTCGCCGGCCGGTAGCTTCCTGACCGGTAAGACACTGGAGGTCGACGGCGGCCTCACCTTCCCCAACCTCGACATCCCCGTCCCGGACCTGTGAGGAGCACGTCATGCCCATACCCGTCGTTCAGTTAGGCACCGGCAATGTCGGCGGCCACGCGCTGCGCGCGCTCATCACCAACCCCGAATTCGAGCTCACCGGCGTGTGGGTGTCGTCGGAGTCCAAAGCCGGCAAGGACGCGGCCGAGCTTGCCGGACTTGAGGATTCGACCGGTGTGAAGGCCAGCACCGACCTGGATGCCGTGCTCGCCACCGGTCCGCAATGCGCCGTGTACAACGCGATGGCCGACAACCGCCTGCCCGAAGCCCTAGAGGACTACCGTCGCGTCCTGGCGGCGGGGATCAACATCGTCGGCAGCGGACCCGTCTTCTTGCAGTGGCCGTGGCAGGTGCTGCCCGAGGACCTCATCAAGCCACTGGAAGACGCTGCTCGCGAAGGCAATTCGAGTCTCTATGTCAACGGCATCGACCCGGGTTTCGCCAACGACCTGCTGCCGCTGGCACTGGCCGGCACCTGCCAGAGCATCGAACAGGTGCGCTGCATGGAGATCGTCGACTACGCCACCTATGACAGCGCCACGGTCATGTTCGACGTGATGGGATTCGGCAAGCCGATGGACGACATCCCGATGCTGCTGCAGCCCGGGGTGCTGAGCCTGGCGTGGGGCTCGGTGGTCCGCCAACTCGCTGCGGGCCTGGGCATTTCGCTCGACGAGGTCACCCAGACGCACGTCCGCGAACCGGCGCCGGAGGACTTCGACATCGCCTCGGGCCATATTCCCAAGGGCAGCGCCGCGGCGCTGCGCTTCGAGGTCCGAGGGATGGTCAACGGCGAGCCCGCCGTCGTCCTGGAACACGTCACCCGGCTGCGCGAGGACCTGCGCCCCGATTGGCCGCAACCCGCGCAGCCCGGCGGTTGCTACCGGATCGAAATCACCGGCGAACCGTCCTACGCGATGGACATCTGCCTGAGCAGCCGCCGGGGCGACCACAACCACGCGGGACTGGTCGCTACCGCGATGCGCATCGTCAACGCGATCCCGGCGGTGGTGGCCGCGGCGCCCGGCATCGTGACGACGCTTGACCTGCCGTTGGTCCCCGGGCGAGGGTTGTACGCGCCCGCCTAAAGGGCCTAATAGGGGAAGCCATGCCGCAACGACGAATCCTGATCACGGGAGCCTCCAAGGGAATCGGGCGCGCGGTCGCGGACCGTCTCGCCGCCGACGGCCACGAGCCGATCGGGCTCGCACGCAGCGCGCCCTCGGGCTTTCCCGGACCGTTCCACGAGGTCGACCTCGGCGACCGGGCCGCGACCGCGGCAATCCTCGACAAGATCGTGGCCGAAGGCAGCGTCGACGCGGTGGTCAACAACGTCGGCCTCGCGCGCTTCGGTCGCATCGGCTCGATCGTCCTGGACGACCTCGCCACCACCTACGACATGAACGTGCGCACCGCGGTGCAGGTCGTGCAGGCGGTCCTGCCCGGCATGGTCGACGGGGGATGGGGCCGCATCGTCAACGTCACCAGCCTGACGACGCTCGGCACCCCCGAACGCACTCCCTACGCGGCCGCGAAGGCCGCGCTGGAAACCTGCACACGCATCTGGGCCGGCGAGCTCGCCACGAGCGGCATTACCGTCAACGCGGTGGCGCCGGGGCCCATCGAAACGGAGATGTACCGCGAACGCAGCCCGGCCGGATCGGAACGCGAAACCTCTTTCCTGGCAACCATTCCGATGCATCGGGTCGGCACCCCCGCAGAGATCGCACACGTGATCTGCCTGCTGCTGCACGAGGACGCCGGATACATCACCGGACAGATCGTTCGGGTCGACGGGGGCGGCAGCATCAGCGCGGCATAAGGTCTGCGAACATGACCGCACCCACCGAGGACAGCTCGGCCCCAGCACCGCATTTTCAGGGCCTGCGCGCGCTATTCATCAACACGACGCTGAAGCGCTCCCCGGAGCTGAGCCACACCGAGGGCCTGATTCGGCGCAGCACCCAGATCATGCGCGAGCACGGCGTCGAGGTCGACAGCTTCCGCGCGATCGACCACGACATCGCGACCGGCGTGTGGCCCGACATGACCGAACACGGTTGGGAGACCGACGAGTGGCCCGCCCTCTACGAGCGGGTCCTGGCCGCGGACATCCTGGTGTTGTGCGGCCCGATCTGGCTGGGCGACAACAGTTCGGTGATGAAGCAGATCATCGAGCGGCTCTATGCCTGCTCGCACCTGCTCAACGCCGAAGGCCAGTACGCGTACTACGGGCGCGTCGGCGGATGCCTCATTACCGGCAACGAGGACGGCATCAAGCACTGCGCGATGAACGTGCTCTACAGCCTGCAGCACCTGGGCTACACCATCCCGCCGCAGGCCGACGCAGGATGGATCGGGCCGGCCGGGCCGGGGCCGTCGTACCTCGACCCCGGGTCGGGCGGTCCGGAAAACGACTTCACCAACCGCAACACCACGTTCATGACGTACAACCTGATGCATCTCGCCCAGATGCTGCGCGCGGCCGGAGGTGTGCCCGCCTACGGAAATCAGCGCACCAAATGGGACGCCGGTTGCCGTCCGGACTTCGCCAATCCCGACTACCGGTAGGGTTTCGGTAGCCCACACTTTTTTATTCGGTAACGCGGATCGAGGGGAAGTTGGCGCAGGACACCCAGGCCTCGTTGAGGACGAGCTGGTATCTGCTGGGTCCGGCGTTCGTTGCCGCCATCGCATACGTCGACCCCGGCAACGTCGCGGCCAACGTCAGCTCCGGCTCGCAGTTCGGCTACCTCTTGCTGTGGGTGGTGGTCGCCGCCAACGCGATGGCCGGCGTGGTGCAATACCTGTCGGCAAAACTCGGGCTGGTGACCGGACGTTCGCTGCCCGAGGCCATCGGTCAACGCATGAAACGCCCCGCCCGGCTGGCCTTTTGGGCGCAGGCCGAGATCGTGGCGATGGCAACGGATTTGGCCGAAGTCGTCGGCGGGGCGATCGCGCTGCGCATCCTGTTCGACCTGCCGTTGCTGCTCGGCGGGGTCATCACGGGGCTGGTGTCGTTGCTGGTGCTGATGATCCAGGATCGGCGCGGCCAGCGCTGGTTCGAGGGCATCATCACCGCATTGCTGCTGATCATCGCGGTCGGCTTCGCGGCCAGTTTCTTCGTCGCGACCCCACCTCCCGGCGCGGTGCTCGGCGGCCTGCTGCCGCGGTTTCACGGCACCGAAAGCGTGCTGCTGGCCGCCGCGATCCTGGGAGCCACCGTGATGCCCCATGCGGTGTATCTGCACTCGGGCCTGGCCATCGACCGGCACGGACATCCCGAGGAGGGCCAGCGCCGGCGCCATCTGCTGCGGGTCACCCGCTGGGACGTCGGCCTGGCGATGACGGTCGCCGGAACGGTCAACGCGGCACTGCTGCTCGTTGCCGCGCTGCACATGCAGCACCGTGGCAACACGGGCTCTATCGAGCTCGCCTACACCGCCGTCCACGACACCCTGGGCCCGACGATCGCCATTTTGTTCGCGATCGGACTGCTGGCGTCCGGCCTCGCCTCGTCGTCGGTTGGGGCGTATGCCGGCGCCATGATCATGCAGGGATTGCTGAACTGGTCGGTGCCCATGGTGGTGCGCCGCCTGATCACGCTGATTCCCGCCATGGTGATCTTGTCGACCGGCTTCGACCCGACGCGCGCGTTGGTGCTCTCGCAGGTGGTGCTGTCGTTGGGACTGCCGTTTGCCGTGCTGCCGCTGGTCCGGCTGACCAGCAGCAGCGCGGTGATGGGCCCCGACACCAACCACCGGGCCACTACCGTCGTCGGTTGGGTGGTCGCCGGGTTGATCAGCCTGCTGAACGTGGTCCTGATTTGGCTGACATTGACCACCTGAGCAGGCAATGTGTTGGGATCATGCCGTGAGCAACGTGGGCCGCTGGGACTCGTGGTACGCGGAGGTTAAAAACCCGGCGCCGTACGGCGACGTCCGCTCCTACCAGGTCGCCGCCGACTTCCTCTCCGACTGTGCGCTGGTCGAGGACTGGGGGTGCGGCATGGGCTGGATGCGGCAATATGTGCGCGGTGACTACCGGGGCCTCGACGGCTCGGGCCCCTTCGCCGACGCCATCGTCGACCTCTGCGAGTACCGCAGCGAGGTGGACGGCGCATTCCTGCGCCACGTGCTCGAACACAATCCCGAGTGGCGGTGGTCGCCATCTTCGTGATGGGCCTTCGTAATGGTTAGTCTGCTTAACATGGTGCCGATCTCTCCGCCGGTGGCCCGCTAGGCATGCCGGGCCCCGGGCACTCCTACTTCGCATACGGATCCAACCTGTGCGTTCGGCAGATGGCGCGCCGCTGTCCCGACGCCACCGATCCCCGCCCGGCGGTCCTGTCCGATCACGACTGGCTGATCAACCAGCGCGGGGTCGCCACCGTCGAACCGCTCGACGGCCGTGAGGTGCACGGGGTGCTCTGGCGGGTCTCCGACCACGACCTGGACATCCTGGACAGCGCCGAAGGCGTGCCGGTGCGCTACCGGCGCGACCGCCTTGACGTACACACCGACCGCGGGCCGTTGCCCGCCTGGGTCTACATCGACCACCGGGTGACGCCGGGGCCGCCCCGGCCGGGCTATCTGCCGCGCATCATCGACGGCGCGATCCACCACGGGCTGCCGCAGCGCTGGATCGACTTTCTGCACCGCTGGGACCCCGCGAACTGGCCCCACCCGCTGGCCCCGGCCTCGTCCTCCAGGACTGGGCCACAGTCGCTTTCGGCGTTACTGGGCGAGCCCGGGGTGGTCGAGGAGAGCCGGCTGCGGTCGCGGTTCGGCTTCCTTGCGATCCACGGCGGCGGCCTGGAGCAGATGACCGACGTCATCGCCGAACGCGCCGCCGAGGCCGCCGACGCGTCGGTGTACCTGCTGCGTCATCCCGACAAGTACCCGCACCACCTGCCGTCGGCCCGCTTCGACCCGGACGAGTCGCCGCGGCTCGCCGAGTTCCTCGACCACGTCGACGTCGCCGTCTCGGTGCACGGCTACGGGCGGATCGGGCGCGGCACACAGCTGCTGGCCGGGGGCCGCAACCGCGCGCTGGCCGCGCACCTCGCCAGGCACATCCAGCTGCGCGGCTATCAGGTGGTCACCGATCTCGACGCCATCCCACCGGAGCTGCGGGGCATGCATCCGGACAACCCGGTGAACCGGGTGCGCGAGGGCGGGTCGCAGCTGGAGCTGTGCGTTCGGGTCAGGGGGCTGAGCCCGCGCAGCCCGCTGCCCGGCGACGACGGCCTGTCGTCGGTCACCTCAGCCCTCGTGCGGGGCCTGGCGGCAGCGGCTCGATCCTGGTAATTGTCGGCAGTTCGGTGAACGGAGGTTGTTGGTGGCCAAGGATTTTCGCTTCGGGATAAGCGTTAGGTTCCTCAAGTCGCGGGCCAGGCTGGAAGAGACGGCGCGGCGGGCCGAGGACCTCGGCTTCGATGTGCTCTGCGTGCCCGACCATCTCGGCGCCGCTGCACCGGTTCCGACGCTGACCGCGGTCGCGATGACAACCTCGAAGCTCCGGCTGAGCATCTACGTGCTCAATGCCGCCTTCTACAAGCCGGCCCTATTGAGCCGAGACCTCGAAGCGGTGCACGTGCTCAGCGACGGCCGTCTCGAGATCGGGCTCGGAACCGGTTACGCCCGAGAGGAATTCGAGGCCGCCGAGCTGCCCTACCCCAGCGCCGGGGCCCGGGTCGACTACCTCGAACACATGACGAAATATCTGAAGGAGCACATTCCGACCGCGCCGATCCTGATCGCCGGCAACGGCGACCGGGTGATGACACTGGCCGCCCGGTACGCCGACATCATCGGGCTGACCGGCGCCCGGGTGCGCGACGTCGACGACCCGCTGGCCGAACGCATCGAGTTCGTCCGCAACGCCGCCGGTGAGCGGTTCGACTCACTCGAGCTGAACCTGGCGATCACTGCGGTGCCACCCGAGGGCGAGACCAGCCCCGACTTGTCGGTGACCCGCATGTACGCGCCGACGCTGTCGGACGAGGAGTTATTGGCGATGCCCTCGGTGCTCAGCGGGTCGCCCGGCGAGATCGCCGACAGGTTGTCCGAGTTCCGCGAGAAGTACGGAGTGACGTCCTTCACCGTGCAGGACAAGCACTCCGCGAACTTCGCGAAGGTGATCGCCGAACTGCGGTGAGGTCTTCGCGGCCGGTGTTGCGGGCGGCGTGCCCGGTAAGCTCAGCGGGTCCGCCCTCGTAGCTCAGGGGATAGAGCACGGCTCTCCTAAAGCCGGTGTCGCAGGTTCGAATCCTGCCGGGGGCAC
>Ga0075364_10002161_pt1 | contig 11017 bp, 12 predicted proteins | sample EndMetdeltDD1764_FD_71517 | JGI IMG/M metagenome (GOLD analysis project Ga0075364, IMG submission 71517) | Populus endosphere microbial communities from Tennessee, USA - Endosphere MetaG P. deltoides DD176-4 | ecosystem: Host-associated > Plants > Roots > Endosphere | place: USA: Tennessee...
GTCGACTCTAGCGCCAGTCGTGTCTCGGGCGCTGGATCGAAATACGCCCTGGCAGGTGATCGGGACCCGTACCGGGTTGGGGTGCTGCAGGATTGGGCGTTATGGGCGCCGGTGCAGGACTGGTATGCCGGTTTGACGCTCGCGTTCGAGGAGGCCTACGAGACGGGCCTCGTGGACCGGCCGATCGAGATGGTGCTCCGCGAAGTCGACGGGCCACCGGACGGCCTCTTTTCGACGGTGCGCCGGGCGTGGCGTGAACTGGTGGAGGATGAAATGGTGCTCGCTATCGTGGGCCCGTTCATCACCGACACCACGCGCGCGCTGCGTGACGATGTCGAACGCGCCAAGGTTCCCTGCCTGTCATACTGTGCTACAACGGGTTTCGACGGTGACTATACGTTCCAGCTGCCTAACGGGACCTTCGCCGACGAGACATTTTTGATCGCGAAACACTTGGTGGAGCGGGGTGTTCGGCGGGTCGGCGTGGTACGCGAGGACAACCCCATCGGGGACGAGTACTACTTCTACTTCCGTCAACATGCTCATCGGCTGGGCCTGGACATCGCCAGCGATCAGCTCGTATCACCACACGTCGACGACGACGGGATGCGGCAGGCGTTGGCCAACATCCGGGCATCCGGCGCCGACGGCCTGGCCCACCTCGGCTACGGCGTGACGTTCTACGCCGTTCTGCACGGTGTGAACGAGATAGTCGGCGAGTGGGATGTGCCACGCTGCACGATCACCACCTGGGTGACGTGTAGCGGGATGGATCAGGAACGCGGAAGCCCAGTGATGCTGAATCTTCCTGCCCCGGTGGATCTCTTGGAGGGCTGGGTGGGAGTCGACCTCCCCCACGAGGGCAACAAGGTGTGGGCCGGCTTTCTCCAGAGGTACGTCAAGCGTTTCGGCGGTGCCCCGCCGGTCTGCTGCTATCCCGCTCATATGTACGACATCGGGCGCGCCATCGCCGAAGGGATCGCCTTCGCCCGGCCAGTAAGCCCGGAGGGACTACGCCGCGGGCTGGAGCAGGTGCGCATGTTGCCCGCCACCATGGGGGCCCCCGGCACGGTCATCGGCTTCGGGCCCTACGACCACCGGGGCTACAAGGGATCCGACTACCTGGTGCTGAGGACCGTGCACCACGGCCGGGAGGGCCTCGTAGATGACCTGCTGACCGCCAACGGGGAGTGACGTAATGACATTTGAGCGACGTGACCTGGATGGCTTCTTCATCGACGGCGCGCTGCGACCGCCGACGTCGACAGATCGGGTGGAAGTGGTCCACCCGGCCAACGAGGAGATCGTCGGCTCGGTGCCCAGGTCGACTCCCGAGGACATGACCGCCGCAGCCACAGCCGCGCGACGGGCCTTCGACGAAGGCCCCTGGCCGCGCACCTCCCCGGCTGAGCGCGCGGAGATGCTGACCGCAATCGCGGACGGCCTGGAGAAACGTCTCGACGAGCTCGCCTACCTGAGTACGGCCCAGAACGGTATGCCGATCATGCTGTCCCGGCAAAGCCAGGGCATCGAGCTGCTGCGGTTCTACGCCGACGTGGCCAACGACTTCCCCTGGGAAGAACGCCGCCAAGGACTGTCCGGCGCGGGGCTGGTCCGGCGGACACCGGTAGGTGTCGCCGGCTTGATCGTCCCGTGGAACGCCCCGTCACTCTTGATGAACAAGCTGCCAGCCGCCTTGGTGGCGGGCTGCACGACCGTCGTCAAACCATCGCCTGAAACACCGCTGGACACCTACTTACTGGCCGAAGTGCTCCAAGAGGTCGGATTGCCGCCCGGTGTCGTCAACATTGTCGCCGGTGACGCCGTTGTGGGACAGCACCTCGTCGACGATCCTCGGGTGGACAAGATCAGCTTCACCGGCAGCACCGCAGCCGGCCAGAAGATCATGGCCAGCCTCGCCGGCCGGATCGGCCGGGTCAGCTTGGAGCTCGGCGGCAAATCGGCCTCGATTCTGCTCGACGATGCGCCACTCGAGGCCGCACTGCCCGCGACCATGGCCGGCTCATGTTTGAACAACGGACAGGCCTGCATCGCGCTGTCGCGTGTCCTGGCACCGCGGTCGCGGTACGACGAGGTGGTAGCCACGCTGGCGGCGATGGTCGGCAGCCTGCCGGTGGGCGACCCGTTCGACGAGACGACGTTCGTGGGTCCGGTGCTGAACGCCAGGCAACGTGACCGAGCGTTGAGCTACATCGAGATCGGGAAATCCGAAGGTGCCCGGGTGGTCGCGGGCGGCGGAGCAGTGCCCGACCGCGACAAGGGGTTCTGGGTGCAGCCGACAGTGCTGGCCGACGTATCCAACGACATGCGCGTTGCCCAGGAGGAGATCTTCGCCGCGGTCATCTCTGTAATTCCCTACGACGACGGCGACGACGCCGCGGTCGCGATGGCCAATGACAGTCGGTACGGATTGTCGGGTGCGGTGTGGAGCGCGGATCCTCAGCGCGCGCTGGACGTCGCCCGGAAGATCCGAACGGGCACCATCACGGTCAACGGCTTCACCTATGACATCGGTCTGCCCTTTGGTGGATTCAAGCAATCCGGCATCGGCCGTGAGTGGGGTCTGGAAGGTCTGGAAGCGTACCTCGAATACCAGACCATCAATCTTCCCCAAGGCCTTTGATGTCAACGTCTTTCAGCGAGAGGAACCCATCGTGACCGTAACGCCCACCGATCTCACCGCCTTCGGGGCCCCGGCGAACATAGACGACAGGGTGCGCACCTTCAGTACCTTCGCCGCGTGGGCGCAACCCGACCCCGTCGGCGCCTTCTCCGAGATGCGGGAACACACTCGCATGGCACGGTCGGACGAATTCGGCGGCTTCTGGATTCCGACCCGGTACGAAGACATCGAATGGATAGCACGCCATCCCGAGATCTTCAGCAGCGCGGAACCTCTCATCCCGTATCAGGCGAACCTGCCGGACAAGGCGATACCGCTCGAGCTGGACGGCGACGTGCACACCGCGTGGCGCCAGACGTTGGCGGACTGCTTCAACCCTGGCGTCGTGAATCACTTCACTCCCCAAATCGAAGAGATGACACGCTATCTGGTTGAAAGAGCCGCCGAAGACTCACGTTTCGATTTCGCCCCCGGATTTGCGGTCAAGCTTCCAGGGGCCGTGTTCCTGGTGAACTTCGGTGTCGACCCGCAAGCATTACCTCAACTCCTCGAATACAAGGACTGGTTCGTGCGCGAGGGCCTTGCCTCCGGTAATTCGCCTGAGCAGATGGCGACGGCGGTAAAGCCCTTGCTCGACTTCTTCCAAGGTGAGGTCGACCGGCGTCGCGCAGATGGTTTCGAGGGGAAACGGGACGTGATCAGTCAACTGCTTTCCTCGACGTACCGCGGACGCCCGCTGACCGACGACGAAATCATCAATGCATCGTTCGTGTCGATGATGGCCAGCCTCGACACCACCACCTCAGCCCTGAACCTCAGTTGGTTGACGCTCGCGCAGCGCCCGGACCTCCGTGCGCAGATCGTCGATTCGCCGGACCGGAGCCCGAAGATTGCCGAAGAGCTCATCCGGTACCAGCCAGTGCTCACCACCGCGCGGATTGTGACGGAAGAAGTCGAATTGGCCGGTGTCACAATGAAGCCCGGTGACAAGGTGCTGATGTCGTGGGGCATGGCGGGTCGGGATCCTCAGTCGTATGAACGCCCGGACGAGTGCTGGTTCGAACGCCCGCCGCACCGCACGCTGGCGTTCGGCGTGGGGCCGCACCGCTGCCTCGGGATGCATCTCGCTCGCCGAATCATCACCGTGGCGCTGCAAGAATGGCATGCCAGAATCCCGAATTACCGCCTTGATCCCGACAGCCCGCCAATCAGTTACTACAGCCCGGTTCGGGGCGTGATGACGCTCCCGCTGCTCCTTGGTGAGGGCTGACCACCAGTTGTCGCCCGTCATTTCGAATTCGAAAGCGTAGGTCTGCAATGGAAATCACCGCTGCGGTACTTCGAGAAGCCGGCGCACCAATGTCGGTGGAAACCGTCGAACTCGACGATCCGAGACCGACCGAAATCGTCGTTGAGATAGCGGGATGCGGTGTGTGCCATACCGATCTGTCGTTTCGCGACGGGTCCTGGCCGTACCCATTGCCCGCCGTCCTGGGGCATGAGGGTGCGGGCACCGTTGTGGTCGTCGGATCCGCGGTGCAGTCCGTGGCCGTCGGCGATCGGGTCGTCCTGTCCTTCGGCTTCTGTGGCGCGTGTCCGTCCTGCCTCTCCGGTATGCCGGCGAACTGCCCGAACGCGCCGCTGATCAATATGCGGGGTACTCGGGATGACGGATCGATCACGTTGTCCCAGAATGGCACTCCGGTGCACGGTTCGTTCAACACGCAGTCGTCGTTTGCCTCGCACGTGGTGACCGAGGAGCGCTATGCCACCAAGCTGCCCGACAGCGTCCCCCTCGAATTCGCCGGCACGTTGGGCTGCGGCACACCCACAGGGGCGGGTGCCATATTCAATGTCCTCCGGCCCGAACCAGCTTCGACCGTGGCAGTGTTCGGCCTCGGTGCCGTCGGGCTATCCGCCGTGGCAGCCGCCAAGTTCAGGGGGTGCTCACGCATCATCGGCGTCGACCTCAACCCGGGTCGCTTGGAACTTGCCGAGGCCATCGGAGTCACCGACGTAATCGACGCCAGTGCTGCGGACCCGATTAGCGCCATCTACCAGATGGTTCCCGGCGGGGTCGACGGAGCGATCGAGGCCAGCGGCGCCAAGAAGGCGTTGTCCGATGCGTTCACGTCAACCAAACTCACCGGGACCACGATTCTGGTGGGTGCCGCGCCGATCGGCACACGGTATGAGATCGATTCCGTCTCGCTGCTCGCCGGCCGGACGCTACGAGGCTGCACAATGGGTTTGGCCAATCCGCGGGTATTCATTCCGCAGCTCGTCCGCATGTGGGAACAGGGGTTGCTACCCATCGAGAAGATGGCCACCAAGTTCAAGCTGAGTGAGATCGACGCGGCCCTGACCGCCGCCGCCGACGGGTCCGTGGTCAAACCGGTGTTGATCCCCTGACGCGCTGGCGAGATAGGAAACTCAATGATGAGTGCACTGCAGGCAGTGGAGGCTTTCCTCGAGTCCTACTGGTCGAAGGATCACGACAAGACGCTGTCTCTTATCACCGATGACTTCTCCTGGCCCAATGTCGCATTACCGATCGTGTCGATCAATTCCCGATCGGCAATGCGAGAGGTGTTGGTAAACCAGAACATGGGTTTTCCGGAGCCGATTGAGTCGGGCCATCACGAGACCCTCAACGCCGTAGCGGAAAACAGCTTGGTCCTTCACGAGCGCGTCGACCACTGGGTGCTACGTGGAACAGCCATGAATTGCCCCTGCTGCGCCGTGTTCCAGGTCGTCGGTGACAAAGTGGCACTTTGGCGTGACTACTACGACATCGGTCATGTGATGCGCCAGTTTGATTCTGTTGGCGTCAAAGTTGATACCTCACAGTGGTTCTGAGGATTCAGAGGCTTTGTGAAGTCGGTGCATATGTGACCGGCGAGCGGAGACACCGTTCTCACCCGGTTCTGGCCAAACATCACAGTTTGAGGTGACTATCTCGACATGATTGCCATTACAGCAGTGTCGAATACGGCGTCGGCGGCTGTGCGCCGCGATCGAAAGGAAGAATGTTGACAAAAGTTGGTGTCTATGGTCAGTTCGCCCCGCCGTTGACCGCGGCCGTAGAGTACTCGAAGACCTGCGAGGCAATGGGATTCGACGCGATCGCGTTCACCGATCAGATCTCCGGAAACTACCCGAACTCCGTGTGGGACGAATTCCCGGTGGCCAAGGCCTGGGGTCGCCAGAACAATATACTCGACGCCAGCGTCGTGATGGCGCTCAGCGCTGCCGTCACGGAGAACATTGAGTTGTACCTCGGCGCCATCGATGTGGTCCGGCACGTGCCGTCGAAACTGGCACAGCACTTCCTCACACTCGACCACGCCGCCAAAGGGCGCGGATTATTTGCCCTCGGCGCCTCCGAGGCGAAGAACGTATTGATGTACGGGCACAAGCGATATGGTTCTGCGAAGAAGCTCGAAGACAGCCTCGCCATCATCCGGAGACTATTCGACAGCAACGGTGAGCCCGTGTGGTACGAAGGCGAACAGTATTCAATGAAAGGCGGAGTGCTGGAACTTGAGCCGTACGGCTCGACACCGCCCAAAGTGCTGGCCGCGACCGGAGGTTCGCCCGAGACCTTGGAGATTGTCGGCCGCTACGGCGACGGCCTGTTGACCAACCTGCCCGGGATGTCGCACGGCGGGCCGGAGCAACTGAACAATGACATCGCCGTGGTGCGCAAGGCTGCCGAGCGCGCTGGACGCGATCCGGATCAGATGCGCTTTGCCGCATCGGTTCTCACGCTCATGGGCGATGACGAGGAATCGGTGGACGAGCTGGCGTTTAGTGAAGTTCTGCGCTGGAACACCGTGGTGTACGGCGGAGTGCGGGGAGCGGACTGGAAGCTGCACGGATTCGAGCATCCGCTCGGCGATGACTGGGGATACGCCAAAAACTTGGTGCCGGAACGGATGTCAGCCGAAGACTTCCACAAGGCGGCGAGCGCCGTTCCGGTCGGCGCGGTGAAACGCGTCGGTCATTTCACCGGTTCGCCGGCGGAAGTGGCAGGTCAGATCGAGCCCTACATGCAGGCCGGGCTCGACTACGTGTTCCTGGTCGAGCATGCGCCGCTGGCCGACCCGTCCACTGTCGGCACCGCTGCGGCAAACCTTGCCGACCTGACCGCGAGGCTGCGGGGCGGCCGCGGACTGTCCCTGGCTGGCTCCGGTACGGGAGGCTACCTGGGCATAGGCGACGCGGTGTGACCGTCACCATGCCACCTGCGCTGGTTTCGCCGGCCGCGGCGTTCCTGGCTCATGAGACCTGCACGCTCAACGGTGTGGTACTCGCATCCGCGGCAGGCCATGTGGCGCGGATCATCCTCGCGCAGACCGGAGGCATCACCGACACGAATCTGACCCCCGAACACATCGTCGACGGGTCAGCGGAGATCCTCGATACCGCCGGGCTGACACCGTGGGTGATTGGTCTGTGACCGGAGTGCCAGCGTGATGCAGATCCGTGCCGATGTCGTTCATTGTCGGCTCAGGAGCGGCGGCGATTCGTGTTGGTCTGCCCCGCCATGTGGGCAAGCGCATGATCGGATCTTCGAAAGGAGAGGAACGCGGTGAAGCTCACCATTGACGCAAACATCTGTCAAGGTCACGGCCTGTGTTACTCGCTCGCCCCGGAGTTCTTCGACTGTGACGATTCTGGGTACGCGAGTGTGCGAAATCCGGAGGTGGACAAGACCGAGGAGGCGTCGGTCCGTCGCGCGGTGAACGCGTGCCCGGAGTTGGCAATCCGGCTCAGCAGCGCCGATAGCTAAGCGCTGCCATGGCTGTCGAAGAGGTGGATATCGGAATCAGCGTGAATTCGATCGTGCTCGGCGCAACCGGTACTGCGCTACTAAAGATCAATGTGCCGACGTCGCCCAAGTAACGACCGGGCGGTCAGAACCGCCCGACGCGGCCGTACTGGACGCCTTGCTCGCTCAGCGATGGACCCGCTTGAGGTGGCGGCCGTCCTCGCGGCCCTGAGCGCGCCGGAAGCCCGGCTCATTACAGGCTCGATGATCGCCATTGATCAGGGTATGTCCGCAGGGCGGGCCGCGAGCGGATTCGTACACGGCGGGATGTCGATGCTCTACGGCTAAGCGGTCACGGCGAGAATCCCGTTCCGGCTTTGAGGCGGCTGCAGATCGACTGGCCGTCGTAGGGTCAGAACCACGGATACTGAGCGAAGGACAACCACGATGGACACCGCAGCCGACGAGGACGTGCTCTTCGACGTGGCCGACCACATCGCGTACATCACATTGAACAGGCCCGAGCACGGAAACTCGCTCACTCCGGGGGCCTTGAAGTGGTTCCAGCAAACGTGGCGCCGTATCGCCGACGATCCGGATATCCGCTGCGTCCTGATCACGGGCGCCGGTGAACGACACTTCTGCACCGGGGCCGATCTGAACGGTGTCAACGAGCGGGGCGGCGTTGGCGTTGGACTCGGAAGGATCAGTGAAGACGTCGGCCTCACGTCACGCCACAATAACGTCTGGAAGCCGACGGTGTGCGCCGTGAACGGCTTGACGGTGGGCGCCGGACTGCACTTCGTCGTCGACGCGGACATCATCGTCGCCTCCACAAATGCGGTTTTCCTCGACAGCCATGTCAACGTCGGCATGGTCGGTGGGCCCGAGAACGTCGGCCTGGCGAAGCGGCTTCCACTGGGCACCGCGCTGCGAATGACGCTGCAGGGCCGCAACTTCCGGCTTTCCGCGAAACGTGCATACGACCTGGGTCTTGTCGATGAGCTGACCGAGCCGGGTGATCTACTTTCCACCGCAGAGCAGATCGCACACGACATCACCCTCAATTCACCCCACGCCGTGTCACTGTCTCAACAGGCGATCTGGAGTTCACTCGAGATGCCCTACTCGCAGGCGGTCGAGTACGGCTTCGGGCTGGTGAAGACGCAGTGGCACCATCCGGATTTCACCGAAGGCTTCCAGGCATTCGCTGAGAAGCGTGCGCCGAACTGGAATGCTGATTAAGCAACGGTGACGCCGCCCGACTTCCTCACGCTGCTCGACCGGCCCGATGTTGCCGGTGTCGCTCTGGAGGACGAGCAGCGATCGGTGAGCCATGCCGCGCTAGGCAACTCCGTCCGACAGCTGGCCGCAGCGCTCGCACTGCGCGGTGTGTCGCGCGGGGATCGGGTCGCCGTGATGCTCCCCAATTCGGCAGCGTCCGTGGAGATTTATCTCGCATGCGCTTTGGTGGGAGCGATTTGGGTCGGCATCAACCCGGCTGCCCCCGAGGCTGAACAACAGAGGCAATGCACGCTTGTCACACCGACACTGACGATCAGGGCAGATAGCCTCCCGTCGCTGATGGGCGACGGGACCTACGCGTTCGACGCCGCTCCTCCGGATCTGACCGCCGCCTGCGGGATCGGTTTCTCCAGCGGTACCACCGGCACGCCCAAGGCCATTGTGCACAGCAGGGCCGGGGTGTCATTGGTCGCTGCGGTGCTGGCGAAGTCGCAGCTACGATCCGACGACCGCGTCGGCGTGGTGCTGCCAATGAGCATCCATAACTTGATCGCCGTCGGTGCGTTGCCGGCGCTCTTCGCGCGTGGCACGTGTGTGGCCGTCGAGCGAATGAACGCCGCCGGCGTGGCCGCGGCGTGCCGTGACCGTGAGCTCACGAGGCTGAACGCGCTCGTTCCTGCCACCATCTACGACCTGGTCCACGACGACACGACGACACCCGAGATGCTGGCTTCTCTTCGGGTAGCGGGGACGGGGGCGGCTGGGCTGTCAGAAGACCTGAGGTCCGCATTCGAGGCCAAGTTCAGCAGGCGACTCGTCGGGACCTACGGCATGACCGAGGCGCCGGGGGTCGTTTGTATCGAGGACCCCGACGAGCCACACATCGAACGCGCGAGCGGCAAGCCGCTGCCCCACGTCACCGTTAGTACCTGTGACGAGCACCGCCGTCCGTTACCCCCACGGCAAGAGGGCGAATTGGTGGTGTCCGCAGCGGAACGCGGGCATTGGGCAGACGTATACCGCCCATCGATCGGCACCTGGACCGAGGAGGGGTTCGCAGCCCGCCCGCAGGGCGAAAAACGTCTCCATACCGGCGACTACGGCTGGGTTGACGATGACGGCACCGTCTACGTCACCGGCCGCAAGGCCGACGTAATCGTCCGAGGCGGGGTGAACGTCAATGCCGCAGAGTTGGAGAGCGTTCTCGGCGAACTGGCGACGGTACGCGAGATTGCGGTGGTCGGCGAGAATGACGACCGGCTCGGCCAGCGGATCGTTGCGTTCGTCGAACCGACCGCAGGGATGACTGTGGAGCCCGCCTTGTTGCGTCAGCAGGCTCGCGACATGCTGGCTCATGGCAAGGTCCCGGACGAATTCGTCGTCGGCGCGCTCCCGCGAAACGCGATGGGCAAGGTCGCCCGAGCGCAGCTGCGGCGGACTTAAGCCCAGTTCGAGGCGGGTTCAGATGAGATTCCGCTTTTCACCCCAGAAGCCGTTGAGCCATTGAATCGGCGTCTCAACCACTCCTAGCATCGCAAAGGTCGACCCGTAGGGAGGGTTCGTGAAAGTCGTCAAGCAGGTCGTCGAAATTGTCGACGAGAACTGCACTGGGTGTTATCGCTGCGAACGCGCATGCCCCACCGGTGCCATCACGATGGTGGGCTCCCGCAAGGAAGCGCTCGCGGTCGTCGAAGGACCCTCGTGCATTGCGTGCTTTCGCTGCATCGACGTCTGCGACGACGACGCCATCACCATCGCCGAACTTGACGAACACCGCGTCGTCACCACCAAGGCGAGGGATTTCGATCCGGCGGAAGTGAATGGGTTGTGTCAGCGAGCTGGCCTCGAGCCTGATCAGATGGCCTGCCTGTGCAGTTCCACCAAGGTGAAGGAACTCGCCGCCGCCGTGATCGCCGGCGTTATTCGATCGTCTGCCATCGCCGGCGATGCGATCCGCCCCGGTGATGGGGGAACACACCCGCGAGATCTGTCGAGACCTGCTGGATCTGAACGACTCCCAAATCAGTGACCTCGTTGACGCGGGAGTGCTGGAGGAGCACCAGAGCCGTCGACTGGAGGGCAAAGCCGATGTCCGCGGACACTGACGCGATCACAGCCGGGCACGCCGAAGCCAAGCGTGTCTTCGACGCACAGCAGGAGCATCGTTGGAGCGCCAAACAGACGATCGCGCAGCACCGCAAGGCGATCCTGAAACGGCTTAGGGCAGAGGTGGTCTCGAGCGGTATCGGGCGCTATCACGGCATCCATGGCTTTCGAGAACTTTCGCATGCCCGCTCGATCTTTCTGGCTCCCAAGGACAACGGGTGACGAAGGGACAGCTCGACGGCAAGGTC
>Ga0075364_10002162_pt1 | contig 11017 bp, 8 predicted proteins | sample EndMetdeltDD1764_FD_71517 | JGI IMG/M metagenome (GOLD analysis project Ga0075364, IMG submission 71517) | Populus endosphere microbial communities from Tennessee, USA - Endosphere MetaG P. deltoides DD176-4 | ecosystem: Host-associated > Plants > Roots > Endosphere | place: USA: Tennessee...
CGCCGCGCGCGGCGCGATCCGCCGGGCCTGCGCGCCCGTCCAGGCCAGGCCGAACGCCAGCAGCAGGTAAAGCGCAGGCGCGAGGAACAGCATGTGGCGGGTGGGGGCCGGCGCAAGCAGGCCGGCCGCGCACATGGCGCCATAGATCAGGATGACGCCACCGAGCAGGCGCGCGCCCGCTCGCGCCGGCGTATCGGGACCGCGCGCGATCTTCCAGGCCGAAGCCGCCCCGCAGGCAAGCAGGCTGACCACCACAAGGAGCTGGATCGCGTTGTGAGGCGCGAAGGCCGACGTGCTCCCAGATCCGGCGATCCCGAAGAGGTTGAGAAGGATGTAGGCGAGATAGGTGGGCGCCTCGCTGATGTCCGCCATGCCTCCTCGCGCGCCCTGCCCGGGCTCGTAGAACAGCGCCGCGCAGACGATCACCCCGACCGCGGCCGGCCAAAGGTCCGCCAGCAACTCCCCCACCAATGCTCGCCATGACCGCGGACGGTCCTTGGCCTTCATCCGCTCCAGCAGGTGGACGACGACGAAGGCGGCGTAGAAGACGACAACGAGATAGCTGAAAAAGACCAGGATCGCCGTCGCCCAGCTGGCGCGGCGGGCCCGCTGGCGCGTCGGCGCGTCCTTCGCGAGGACGAAGAGGAAGGCGGCTGTGGCCGCCATCATCCAGACCGTGCTGCCCAGGTGGAAGGCGTAGGCGTAGGGGCTTGAGGCGAAGACGAACCAGATGGCCGCCAGTCCGGAGGCGGCGGGCGGCAGACGCAATCGCGCAAGCGCTCCAAGAAGCAGCAGCGCGGCCAGGTGGAAGACCGCGACCGTGGCCAGGGTCGCCGAACTCATGAACGCCGCCGGGTCGGGGCGCAGCGACCAGATCGCCGAATAGACCAGCGCCGGCCCGAACGAATAGGTGCTCGCCAACGGCAGGAAGATTGCGCGCCGCAGCATCTCCGGCAGCGGCGTGGCGGATATCGCCGCGAAAAGACCCATTCGATAGAGCGCGTGCGGACCAAGCCCGCTCAGGCGGGAGTCCGCCTTGACGCCTTGCGTCAACAGCGCTCGGACTGCGGAAGGGTCGGCGCTGAGGGGGGCGCCCGGCGCCGCCTTGGCCTGAAAGCGATGATAGATGGACGTGCGTCCGATCGCCCGAAGCGCGAAATCGGGGGCGGCGCGGATCGCCTCGGCCGCCGCGCCCTGATCGGGCCTGGCATGGCCCACGCCATAGCCGAACAAGGCGTATTGGACCACGGCGCTCCGAGGATCGGTGAAGAAGTCGCCGACCGCGTAGGAATCGAGCTCTTGAAAGTGCTGACGGCGGAATCCGGCGCACACCACAAGGCTGATCAGAATGACCAGCACCGCCGAGCCCCAGATCAGCCGCGCGCCGGGCGTGCGCCTTGCTGAGGTCGGGGCCGATCGATCGGATTCGCTCAAACCCTGCCCCCCCTCATTGGACGGCGGCCCTCGCCGGCAGGCTTATCCGGGTGGCGTAGAAGCCGTTCGTTCCATTCTGGGTCCGCCGACTGTACTCCACTTCGACCGGCGAGCTCCTGGCCTCCAAGGGCGCAGCTTGCACCGAGCCCAGGCAGTCCGCCGTCGGCGGCAGCCCGAAGCGATCGCGCAACAGCGCGCAGGTCGCCGCGCCGAAGGCGCCGCGATGGGACACGAGGAGCAAAGTCCTGGGCGTCGCCTGGCCGGCTGCGGGCGGCTGGAGGTCTTCGAGCACCGCGACCGGAGCGATGCGGGCGACGCTCGGCATCAGCAGCGGTTGCAGGGTCGCGCCGTAACCCACCACCAGGTCGGCCCCCTGGCTCTTCGCCAACTGCGTCAGATGCGCCTCGTCGAACGCGTCTCGTCGCTCGGCGAGAAAGGTCGGGTAGGACCAAACATAGGCGCACGTGAGAAGCGCCGCCACGCCGCAGGCGGCGATGTAGGGCGGCGCGGCGGACCCCACGACGCGTCCCAGAGCCACCGTCGCCGAACAGACCCCCACGCCGAAGAGAACGGCGATCATCGGCAGGATGAAGATCAGATGGCGGGTCGGTCCAAGGCTTAGGCGCCCGGAGGCCACGAGGGCGAGCAGGACGCCGAACGAGACGCCGATCATGACCCCGAGCGAAGCCTTGGGGCCCCAACGGCTCGGCCGCAGAGCGCCGGCCAGAGCGCAGGCCCCGACGCCACTCATCAGGACGACCAGTCCGGTAATCATCGGCAGGGCCGGATGATCCTCCGCCAGCGGCGCGGTGAGGGCCTGGGTCGTGATCCACAGGTTTCGCGAAAAGAACGCAGCCGCGCCCTCAGCAGTCCGGCCCATCACGAATTCACCGGCAGGACCGGCGTTCCAGCCGATGGCGGCGAGGCCGTGGATGCGGAAGACATAGGCCGGCGCGACCAGTACGCCCGCCACGGCGCCGAACAGGACGAGCCGGAAGGCGAGCGGGGCCCATCGCGACCTCGGGATGGTGGCGACGACGCCAGCCGACAGGGCGAGATAGAAGCCCGGCAGCAGGAGCAGCGTCTGATAGCTGAGATAGCAGAGCGCCGCCGGCAGCAGGGCCAGGCGCAGAAGGGCGGGCGAGAGCCGGTCCAGCTCGGAGACCTTGGAGCTCGCGAGCAACGCCATCAGCGCCGCCGTGGCCGTCGCCGCAGCCGCGTAGGCGTGCATCTGCGCGCCCATGATCGTGTACTCGAGCGAAAAGCCGATCACGCTCACCATCAGCAGGAACAGGGCGGACCAAACCTCGGGCCACAGGCGGCGCGCCAGAGGCGCCATCAGCGCCAGCGTCGCAGCCGAGGCGAGCAGCGAAGGAAGCCGGCCCCAGAACTTGATCTGCTCGTAGCTGTAGCCCGGCTGCAGCAGCGCCCCCGTCAGCAGGAACTGCAGAGGCGCATAGGTCATCTTCAGCGGAACGACGACCAGCGGATAGACCGGCCGGACGAGCCGCCAGCCCGCCTGGACGCTTGGCGCTTCAGCCAGCCGCAGCAGGGCCGAAACGCGCGCGGTCCCGTGGCCCTCCCGCACCTTCGTCTGCGCCTCATGCACCAGCGAGGCGAGGTCATGCCGACCTGTCTTGGCATCAAGGATCGCGGCGGCCACGGCGCTGTCGTCGATGTGCCCGAAGTGCGAGGTCAGCAGGGGCAGCCGCGCCGCGATTGCGAGCAGGATCACCAGCAAGGCGAGCAACGAGGCGGTCTGCGACCATCCCCGTCGCGCCCAACTTTTCGGGCCGCCCTGCGTGGCGTCTGCGTGATCTCCGGCGCCCGCCCTCGTCACGGCTTCAGCCCCAGGGTCGAGGCGCGGCGGTCATGCCGTCAACCTGCCTGGACGCCGGCGGCGTGGTCCAGGAACCAGGCGTAGGTCCGCCGCAGGCCATCCTCGAGGCCGATCTTGGGCGTCCACCCCATCGAACGGAGCTTCTCGGCGCTCATCAGCTTGCGCAGCGTGCCGTCGGGCTTTGAGGTGTCGCAGACGATCTCGCCTCCAAACCCCACCACGGCGCAGACCGCCTGGGCCAACTCCAGGATGGTGAGGTCCTCGCCCGACCCCACATTGACGTGCTGGTCGCCGGAATAGCCCTTGAGCAGGAAGACCAGGGCGTCTGCGCAGTCGTCGACGTGAAGGAACTCGCGGCGCGGGGCGCCCGTCCCCCAGATCACCAGTTCCTTCGCTCCGGAGAGCTTGGCCTCGTGGGCCTTGCGGATGAGCGCGGGCAGCACGTGGCTCGAGGCCAGGTCGAAGTTGTCTTCCGGACCATAGAGGTTGGTCGGCATGGCCGAGATGTAGTCGACCCCGTATTGCCGCCGGTAGGCCTGCGCCAGCTTGATGCCGGCGATCTTGGCGACGGCGTACCACTCGTTGGTGGGCTCCAGGGGACCGGTGAGAAGGGCGTCCTCGGTGATCGGCTGGGGGGCGAACTTCGGATAGATGCAGGACGATCCCAGGAAGAGCATCTTCTCGACGCTGGCCTTGTGCGCCGCCTCGATCACATTGGCTTCTATGATGAGGTTTTTATAGATGAAGTCCGCCGGATAGGTGTCGTTGGCGAGAATGCCGCCGACCTTCGCGGCGGCCATGATCAAGGCGTCCGGCCGATGGGCGGCCATCCAGCGCTCGACCTGCTCCTGCCGTTCGAGATCGACCTCGGCGCGTCCCGCGGTGAGGACTTCGCACCCTTCGCCCTGCAGTCGGCGAACCAGGGCCGAGCCGACCATGCCGCGGTGTCCCGCGACCCAGACGCGTTTGCCTGCCAGCAGGTAAGGTGCGGCCATCCGTCCCCCAGACGATACACGGGCGTTGACCGGCATATCGCACAAGATCGGACGGACAGAAATGGTCCCGCGGCGAGCGCAGGATGGGCTTGGCCCTAGCGCCTGTCCGTCGAGCGCCCGATGTTGAAAGGTCGCCACCGCCGCGGTTCACGCGTCGGCGCGCCCGCCGGCAGGCCATGCCGCGCCTCGATGTCCTTCTGCAGCGCCTTTGCCGCCATGGCGTGTCCGCGGAAAATCGTGTCCATGGCCCAGCCGACGACGGGGACCCCGTCCATGGCCGTGTTGGCGGCCAGGTAAAGGCCCATGCGCGCCAGCGTCGCGGGCGTAGCCTTGGCCTGGACCGCCTCGTACATCAGCAGGCCCCCTGCCCCCACGCTGTAGGCGACGTTGGCCCCGGGGATCCAGGCCAGCGCGCCGTCCAGGCCAATGCCCCAGGGGCCGATCTTGATCAGCTCGTCGGAGAGTCGCTTGATGCGCTCGGCGTTGGTCCAGGCGCGGTGCGCGCGCTCGCGGGGCGCCTCGCTGGCGCGGTCGGCGTGGAGGGTGTGGGTCGCGTCCATCGCCCTCACATGGTCACGACCTGGGCGTTCGCCAGCGTGACCGTAAGACTAGCCCCAAAGCGCCGGCGATGGCGGCTCGATCAGGGCTCCCCAGATGGCCAGGCCAGGCTCGCGGTCCCGGCTCAGCAATAGGGGGCCGTCGAGGTCGACGAACCTTGCGCCCTGCGCCACCAGCAGCGCCGGCGCCATGGCCAGCGACGTGGCCACCATGCAGCCGGCCATGACCTCAATGCCGAGCGCCTGGGCCTCCGCTTTCAGGGCCAGGGCCTCGGTGAGCCCGCCGGCCTTGTCGAGCTTGATGTTCACGCAGGCGTAACGGCGCGCGCAGGCGGCCAGTTCGGCGCGGGTGTGCAGGCTCTCGTCGGCGCACAGCGGCACCGGCGAGGTCCACCCCTCCAGGGCCGCGTCGTCCGCCGCCGGCAGCGGCTGCTCCAGCAGCTTGACCTCCAGGCGCGCGAACTCTGGCGCCAGGCGGCGCAGGTCATCGAAATTCAGCGCTTCGTTGGCGTCCACCACCAGCCGCGTTCGCGGCGCGGCCGCGCGCACGGCGGCCACCCGGTCGAGATGGTCGGGCCCGCCGATCTTCAGCTTCAGCATGGGCCAGCGGGCGTGTTCAGCAGCCGCCTCGGCCATCGCCGCCGGCTCCTCCAGGCTCAGGGTGAAACAGGTCTTCACCGGATCCAGCCGCGCGCGGCCGGCCAGCGTCCAGGCCCGCACCCCGGCCTGCTTGGCGTCAAGGTCCCACAGCGCGCAGTCCAGCGCATTGCGCGCGGCCCCGGCCGGCAACAGGTCCTGCAGCGCCGCTCGGCCAGCGCCCTGCTCGATGGCCTGCCGGACGGTCTCGATCGCGGCGAGCACGCCCTGCGGGGTCTCGCCATAGCGGGCGTAGGGGACCGCCTCCCCGCGGCCCAGGGCGGCGCCGGCGGAAAGCTCGGCGACCACCACCACGGCTTCTGTCTTGACGCCCCGGGCGATGGCGAAGCGTCCGGCGATCGGCCAGCGCTCGACCCGCGCGGTGAGCCGGCGCGGCGTGGCGAGGCTCGGGCTCAGGCGCGCTCGCCCGAGGGCGCATCGCCCAGCGCCTGGTCGAGCAGCAGGAAGACCCGGCCCGCCTCGCCGCCGAGGGCCTCGGCCAGCTCAAGCCCGGCCGCGTCGCGGGCGGCGGCGGCGTCCACCACCCCCTGGTAGCGGGCGACGAAGGCTTCGGCCTGCGCCTTCAGCTCGGCGTCGGTGAAGAGCCGCCGGACGATCCGCCGGGACGCCGCCCCGGCCAGGCGCTTGACCACCTGGCGGGCGCCATCCACGTCGCCCGCCTGCCAGGCCGCGGCGATCTGCTGGGTGCGGGCTGTCGGCAGCACCGCCTCCGGATCGACTCCCATCTTGCGAAGCTCGGCGGCAAGGCCGCCCTCGCCCGCGCCGTCCTCGCCGTCTTCGTTGCTGAGGGAGGCCAGCAGGTCCTTCCATGTCCAGGTCTCGGCGGGCTCGTCCTCGTCGTCCGTCGGCTCGACCTCAGCGGTCCTGGCCGCGGGGGTCTCGAAGACGGCCGAAAAGGCCTCGTCCTTGGAGGTCGGGGTGAGCTTGAGGCGCGGGCGCAGGCCCAGCCGCTCCGCGAGCGCCGCCGCGGCCGAACCCATCATTGCGCCTGCCGCCGGCGCGGCGGCAGGCGCAATGATGGGTTCGGCCGCGGCGGGCGTCTCAGGCTCGGTCGCGGGCGGCGGAGCCTCAGCCGGCGGCGCAGCTTCGGCAGGCGCGGCCGTGGGGGCCGCGGGCGCGGCGGCGACCGTGCCCATCAGCTTCACCGCCTCGCTGAGCATCTCGAAGTTGCGGCGCACGCGGGCCTGGAAGGCCGCGTCGATAGCCTGGGCCTCACCGGCGGTGCGATGGGCGTGCTCCATCAGCGCGTCCATGCCGTGGACCACCTGGGCGCGGACCGCTTCGGCCTGGGCCTGGGCCTCGGCGGGCAGTTCGCGGGCGCGGGCCTCCAGGGCCTCGACCATGGCGTTGAGTTCGGCGAGCGTCTCGCGGGCCGCCGCGGCGCCCTCGTCGAGCTTGCGCGCGGCCGCCGCGCCGGCCTCGCCCACCAGGCGCGCGGATTCGGCCACCAGGGCGCGGGCCTCCTCGAGCCTGGCCTCGAAGACCTGGTTGGCCTTCTGGCCGGCGGCGAAGGCGGCTTCGGAAAGCTGGTCGACCTGTTCGCGGGCGGCGGCGGCGTGCACGGCCGCGGCCTCCCGGGTGCGCTCGGCCGCCTGGGCCAGCGCCTGGATCGCGTCGCGGTGCTCGTCCGACAGGCGGATGCGGTGGCCGGCCGCCGCCTGGCCAAGCTCGCCCAGGGTGCGGGCGGCGCCTTCCGCCAGGGCGTCGCGCTCTCGCACCGCCGCGCCGGAGAGGGCGCCGAACTGCTCGGCCGCCTCGGCGACCAGGTTGCGCAGGGTCTCGCCGGCGGCCGCGGCGCGCTCGCTCATCTCCCCGGCCGCCCGGCGGGCGTCGCCGATGAAATCGTCCAATCGCCCGGCCTGGGCCTCCGCCTCGCCCGCGAAGGCGGCGTGGTCCGCACGCAGGGCCTCCGCCAGGCCTGAGAGCGCCGCCCGCTGCTCGGCAAGCCCGCCTTCCACGGCGCGGACCTGCTGCGCCACCCCCTCCCCGGCCGTCTCCAGCCGGGCGATCTGGCGGGCGAGGTCCTCGCCGGAGGTGCGCGCCACGGCGCCCGCCTCGACGGCGGCGGCGGCCAGGCCCTCGGTCCGCGTGGCCAGGATCGCCTGCGCCTCGCGAAGTTGCGCCTCAGCCGCGCCGGAGACCTCGGCGACCTTCTGCGATTGCAGGCCGATGGTCTCGGCCGCGCGCGTCGCCTGGGCCTCCAGGCTGGCGCCCAGGGCCTCCAGTTCGCCACGCTCTCGGCCAAGCTCGCCGCCCAGCGCCTGGGCCTTGGCCAGGGAGTCCTCCGCCGCGCGGGCGAGGCCCTCGCTTTCGGCCGCCAGGGCCTCGCGCAGCGCCGCCAGGCTGCCGCGCGCCGCCTCGGCCGCCGCGGCCGCCGCGGCCACTTCCTCACGGACGCCGCGGGTGACGGCCTGGGCGTCGCTCGCGGCCCGCAGCGCGGGGCTGACCAGGTGCGCCTCCAGCGCCTGGGCGCGCTGCGCCTGCAGGCTGAGAAGCTGGCCCTGGCGCACGAACCAGGCCACGGCGAACACCAGGGCCGCCGGGCCTGCCGCCAGCAGGCCGAATACGACGAGGGCGAAGCGGGCGTCGGTGAGGGGCGCGACGCCCCCCCGATAGCCGATGGCGAAGGCGATGGGCCCCAGCGCCCAGAGCACGGCGACCGCCAGGGCGGCCAGGTAGAGTGGCCATGCGGCGGGCGCGCGCGGCGCGGAGTCGGCGGCCAAGGCCGGCGCGGGGGTCTCGGAGGGCGCGGCCTCGGCGGCCGGCGCCGCCACGGCGTCGTCGTTCGAGGCCCCGAAGCTCAGCGGCTGCCGCCGTCGCTTGATCTTCATGCGCGCCCTTCCGCAGCGGCCGGCCGGCCCCCCAGCCCGCGCTCGCCGCAAGCCCTAAGGATTAGCTGGGAAGCGGCCCAAGTCCAAACGCTGCGCGAATCATGCGGCCGCGCGCCGCGCGCGGTCCGGTCGGGATTTAGGCGTGCAGGGTGACCGTGTGCGGGCGGGTCTTGGGACAGTCCGCCAGGCGCTTCTCGGCCGGCCGATCGGAAATCTTGGGGGTGCGCGCCACGACGCGCTCCTGGGCCACCGGCGCGGCGGGGACCACCTGGGCCGGCGCCAGGGTGACGCCGAAATGCGAGAGCGCCGCCGTGGAGGAATGAACCGCCACCGCCGCCAGGATCTCTGTCAATGTCGCCATGGCGGGCCTCCCCAGGCACGACCTGCGTCGAGTGACTCTTGATACCTCAAGTGACGCTTCCGGGCGACGGCGCCGAAGGTGAAATTTCTGCAATGTTGCGCCAGGGACGCCGCCGCGAACTCTGCTAAGGACCAAGCGTGGACGCCGACCCGCCCCCGACCCGCCGGCCAGGCCCCCGGCGCTGGACCCGCTACCTGCCGCTGGCCGGACTGGCGGTCGTGGGACTGGTCGCCTGGTGGTCGGGCGTCTTGCACGTCCTCGCGCCCTCCGAGCTCGCCCGTCACACCGCGGCCCTTGCGCACACGGCGCAGATCCACCCCGTCATCGCCCTGGGCGGATTCATCCTCGCCTACGCCGCCCTGACCGGCGCCTGCCTGCCAGTGGCCTTCGCGCTGAGCTTGCTGGGCGGGGTGCTGTTCGATCGCTGGCTGGGCGGGGTTGGCGTGCTCCTGGGCGCCAACGGCGGAGGGCTGCTGACCTACGCCGCCACCCGTTCGGCCTTCGCCCACGCGCTGGTGGCCCGCGCCGAGCGCGACCCGCGCCTGCAGCGGATCCTCGCCGGCTTCGGCAAGCGGGCCTTCAGCTATGTGCTGACCCTGCGCCTGATCCCGCTTTTCCCCTTCGCCCTGGTCAATGTGGCCTCTGGCCTGGCGGCGGTCCCGCTGGGCGCCTTCGCCGGGGCGAGCCTGCTGGGCGGGATTCCCACGGCCTTCATCTACGCCAGCCTCGGGGCCAGCCTTGGCCAGGCCATGACCTCCGAGCGCTCGCTGATGGCGGCGGCCCGCGCGCCCGGCACGATCCTGCCGCTCATCGCGCTCGCGGCGCTGTCGCTGGCGCCGATCGTCGTCCGCCGGTTCAGGCCGCGACCGGCGCCTTGAAGCGCGCGCCCTCGTGGGCCAGCAGCCACTGCTTGCGCCCAAGCCCCCCGCCATAGCCGGTGAGAGTCCCGTTCGCGCCGATGACCCGGTGGCAGGGGGCCACCAGGGCCACCGGATTGGCGCCGTTGGCCAGGCCGACCGCGCGCACCGCTGCGGGACGTCCCACCCGGGCCGCAAGCTGCGGATAGCTCCAGGTCTCGCCCGGCGGGATCTCGCAGAGCGCCCGCCAGACCCCCTGCTGGAAGGCCGTCCCGGCGCCGACCCAGCGGACCGCCGACAAAGCGTCGGTCTCGCCGGCGAAGTAGGCCTCGAAAGCGCCGCGAAGGGCCTTGGGCGCGGGCCCCGCCACCGGCGGCGCGGCGGGATAGCGCCGCGCGATCCAGGCGCGCATCTGCGGCTCGTAGTCGGTCCAGTTGAAGGCCCGAAGGACGCCCGCCTCGTCGACCGCGACGAGCGCTGTTCCGATCGGCGTTGCGAAGCGGTCGAGGGTCAGGCGTTCAGGCGGCGCGCTGGTCATGGTCGCGACTCCTCTTGGTGTCGGCTTTCTGAGGGGCAGGTTGGGCCGCATCGGCGGCCCACAGGTGCTGGGCGGCGTAGGCGCGCCAGGGGCGCCAGGCCTCCGCGCGGGCGAGAAGCTCGGCGGGCGTTGGACGGCGGCCATCCGTGTCCGCCAGAGCGCGCATCAGGCCGACGTCCGCGTGCGGGAAGGCGTCCGGCTCGCGGAGCGCCCTAAGCGCGATGTAGTGGGCGGTCCATTCGCCCACCCCCGGCAGGGCCGTCAGGGCGGCGATGGCGCTCTCCAGGTCGGCGCGGGGCGAGAACAGCGCCGGATCCTGCGCCGCGCGGCGGGCGAGCGCGGCGATGGCCGCGCCCCGGGCGGCGGGCATGCCGATGGCGGCCACGTCCGCCAGGGCCAGACGGTCCGGCGTGGGGAAGAGGCGCGAGAGTCCCAGCGCCCGGGCGGCGGGATCGTCGATGACCTCCCCATGGGCCGCCGTCAGACGACCGGCCAGGGTGCGGGCGCCGGCCACGCTCACCTGCTGGCCAAGGATCGCGCGCACCGCCAGCTCGAAGCCGTCCCAGGCGCCCGGCGCGCGAAGGCCGGGCCTGGCCGCCACCAGGGGCGCCAGCGCAAGGTCCTGGGAAAGGTGGGCCCCGATCTGCGCCGGATCGGCGGAGAGGTCGAAGACACGGCGTATGCGGGCGATCACCGCCGGCAGCGCCTGGAGCCTGGGAAAGCGGATCTCCGCCTCCAGGGCATCGCCCTTGGCCGGGCGGACGACCACCAGGCCGCGGGCGCCCTCCACCTCGAGGGTGCGGGCGTAGGCGTCGGCCGTCACCGCCTCGACGCCCTCGATGGCCCGGCCGGCCAGGAAGCCGATCATGGCCTCCCAGTCATAGGGCGCGCGATAGGCCAGGCGCACGGTGATCCCGGCGTCGGCGGCGCTCATCGCCGGGCCCTGG
>Ga0075364_10002164_pt1 | contig 11011 bp, 11 predicted proteins | sample EndMetdeltDD1764_FD_71517 | JGI IMG/M metagenome (GOLD analysis project Ga0075364, IMG submission 71517) | Populus endosphere microbial communities from Tennessee, USA - Endosphere MetaG P. deltoides DD176-4 | ecosystem: Host-associated > Plants > Roots > Endosphere | place: USA: Tennessee...
CCTCCGGGTCCGGCACCCGGCCCGCCTGCCTGACGGCCGGTAAAGAACACCCGCAGAGCCCGCCTAGACTCGGGTTCAAATGTCACAGATGTCCCAAACCCCCACTGAGCTGGAAACCGCGGTCCGCGCCGCTCTGGCCAAGGTGATCGACCCCGAACTCCGGCGGCCGATCACCGAGCTCGGCATGGTCAAGGACATCTCTGTCGACGACGGCGCAGGCGTTCACGTCGAGGTCTACCTGACCACCTCGGCCTGCCCGAAGAAGACTGAGATCTCCGAGATGGTCAGCCGTGCGGTCGCCGACGTGCCCGGCACCGGCGACGTCAAGGTCAGCCTCGACGTGATGAACGACGAGCAGCGCACCGAGCTGCGCAAACAGCTGCGCGGCGACGCCCGCGAGCCGGTGATTCCGTTCGCCCAGCCCGGCTCGCTGACCCGGGTCTACGCCGTCGCCTCCGGAAAGGGCGGTGTCGGCAAGTCCAGCATTACGGTCAACCTGGCCGCCGCGATGGCCGCGCGCGGGCTGTCTGTCGGCGTGCTCGACGCCGACATCTACGGCCACTCTGTGCCGCGGATGATGGGCACAACCGACCGGCCCACTCAGGTGGAGTCGATGATCCTGCCGCCGGTCGCTCACGACGTGCGGGTGATCTCGATCGCGATGTTCACCCAGGGCAACACCCCGGTGGTGTGGCGCGGGCCGATGCTGCACCGGGCGCTGCAGCAGTTCCTCGCCGACGTGTACTGGGGCGACCTCGACGTGCTCCTGCTCGACCTGCCACCCGGCACCGGCGACATCGCGATCTCGGTGGCCCAGCTGATCCCGGGCGCCGACATTCTGGTGGTGACGACGCCGCAACTGGCCGCGGCCGAGGTCGCCGAACGGGCCGGTGCGATCGCGCTGCAGACCAAGCAGCGCATCGCAGGCGTGGTTGAGAACATGTCCGGGCTATCGCTGCCCGACGGCACGACCATGCAGATCTTCGGCGAGGGCGGCGGACGCCAGGTCGCCGAGAGCCTGTCCCGAGCCGTGGGCGCCGACGTGCCGCTGCTCGGCCAGGTGCCGCTGGACCCCGCGCTGGTGACTGCCGGTGACGCCGGTGTGCCTCTGGTGCTGTCAGCGCCGGATTCGGCCGCCGGCAAGGAGCTGCGCAGCATCGCCGACGTGCTGTCGAGCCGTAAGCGTGGACTGGCGGGCATGTCGCTGGGCCTGGATCCCGCCGGCCGCTAGGGCTCGCGCTTAGGTCGCGTCGGTGTCGAACGGCGTGACGGCGGGCTGTGCCGGCTCGGAAGGCGCGGCGGGCTGCGGCACCGGCGAGGACAGTGGCTTCTCTGTGCTCGTCTCAGGCTTGTCGAACTTGCCCGTGAAGATCGAATCGTCGCCGTCGAGCAGGTGTTTGGTGAGCGCGGCCCGCGGTGTCATGCCGCGCAATTTGTTGAGTTCACTCAGCGGCTCACGCAGATCCTCGAATTCCGGGCCGAGGTCCTCGCGCAGCTGGCTGGTGGCGCCGCTGATGTAGTCGCGGGCCTGCCGCAGCGCGCCCGACGTCCAGCGGATGGCGCCTGGCAGGCGCTCGGGCCCCAGGATCACCAGACCGGCGATCACCAGGACCAGCATCTCGCCCCAGCCGACGTTGGCGAACATGGTTACGCGCTGTTGTCGGCGCCGGGTGTGACCATGAGCGTGACGTGGCGGCCGTCGCGAACCACCTCGATCGGCGCCTCTTGACCAATGGTCAACTGGCGCACCGCGACAACGAACTCGTCGGCGTCGGCGACCGTGCGGTTGCCGACCTTGACGACGACGTCGTTCTCCAGGATCCCGCCCCTCTCGGCGGGGCCGCCGGCCTTCACGTTGGCGATCTGCGCGCCGGAAGCGATGTCGTTGCTGACCGAGCGGGCGGTCAGGCCCAGCGTCGGGTGGGCGATCTTGCCGTCCTTGATCAGAGTCTCGACGGTCTGCTTGACCTCGTTGACCGGGATCGCGAAGCCCAGGCCGCTGGCACTGTCGGACAGCGATTTGCCCGCGGTGTTGATCCCGATCACGTCGGAGTTCATGTTGATCAGCGGGCCGCCGGAGTTGCCGTGGTTGATCGACGCGTCGGTCTGCACGCCGTCGATGACGGTGTCGGTGTCGGAGCCGTCACCGGATAGCGGCACCGGGCGGTGAAGCGCGCTGATGATGCCGTGCGTGACGGTGCTGCGCAGACCGAGCGGGGCGCCGGCGGCGATCACCTCGTCGCCGACCTTGAGCTTTTCGGAGTCGCCGAAACGGGCCACCGTCAGGTTGTCGACGTTGTCGACCTTCAGCACGGCCAAGTCGGTCTTCGGGTCGCGGCCGACGAGGTTGGCAGGCACTTCCTTACCGTCGTTGAACACCACGGTCGTCTTGTACTGGCTGGGGTTGGCGGCGGCCTCGGAGATGACGTGGTTGTTCGTGACGATGTAGCCGCGGCCGTCGACAACAACGCCCGAGCCCTGCGACCCTTCCGAATCGCTGACAGCCTCCACCGTCACCACCGAATCAGCAATCGCCGCAGCGACTTTCGCGAACTGCCCCTGCGGCGGCTCGGAATTGTTGCTGGTTTCCAGCGTCACCTTAGAGGTGGTGAACGCCTCCACGACCTCAGCCGTCTTGCGGCCCACCCAACCGCCGGCGACGCCGATCACCAACGCGGCGATGGCGAGGACCGCCAGCGCGACGTAAGAAACCCTGCCACCGAACAGCACGTCGCGTACGCCGAGCTTGCCCATCGCGGCGGTCGACGGGGCCGGGGCGAACTGCGGCAACGCCGGCGCGCCCAGTGCCGCGGCGGCGCCGGGATCGCGCCACGGATCGTCCGGTTCGTCGGCGCCCTGGTCTCGTTCGGCTTGCAGCGCACCGGCATCGGCGGGGTGCCGCTGCAGTGAGTCGGCACCCTCGTAGGGCTTACCGAACGCCTCTGCCAGCACAGGGTCTGGCGCCTGGTCCTTCGGTGTGTACTCGCCCTGATCGCGATAGCGGTCCAGACCCACGAAGGATCCATCGACGCCGTCGGGCCGGCCGAACGCGCGACGCGAAGCCGGATCGACGGGTGGACGCGACACAGGGCGCGGCTCTAGGCGCTCGCGCCCAGACTGGTCCAGATTGGTCACCCGTTCATCACCCTCTACTGGAGCGCCTGCAATGGCCGACGCAGGTCGCTGCTGGAATTCGCATCCACCCTACCGGCGCTTGCGCCGGGAGCGCGGAATGCCGTCAGCTAACTGCGGCTGATCCGTCTGCTCAGGCGGCTGCTGCGGAGCGTGATGCGGGATCTGGGACAACATGCCGAGCAGGGAGCTCGGGACGACGATCGGGCACGAATCCCGCAACGCGGTACGAGCCTGGCGCTGGGCCTCCACCTCGGTCGCACACTGTGGGCACAGCGAAAGGTGGTGCGCCGCGCGCAGGTGTGCGGTCATCCGCAGCTCGCCGTCGACGAATGCCGCGACGGCTTCGGTCGACAGGTGCTCAGTGGACCCGAACTGCCGCGGCCCGACCGGCTCGTCACTCTGCGAGGCGAACTGAGCGGGCAGCCAGGAAAACGCTCGGCGGAACACGTGTCCCGGGTCGACCATCACCCAGCTCCTCTCATTTCGTCACGCCGCATCGACGGTGCTAAATCGAATGTAGCGCGGGAGCCTGTGGCTCACACCCGCGAACCGTCAGGCTGATTTCGCCGTGTCGTCCGCGTGGCTGGCCAGGTAGTCGCGCAGCGCCTGTCGTCCGCGGTGGATCCGGCTGCGCACGGTGCCGAGCTTGACGCCCAGTGTGGCGCCGATTTCCTCGTACGACAGACCTTCGATGTCACACAAGACCACGGCGGCACGGAATTCCGGAGGCAGTGAGTCCAGCGCGGCCTGCAGGTCGGGGCCCAGCCGCGAATCGTGGTAGATCTGCTCGGGGTTCGGCTCGTCGGCCGGAACCCGGTCGTAGTCCTCGGGCAGCGCCTCCATGCGGATGCGGCCACGCCGGCGGACCATGTCGAGGAACAGGTTCGTGGTGATGCGGTGCAGCCAGCCCTCGAACGTGCCGGGCTGGTAATTCTGCACCGAGCGGAAGACGCGGATGAACGTCTCCTGCGTCAGATCCTCGGCATCGTGCTGATTGCCGGACAGCCGGTATGCCAGCCGGTACACCCGGTCGGCGTGCTGACGGACCAGCTCGTCCCAGGACGGCATCGTGGTCTTGTCGCCGGTGGCATCGAATACCGCGGTGCCGGTCAACTCGTCGGACGGCTCTACCCAATCCCCGTCGATGTACTGCTCGACGTGTGCCATGGACACCGGGGCGGCGGGAGCGCTTTGGTTGGTGGTCGTCAGATCCTCCTGGTCACAGCCGCCGGCACGCATCGACGGCTCGATGTCGACGGCAACACGTAGGTCCGCGTGGTTATTCCCGTAAGGCCAGCGTCCACCGTGTTCCATGCGGGATACGCTCTCCGACCCGGGTGTGGCTGGCATATGAGCAAACTGAACATTTCCTGAGAATGATTGCTACCCATTTTTCGACCAGCGCAAACGGGTTCCTCGGGGCGTCATTCTCGCATTCGCGCACGGGCGTGTCGGGGCTGCGGCCCACATCGGTTAGCTCTACGCTGCGGGCATGGCCAGCACCGACGACCCGACGGGTGCGCCGAGAAGCCGGGCGGAAGCGATCGTCACGCACGCCGAGGGTTCGATCTCCGAAGACGCGATCGTCGCCGGCGCCCGTGAGCGGGCCGTCGACACCGGCGCAGGCGCAGTCACTCCGGCCGTCGGCGCCCTGCTGTGTGTGCTGGCGAAACTTACCGGCGCCAAAGCGGTCGTCGAGGTCGGCACCGGTGCGGGTGTCAGCGGATTGTGGTTGCTCTCAGGCATGCGCGAGGACGGCGTGCTCACCACGATCGATGTCGAACCCGAGCATCAGCGCCTGGCCAAGCAGGCGTTCACCGAGGCCGGCGTCGGGCAGTCGCGGACCCGGTTGATCAGCGGCCGGGCGCAGGAAGTGCTCACCCGGCTGGCCGACGAGTCCTACGACCTGGTGTTCATCGACGGCGATCCGATCGACCAGCCACAGTTCGTCGTCGAAGGGGTGCGGCTGCTGCGGCCCGGCGGCGCGATCATCGTGCATCGGGCGGCACTCGGCGGGCGCGCCGGCGACGCGAACGCCAATGACGCCGAGGTCAGCGCCGTGCGTGAGGCCGCGCGACTGATCGCCGAGGACGAGCGGCTGACCCCGGTGCTCGTCCCGCTGGGCGACGGCCTGCTCGCCGCCGCCCGCGACTGACTTTTTTCTGCGATTTGTGTGCATGTTGTTGCGCTGAGCGCTCTGCTGAGTCTCAGGACATCGCTTACAGTGTGCAGCTGACGGTGATCGATCACACCTGAGTCGGTTGTTTTCTGGCGGAGTCTTTCATACGGCGTTTGGCCGTTGAGGCCTCCGTGGGGGCGGTGGTAGTTGTAGTAGTCCTCCCATTCTCGGAGCTTGTCGTTGAACACCTTGGCGTCATCGATGACCACGCCGTCGAGGAGGCGGTAGAACTCTTCGGCATCGATGCGGTGCGAGCGCTCCACCTTGCCGTTCAGCCGTGGTGTACGTGGCTTGATGTAGACGTGCTGCATGCCTTTGTCGAGCACATGCCAATGGAAGCTCGACTGGAACTCAGCGCCGTTGTCGGTTTGGATCGTCTCGATCGTGAACGGAAGTCGTTGGCCGACATAGTCAATGAACTGGATCGCAGTCTTCTGATTGTTATGCGGATAGATCCGCAGTACACGTAGGCGGGTGCAGTCGTCGATCGCTGTGAACTGGTAGTGCTTCTTGCGAGTGCCCGGTAGCGGTTCGATGAACTTCACGTCGACCTGGACGCGGTGGCCGGGCCGCTGTTTCTCGTAGCGTTTCCACCGACGGTCGTGGCGTTTGTGGCGTTGCGAGGCCGGCAACCGGTTCATATCGAGGCGTTTGAGGATGCGCCACACGCCGGACTGGCTTATCTCCACGTCGTGGTAGCGCTTGAGGTACATCTGGATTTTGCCCGGTCCGAAGTGATAGTGCTGCCGCAGGTGGATGATCTTTCCGACGACATCGACGTGCGTCGCGTTGGGGCTGGTCTTCGGCCGCTTCGACCTATCTCGCAGGCCCTCGACACCTTCAGCCTCGAAGCGTCGCAACCACCCGTAGTAGGCCTGCCTGCTGACGCCGTAGTAGCGACACGTCGCCGCCACGTTCCCGGTGACTTCCACGACATGACGAAGGACCGCAAGCCGACGACGCGCCTCACGGTCCAATAGGGGTTCGCTCACCTGATCTCCCTAAACGATCTTGAAATCAGGTGTCAACGATGTTCGTCAGTTTTAGAGAGCGGTGAGCACTCCTAAACGCACACAAATCACAACTCGGTCACGCCTCTGCGACGCAATGCGGCCAAGTTGGCGGCGCCGCAGCCGTGCAGGCATACCAACAGCTCGTCGATGAACTGCTGCAGCCAATCCACCACGGCGGCAGGCGATTCGATCGCGGGCGCCAGCAGCGGCCGCGCCACGGCCACCGCGTCGGCGCCCATCGCCAACACCTTGGCCGCGTCCATACCGGTGCGGATGCCGCCCGACGCGACGATCGACACATCGGGCAGCGTGTGCTGCACCTCCACCAGCGCCTCCGCGGTCGGGATGCCCCACTCGGCCAGCGCCGGGTGGCGGATCTCGCCGTACCGCACGTACTGCTCGACCCGCGCCCACGACGTGCCACCCGCACCTGCGACGTCGACGGCCGCGATCGGGCAGTCCACCAACTCCGCGGCGGCCGCCGCGCCGATGCCGTGGCCGACCTCTTTCAATATCACCGGATAGCCGATCGACCCTGCGATGTCGCGCAACCGCGAGATCGAGCCGGAGAAGTCGGTGTCACCCTCGTGCTGCATCGCCTCCTGCAGCGGATTGGTATGCACCGCAAGGGCATTGGCTCCGACATTGTCGAGCGCCTTGACCAGATCGGGCACCATGAGCTCGTCGAGTTGAGCCAGCCCGATGTTCCCGATCAGCAGCACGTCGGGTGCCACGTCGCGGACGCTGAACGAGCTCGATGCCGAGCCGTTGTCGAGCATGATGCGCTGTGACCCGAGCATCATGCCGACGCCGAGCTGCTGGGCCGCGGCGGCCAGATTTCGGTTGATGGTTCCCGACAACTCGGCGCCGCCGGTCATCGAGCCGATCAGCACCGGCGCGCGCAACCGCGCGCCAAGGAAATCGGTGGCCAGATCGACGCTGCCCAGATTGGTCTGGGTGAGCGCGTTGTACGGCAACCGATAGCGCTCCAGCCCGGTGGTGACCGTCTGATACTCCACCGCCTCGGACAGGCACACATCGATGTGGCGCCGCTTGCGGGTCTCCATGCCGCCGGGGTCGAGGTTCACCGGCTATCCGCCCTGCGACAATGGCGTGGTGTCAGAAGCTCTGTGGGTCGCAATCGCGGTCATTGCCGTTCTCGTCGTGGTTGCGCTGGTTGTCGGGCTGGTGCGGTACCGGCGTCGACAGATCAGCCTTTCATCTGCTGACACTGCCACTCCCGTCGACCGCTCCGGTGGATATACCGCGTCCTCAGGGATCACGTTCGCCAAATCGGCACCCGCAGAGCCGGTCGACCGCATCGATACCAGCGGGCTGCCCGCCGTCGGCGATGATGCCACCATTCCGCGTGACGCGCCGAAACGTCAGATCGCAGACGTTCAGCTGCCCGAGCCGGCCGAGCCAGCTGAACCAGCGCCTGTTCTCGATGAGATCGCTTCTCCAGAAGGTCGGCTGAACCGGCTGCGCGAGCGGCTTGCGAAATCGCAGAACACCCTGGGCCGCAGCATGCTGGGCCTGCTCGGCGGCGGCGACCTCGATGAGGATTCCTGGGAAGCCGTCGAGGACACCCTGCTGATCGCCGACCTCGGCCCCGTCGTCACCGAATCGGTGGTCACGTCGCTGAGGTCACGGATGGCCAGCAGCAATGTGCGCACAGAGACCGATGCTCGCGCGGTGCTGCGCGAGGTGCTGATCGCAGAGCTGCACCCCGACCTGGACCGCTCGATCAAGGCGCTACCGCACGACGACAAGCCGTCTGTGCTGCTGGTCGTCGGCGTTAACGGCACCGGTAAGACGACGACGGTCGGCAAGCTGGCTCGCGTCCTTGTCGCCGACGGCCGCCGTGTGGTGCTCGGCGCTGCTGACACGTTCCGCGCCGCAGCGGCACACCAGCTGCAGACCTGGGCCTCCCGGGTGGGCGCGGAGGTGGTGTGCGGGGAAGAAGGCGCCGACCCGGCATCGGTGGCTTTCGATGCCGTGGACAAAGGCATCGAGTCCGGCGCCGACGTCGTCGTCATCGACACGGCCGGGCGGCTGCACACCAAGACCGGGCTGATGGACGAACTCGGCAAGGTCAAACGGGTGGTGAGCCGGCGCGCAAAGGTCGATGAGGTGCTGCTGGTCCTCGACGCCACGATCGGGCAGAACAGCCTGCCTCAGGCCCGGGTGTTTGCCGAAGTCGTCGACATCACCGGCGTCGTGCTGACCAAACTGGACGGCACGGCAAAGGGCGGAATCGTCTTCCGCGTGCAGCAGGAATTGGGTGTTCCGGTGAAGCTCGTCGGTCTCGGTGAAGGCCCCGACGATCTCGCTCCGTTCGAGCCCGCGGCGTTCGTCGATGCGCTGCTCGGGTAACAAACGGTCGTCGAGAAACGCATGATGTAACACCGACGAAACGTCGGTGGGACATCCGTTCACACGAGCGAAACGCAGAAGCGTCTTATACGAAACAACCACTCAGCATTGTCTTGGACCAGGTCAACGGTCGTCAATCGTTGCGGCCGTGGCGTGTCTGAAGGAGGAAACTGCGAGTGGATGGATTCCCGATACTCGGTATACCGGACACCGGTGATACCGCGTGGATGCTGGCAAGCTCAGCGCTTGTCTTGTTGATGACGCCAGGCTTGGCCTTCTTCTACGGGGGCATGGTGCGCGCCAAGGGCGTACTGAACATGCTGATGATGAGCATCAGTGCCATGGGCGTCGTGACGGTGTTGTGGGTGCTGTATGGCTACTCGCTGTCCTTCGGCAACGACAAGTTCGATCTGTTCGGCGACCCGACACAGTACTGGGGACTGAAGGGTCTCATCGGCGGTAACGCGGCTGCCGCGGTTGCCGCGGATCCGGCGGCGGGAATAGAAGCGGCCGATGCGGTGAATATCCCACTGGCAGGCACCATCCCGCAGCTCGTGTTCGTGATGTTCCAATTGATGTTCGCGATCATCACGGTCGCCCTCGTCTCGGGTGCCGTCGCCGACCGGCTGAAGTTCGGCGCGTGGCTGGTCTTCGCGGGTCTATGGGCGACGTTCGTCTACTTCCCGGTCGCACACTGGGTGTTCGCGTTCGACGGCTTCACCGGGGAGACCGGCGGCTGGATCGCCAACAAGCTCAAGGCAATCGACTTCGCGGGTGGTACGGCGGTCCATATCAACTCGGGTGCCGCAGGCCTGGCGTTGGCTCTCGTCCTCGGTAAGCGCAAGGGCTGGCCGGGGACCCCGATGCGGCCGCACAACCTGCCGTTCGTGATGCTCGGTGCCGGGCTGCTGTGGTTCGGCTGGTACGGGTTCAACGCTGGTTCGGCGCTCAGTTCCGGTGGTATCGCGGCGTCGACGTTCGTGACCACAACCGTGGCCACCGGTACCGCGATGCTCGCCTGGCTACTTGTCGAGAGAATCCGTGACGGCAAGGCCACCTCGTTGGGTGCCGCATCAGGCATCGTGGCGGGCCTTGTCGCGATCACGCCGTCCTGTTCGTCGGTGAACGTCCTCGGTGCGCTGCTGGTCGGTTTCCTGGGCGGTGCGTTTTGCGCGCTGGCCACGGGATTGAAGTTCAAGTTCGGCTACGACGATGCCCTCGATGTGGTTGGGGTGCACATGATCGGTGGTCTCACGGGAACCTTGCTGATCGGTTTTCTGGCGGCTCCCGAGGCGCCCGCTGCCGTGAAGGGACTGTTCTACGGCGGTGGACTCGACCAACTGTGGCGCCAGGCGATCGGTGCGTTCGCGGTTCTCGCATACTCGTTCATCGTTACGACTATCTTGGCGTTGATCCTGAAGTACACGATTGGCCTACGCCTCGCTGAAGAGGATGAGGTCAGCGGCATTGACGAGGCCGAACATGCGGAAACTGGTTACGATTTCGTGCCAGTCGGCGGTTCAGTGCTCGCCCGTCACGGCGCGGAGGAATGAGGAATATGAAGCTGATTACTGCGATCGTCAAGCCGTTCACGCTCGAAGACGTCAAGACTGGCCTCGAGCAGACGGGCATACTTGGTATGACCGTGAGCGAGGTTCAGGGCTACGGCCGCCAGAAGGGTCACACCGAGGTGTACCGCGGTGCTGAGTACTCCGTCGACTTCGTGCCGAAGGTACGGGTCGAGGTCGTGGTCGATGATTCCGCCGTCGACAAGGTGGTGGATGTCATCGTCCAGGCCGCGCGTACCGGAAAGATCGGCGACGGAAAGGTGTGGGTCAGCCCCGTCGACACCGTGGTCCGGGTGCGCACAGGTGAGCGGGGGACCGACGCCCTTTGAGCGCATCGTGACTTGAGACCTCGTCTCCCGGCCGTGCACCGTGAGCGTTTGTAGGTAAGGCCGGGGAGGACTCGAAATGACAGAGCAGACACCAGATCCCGCCGCCGGCGCCTCTCGATGGGAGGCTCCGGCGGCGGGCTCGTCTCGTCCCGCAACCGATTTGGTGGCGGCGTGCGAACAACTGCTTTCGGGTGGCGCGCGTCAACTCGATTCGGCCGCGCTCCGCAACGCGCTGCTGGACCTGCATGACTTCTGGCTCACCGCGAAGGCCACCGAGATCGGCGTCACCGCCACAAGCGGATTTGCGATCGTCGCCACCGGCGGTCTTGGGCGGGGCGAACTGCTTCCGTACTCGGACCTCGATCTGACACTGCTGCACGACAACATGCCTCGCGACGTCGTCGCCCAGGT
>Ga0075364_10002165_pt1 | contig 11006 bp, 8 predicted proteins | sample EndMetdeltDD1764_FD_71517 | JGI IMG/M metagenome (GOLD analysis project Ga0075364, IMG submission 71517) | Populus endosphere microbial communities from Tennessee, USA - Endosphere MetaG P. deltoides DD176-4 | ecosystem: Host-associated > Plants > Roots > Endosphere | place: USA: Tennessee...
CGCTGCAGCGGCTGGAGAAGCGGATCGGGCTTCCGCTGTTCCATCGCACGACACGGAAGGTCGCACTGACCGAGGCCGGCACCCGGCTGCTGCTGTCGGTCGACCCGGCGGCCCGCGCGATCCAGGACGGCTTCGAGGAGGTCCGCCAGTCGGCCAGTGCGCCGGCGGGTACCCTGCGCCTGGTGGTGGAGCGGCTGGCGATTCCGCACGTGATCGAACCGGTGCTCCCCGCGTTCCTCGACGCCTGGCCCGACGTCAGCGTGGACATCACCGTCGCCAACCGCCAGCGCGAGGTCATCAACGATGGCTACGACGCCGGCATCTGCATCGGCTCCTACATCGAGCAGGACATGATCGCGGTGCGGCTGGGCAGGCCGTTCCGGTGGGCGGTGTTCGGTTCGCCGGGCTACTTCGCCGAACACGGCAGGCCGCAGGTCACCAGCGACCTGCTGCGGCACCGTTGCATCCGCTTCCGCCGGCCGGAAAAGGGCGATGTCTACCGCTGGGAGTTTGTCGAGGACAACCAGACCGTACGCATCGATCCGGTCGGCCCGCTGACGGTGAACGACGGCGAGCTCATGCGCGCGCTCGCCGTGCGCGGCGTCGGCCTGATCTATTCGTCGACCTTCCATTCATCGCGCGAGATCGCCGCGGGCCTGCTCGAACCGGCCCTGCTGGACCGCTCGCCGGACAGCGACGGCCTGTTCCTCTACTTCTCCAGGGCCGCCCGCAGCCAGCCGAAGCTTGCGCGCCTTCATCGACATCTGCGCCCGGGTGCTGGGCGACTGAGCGCGGTGCGGTGCGGCGGCGTGGATGCGCGTTCAGTACCGGTAATCCAGCTTCACCCACACGCTCCGCCCCGGTTCGTGGATCCGCATCGGGTCGGCCGGATAGCCGAAGGCACTGTTGCCGGCCAGGTTCAGATGCTCGGCGTAGTCGCGGTCGAACAGATTGTCGATGCCGGCCACCAGCTGCACGCGCTCGCTGAAGCGGTAGCCGCCGTTGAGCGAGAACACCGCGAAGCCGGCGCTGGGGCCGAGATCCTGGCCGACCACGTTGCCGTGGCCCTGGTTGACCCGGCGCTGCGCGGCGACCACGCGCAGCAGCGCACCGGCCGACCAGCGCCGGTTGTCGTAGCCGGCGCTGAACTTCGCCTCCAGCGGCGGCATCTGCGGCAGCGCGCCGCCGGCGTCCAGTTCGCCCCAGGCGTAGGCCAGCGTGCCGCCGAGCTTCCAGTGCGTGCGCGGGCGCCAGTCGACACCGGCCTCGCCACCGGCGATGCGCGCATCGGCATTGCCGGCGCGGGTGCTGCTGCCCATGCCGCCTGACAGATAGTCGAACAGGATGTAGTCGTCGATGCGGCCGGCGTAGGCCGATGCCCACACGTCCCAGTCGGCACCGTGGTACTGCAGGCCGACATCGAGCTGCAGCGTGCGTTCGGGCTGCACGCCGGCGAAGGCGTTGGCGCTGCCGGACGGGCCGCTGCCGGGCGAGAACAGCTCCCAGTAGTCGGGGATGCGCTCGGCCCGGCCGACGCCGGCATACCACTCCAGCGGGCTGCCGGCGGCGCGGCCTTCGACACGCAGGAAGCCCGAGGCCAGCGTGTCGTGGCGGATATCGCCGGCGGTCGGGTTGGGCCGCGGCATCATGCCGGCAGTGACGCTGCGCAGGTCCTCGACGCGGGCACGGTCCACGCGCAGGCCGGCCACCCAGCGCTGGCCCGGCGCCTGCTGCCAGCCGGCTTCGGCGAAGGCGCCGACATTGGCCGAGCGCGCGTCGTGCGTCCACGGCTGGGCCAGATAGGCACCGCGGCCCATCGCGCTGCGGCGGCGGTGCTGGTCCTCGCGCGCATCGATGCCGGCGGTCGCATCCCAGTGCTCCTGCCGCCAGGCCAGCGCGACGCGGCCGCCGGTGCTGCGGTTGGCGACGTTGCTGGCCATCGGCATCGGCATGCCAGTCGGGTCCGGGTCGCGCAGGCTGTAGTTGTCCATCACGTGGTCGACGCTGTTGCGGTAGAGGTTGGCCTCCACCTTCTCCAGCACGCCGTCATGGAAGCTGCGCTGGAACCGCAGCTGGGCGCTGTCGCGGTCGAAGCGGCTGCCGTCCATGCCGCGTCCGGCATAGCGTGCCTGGCCATCGCCGCGGCCGATGCCGGCCTCCAGCAGGGTGTCGGCATCGGGCGTCCAGCCGACCGCCGCATCCACGTTCCACTTGCGCCAGGCCGACGGCACGCGCGCACCGCTGCCGTCGCGGTAGTCGTCGGCCTCGGAGCGGTTGCCGGCCACGCGCACGTAGCCGCGCGGCGTGCCGGCCGAGGCGTCGAGCACCTGGTCGTTGCGGTCGAAGCTGCCGCCCAGCGCGCTGGCGGCGATCTCCACGCCCGGCTCGGCGAAGTACGGCGCGTCGCGCTCGAAGCGCACCGTGCCGGCCGAACCGCCCGGCCCCCACAGCACCGTCTGCGGGCCCTTGACCACGGTCAGCCGGTCGTAGGTTTCCGGGGCGACGTAGGACATCGCGTTGTCCATCCGCGACGGGCAGCCGCCCTGCATGTGGCCATCGTTGGTCAGCAGGTTCAGGCGCGAGCCGAACATGCCGCGCAGCACCGGATCGCCGTTGGTGCCGCCGCTGCGCAGCGTGCCGAAACCGGGAATGGTCTTCAGATAGTCCGCGCCGTCGCTGGCCGGCACTGGCTGCCGCGGCAGCTTGGTATCGGTGACGAAGGTCGTGGCCAGCACCGGCGCGACGCCGGTGACCACCATCGTGTCGAGGGTGACGATGCGGCCGCCGACCGCGTCGCCCGCATCGCCCGCGGTGGCGGCCTGGGCCTGTGCGGCCGGCGCGAACGACAGCGCGGCGGCGAGCAGGGCGACGGGAAGCGATCTGCCTTCTTCGAAGCGCCCTTGGCGGGCGCGGGCTGCATGCGTGGACATGCCTGACTCCTGATCTGGAATGACGCTCGGGGCCTGGACCCGGGTCCAGGGTGCGAGCCCAGCATCTGCCTGCTCCAGGGCGCCGGACCTGATCCAGATCAAGCCGGACGCAGGCAATCGCGGTTGCGGTGCGCGAATTGATCAAAGTCAAGGAGCGGGTTTTGACGCCTCCCTAACGTGAGCTCCAACAACCACGAACACACGACGGGGACACACCATGAAACGCACCAGACTCTCGCTTCTCGCCTATGCCATCGCCTGCGCCGCCGGCCTTGCCGGGATGCCGGCCTTCGCCGCGGAACTGCCGGTCATCAAGGCCGAACTGACCGCACCGCCGCACGTGCCCAAGCAGATCGAACGCAAGACGCCGGCCAAGGTCGTGGTCGAGCTGGAAACGATCGAAAAGGACATGGAGATCTCCGAAGGCGTCACCTACAACTTCTGGACCTTCGGCGGCACGGTGCCGGGCAGCTTCATCCGCGTCCGCGAGGGCGACACGGTCGAGTTCCACCTGAAGAACGCGCACGACTCGCACGTGCCGCACAACATCGACCTGCATGCCGTGACCGGCACGGGCGGCGGCGCCGAGGCCACGTTCACCGCACCGGGCCACGCCACGCAGTTCAGCTTCAAGGCGCTGCAGCCGGGCCTGTACGTCTACCACTGCGCGATGCCGCCGGTGGGCATGCACATCGCCAACGGCATGTACGGCCTGATCCTGGTCGAGCCCGAGGAAGGCATGGCCAAGGTCGACAAGGAGTTCTACGTGATGCAGGGCGACTTCTACACCGAAGGCAAGTACGGCGAGGCCGGCCTGCAGCCCTTCAGCCTGGACAAGGCGATCGACGAGCACCCGACCTACGTGGTCTTCAACGGCGCCGAGGGCTCGCTGACCGGCGACAACGCGCTGAAGGCCGAAGCCGGCGAGACGATCCGCATGTTCGTCGGCAACGGCGGCCCGAACCTGGTGTCGAGCTTCCACATCATCGGCGAGATCTTCGACAAGGTGTACGTCGAGGGCGGCAGCAAGTACCAGGAGAACGTGCAGACCACGCTGGTGCCGGCAGGCGGCGCGACGATGGTGGAGTTCAAGGCCGACGTGCCGGGCAACTTCGTGCTGGTCGACCACAGCATCTTCCGCACCTTCCACAAGGGCTCGCTGGGCATCCTCAAGGTCGAGGGCGAGGAGAACCACGAGATCTACACGGGCCAGCAGGCCACCGGCGAATTCGCACCGCCGGCTGCCGCCGCCGGCCACGGCAAGCACTGAGGAGCTGGCCATGATCCGGACCGCGGCCCCGCGCACCCTGCTCTGTCTGGCACTGCTGGCGGCGCTGCCGCCGGCACTGTCGGCGGGGCAGGCCGCCGCCGCACCGGATCAGCCCGCCGCCGGCGAATACCTCCCCCTCGCCGGCGGCGATTTCCGCTCCAGCCTGCGTCTGGACGACGCGATCGGGCCCAGGCACGTCGCACCGTTCCAGCTGATGCGCGAGCCGGTCAGCAACCGCCAGTTCGAAGCCTTCCTCGCGAAGGAGCCGCGATGGCGCCGCGACCGCATCGCGCGCGTCTTCGCCGACAACGGCTACCTGGCGCACTGGGCGTCGGCCGATGCCGCCGGCACGGACGAGGCGGCGGATGCACCGGTCCGCCACGTCAGCTGGTTCGTGGCCGACGCCTACTGCCGCAGCCAGGGCGCGCGCCTGCCCGACTGGCTGGAATGGGAGTTCGCCGCCGCGGCCGACGCCACCCGCCACGACGCGCGCGAGGACCGCGCCTGGCGCATGCGCCTGGTCGCCGATGGCAGCCCGCGCGCGATCGACGCGGCCGCCGACGCACCGGCCAACGCCTACGGCATCCGCAACCTGCATGGTCGCCAGTGGGAATGGGTCGGCGACTACAGCACCCTGATGGCCGGCAGCGACAAGCGCGGCCAGGACGACGGCGACCGCCTGCGCTTCTGCGGCGCGACCGCCCTGTCCTTCACCGACCGCGAAGACTACGCGGTCCTCAAACGGGTCGCCCTGCTGTCGGCGCTGCAGTCCAACGCGACGCTGGGCAATCTTGGTTTCCGCTGCGCAAAGGATCCGCCATGAAATCGATGCTGTTCCTGCTCTGCCTGGTCATGCCCGCCGCGCCTGCGCTGGCGGCCGACACCGCTCCCCTGCCGAGCGAATCGCTGTACCAGGTCGACGCCCGCCTGACCGACCAGGACGGCAGCCTGCTGGCCTGGTCCGACCTGCGCGGCCAGCCGCGCGTGGTGTCGATGTTCTACACGCACTGCCATCTGATGTGCCCGATGATCCTGGAAAGCGGCAAGGCGCTGCAGAAGCAGCTGGCCGCCGATGGTCACCGCATCGAGGTGGACATGCTCAGCCTGGACCCGGAGCGCGACATCCCGGCGGTGCTGAAGCAGACCGCCGCCGACCACCGCCTGGACATGCGCGACTGGCGCCTGCTGCGCCCGGCGCAGAACGATGTCCGCGCACTGGCCGCCAGCCTGGACGTGCGCTATCGCCAGCAGCCTGACGGCAGCTTCAGCCACACCAGCGTGCTGGTGTTGCTGGATGCCGACGGCCGTCCGCTGGCACGCAGCGAGGTGGTCGGCCTGCAGCCGGACCCGGCCTTCGTCGAACAGGTGCGGCAGACGCTCGCCGCACGATGATGCGCCCCTTTCCGTGGGCGCGGCCCCGCCGCGACCACGTGTGGTGACCGGCTGGCGGCAATGGCTGAAAAGCGGTCGGCCTCCAGCGGCCTCGTACACGGCTCCACGTCGTTCCGGCCCTCCCTGTAGGAGCGGCCCCAGCCGCGACCACCCTGTGGACGCGCACGCCGACGATGACCGTGGAAGTCGATGCGCTGGCCAGAACGGATGAATGGCGGTCGGCCTCAAGCGGCCTCCTGCACGGCTCCACGTCGTTCCGGACCGTCGCTGTAGGAGCGGCCCCAGCCGCGACTGCCATGCCAAGCCATGCATCGCCCGCGCCCGGTCGCGCCATGGTCGGCCTCGAGCGGCCTCCTACAAGATCCCGGTCGCCGCGCACGCCATCCCCCGCAGGAGCGGCCCCACTGTGGAATCACTGGCGGCGAACGTGGAAGTCGATGCACTGGCCAGAACGGATGGATGGCGGTCGGCCTCAAGCGGCCTCCTACACGGCTCCACGTCGTTCCGGATCGTCCTTGTAGGAGCGGCCACAGCCGCGACTGCCATGCCGAGCCATGCATTGCCCGCGACCGGTCGCACCATGGTCGGCCTCGAGCGGCCCCCTACAAGATCCCGGTCGCAGCGCACGCCATCCCCCGCAGACGCGGCCCCAGCCGCGACCACTCGTGGAATCACACGCTGGCGGCGAACGTGGAAGTCGATGCGCTGGCCAGAACGGATGGATGGCGGTCGGCCTCAAGCGGACTCCTACACGGCTCCGCGTCGTCCCGGACCATCCCTGTAGGAGCGGCCGCAGCCGCGACTGCCATGCCGAGCCATGCATTGCCCGCGACCGGTCGCACCATGGTCGGCCTTGAGCGGCCCCCTACAAGATCCCGGTCGCCGCGCACGCCATCCCCCGCAGGCGCGGCCCTGCCGCGACCACCCTGTGGATACGCATGCTGGCGATGACCGTGGCCACACAACCGGCCTAGAGCCTGCAGGCGGCCCGCCGCTCCGTCGTCGCCGGCCTGCAGAAACGGCCGTGATCGTGGCCATCCTCGTCCCCTCACCCGCCCGGCCGCATGCCTCCCGCAACGCTTGCACGCGGCGTCCGGGCCGACCTCCGGCGTGAGGCGTGCTCGCCACCACGCCGTCGGCGATCCGCGTGCTCAGGCCTGCGGCAGCATCGTGCCGGTGTCGAGGAAGCGCTGGTGCCAGGACAGCGCCTCATTCAGCAGATGCGGGGTGTGCTTGCCGCGGCTGTCGCGCATCGCGCGGTCGAAATAATCCTGCAGCAGCGGCCGGTAGTCCGGGTGCGCGCAGTTCTCGATGATCTTGCGCGCACGCTGCTTCGGCGACAGGCCACGCAGGTCGGCCAGGCCCTGCTCGGTGACGATCACCGCCACGTCGTGCTCGGTGTGGTCGACGTGGCTGACCATCGGCACGATCGCCGAGATCGCGCCGTTCTTCGCCGTCGACGGGGTCAGGAAGCACGACAGGAAGCCGTTGCGGGCGAAGTCGCCCGAGCCGCCGATGCCGTTGATGATGCTGGTGCCGGCCACGTGGGTGGAGTTGACGTTGCCGTACAGGTCGGCCTCGACCATGCCGTTCATGCCGATCACGCCCAGGCGGCGGATCAGCTCGGCGTGGTTGGAGATCTCCTGCGGACGCAGCACGATGTGCTCGCGGTAGCGGTCGATGTTGGCGACGAAATCCGCGACGCCTTCCGGGCTCAGCGCGAACGAGCTGGCCGAGGCGATCCCGATGGTGCCGTCGCCGATCAGCTCCAGCATGCCGTCCTGGATGACCTCGGTGAACGCGGTCAGGCCGCGGAAGCCGGCTTCGCGCAGGCCGGCCAGCACCGCGTTGGCGACGTTGCCCACGCCGGACTGCAGCGGCAGCAGGTTCTCGTGCAGGCGCCCGGCCTTGATCTCGTGGCGGAAGAACTCGACCAGGTGGCCGGCGATGCGGCGCGAGGTGTCGTCGATCGGCGCGAAGCGGCCAAGGCGATCCGGCGCATCGGTCTCGACCACGGCGATGACCTTGTCCGGGTCGCAGCGCAGATAGGGCTCGCCGATGCGGTCGCCCGGATGGGTCAGCTGGATCGGCTTGCGCTGCGGCGGCAGCGCGGTGCCGTAGTAGATGTCGTGCATGCCGTCCAGGCCGAGCGGCTGGCGGTGGTTGACCTCGATGATCACCTTGTCGGCCAGGTCCAGCCAGGTCTTGTTGTTGCCGACCGAGGTCGACGGCACGAGACGCCCATCGGGCAGGATCGCGCTGACCTCGACCACGGCCACGTCCAGCCGGCCGAGGAAGCCGAACCAGGTGTACTGCGCGACATGGCCCAGGTGGATGTCCATGTACTCGATCTCGCCCTGGTTGATGCGCGCGCGCAGGTCGGGATCGGACTGGTACGGCAGGCGGAAGTCGATGCCGCCGGCGCGGGCCAGCGCACCGTCGAGTTCCGGCGCGGTGGACGCGCCGGTGAGGATGCGCAGCGCGAACGCCTCGCCACGGTCGTGCGCGGCGCTGATGCGGTTGGCCAGCGCCAGCGGGATGCCCTTGGGATAGCCGGCACCGGTAAAGCCGCTCATGCCGACCGACATGCCCGGCCCGATCAGTTCGGCGGCTTGTTCGGCGCTCATCCGCTTCGCCGCGAGTCCGGCGTGGGCGATCCTGTTGCTCGTCATCTGCTGTGCATCCGCATGGCTGAAATGCCGATTCTAGCGGGCCGGATGCGATATCCAACCGATCCTGCGCAATGCGCGCCCGCTCTTTCGTCGCATTGCGGCGACGCGCTGCGCCGCATCGCGCTCATGCGGTCTCGTACAGCTCCAGCGGCAGCTGGTCCGGGTCGGCGAAGAAGGTGAAACGGCGCCCGGTATACGCATCGACGCGGACCGGCTCGCAGGCCACGCCATGCGCCTGCAGGTGCGCGATGGCCGCCTCGATGTCGGCCACGCGCAGGGCGAGGTGGCGCAGGCCGCAGGCCTCCGGGCGCGAGACGCGCGGAGGCGGCGACGGAAACGAGAACAGCTCGATCTGGCTGCCGTCGGGCAGGCGCAGATCGAGCTTCCACGAGTCACGCTCGGCGCGATGCACCTCATGCACGATCTCCAGCCCCAGCACCTCCGTGTAGAACCGGCGCGAGCGCGCGTAGTCGGAGGCGATGATGGCGACGTGGTGAAGGCCGGCGATCTGCATGCGTGGTCTGTCCGGTGGGAGCGAAGTACGGCGTCAGTGCGCCGCGGCGGCCGCTTCCGACGGCGATCCGCCCGCGCCGGCCGCATGGCGCCCGCTGTGCATCAGCAGCACCAGCGGCATCGCGCACAGGGTCAGCACCATCATCAGCCAGAAGTCGTTGGCATAGCCGATCGCCGCGGACTGCCGCATCAGCTCGTTGTTGAGCATCGCCGCGCCGGTGGCGGTGGCCGGGTCCCACAGCGCCGGCAGCAGGCTCTGCTCCGCGCCGAAGACCGGGATGCGCGCGCCGATCTCGGCATGGTTGATCTGGTTGGCGCGCGCCAGCAGCGTGACCACGATCGAGATGCCGACCGACGAACCGATGTTGCGGACCAGGCTGAACAGGCCCGCGGCCTCGGTGCGCTGCCAGGGTTCCAGCGTCGAATAGGCGATGGTGGAGATCGGCACGAACACCAGGCCCAGGCCGGCGCCCTGGATCACGCCCAGCCAGACCACCGCCTGGATCGAGGCCTCGGTGCCGAACTGCGACATGCCGTGCAGCGAGTACACCATCAGCGCCATGCCGGTGAGGATCGGGATGCGCGCGTCGACGCGGCCGAGCATCCGCCCGACCAGCATCATCGAGAACATCGTGCCGACGCCGCGCGGCGCCAGCACCAGGCCGATGGTCAGCACCGGGTAGTGCATCAGCGTGTTGAGGTAGGGCGGCATCAGCGCCAGCGTGGCGAACAGCACGATGCCCACCACGAAGATCAGCACGCAGCCCACCGCGAAATTGCGGTTGCCCAGCAGCCCCAGGTCGAGCAACGCGTGCTCGCGCCGGTTCCACCACCACAGCCCGTACAGGTACAGCGCGACGAAGGCCACCGCCGCCTCGATCTGCACCTCCAGGCTGCCGAACCAGTCCTGGCTCTCGCCGCGGTCCAGGAACAGCTGCAGGCCGCCGATGCCGAGCGCGAGCAGCGCCAGGCCGATGCCGTCGAGGCGGCGCTGCTGCGGCGCGTCCTGCTTCACGCTGGCCATGATGCCGATCAGCGCCAGGATGCCGACCGGCAGGTTGATCAGGAACACCCAGTGCCAGCTGTAGTACTCGGTCAGGTAGCCGCCCAGCGGGGGGCCGAGGATCGGCCCGACCATGATGCCCATGCCCCACAGCGCCATCGCCGCGCCGTGTTTCTCCTTCGGGAACGCATCGAGCAGCAGCGACTGCGAGATCGGCACCAGCGAGGCGCCAAACACGCCCTGCAGCACGCGGAACAGCACCATCTGGCCGATGTCGGTGGCGATGCCGCACAACAGCGAGGCCACGGTGAAGCCGCTCACCGCGATGATCAGCAGGCGGCGGCGGCCGAGCCGCCCGGCCAGCCAGCCGGTGACGGGGGTGAGGATGGCGGCGGCCACGATGTAGCTGGTCAGCACCCAGGACGCCTGGTCCTGGGTGGCCGACAGCGAACCCTGCATGTCCGGCAGGGCGACGTTGGCGATGGTGGTGTCCAGCGCCTGCATCAGGGTGGCCAGCATCACCGAGCCGACCAGCAGCGCGCGGCTGCCGCCTTCGGAGGTATTCGGGCGCGGGGTCATGGGAAGTCCGGGTCTGGAACGGATGACGCCCGCGGCGCGGCGGGCGTCAGGAGGGCGGAAGGTGCGCGGCGGCTCAGCCGTGCGCGGTGGCCGTATCGGCGGTCGCGGCGCTGCCGTCGCGCAGGTCGACCTTGACCTCGGCGCTCATGCCAGCGCGCAGGATCGGCGCGTCGGCGCGGTCGGCATCGTCGATCTCCAGCCGCACCGGGATGCGCTGCACGATCTTGACCCAGTTGCCGGTGGCGTTCTGCGCCGGCAGCACGCTGAACTCGGCGCCCGAGGCCGGCGCGATCGAGGCCACGTGCGCCTTCCAGGTCACGCCCGGATAGCTGTCCACGCGCAGCGTCGCGGTCTGGCCGACCTGCATGCGGGTCAGCTCGGTTTCCTTGAAATTGGCCTCGATCCAGGTGCCGGTGGCGACCAGCGGCATCGCGGTCTGGCCGAGGTTGATGTACTCGCCGACCTGCAGGTCGTGCATGCCGACGATGCCGTCGACCGGCGCGCGCACCTCGGCGTGGGCCAGGTCCAGGCGCGCCTTTTCCAGCATCGCCAGCGCGGCGCGGTACTCGGGCAGCTGCTCGACCGGGGTGCCGATGCTGCCGCTCAGCGAGGCCATCGCCTCGCTCTGGCTGGCCACCGCCGAGGCC
>Ga0075364_10002166_pt1 | contig 11004 bp, 12 predicted proteins | sample EndMetdeltDD1764_FD_71517 | JGI IMG/M metagenome (GOLD analysis project Ga0075364, IMG submission 71517) | Populus endosphere microbial communities from Tennessee, USA - Endosphere MetaG P. deltoides DD176-4 | ecosystem: Host-associated > Plants > Roots > Endosphere | place: USA: Tennessee...
TTCCCTCTCCCGTACGCTCCCTTCGTCTAGCGGTTAGGACGCGGCCCTCTCAAGGCTGAAACAGGGGTTCGATTCCCCTAGGGAGCGCCAGTAAAATCAGGCACTTAGGTAGCCATCAGCCGCGTTCGTTGATTAAGACGCTGGTGAACAGCGGCAAACGCTTGCGGAATTTACTGCCGACATGAGCAGCCTCGGCGCGTGCCTCACTGTGGCTGCGCATTCGCGAAGAATTTCCTCGTCGCCCTACTAGGTATCCGGAAATCTTCAAACCGCCGCTGACGTGCAAAAGCGTTTCTCGGCAAGACCGGGGATGAATGGTGCGGGATCTTCCGGAATGGCGATGCCTGCGTGACGCCGGTGCTGGAGTTCTCGGAGGTGCTGTGTCATCCGCACAATCGTACCCGCGCCAGTTTCATCGAAGTCGACGGCGTCGTTCAGCCGGCGCCTGCGCCGCGCTTCCTCGGCGCACCGTCAGAACCGCCAAGACCGGCGCCGCGGAGCGGCGAGCATGGCGCAGCAGCGCTGCGCCAATGGGGTTTCAGTTCTTCGGACGTTTTCCAGGCTGCGTGAATTGGGCGCGGGATTTATTGCCGAAGCCGAGCCGCTGTCCACGTGATCGATCCATCTATCCGGTCAATCAATGTGATCTCCGAAGGATACCAAATGCGTGAACGTGTTCTGACCGAGCGTCACGTCCATATCCTGATCATCACGATCAACCGTCCGGAGGCGAAGAAGCCTTCGATCTTGCATCCGCGCAGTCGATGCACCGGGCGATGGATCTCGACGCCGAAGATGACCACTTCGTAGCCGTCATCACCGCGCTGCCGCCGGCTGTCTGTGCTGCAGTCACCGCGGCGATCCGTCATCTCAAGTCGTTCGCAGTGGAGCGCGGCCGCCATCAGGAATGCGCGGCGCGGGTCAAGTCCGTGCTTTATGGTGCAGGCTTTCCGGTCATGCTCACGGAAGACGCACCTCGTGCCTGTCATGGTGGGAGATCCGGAGAAGTGCAAGGAAGCGAGCGATCTCCTGCTCGCCGAGTACGGCATCTATGTCCAGCCGATCAACTATCCGACCGTGCCTCGCAGGACCGAGCGGCTGCGCATCACGCCGTCGCCATACCATGATGACACGTTGATCGACGCGCTTGCTGACGCCATGGCCGAGGTCTGGGGACGCCTTGGATTGCCGCTGCGACGCCACTCGCTCGCGGCGGAGTGAACCCGTCGCATTGGGCGGCGACTTGCGTAGATCCCATTGGCCCAGGTCAGCTTGCCAACTGATAAGCAAATTGCACAAATCTTATCGGTTGAGAATTGAAGGCGGCCTGAGCGTGTATTCGCGTTATTTGCGATCATGGAATTCTGCTGTGGGCGTACGGGCGGATTTGGCTGAGCCTTTGGCGAACATCCGCATTTTGACCCATTTCGGAAGCTGCGGTGCTTCTTGTCGGAAGCCTTAGAAGTTCGTCAGAAAGGATTACCGGCTGCTCTTTGTCCAGGCGGGCCCACTGTCCGCATGCCGCCCGCCTGTCCCAACGCTCGAACCGACTTGGTTGATTTGGCTGTCCCTGGATTAGTCTCGAGATTGCCCGCCGAGGCGACCGACGGGAAGAATGGCCGGTTTCAAGTCAGGGAATGATCCTGCCTCGACGCAGCCGAGCGAACAGGTCGAAGAAGCTCTCGTCGGTCGCCTGGTAATCGAGAAAGCCGAGCTTGCGGCTCTTGCTCATGTCGGTGACGACCTCGATCGGTCGGCCGAGATCGGCGTCGGTGTGCCACGCCGAACTGACCAACGCCAGGTTGGGCTCGACCAGTTGGTATTTCTTGGCGATCTCGAGCCAGATTGGGCTCGCATCGGCCAATTGTCGCTCCAGCGGAACTCCTTCGTCCGGATAGGCAGCCGGCTCCAGTCCGAACCAGCCGGCTAGTCGCTTCCACATCCAGCTCCAACGAAACACATCGCCGTTGACAACGTTGAACGCCTCGTTGCGTGCGGCCTCCGTCATTGTGGCCCATTCCAGATGACGGGCCAGCAGGCGAGCATCGGTCATGTCGGTGAGGCCGTTCCATTGCTTGTCAGAGCCCGGAAACAGGAATGGACGACCTGTCTCCCGGCAGATCGTCGCGTAGACTGCAAGTGTCACGCCCATGTTCATGGCGTTACCAACAGCGTAACCAATGATCGTATGCGGCCGATGCACGCTCCATCCGAAGCCATCGCGCCTCGCCGCGAAAAACACCTCGTCTTCCTGGGTATAGTAGAAATTATCGACATCGAGCCGTGGCTGATCTTCGCGAAACGGTGTCGCGGGGAGGGCACCTTTGCCGTAGGCTTCGAAGGGACCGAGGTAATGCTTCAATCCGGTCACAAGCGCAACGTGTCTCACCGAACCACCGGACGAGAGCGCATCGAGAACATTGCGCACCATGGCGCCGTTAATCAGGATATTTTCCGCCTCCGTCTTCTGACGCAGCCAGGTGGCCAGAAAGACATGAGTTGAACGCAGTCCTTCGAGAGCTTTGCGAAGGGAATCACGATCCAGCAGGTCCGCGGCGATTGGCTGCACGCCTTCAATATCGGCAGGTGGTCGGCGCGCGAGCCCGTGCACCTGCCAACCGCGCTGAGCCAAATGTCGGACGAGACTGTTGCCAACGATGCCGCTGGCTCCGACCACTAGTGCTGAGCTTGTCATCACTTGCCTCTTTCTCTTCCCTGTGCGGGGCAAAGACAGGAACGATGGTTAAAGCAACCGGAGTAATCGGCGAAAGGGCTACTCGCTACTCTCGCCCAGCGGAGGCCGCCGCCGCAGTGCTCACGAAGAGACCCTGTAGCGATTTGGGCGCCAGCTCGACGACCGCTGCGTTGGAGCTGCCCAGCTGGGCAACTTTGTCGGTCGTGATGAGATCAGTCACTCGCAATTCCTCTCGAGACAGCTCATGTAAATCTTCCCACGGCGGAACGTTTAGCGACAGTGACAACAGCTCACCCGCGCCGCCCATCTCGAAGGTGTATTTGGCGAGACGCCCGATATCGCGCTCCACGGTCATGAGATCATCTGCGCTGTAGCTCGCGGTCCGTGCATTGTCAGCGCGGTCGCCCATCCAGATCTGATGCACGCGGACATGTGCCTGTTCAGGCACGTAACGCGACTTGCCCGACAGCAGCAGAAAAACGCACATGGATTCGCAGTAGGCCTCTGGCGACACGCGGGCTCGCTCGCCACGTGCGCTGTGGGTAAGCACGCTCACCCCGACGGTCGTGACCATTTCGAGCGCCCGGAACTGCCGTCCGAGCGCGATCGCGTCGTTGACCGAGCCACCGCTGGAATTCAGCACGACAGTTTCGCCCTTGAGCTGATGATCGCGCGCGAAATCATCGAAATCGCCTGGGGTCTCGGCGGTGACGATGCCGACTGCGCTGATCCAGCCTCGGCAATTCGGCTGGCAAGCGACCCAGTTGAACTTCATCGGCAATTTGCGTTCTTCGAGGGCGACGCCGGCATACGCCGAGCAGCCCAGCATGGCCACGAGGCCGAGCAATGCGATGCAAAGGGTTGGGGCGCTGAGCAACATCCAAGCTCGGGTGGTCGACCGGTGAGCGAGCATGATTTCTTCTCGGCCGGCTATTGGGTGCTGTTAGCCCTGTTACGACGGCGTATATGCACCGGTGACATCTGGTGCTGCCGGGGTCGTCGGTAGGGATCCAGAATCGAATCGTGGCCAGGACTGATGCTTGGCGCGCCATTTCGGGCCGGGGCCACGCATGTAGTGCAGCTCAGGTCGGTAGCTGTCGCGCACGTCCATAGCAAGGTTGTGAATGACACTGGCGAAGTCGGAGACAAACTCGGCCGTCCTATTAGCAAAACCCGTAAATGCGGTTGCGCCTATTTTTGTCATAGATGAACTCCTCCTATTTCTCTTGCCGCTCAACACACCGGCCGTCATCCCCAAGCATAGCCTCCGAGAGATGGGCCAAGCCATTGCGCAGAGGTCGATCTTCACTGTCCCTTTGGCTGAGAAGAGCCCTCCAAGGTTTAGGCGCTGCCTACGAGGGCCTTGCTACTGACGGGAAGGTCGCGCCTCCTCATGGCCTGTTATGGGTTTCAGCACTGCGAATCGGGATTCGCGCCGCCTCACGCTCTACTCGCGTGCGCGGATGAGGTAGGCGTGTCGGCTGCGGGGTGGCCGCGTTCGCCTTTAGGGGCCGAGCGCCAACCCCGGCCGCCGCCGTCGGCTAGCTGATCCGAACCCCGCACATACCCGCGATGATCGCAGCTGAGATAATGGCACTTATTGCGACGCTCGCGCCCCAAACGCGATTTGTGGCGCGTCGATCGACGCCGTGCGCGATCAGCACCACCCGCAATCCCGACGCAAGGTGGCTTAGGATAAAAAACACACCGAGCGCGTAATGAGGCAACAGACGGATATTCCATGCGTCATGAATGAGCCCTGTCGGGGCTCCGATCGCGAAATTCCAATCGGTCGGTATACCGAGAATGCTTCGAGCGTAGATGAAAACCGAATTCATGTGCCCGAGGATGTACAGCGAGAGGTAGGCTCCCGAAGCAACCTGAAATGTCCGATGGAAGCCCTGCGGGGCGGCACTCCAACGCCATGCCAGAAACAGGCCGGTGCCGATCTGGAAAAGCATGGCCGCGACCAACAGCGGTTCACCCACGCCAGAGCGGTAGACAACGCGGCCAATCTTCATGACGGCTGCATGTGCGTCGGGGCCGATCAACCCAAACAGGTGATTTGCGAGATGGAACGCCACGTATAGGGACAAGAGCGCCGCCGTCATTCCGTGGACGAGGCGCCAGCGTCCCACGGTCGGCCGCGTTGCAACGACGAGATTGCGGGCGGTCTGCGACCAAATCGCGATTGCGAGCCAAAGCACGCACCACACGATTTCGTCGGGGACAGGGCTGTGAATCAGGGCTTGAACGACGCCAAGAAAGACATACAGCGTTGGGGCCGCTACGGTGGCATAGGCGAGCCGCCGCCCCCCTGGATCGGCGTCGGACCGGCAAGCGAGCGCGACCGCGACAAACGGCACGACGAACGCCACGGCGAGGATCAAGGTCGCGCCGACAATTGCGAGAAGCGAAGGCGTTGCGGCCTGCGTGCCGACGACGACATGAAAGGCCCGGAGTAGAAAAGGGTAGCAAATGGCCGCCGCTGCGGGAACCATCGCCACATGGTCGAAGCGCGGCCCGATCGTGGCGCTTCGGTCCCGCGGCTGGGCAAACGCACCCATTCTAAACCCCTTGAATGTCAGCCGCGCGATCCGGCCGCGCCGCCCGAAGGCTTGCACCGTGCAAGCCCTCTACCATCAGCGTTATCAAGAATGATCCGGCCCAAGCGCCAAGTATATCGCCCTCGGTAGGATTCGCTTCGGCGGAACTCGTGGGCCTCCACAATCCCCGCGCGGTTGAGATAGACTGCGACCAGGTCAAGGGCCGCGCCATGCGCGCCGATTAGAGCGAGGTCAAAGGCATCCAGAACGCGATCGCCAGGAACAGGGCGCTCCGGGCGAATTCGTGGGGGACGGCTGCGAACGAACATCGGCGACGTCTCGACCCTCCACGACGCGGTCGCCGCCTTCAACCCGCTGTGCGCCTGTGCAATCCCGAACGAATCGCGACTGGCTCCTCAGGGGCGTTTAAGACGGACGTCGTGAGCAGGACAGCGGCAGCAAGAAGCCAGTAGTACCAGGCGTCGAACCCAGCGAATTTGAAGGCGAACGGTGCGATGACAAACACCACCCCGACGACGCGATCGACCCAAAGGTGCAGCCAGTAGGGAATGATGCGGACAAGCCCGGTGGGGTGGTCGGTCAGAGCGGCCAAGAGTAGCGCGGCTATACCGACAACAACCGAAAGCCACATTGCGAGTGGTCCGCTCTGGCCGAGCTTCAGCACGAACGGCGCTGCGATCAAGACGACGGCGACGGGATAATCGATTAGGTAGGCGTGGATAGACTTGGTGATGAAGCGGAACGACATTGGCGACTCCTATGTGTTTGATTGCTCGTGCGGGTTCTTGCGACGCGGAGAGTAGTTCAAACCCAAGGGGGAGCTTAGGCAGTCCCTCGCCTCGCGGGTGGGCGCGTGCTCGGGGTTAAGCTCTCCGGGTGGCCTCGAACAGGAACCATGAGCGACTTTCCGCCTCATCGATCCAGTTTTCGATCAGGCTGGCCGTGGCGACATCGCCATGCTCGTCGCAGACATTGTGGGTCTGCCGCATGCGCCGGGTGAGCGCCAAGTTGTCTTCCTTCAGCTCGGCCAGCATGTCTTCGGGTGTGACGAAACGCGCATCGTTGTCCTCGATGTGCTTCACCCGGGCGATGTGGCCGATCGAGCGGATCGTTGTGCCGCCGATCTTGCGAGCTCTTTCCGCAATGTCGTCAATCATTGCGAAAATCTGCGCGGCCTGCTCATCAAGAAGAAGGTGATAATCCCGGAAATGCGGGCCTGATATGTGCCAATGGAAGTTCTTGGTCTTGATGTAAAGCGCGAACACGTCTGCCAGAAGCACAGTGAGGGCGGCCGAAATATCATTGGTGGCATTGGAACCCAAATTGCTCGGCGTGTCGAGTGGTGCCTCGCGCCGCTTTCTCACGTCCTCTATGCTCATTTTGATCTCCTTCCGTATCCGGAGCAGCGCCATTGCGGTGCTTGATCCCGAAATCGATTAAACCTTGCTTTTGGAGAATGACCTTGCAACGCCGGCGAGGGAAATCACCTCTCGTCATACAGTCGATAGGCGATCGTTATTGCCGCTCGTCCCGCGGCGCGATGTCGTAGCGAAGATGCGTAGGAGGTCAGAGCAAGCGTCTGAAGGCTTTATTTGATAAGGGGTAGTCAGAGGGCTGTCATTCGTGTCGAGGACGAAAATAGCGAGCAACTTTGCCGGCTCGGTCTTGCTCGCGTTGCGGCTGATCGAATGGATAGCGCCGGGCGGTTCGGACCAACTCTCGCCTGCTCGATAGATGCGCGTCTCGCCGTCATTCACCTTCGATTCGATCGCTCCCGAAATTACATAGGCGTAAATGAAGGCCGACTTCGCGTGGGTGTGGGGCACGGAGGCCGCGCCGGGCGCGTAATCGACTTCCACGGCAATCAGCGACTTGCCGGGGATATTGGGAATCGCCGCCTCGAAGTTCTTCGTGACGGTTTGCGCTTTCCCGTCGTGGGCGTGCATGGGACCGGCCATCGAGAAGACGAGGGCGGCGCAGGCGGCGGCGATGGAGGTGCGGATCTTCATGGAGTTTCTCCTTCTGCCTAAAGGTGGTCTTCGTTCTTCATTGCTTCCTGCCGGCCTGCCGGTCCGCACCGAATGGATCAGTCTCGCGGGATGAAGTCGACGTGGGGCCCCGGCTCGATAATGAACACCGCGAGCGTGGCGAGAACGCAAGCGACCGCGGCGACAGCCACCGCCATGTGGAATCCCGAGAACAGCTGAGGGCCGCCCTGCTGCAGGACGCCGCCGAGCAGGGCGATTGCGAAGAGCGACCCGGCGCGCGAGACCGCACTGTTGAAGCCAGACGCGGTTCCGGCGCGGTCGGACTCGACGGAGGTGAGAACGAGGGTCGTCAACGGCGCGATCGCCAAGCTCATGCCCACAGACAGTAAAAGGATGGGGGGGAAGATGTCCGCCCAATAGGTCGCATTCGAACCGATATGGAGCGCCGTGGCGCATCCCAAGGCGACGACGGCACCGCCGGCGAACAATGGCAAGCGCCGGCCGAACCGGCGGCAGAGCATGCCGGCGAGGGGCGAAACGACAGTAATCAGCACTTGCAGGGGAATGAAGGCCAGGCCCGCCACCAGCGTGGGCAGGTGCGTGCCCCGGATCATCACGAACGGGATCAAGGTCAGCATGACCGTGAACGCTCCGTAGAGGAGAGCGGTGAACAGGTTCGCGCCGACGACCGACCGCGAGGAGAAGAGGGATGGGGCCAGCATGGCGTTGTCGCCCAATCGCCGTTCAGTCACGATGAGGCAGGCTAGGCTGCCCAGACCGACGATCAGCATGACGAGCACCCAAAGGTTCAGACCGGAACCGTTAGTCAGGCTGGTCAGCCCCGCGCCCAGCCCGCCGAGCGCGACTGTTGAAAAGACCGCACCACCGACGTCGACCTGGGCGTGGCTGGTCGGGGAGTCCTTGGCTATCCACACGGAGCCGACGGCCAGCGCGATGGCCACTACGGGCAGGAGCATCAGAAAGGTCATCCGCCAGGACCCGTAATCGAGGATCGCGCCGGCGATCGCCGGCGCGATCCCGCTGGCGACAGCCGCGGCGGCAGACCAGATGCCGACCGCCCGGGCTTTCTTATCTGCGGGAAAGGCCTGCCCGAGCACGGAAAGGCCATTGGGTAGGATCAAGGCTTCGCCAAAGCCTTGCAGGAACCGGCCGACGATGAGCAAGGCGAAACTCGGCGCCAAACCGATAGCGGTCGCGCCCAGGCCATAAAGGGCGATCCCCGCGAGGAAGATCCGCTTCTGTCCGAACCGGTCACCCAGAGCGCCAGCGACCAACGTCAGGGCCGCGAGCGGCAAGAGCTCGGCGTTCATCACCCACTGCAGCTCGAGCGGCGACAGACGCATGTCTCGGCCAATCGCTGCGAGCGCGACCGTGACGACGGCGCTGCTGACAAACACGAGGCAACTGCCCAGGCTCGACGCGACGAGCACCTTGGTGCTGCCCTGCGCTCCGACGGCCTTAGGCTCGGAGAGCGCCAGGCCGCTGTCGGTCAGGATCAGGGACGCGCTGCTCACGACCTAATTCCTCAGGTTGAGTAGAGCAATTCGCGGCGCGCGAGCGCACATACGTCAGGCGGGATGTCGCACCGCCGTGCCTTGATTATTGTCGATAATGTACCGCCAGAACCCATCCGCGCCGCGCCGCATGATGTCGCTAGCTGTGCCGTGCATGTGCACGATCTTGCCGTCAGGACCTGTTCCGTCAATTGACCAGTCCAGCACAATCTGGGCGGTGTCGCCGCCGACGAATACGTGGCGCACATTTGCCTTCAGCGGCAGGCCGAGCTTGATATCGTGCGCGAGTATGGCCGTGAACTCGGCGCGATCAGTGATGGTTCGCCCGTCGTTCGCGACGAATACCGCCTCCGGGGCGTACAAGGCCATCATTGCCTCGATCTTTCCGGAGTTAAATCGCTTGAGCAGAGACGGGATAACGCCTTCGGGTTCAGTTGGGAGTGGAAAGCTCTCGGGCATCAGGGGTCTCCTGTTTTCTGCTGGGCGTTATTCGATGAGATTTGCGAATGTCGCACTTATTGATGGCAGTGCCGGATGGACTTTTCCAATAGCCGGTGCGTATAGTTTTCATGGCGGTCGGGAATTGTGCCGCGGCGATCTTCATCGCCATTCGTAAGGCAAGTTGGGCAGGCCGCTACTGCGTCACGCCGCGCGGCGAGCGGCAATAACGATCCTCTATCGATTCTATAGCGAGAGGTGTTTTCCCTTGCAGGGGTTCAATCGCAACGCAGCCGGCAAGGTGGTCGGCTCGGTTCGCGTTCCGCTGAACACGTCGGACTTCTCCTCCTTCCTGCTGCAGGCGCCGAGCTCGAAGGCGAAAATCGTCGGTCTCACCAATGCCGGCCAAATAGACCTTTAGGATGCCCGGCAAGAAACCAACCTCCCAGAATATGCGATAATTTGTCCAGGCTGCTTTAGGCCCTGCACGCTGCTGTCGCACGGACGCGCGCAGGCCATCGTGATCACCGCCGGGTTATCGACTGCATGCCCCATCTGAATGACGCTTGGGCGCCGCCGTCGAATACTGTGCTTCCGCGTGAGGCAGGAGGACGGATGATGGCGACGACGGTTGAAGGCCCTGTTAAAAGTCACGACAACGACTGGACGTCTGCAGAGACTGCCGCCGGGCGCAACGTTGGCCTCTCCCTTTGGAGGGGCGTTCGAGGAAGGTGCCCGCGTTGCGGTCGCGGTCGCCTGTTTTGTGCGTTTCTCAAGGTCGACGACCATTGCTCTGTCTGCCGCCTCGATTTCACCGGCCACCGAGCCGACGACCTGCCGGCCTACTTAGTGATCGTCATCGTCGGACACGTCCTGGTTCCGGTAATTCTCTGGATCGAGGTGGATTATGCACCGTCGCTGGCGTTTCAGCTTGGCATCTACCTTCCGATTACAGCCGCGGCCTCGATAGCTCTCCTACAGCCGGTCAAGGGCGCCGTCTTGGCGCTGCAATGGGCGCTCAGAATGCACGGCTTCGGCGCGCACCCACCCGACGAACTCCAGGCTTGAGGCGCGTGGTGCCTCAACAGAACGACGTCGGAGAAGCGGGCGCGAGCGCCAGCAATTTCATTCGCAGCATCATATCGTCTGACATCGAGACCGGCCGCACGCGCACCGTGGTCACGCGCTTTCCACCCGAGCCGAACGGCTTCCTCCACCTGGGGCACGCGAAGTCGATCGTGCTGAATTACGAGCTTGCGAAGAAATTCGGCGGCCGCTGCAACTTGCGCCTCGACGATACGAATCCGGCAAAGGAGAGGGTGGAGTATATCGACGCGATCAAGCGCGACGTCCAGTGGCTTGGATTCGATTGGGCGCAGGGCCTCCACTTCGCCTCCGACTACTTCGAGCAGCTCTACGCCTGGGCCTGCCATCTCGTCTGCATCGGCAAGGCCTACGTGGACGACCAGTCCGCGCACGATATCAGAGAGGGCAGGGGGACATTGACGACCCCCGGCCGGAACAGCCCGTTCCGCGACCGCAGCGTGAAGGAAAATGCCGAGTTGTTCGCGCGGATGCGCGCCGGCGAGTTCAGGAACGGCGAGCGGGTGCTCCGCGCGAAAATCGACATGGCGTCAGCGAACCTCAACCTGCGCGACCCCGTCATCTACCGTATTCTCAACGCCAGCCATCCGCGCACCGGCACGGCCTGGCACATCTACCCGAGCTATGACTTCGCGCACGGCCAGTGCGACGCTATCGAGGGGGTGAGCCACTCGCTG
>Ga0075364_10002167_pt1 | contig 11001 bp, 11 predicted proteins | sample EndMetdeltDD1764_FD_71517 | JGI IMG/M metagenome (GOLD analysis project Ga0075364, IMG submission 71517) | Populus endosphere microbial communities from Tennessee, USA - Endosphere MetaG P. deltoides DD176-4 | ecosystem: Host-associated > Plants > Roots > Endosphere | place: USA: Tennessee...
GCGTATGGGTCCTGAAACACGAGTTGCGCATTGCGGCGGAAGGCGCGCGTCTGCGTCGCGTTCAGCGCGAACAGGTCCTGTCCATCGAAGCGTACCTGCCCCGCCGTCGGCTCGATCAGGCGAAGCACGAGGCGGCCGACGGTGGATTTGCCCGAGCCGGATTCCCCGACCAGCGCCAGCGTCTTGCCGGCCTCGACGCTGAAATCGACGCCGTCGACGGCCTGCACGTACGCAAGCGGCCGCCCAAACGCCGAACTACGGGCGACGAAGTGCTTCACCAGCCCCTTTGCTTCGACCAGAACGGTCATGCGGTCCCCCGGATACCTCTCCGTTCGGAGGATAGCCTCGCACAAAAAAGCCGCTTACCCTGCGTCGCCCAGTTCCGGACGTGGGGATGTTCACCATGCGCAATACGCTTGCGGCGTTCGCCATCGCGGCGGCCAGCCTCGCCTTCTTTGTCACCGAAGCCTCGGCCTACATCTGCCAGGCGCGCAGCCCGACGGGATCGTGGGGCCGCGGCTGGCACAACTACAGCCTCGCCTACGCCCGCCAGCGCGCACTGCTCGAATGCGCCGTGCGCACCCCGCGCCGCTACCGGTGCTACATCACGGGCTGCGTGTGATCTGAGCATTGCGCTCACGCGACCAGTTCTTCGAGCGGAGCGCGGAAACAGCGCGACCAGCGGCCGCCGCCGAGGTCCACGACCGGCGGCGGCGCCGCGCGGCATTCTTCCAGCACAAACGGACATCGCGCCGCAAAGCGGCAGCCGGCTGGCGGCGACGACATGTCCGGCAACACGCCGTCGATCGCGGCGAGCCGCTCGGCACGCTCATCGAGCCGCGGGATCGAGGCGAGCAAGCCGACCGTGTAGGGGTGCTCGGGTGCCTCGAACAGCGCCTCGGCCGGCGCGCGTTCGACGATCTCGCCCGCGTACATCACGGCAACGTCGTCGCAGACCTCCGCGACGACGCCGAGATCGTGCGTGATCAGGATGATCGCGGCGTCGCTGGTGCGTTTGAGTTCACGCATCAGGTCGAGGATCTGCGCCTGAATGGTCACGTCGAGCGCGGTGGTCGGCTCGTCGGCGATCAGCAGCTCGGGATCGCAGGCGAGCGCAATAGCGATCATCACGCGCTGGCGCATGCCGCCCGACAGCTTGTGCGGATAATCGTCGATGCGCTCAGCCGGAGACGGAATGCCGGCGCGGCGCAACAGCGCTATCGCTTTCGTGCGCGCCGCCGCCCCGCTCAAGCCCCGGTGGCGCACCAGCGCCTCGATGATTTGGTCGCCGACCGTGTAGCTCGGGTTGAGCGAGGTCATCGGCTCCTGAAAGATCATCGCCATGCGGTTGCCGCGCAGGTCACGCAGCGCGCGGTCGGGAAGATCGAGGAGCCCGGTGCCGTCGAAGGTGACGGCGCCGGTCACCTCGGCGGAGTCCTTCGGCAGCAAGCCCATGACGGCAAGCGACGTCACGCTCTTGCCTGAGCCGGATTCGCCGACGATGCCCAGCGTCTGCCCGCGCGCGACCGAAAGATCGACGCCACTGACCGCAACGACGCGCCGCCCGCGGTCGCCGTGAAACACGACGCGCAGGTCGCTGATGGAGAGCAACGGGGTGGTCATGGTTTCTCGGCGGCGAGCGCGGCCGCGATGCCGGCGTCGATCACGGCGCGGTTCAGTTCGCCGTGCGGGTTCTTGGCGCTCGGCAGATAGTTGGAGAAGTGCACCCAGCGCTCGCGGCTGACCTTCTCCAGCCGTTCGAGTTCTGCGAGCGGATCGACGTGATCGTCGACGCGCAGATCGAGGTCGGCCCACTCTTCGTTGCCCTGAATCATCAGCGCGGCGGACTGCTTGCCGCGCTTGTCGCCGCCTGCGGCTTCCCCCGCTTTCATGGCCACGATGAGACGGCGCGCAAATGGCAGCGCGGCATTCGCCTCGTAGGCCTTTGCGGTCTCCATGATCACGGCCCCGCCAGCCAGCATGTTGCCGGCAACCGAGAAACCTTGACGGATCGTGTGGCCGCACCAATCCACGCACGCCTTGCCGGTGTGCGCCGCGCTGTGGCCAGCGGCGTCCATCATGTGAACCTGCCGCTGATCGCGGCCTTCATCCTCGGCAACCAACGCCGCGAGGATGTCGGCCGGCAGCTTGCCGGCGCGCAGCATCGCCGTACCCTTGGTGCCATAGAATGGATTGAGCAGCGCCTGCGTCGCCACCGCGCCGAGTTTCGGCGCGAAGTGCGGCACGCGGCAGCCGACGGCAAAGTTTTTCGTCGCGACCGCGATGCCGAACTGCCTCGTGTCAGGATCGCGCGCGACGATCGACCAGGTCACGATTTGGCTCCGCTCATTCCCGCGAAAGCGGGAATCCATCTTTCTTCAATGCAGAACGTCATCATAAAGATCGCGCCATTCTGGATTCATCTTCTGAATCAGTTCGATCTTCCATGCGCGATTCCATTTCTTCATCGCCCGCTCGCGCTGGAATGCCGACTCGCGGCTTTCGTGCATTTCGTACCAAACGAGGATCGTCACTCCATATTCTTTCGTGAAGCCCGGCAAGACACCTTCGCAATGCATCCATATTCGCCTTGCCAAGTCATCGGTCATCCCGATGTAGAGGGTCCCGTTGCGGCCACTTGCCACGATGTAGACATAGAAGCCCATCGAAGCGCCTTATGGATCCCCGCTTTCGCGGGGATGAGCGGAGCTTGGGTTACCGCCCCGCCGCATAGCCCTGCATGCCGCGCGGATTGGCGGCCGCCTTGCGGCGCTTGCCGTCGCGCGAGGCCGCCGTCAGCCGTCCTTCGGACCACTCCGGCCCGACCTCGAGCTTGTGGCCGCGCTTCTTCAGTTCGGCCTTCGTGGCATCCGGCACGCGGCTTTCCACCACGAGCACGCCCGGACGTGCAGTGCGCGGCCAGAACGACGACAGGAAGTGCTCGGTGTGCCACGCCGGCGCGTCGATTGACTCCTGCAGGTTCATCTTCGCGTGCACATGGCGCAGGAAGAATTGCGTGATCCACTGATCCTGCTGGTCGCCGCCGGGCGAGCCCCAGGCGAGATAGGGCTCGCCGTCGCGCAGCGCGAGCGTCGGGGTGAGCGTCGAGCGCGGACGCTTGCCGGGTGCGAGCGAGGCCGGGTGGCCTTCCTCGAGCCAGAACATCTGGGCGCGCGTGCCGAGGCAGAAGCCGAGTTCCGGGATCACCGGCGAGGAATGCAGCCAGCCGCCGGACGGCGTGGACGAGACCATGTTGCCGGCGGTGTCGATGATGTCGAAGTGCACGGTATCGCCCGGCACGGCGCCCATCTTCTCGCGCTTCTGTGCCTGCGTGGCAACTGCGTCGGGCAGATCGTCCTGATCGTGCGTCCACGGAATGTTGCCGACGGTCGGCTCGCCTGCGCCCGAGTTCGCGACCGCGGCGCGCGCGCTGTCGGCGAGGCGCACCTTCATGGTCTTGCCGAAGCCCGCGATGCTGCCGGGCTGCAGCTCCAGCGATGCCGTGTCGGAGATCAGCTTGCGGCGCGCATCGTTATACGCATCCGACAGCAGCGCCTCGATCGGCACATCGACGAACTTCGGGTCGCCGTAGAACGTGTCGCGGTCCGCGAAGGCGAGCTTGGCGCACTCGGTCTGCAGGTGGATGAACTCGGGGCCGGCCGGATCGAGGCCATCGAGGTTGAAGCCCTTGAGCAGCGCGAGCATTTGCAGCACGACCAGCCCTTGCGTCCACGGCCCGGCTTTCAGCACCGTATAGCGGCCGTAGTCGTAGGAGATCGGCGCCTCGATGGTCGCCTGCCACTTTGCCATGTCGTCGGCGGTGAGCACGCCGCGATGGCGCCGGCCGGACGTATCCATGACATCCTGCGTGCGGCAGAACTTGTCGATCGCCTCGGCGACGAAGCCCTGGCTCCACGCTTTGCGTGCGCGTTCGATTTCGGCCTCGCGATTGCCGCCGCCCGCCTGCGCTTCTTTCAGGATGCGCTCGTAGGTCTCGGCCATCTTCGGATTGGTGAACATCGTGCCCGGCGCCGGCACCTTGCCGCCCGGCAGATAGAGCGCGGCGGATGTCGGCCAGTGGTCGCGGAACTGCTCCTTGACGGTGTCGATGGTGGCGCAGATGCGCTCGACCAGCGGATAGCCGTTGCGAGCGTAGCCAATCGCGGGAGTGAGCACGTCGGCAAGCCGCATCGTGCCGTAGTCGCGCAGCAGCGTCATCCAGGTATCGAAGGTGCCGGGAATGCAGGCCGCGAGCAGCCCGGTGCCGGGCACGAGATCGAGGCCGAGATGGTCGCGGTAGTGCGCAATTGTTGCGCCAGCTGGTGCCGGCCCCTGCCCGCAGATCACCTCGGGCTTGCCGCGCCGCACATCATAGAGGATCACCGGCACATCGCCGCCCGGGCCGTTGAGGTGCGGCTCGACCACTTGCAGGGTGAACGCCGTCGCGACGCCCGCGTCGAACGCGTTGCCGCCGCGCTCCAGAATGCCCATGCCGACCGCGGTGGCGATCCAGTGCGTGGAGGTCACGACGCCGAACGTCCCGTCGATTTCGGGGCGCGTCGTGAACGGGTTCGGATTGACGAAATTCATGGAGGACCTGTGGCTTAACCGGCGACGGTCGGACTTCACCACAGTTCTAGAGTGCGGCCAACCGCCTCGCGGACGGGGCAGGCACGCCGGGATCGCAACCGCGATCAATTCTTCTTGTTAGTTCTGCTTGGTCAGTTCTTTGTGGGCGTCGCCGGGTCTTGTTGGGGAAGGCCGAGCACCTTGGCCCAGGCGTCCACCCCGTCGATCGCCTCGCGCATCTGCTGCAGGAAAGCTTCCTCGGTGTAATAGCGCCGCCAGCGCTCGTTGCGATACAGCTCCACGAAGTGGCGGCGGCGGCGCTCCGCGAGCGCGTGCCATTTGCGAACGGTATCGACCGAAGTGCGAAACGCAGGTTCGCCAGCCATGTGCATTGCCCCACACACCAAGACGCCAAGCAACCAAACTCGGCAAACAAAGCGCGCGCTCGAAAGTTCGAGCTCGTCGGACGCAATACTGAACTGACGATTCGTGCCCTCGATGAGCATCCTCACGCGGATGCGCCGGAGGAGCAACGCCCGATCAAGGGTCTGTGGAAAAACGTATCACTTTGCGGAAAAGCGTTGCCGAAAGTCCTCGGGTTCCGGGGGAACCTACCGGGCTACAGCTTGATCTTCAGCAGGTTCGCGATCTCGCCGACGATCCCGCGGCGGAACAGCAGCACGCAGGCGACGAACACCAGCCCTTGAATCACCGTCACCCACTGGCCGACCTGCGCCAGATAATTTTGCATCGCGATAATCACGAACGCGCCGGCCACCGGCCCGAACACCGTGCCGAGCCCGCCGACCAGCGCCATCAGCACGACCTCGCCCGACATCGGCCAGTCGACGTCGGTGAGCGAGGCGATCTGCAACACGATGGCTTTGGTTCCACCGGCAAGGCCCGCGAGCGTCGCGGAGAGCACGAAGGCAACCAGCTTGTAGCGATCGGTCTTGTAGCCGAGCGAGATGGTGCGCGGCTCGTTCTCGCGGATAGCTTTCAGCACTTCGCCGAACGGCGAGTTGATGACGCGGTAGATCAAGAGGAAGCCGGCGAGGAAGATCACCAGCGTTACGATGTACATGTTGGTCTGGTTGTTGAGGTCGATCAGGCCGAACAGCGTGCCGCGCGGCACGCCCTGGATGCCATCCTCGCCACCGGTGAACTTCGCCTGCAGCGCGAAGAAGAACATCATCTGCGCGAGCGCGAGCGTAATCATGGCGAAATAGATGCCCTGGCGGCGGATCGCGAGCGCGCCCGCGGCGAGGCCGAGCACCGCGGCGGTCGCCACGCCAGTCAGGATCGCGAGTTCGGGCGGGAAGCCCCACACCTTGGCGGAGTGCGCGGTGAGATAGCTCGCCCAGCCGAAGTAGAGCGCGTGGCCGAACGACAGAAGTCCGCCATAGCCGATCAGCAGGTTGAACGCGCAGGCGAACAGCGCGAAGCACAGCGCCTTCATCAGGAACAGCGGATAGACGAAGAACGGCGCGGCGATCAGCGCCGCAACCATGACGATGAACGCGATCGTCTCGGCGCGGCCTTCGTTTTTCACCGGCGCGATCGCCACGGGGTCGACGCGTTCCATCTTACACACCCCGTCCGAACAGGCCGGCCGGACGAACCAGCAGCACCAGCGCCATGATGACAAAGATCACCGTGTTGGAGGCTTCGGGGAAGAACACCTTGGTCAGCCCCTCGATCACACCGAGCCCGAACCCGGTGACGATGGCGCCCATGATCGAGCCCATGCCGCCGATCACCACCACGGCGAATACAATAATGATGAGCGACGAGCCCATCTGCGGGCTCACGTTGTAGATCGGCGCCGCCATCACGCCGGCAAACGCCGCCAGTGCAACGCCGAACCCATAGGTGAGCGTGATCATCAGCGGCACGTTGATGCCGAAGGCGCGCACCAGCGTCGGGTTCTCGGTCGCGGCGCGCAGGTAGGCGCCGAGCCGCGTGCGCTCGATCACGAACCAGGTGCCGAGGCAGACCAGGAGAGATGCGACGATCACCCAGGCGCGATAGTTCGGCAGGAACATGAAGCCGAGGTTCTGCCCGCCGCGCAGCAGGTCGGGCATCTGGTAAGGCAGACCGGACGAACCGAACTGGTTGCGGAACAGCCCCTCGATGACCAGCGCGATACCGAAGGTGAGGAGCAGGCCGTAGAGATGGTCGAGCTTGTAGAGCCAGCGCAGAAACAGCCGCTCGATCAGCACACCGGTCGCCCCGACGACGACCGGCGCGACGATCAGCGCGACCCAGTAGTTGAGGCCCGCATATTGCAGCAGGAAGAACGCCACGAACGCGCCCATCATGTACTGCGCGCCGTGCGTGAAGTTGATGATGTTGAGCATGCCGAAGATGACGGCGAGCCCGAGGCTCAAGAGCGCGTAGAAAGAGCCGTTGATCAGCCCGAGCAGAAGTTGCCCGAACAAGGCTTGTGAGGGGACGCCGAAGATTTCGAACATGATCAGTCCGTCACGCGTGTCCCGGGCGCTGCGCAGCGCGAGCGAAGCGAGTGGTGCGCTGCAGACCCGGGACCCCGGTTAGTCTGGAAAGTAAACCGGGACCCCGGATCTGCAGTGCACCGCCACGCGCTGCACTGCGTCCGGGGCACCGGAGCTTTTTAGCCGCTCGCCAGCGGGCACTGCCCGTCCTTGATCGGACGAAACGCTTCGGCAGCCGGGATCGTGGCGCGCAGGTGATAGAAGTCGCCCGGGTACTTCGACTCGGCCGGCTTCTTCACTTCGAACAGGTACGCGTCGTGGATCTTGCGGCCGTCGGGACGGATCGTGCCCTTGCCGAACAGCGTGTCGTCGGTCGGCAGTTCCTTCATCTTGGCAACCACCGCCTTGCCATCGGCGCTCGCCTTCAGGGCGGTGACCGCCTTGAGGTAGTGGGTCAGGCCCGAATAGACGCCAGCATGGATCATGGTCGGGAACTTGCCGGCAGCGGCACGCTCGGCCTGCCAGCGCTTGGTCCACGCGCGGTTGTTGTCGTTGCCGTCCCAGTACCAGGTCTCGGTGAGCGAGAGGCCCTGCGCGGTCTGCAGGCCGAGCGCCGCGACGTCGCTCGAGAACACGAGCAGGCCAGCGAACTTCTGGCCGCCCGCCACGATGCCGAACTCGGCACCGGCCTTGATCGAGTTGATGGTGTCGCCGCCCGCGTTGGCGAGGCCGATCACCTTGGCCTTCGAGGTCTGCGCCTGGAGCAGGAACGACGAGAAGTCGCTGGTGTTGAGCGGATGACGAACCTTGTTCAGCACCTTGCCGCCGTTCGCCTCGACCACCGCCGCGGTATCGCGCTCGAGCGCGTGACCGAACGCATAGTCGGCGGTGAGGAAGAACCAGGTGTCGCCGCCGGTCTTGACCATCGCCTTGCCGGTGCCGTTCGCCAGCATCCAGGTGTCGTAGGTCCAGTGCACGGTGTTGGCGTTGCACTTCGGGCCGGTGAGGTCGGAGGCCGCGGCGCCCGAGACGATGAACACTTTGTTCTTCGTGTTGGCGATCTGGCTGGTCGCGAGCGCGACGCCGGAGTTCGGCACGTCGATCACGAGGTCCACGTTCTCGGTGTCGAACCACTTGTTGACGATGCCCGAGCCGACGTCGGCCTTGTTCTGATGGTCCGCGCTGACCAGCTCGACTTTGACGTTCGGATTGTCCTTGGTGAAGTCGGCGATCGCGAGCTTGGCGGCGGCGACCGAGCCGGGCCCGCCGATGTCGGCGTAAAGGCTCGACATGTCGCTCATAACGCCGACTTTGACGGTGACCTGCTGCGCCTGCGCGGTACCGCAGGCGAGTGCGGCCGCGAGTGCGGTGAGACTCACAAGACCTTTCATCTGCATTCCTCCTTCTTGACCTTTTGACGACGCGAGCGAGGCCCGGCGCCTCTAAACCCCCAGATAGTCGTGGAGCTTTTCCAGGTTGGCGTCCAGTTCGGAGTTGGCGAACTGGTCGACAATCTTGCCGTGCTCCATGACGTAATAGCGGTCCGCCACAGTGGACGCGAAGCGGAAGTTTTGTTCAACGAGCAGGATGGTAAAACCCTGCTCCTTTAGGGCGCGGATGGTCCGGCCGATCTGCTGGATGATGACAGGCGCAAGACCTTCGGTCGGCTCGTCAAGCAGCAACAGCCGCGCGCCGGTGCGCAGGATGCGGCCGATCGCCAGCATCTGCTGCTCGCCGCCCGAGAGCTTGGTTCCCTGGCTGTGCAGGCGCTCTTTCAGGTTCGGGAACAGCTCGAAGATCTTCTCGACGCTGAGCCCGCCTGGCTTCACGACCGGCGGCAGATACAGGTTCTCCTCGACGTCGAGGCTCGCGAAGATCCCGCGCTCCTCCGGGCAGAACGCGATGCCGGCGCGCGCGATCACGTTCGACGACAGTCCGACGATCTCGCGGCCCTCGAACGTCACGGAACCCTTGCGCTGGCCGACGATCCCCATGATCGACTTCAGCGTGGTGGTCTTGCCGGCGCCGTTGCGCCCGAGCAGCGTGACGACCTCGCCAGCGCCCACGTTGAACGTCACGCCATGCAGGATGTGGGACTCGCCGTACCAGGCCTCGAGGCCTTCGACCTTGAGCAGAGGCTCGCCGCGCGTCGCATCAAGCATGGCCGGTCCCCATGTAGGCCTCGCGCACGTCCGGATTGTTCGACACAGTGGCGTAGTCGCCTTCCGCCAGCACGCGCCCGCGCGTCAGCACGGTGATGCGGTGGCAGAGGTTCGAAACGACGCTGAGATTATGCTCGACCATCAGCACGGTGCGGTTCGCCGCCACCGACTTGATCAGCGCCGCGATGCGGTCGATATCCTCGTGCCCCATGCCGGCGGTCGGCTCGTCCAGCAGCAGCATCTCGGGATCGAGCGCGATGGTGGTCGCAAGTTCGAGCGCGCGCTTGCGGCCGTAGGGCAACTCGACCGCGGTGAGCTCGGCGAACTCCTTCAGGCCGACGTCGTTCAACAGCGACATCGCGCGATCGTCATACTCCGACAGCACGCGCTTGGAGCGCCAGAAGTCGAACGAACCGCCGCGCTGGCGCTGCAACGCAATGCGCACATTCTCGCGCAGCGTCAGATGTGGAAACACCGCCGAGATCTGAAATGAGCGCACCAGCCCGAGCCGCGCGATGTCGGTCGGCGGCAGGCCAGAGATGTCGTTGCCCTTGAAGATGATCTTGCCGCGCGTCGGCTGGAGAAACTTGGTCAGCAGGTTGAAGCAGGTGGTCTTGCCGGCGCCGTTCGGGCCGATCAGCGCATGGATCGTGCCGCGCGCGACCTGAAGGTTCACGCCATTCACCGCCACGAAGCCGGCGAACTCCTTGGTCAAGTCCTCGGTCTGGAGGATGATGTCCCCACTCATCGACGCCACGCGTTCCCCTTCGCGCGCGCTTGCGGCGCGCTGTTGCCCATCTACAGCCACAATCCGGACGATCCGTCTAGGGGGCCGGATTTTTCTTCATATTTGTGAGGGCAGCCGGGACATCGGCGGCGCGAGATCGCGCTTTCGGAGAATAAAATTGAAAAGACCCGCCCGGACGGGGACCGTCCGGACGGGCCGCCGGACCGACGCGCAGGTGGAATGGGGCAGACGCGCCGACCGAACCTTGTTGTGACTTGATAATTAGTCGCGTTCGATCGGCGTCAGGTTCAGCTCAATTGCCGCTCACCGCGGCCGGCGCAGGTGCCGCGCTCGATACTTCGGTCGGAGCGGGAGGCGCCTGGGCCGTTGGCGCCGCGTTCGGCACATCGTTCGCCACGGGAGCAACTGGAGCTGGCGTCGTCTTCGACACGGGGATCGATACCGGCGCTGCCGACATCACGGCGCTGTAGGCATCCGCGAGGCCTGCGCCGAACTGATCGTCGGTACCCACTGGACCGAGATCGCGCGCCGTCGACATCAGGATGCGCTGGACCGCGGCGGCATCAAGGCTCGGATTCCGTTCCAGGATCAGCGCCGCGACGCCGCTGATCTGCGCGGCCGCGAACGACGTGCCGGACTGCATCGTGTAGGCCTCGCCCGGCGCCGGCGCGAGGATCGACACGCCCGGGGCCGCAACCGAAATATGACGGCCGCGATTGGCCTGCGCGAACAGCTTGTCCTCGATGTCGGTCGCCGTCACGGCGATCGTCTCAGGGTATGCGGCCGGATAAAGCGGCTTCGACTTCGGACCGGCATTGCCGGCCGCCGCGATCAGCACGGCGCCGGTGTTGCGCACCGCGAGGATCATGGTGTGCACTTCCGCATCGGCGGGGCCTGCGAAGCTCATGTTGATGACCTTCGCGCCGGCTTTGCCGGACCATTCGAGCGCATCAAGAATGTGCATGCTGGTGCCTTCGGACTTGGCCGAGGCGAAGGCCTGCACGGCGAGCAGCTTCACCGACGGAGCGACGCCGATCAGCTTGCCCTGCGCGGCGATCACGCCCGCAAT
>Ga0075364_10002168_pt1 | contig 10999 bp, 7 predicted proteins | sample EndMetdeltDD1764_FD_71517 | JGI IMG/M metagenome (GOLD analysis project Ga0075364, IMG submission 71517) | Populus endosphere microbial communities from Tennessee, USA - Endosphere MetaG P. deltoides DD176-4 | ecosystem: Host-associated > Plants > Roots > Endosphere | place: USA: Tennessee...
CCGGGCGGGCCGCGGTGGCAGCACAGCGCGAACGCCATGCTGCAGCGCGGCAAACGGAGCATCGTGCTGGATCTGCACGATCCGGAGGACTCTCGGATCGCGGCGGACCTCATCGCCCGTGCGGACATCGTGATCGAGAACTTCCGTCCCGGCGTGATGGACCGGCTCGGGCTCGGACCGGAGGCCAGCACCGCGGCCAACCCCCGGCTCATCTACTGCTCGATCCCGGGGTTCGGCAGGGATGATCCGCGCGCCTCCGTGGCCGCCTGGGAGGGCGTGGTCAGTGCGGCGGCGGGTCTGTACCTCTACCCCGGCTGCACGCCCATGGACTACATCGGCGACCGGTCCGGCGAGCCGATCTTCAGCGCGATCCCCGCGCCGTCGTCCTACGGCGCGTTCGTCGCCGCCCACTCGATCGCCGCGGCGCTGCTGGTGCGCGAGCGCACCGGACTCGGCCAGACGATCGAGGCCCCGTTGTTCGACGCCTGCTTCGAGCTCATCGGGGCGAGCGTCATGCAGATGGAGCGGCCGAAGGGACCGGGCGGCCCGGCGCCCCTGAACTCGCTCCCGCAGCTGGGCCATTACCGCTGCGCGGACGGCGAGTGGCTCGAGCTGTGCCTCTTCCAGGATCGTCACCTGCAGTGGTTCGCGGAGGCCTTCCTGCCGCCGGAGTGGATCGCGGACGGCATGGGGGACGCCGCGCGGATGCTGACGGATCCCGACCTGCAGGAGCGTGCGCGCGCCCGCTACGCGGCGCTGTTCGCCACGCTCCCGGCGCGCGAGTGGGAGATCAAGATCAACGAGGAGAGCGGCGCCTCCGCCGCACTCTGTCAGAGCGCGCAGGGCTGGCTCGAGGGCGATTCGCACGCCCGCGACTCCCGCGCCGTGGTCGAGGTCGAGGACCCTCAGTACGGCGTGACGGCCCAGGCCGGCCATCCGTTCGCGATGTCGGCGACACCGCCCGTCGTGGCCTTCCCCCGGCGACCGCTCGACGCGGACCGGGCGGAGATCCTCGCCGAGCTCGCCCGGGCGGTGGAGGTCCCTCCGCCGTCCGCGGAGGTCGACACCGCCGCGGCGCTCGAGGGCATCCGCGTGGTGGATGTCGCCCAGGTGCTGGCGGGGCCCACGGTCGGACGCATCCTGGCCGAGTACGGGGCGGAGGTCGTCAAGATCCACAGCTTCACCGACCGCCAGCTGGGCATGCACGTCTACACGAACAGCGGCAAGCGGTCGATCATGCTGGATCTGAAGACCGCGGAGGGCATGGCGGTCTTCGACGAGCTGATCGGCGACGCCGACGTGCTCGTGCAGAACTTCACCCGCGGAGTCGCCGAGCGGATGGGCATCGGCCCGGTCGCCCTGCGCGAACGCGACCCCGACCTCGTCTACGTCTCGATCAGCGCCTTCGGCTACGACGGGTACCGCGGCGGATGGCGGGGGCGCGAGCAGCTCGGTCAGGGGCCGACCGGGATGCAGGTGCGTCTGGGCGGCGAGGGGGAACCGCTCATGGCGCCCTACCCGTACAACGACTACGGATCGGGCAACCTCGGCGCCTTCGCCGCGCTGCTCGCGCTGTACCACCGCGCCCGTGGATTCGGGGGACAGCACGTGCAGTCCTCGCTGACCCAGAGCGCGACCTTCCTGCAAGTGCCGTTCATGGTCTCGCACGCCGGGCGCCGCTGGGACGAGCCGCGGGGGCAGCGGGCGAAGGGCTGGAGCGCGCACGACCGGCTGTACGCGGCCTCCGATCGCTGGTTCTACGTCAGCGCACCGGACGGCTTCGACGGGATCGCCGCGCTCGCCGGCCGTGACGAGAGGGCGCTCGAGGAGGCCTTCCGATCGCGTCCGGCCGAGGAGTGGGTGCGCCTGCTCACGGCGGACCCGTCCGTCGGTGCGCACATCCTCGTCGACCAGCCCGACCTCATGGACGATCCCGTGGTGCGGGCGCGCGGTCTCTCGATCGAACGCGAGCATCCGGGGCTCGGCCGCATCCGCATGTCGGGACCTGCGCCGCGACTGTCGCGGACACCGCCCCGGGCATCGCGCCCGGCGGGGCCTCCCGGCTCCGACACGCGCGCCGTGTTGCAGGATGCGGGCTTCGACAGCGCCGCGCTCATCGCCGCGGGCGTCGCGCGCGACGGGTTGCCCGAGGGGGCGACCACCGTCGGGATGTTCCGCTGAGCCGACGACCCTGTGCCCGCCCGCCGGCGGACACGTGACCCTTTCGAGGAGAGACCATGCGATACGCCACCGTGCGCCGCGCCGGAACGACCGCCGCCGCCGTCCTGCAGGGCGAGGAGCTCCTGCTGCTGGACGCCCCCGACGTCGGAGCAGCCCTGCGCGCCGGGATCGGCTCGGTCGCCCGCACGGGCGAGGCCGTTCCCGTCGCGGACGCGCAGCTCGCGCCGGTGATCACGGCGCCGCGAAAGGTGATCTGCCTCGGCCTGAACTACCGCAGTCACATCCTGGAGGTCACCGGCGGAGCGCCGCTTCCGCCGTACCCGACCCTCTTCCCGAAGTGGGCGGACACCCTCACGGGGCCGTACGACGACATCCCGGTGCCGGATCCGGCACTCGCCGACGCCGTCGACTGGGAGGCCGAGCTGGCCGTCGTGGTCGGCCGCCCGCTCCACCGTGCCGACGCGCAGCAGGCGCAGGCGGCCATCGGCGGCTACACGGTCGCGAACGACATCTCCATGCGGGGCTGGCAGCTGCGGACGGACCAATGGATGCCGGGGAAGGCCTGGGACGCCACCACCCCGCTCGGCCCGTACCTGGTCACCGGCGACGACATCGATCACGCGGCGGCGCTCGAGATCACGTGCGAGGTGAACGGCGTCCGCCGGCAGACCGGGAACACGTCCGACCTGCTGTTCGGACCGGCCGCGGCGCTGAGCTACATCAGCACCTTCACGCGCCTGCATCCGGGGGACGTGGTGCTCACCGGCACGACGGGCGGGGTCGGCATCGCCTCGGGCGCGACCACGCTGCTCGTGGCGGGCGATGTCGTGCGCACGGAGATCGAGGGCATCGGGGTGCTGGAGAACCGCATCGTGGCGGAAGCGGGGGATCGTGGACCTCGGGCTTGAGGGACGCTCCGCGATCGTCTGCGCCTCGAGCGCGGGTCTCGGGCTGGCCTGCGCCGACGCGCTCGTGCGCGAGGGCGTGCACGTCACCGTCAACGGGCGGGACCCCGACCGGCTCGCGGAGGCCGTGGAGGCGCTCCGCGCCATCGGCGGCGGAGAGGTGCGCGGCGTCGCCGCGGACATCGACACCGCGGAGGGTAGAGCGGCGCTGCTCGCCGACCGCGACGCCCCGGACATCCTCGTCACGAACAACGCCGGCCCGCGGCCGGGCACCTTCGACACCGTGTCCGAGGAGGATCTCGAACGGGCGCTGACCTCGCACTTCTGGACGCCGATCCGGTTGCTGCGGGCCGTCGCCCCCGGCATGCGCGAGCGGCGGTTCGGGCGCATCGTGAACATCACCTCGGCGATGGTCGCCGCCCCGAACCCCATGATGATCGCCTCCACGGGAGCGCGCACCGGCCTGACCGCGGTGATGAAAGCGGCCTCCCGGGAGCTCGCGCCGTTCAACGTGCTGGTCAATCAGATCCTGCCCGAGCGCATCGACACCGGCCGGCAGCGGGAGATGGCGATCCTGGATGCCGAGCGCTTCGGCATCACCTACGAACAGGCACGGGAACGCCAGGCGGCGAGCATCGCCGCGGGCCGCCACGGGCGTCCCGACGAGGTGGGCGCCGCGTGCGCGTTCCTGTGCGCGGGCCGGTTCGGCTTCATCAGCGGCATGAACCTGCGGCTCGACGGCGGGTCCTACCCGGGTCTGATCTGACCCGGACGGCGAACGAGGGGACGAGGAAGAGATGGAACGACGCGATCTCGACGGTGAGCGCGAGGCACACGGCGGGGACGGCGCGGGGCGCGCCGACTACCGCGACTTCCTCATCCCGCGGGACGACCCCCGCGTCGCGTCGTTCCGCGGCATGGGAGCGCGCGAGTTCGCGACAGAGCGGAAGAAGCACCCCATGGGCAAGCCCGTGCTCGCCCGCTGGCAGGAGCTGTACGACGAGCCCTTCCGCGGCGTGACCGCCGGCGGGGCGCCGATCCCCGGACTGTACGACGAGCGCGCCGCCGCAGAGGATGCCGCTCCCGTCGGCGCGATGGTCGCGGCGGCCGAGGGGGTGCTGGCGATCCTGGATGACGAGGAGCGCACGCGCTGGTGCTATCCGCTCGACGCGCCCGAACGACGCGGCTGGAGCAACCCGGAGTTCATCCTGCACGACATCGGTCTCCGGCTCGAGGAGGTCGACGATGCGAAGCGCGAGGCGCTGGCAGGGCTCGTCCGCGCCACCCTGAGTCCCGCCGGTGTCGACGCCGTGCAGACGCTGATGCGCCTGAACGGCCATCTCGGTGAGCTCACCGGGATGCCGCGCGTCATGAACGAGGCCAGCTATCACACGGCGCTCTACGGCACGCCGTCCGAGACCTCGCCGTGGGGCTGGCAGCTGTTCGGCCATCACGTCGCGGTGAACGTCCTGGTGCGCGGCGGCGATCTCGTCGTCGCCCCGCTGTTCCTCGGGGCGGAGCCCAACCGCATCGCCGCGGACGACACGGAGGACCTGGTCTTCGATCGTCGGCAGGAGCTCGCCCTGGCCCTCCTCGGGTCGTTCGATGACGCGCAGCGCCGTGCCGTGGTCGCGAGCGACCAGATGGAGGGCCCGGAGCTTCCCGACGGGCGGGTGAATCCGCTCGACGGGCGGACGCTCGCCGGAGCGTTCCAGGACAACCGCGTCGTGCCCTACGAGGGGCTCGCGGCATCCGCCATGACCCCCGCGCAGCGGGAGCGCCTCGTGGGGCTCATCGACGAGCACCTCGTGCTGCTGCCCGACGGGCCGCGACGGGCGCGTCTGCGGTCGATCACCGCGCACCTGGACGAGACGCGGATCACCTGGATCGGCGGATCGGATCGGACGCAGCCGTTCTATTTCCGCATCCAGGGACCGACGGTCCTGGTCGAGTTCGACCACCACTCCGGCGTGTGGCTCGACAACGAGGCCCCCGCCACCTTCCACATCCACACGACGCTCCGCCTGCCCAACGGCAACGACTACGGGCGGGCGCTGCTCTGAGCCCCCGCCGCCTCGGGGGCGGCGAGGGTGATCCGATCGAGCGCCCTCGCCGTGCGGGTGTCGTGGGCGCGATCACGGAGCGGCCGCAGATGCGCCAGGGTGTCGACGTCGCGACGGAGCGAGGACGTCGAGGGGAGCGCGAACGGCGTGAAGCCCAGCTCGCGATGACGGCGCAGGCTCTCCTGCCCGAACCCCGACCTCCAGGGCTGGCCCGCGCGGGCGGTGATCATCGTGGACCCGGTGGAATCCGCATCCGCGACCACGCCGCGGCGGACGTGCTGCGCGCGCTCCAGGAGGTCGGCGAGCTCGGCGGGGTCCAGCATCGGAAGGTCGGCGAGCACGGCGACCCGGCGCGTGCGGATGCCGGCGACCGCGGCGCCGAGGGCGAGCGCCGCCTCGATGCCGCGCGGGCCGTGCTCCGCGACGACCTCGACCCGGGGAAGGCACCCGGCGAGGGTGCCGACGGCGGGATCGTCCGTCACCACCAGCACGCGCGCGACGCGCACGCACGCCGCGACCGCGGCGATCGTGTCCAGGGCGATCGCCTGCGCGAGCTCCGCGCGGTCCTCGGGCGCGCACGCGAGCCGCGACTTGCCGACGGAGGTCGGCTTGACGGGGACGATCGCCGTCCACCGCCGGGCGGTCGCGGCGGCGGTCACGATCCGAGGCGGGCGCGCAGCCGCGGGAGGATCTCCTCGCCGTAGGTGCGCAGGAACGACACCTGATCGTGGCCGGGGTCGTGGAAGACGAGGTGGCGGAAGCCGAGGTCGACGTACCGAGCGATCCGCTCGACGTGCTCGTCGGGATCGGTCGACACGATGAACCGGGACGCCGCCCGCTCGATGGGGAGGGCCGCGGCGCGCCGCTGCATCTCGATCGGGTCGTGGATGCCCATCTTCTCCTCCGGCGAGAGGGCGAGCGGCGCCCAGAAGCGGGTCTTCTCCATCGCGGTGTCCCGGTCGGGGTGGTACGAGACCTTCACCTCCATCAGCGTGTCGACCTCGTCGGCATCCCGACCCGCCTTCTGCAGGCCGTCCGCGAGCGCGGGAAGGAGGGTGTCGGTGTAGAGCGCCGGATCCTTGCCGCTCGTCGTGATGAAGCCCTTCGCGATCCGGCCGGCCAGCCTCGTGGCGGCCGGTCCCGACGCGCCGAGGTAGATCGGCACCTCGTGTCCGCGCGGCGGCCGGTCGTAGACGGTGGCGTCGGTCACGCCGTAGTACGTGCCCTCGAACGTGACCCGGTCGTCGGCCCACAGCAGCTCGATGAGGGTGATCGCCTCCTTCAGACGCTGGAAGCGCTCGGGCGGATCGGGCCAGTCGAGGCCCAGCGTCACCTCGTTGAGCGCCTCGCCCGTGCCGACGCCGAGGATGATCCGGTCGGGGAACATGACGCCGAGGGTGGCGAATGCCTGCGCCACCACGGCGGGGTGGTAGCGGAAGGTCGGGGTGAGGACGGAGGTGCCGAGCAGGATGCGGGACGTGCGGGCCCCGACGGCGGCGAGCCAGGGGATCGCCGCCGGTGCGTGGCCGCCCTCGTGCATCCAGGGCTGGAAGTGGTCCGACACCATCACGGAGTCGAAGCCGACCTCCTCGGCGAGAACCGCCAGATCGGCGAGCTCGGCGGGACCGAACTGCTCGGCGGAGGCCTTGTAGCCCAGACGCAGGGGAAGGGTCATGATGGTCGCTTTCTCGTGCCCGCGACGGGCGCGCTGGTGAATTCGGTGCCGTCCGCCGCGGCGAGCCGCCGGCGGAAGTCTTCGACGGTGCCGGGCCACAGGAGCGTCAACCGGCCCGAGCGGTCGTCGACGTACCAGTTCCGGCATCCGCCGGTCAGCCAGGGAGTGGACCGCGCCGCGTCGTCGATCTCGGCGGTGTAGGCGCGTTCGGCCGCCGGGTCGGCGCGGAGGATGTCGGTCGGTGCTGCGCGACGTGCGAGGCTCCGGACGAGGTAGGCGCACTGCTCCTCGATCATCAGGATGGCGGAGTTGTGCCCGAGCGACGCGTTGGGCCCGTTCAGCACGAACATGTTCGGGAATCCGCTCACGACGGTCGATGCGAACGAGGTCATCCCGTCCGCCCAGTGGTCGGCGAGGGTGGCCCCCTCGCCGACGACGAGGTCGGCATACGGCTGCCGTGCCGACGCGAAGCCCGTCGCGAAGACGATCGCGTCGGCGTCGAATCGCCGCCCCCGGGCCGAGACGAGCGTGCGACCCTTCACCCGCGCGAGCGCCGACGGCTCCAGCGTCACGGCGTCCGACGCGACCGAGGGGTAGAAGTCGTCGGAGATCAGCACTCTCTTGCAGCCGAAGGCGTAGCCGGGGGTCAGCGCGCGGCGGAGGTCCGCGTCGGGCACCTGCGCGGCCAGGTGGGCCCGCGCAGCGCGTTCCGCGACGGCGGCCGCCCGCGGGTCGCCGGACCGGGAGGCGAACCGGTCCTCCCCCTGCGCCAGCGCGACGGCCCGCCGGGCATCGAGGGCCTCGGGGTGTGCGGCGAGCCAGGCGCGTTCGGCCGGCGGATGGCGCCGCCCGTGGCGCGGGACGATCCACGCGGGGGTGCGCTGGAAGAGGGTCACCCGGGAGTCGCGGGCGAGCTGCGGCACGATCTGGACCGCGCTCGCCCCCGTCCCGACGACCGCGACCCGGCTCCCGGCGAGGTCGACGTCGTGGTCCCAGCGCGCGGAGTGGAACAGCGCGCCCGGGAATCCGGTGAGCCCGGGGATCTCCGGGATCGCCGGCTCGGTGAGCCGGCCGCACGCGAGCACGAGGACCTCGGCCTCCACCGTGACGGGGTCGGGACCGCCGGTGTCGACCCGCCACCGGCCGGCATCGGGGAGCCAGGTCGCGGCCACGAGCGGGGACCGCAGCCGCAGGTGCGCCGAGAGATCCTCTCGGGCGACCACGTCTTCCAGGTAGTCCGCGATCTCGCGACCGGTCGCGAACGTCCCCGACCACGTGGGGTTCGGGTGGGAGGCGAAGCAATAGAGCGCGCTCGGCACATCGCAGGCGACGCCGGGGTAGGTGTTGTCGCGCCACGCGCCGCCGACCGCGGCGGCGCGTTCGATCATCACGAAGGAGTGCCTCCCGGCGCGCCGGAGCGCGAGCGCGGCGGCGATCCCGGCGAAGCCCGCTCCCACGATCGCGACCTCGACACGAACGCTCACCGCGGCGCGACCTTCCGATCCGCGGGCGGCTCCTGGTAGAGCGTGGTGCGCTGGCGGAGCGGCCGGAACAGCGGCGCGACCAGCGCCGCCGCGCTCGTCATCGGCAGCTCGCGTCCGGCTTCCGCACCGGCATCCGGACGGACGCGCCCGTCGAGGAGGGTGCCGCCGAGGTCGTCCCCGCCGGCGCCGAGGAGCGTGCCGACGGTCTCGGCGCTGTGCCTCGTCCACGGGATCTGGATGTGCGGGATGCTCCCCGACAGGAGGAGACGCGAGACCGCCACCATGGCGCGATGCTCGTCGCGCTCGCCCCGTCCCGGGCGGAGCGGCCGGAACGGGCCGATCGTCGGCATCGGGACGAACTCGGTGAACCCTCCGGTCCGGTCCTGGATGCGGCGCAGCGCACGCAGGTGCGCGATCCGTTCCCCGGCCGTCTCGACGCTGCCGTAGACGAGCACCGACGACGACCGCAGCCCGAGGCCGTGCGCGGTCTCCACGGTGTCGACCCAGCGGTCGATCTCGACATCGTCCGGTGCGACGGCGGCGCGGACGCGTTCGCTCAATACCTTCACGCCGGTGCCCGGCATCGAGCGCATGCCCGCCGCGTGCAGGCGGCGCAGCGCCTCGGCGACCCCGATGCCCGCCCGGTCCGCGAAATCGCAGACGTCCTGTGGGCGGTACGCGTGCAGGTGCAGGCGCGGGGCGGCGGAGGCGACCGCGCGCAGGAGGTCGGGATACCCGTCTGCCGACGCGTCGGCCGGCAGCCGGCCCTGCACGCAGAGCTCGGTGGCACCCCGCTCCCAGGCGTCGGCGGCGATCCCCGCGACCGTGGCGAGGTCGATCCCGTGGCCCCCGGCGGGCGCGCCGAACCCGGAGGACGCCAGGTTGCGGTTGACCACGATGCTCACCGCCTCGCCGACGGTGAAGCGTCGCACCTCGTCGGCGACGCGGACCACCGTCTCGAGCTCGTCGCCGGAGGCGTCGAGCAGCAGCGCCCACTCCGTGTCGTCGAGGCTGCGGGGATCGGCCGCCGCGGCGTCCGCGAGCGCGCGGAGGCCCCCGTCGGTGACCGGCCCCCGCGCGGCACGGGGCGCGCCGGCGGCGCGGGCGAGGCCGGACACCGGGTCGGCGTGCGCCGCGACGGCGGCCCGGAGCGCCGGGTCGATCCACCCTTCCGGGTCGAGGATGTAGGGAGGCTGCGCCGTGAGCCGCTCCTGCAGCACGAACCCGGCGTCCCGCGTCGCCGCGGCGAGGTCGGCGAGATGCGGCCAGGGCCGCTCCGGGTTCACGTGGTCGGCCGTGAGCGGGGACACGCCGCCCCAGTCGTCCGCGCCGGCGCGGAGGACCAGCTCGAGCTCGGCGGCATCGGTGAGATTCGGGGGGACCTGGATGCGGACGTCCGGGCCCATCACGATCCGGGCGGTCGCGATCGCCGCGATGAACTCGGAGAGGTCGGCATCCGGATGCCCGCTCATCGCGGTGCGGGGCTTCGCGCGGAAGTTCTGGACGATCACCTCCTGGAGGTGTCCGTGCGCGGCGTGCGCCTCGCGGAGCGCGATCAGTGACTCCGCGCGCTCGCGCACCGTCTCCCCGATGCCCACCAGGATCCCGGTGGTGAAGGGGACACGCGCGCGTCCGGCCTGCGCGATGACCGCCAGGCGGAGGTCCGGGTCCTTGTCGGGCGACCCGAAGTGGACCTCGCCGCGCTGTTCGTACAGCCGCCGGGACGTGGTCTCGAGCATCATGCCCATCGAGGGCGCGACCCGGCGGAGCGTCCGCAGTTCCTCCGGCGACATGACCCCCGGGTTGGCGTGGCAGAGGAGACCGGTCTCGGCGGTGATCGCCCGGGCCATGTCGGCGACGTAGTCGATGGTCGACGCGTAGCCGTGCGCGTCCAGCCATTCCCGGGCTTCCGGCCATCGGTCCTCGGGGCGGTCGCCGAGGGTCAGGAGCGCCTCCTTGCAGCCGGCGGCGCTGCCCTGTCGGGCGACGGCCAGGACGCGTTCGAGGTCCATGTAGGGGGCTTGTCGCTTCTTGCGCAACTGCGCAGGGGTGTCCACGAAGGCGCAGTAGTGGCAGCGGTCCCGGCAGAGCGTGGTGAGCGGGATGAAGACCTTGCGCGAGTAGGTGACGACCGCCGGCCGGCCGGCCCTGCGGGCACCCTCGTCGCGCAGCTCACCGGCGCGTTCGAGGAGGGCGTCGAGTGCCGCGCCGCGGGCGCCCAGCATCCGTGTCGCCTGCGTGACCGAGACGGCGGGCAGGTCGCGGCGGCCGTCTCCGACCGTCGGGCCGGCGGTGTTCGCCGCATCGATGAGGGTCACGCACCGAGTGTGACATACCCACCAGTAAAATGTCACTCAAGAATATTGATACTTCAGATCTGCGAGAGGCGGGCGCGTGGCCGCCCCGCGGAGGCTGCGGCGTTCGGTTTTCCGGGGCGAGGTCGCTAGCGTGTGGTCCGGCGTCGCGCGGGGCGGCGCCCGCCCCGCGTCGCGGGGGCCGGCACACGAGGGAGCGTGCACCATGGTCGAGGCTGCGGGTGTGGTCCAGGGCGAGGAGATGTTCCGGGGGATCCTGGCGCAGATCGGGTCGGCGCCGCCGACCGTCAGCGCCGTGACGGAGTTCGTGCGCCTCCATCCCGCGCTCGCCGCGGTCGAGATCGTCGAGGTCGACATCGCCGGCACGGGTCCGGCC
>Ga0075364_10002169_pt1 | contig 10998 bp, 10 predicted proteins | sample EndMetdeltDD1764_FD_71517 | JGI IMG/M metagenome (GOLD analysis project Ga0075364, IMG submission 71517) | Populus endosphere microbial communities from Tennessee, USA - Endosphere MetaG P. deltoides DD176-4 | ecosystem: Host-associated > Plants > Roots > Endosphere | place: USA: Tennessee...
ATGCCGCTGTCCAGCCACCAGGAGTTTCCGTCGGGCCCGCGATGGCGCATGCGGGCCAGCATCCGCTGGATGTCGCTTGCCGCGTCCACCGGCGCGGGGTCCTGTCGCAGCAGGATTCCGGCGACGCCGCTCATCGGCTGCCGTGGTCGACCAGATGCGCGAAACCATCGACGGAGCCGCCAAGCACGACATGGTTGTCGCTGACCAGCCAGGCATGCGCCTTCAACTGCTCGCCCGTGCCGCGTTCGATGCCGATGCGGATGTTGGAGGCATTGCCCTGGCGCGCGAGAATGTATTGGCCCGAAAGCGCCTGGGTAAGGCAGGTAGCGCGCGGAACGAACCGTGCGGCAGCGGCAACCCCCCAGGCGACGAGCCGCAACTCGCCCATGCTGGCGCACTGGCGCGCGTTGAGTCGGGTCACCATGCCGCGAACACGGTTGTAGGAGAACAAGGTCAGCCCCAGCCGGACGGTCGCGACCACCAGCAGGCAATGGCAGAGGAAAAGTGCTTCCGGGCCACTCAGGGACAGGACCCTGGCCAATCCCCGGCCGGGCCGGCGGTTGGCAGGCCTCGGTCTCTGGTCCGTCGCAGGTCTCCGCCGCGAGATCATGGCCTTTTGCGGAACCTGCCTAGACAAGTGCCTCATTGTGCAGCCTCGCAAGTCCGTTTTCGGCGAAGCCCCTAAGCAAGGCGTCGACGTCAGCCTTGCAGCGCTCGGCGTCGACATTGTAGCGCGCAAGCACGGCGCTGCGGATATCGGCGATCGACTTCGGCTCCTGGATTTGCTCCCAGATGAACGCGCCGACGCTGTTGAGGCTGTAATAGATATTGGATTTCAGGTTGAGAAGCGCGAGGCCATCGCCGAATTCACAGGCCACCGCATCCCCGGTGGCACTTACGCAATCGTGCTCGGATGGGTTCCAGTTCATGCCAAAACCTCGTTAGCAACACACGGTCTACGCGTCGTCAGTTCAAAAGCGGAAAGTCGGGGATTTTCATCCCCGGCTCCATTTACGGTCTTCAATCCTGGAGGCCCAACGTCACTCCTCCAGAACCAAGCTGGTCTCAGGAGAACGTCAGATCGCCAATCGGGGTGTGCGCCGGAAACGACGCGTCGATTGCCGTGCTGCCGCCACCGCCCTGGGTAATGGTTTCGATCGAACCATGTACCGTCAGGCTTGGCGTTTCGTACTCATGCTTTTCAACATTCTGTTCCATTTTACTCTCCAATGAGGACTGGAAACGGCCTGTCGAGTGCCGTCAGCACTTTCATGCTGCGATGCAATAGCTGCATAGCAACATTTATGAGTCAAGCCTGATTTACTTCTGGTTAATCAATTACGGGTTGCGGGCGTCACCATGCGTGTGCGGAATGCTCAAGATTCGGCCGCTGTCGAGCTGAAGCTCGGTGCAGTCTGCCTTCAGCACGGGCTATTCTTTAAGCAATTGAATTTGCTTGCATAAAAAGTTCATGGCGGTGGCGCTTTTTTAGGCATGGCTAAAAAGATGAATTCTTGTTAGCCAGCCGGTGTCGATGATCAGCTGAAGCCGCCTCGATTGGGTCGGGATTTCAGCCGTATGTTGCGCTGCTCGAGAAACGGCGGCAAACGCTCTGGTTGCAAAATTTCGCGCTGTGAAAGGAAAGACTTTACGGCGTCGAGCTTTTTGAGGATGCTTTGTTTCGCACCTGCAGCATAAACGTCGTGCAAACCGCATTTTGGAGACTATGCGCTCAATGGCCTTGCCGGAAAGTTCCTACGAACGACTGCGCGCAGCCGACTGTGCCGACGAGATTGCCTATGTGCAGGCCTGCCTGCGGTTGTATTTCTCAGGCGCGGCGGCTGCGGCCGGCGATGTGTCGACGCCGAGCCTTTCCGCCACCGCCGTCGCCGATATCGCCAGGCTGAACAAGGTCGCCACCTTCGTTTTGAAAGCGCTGTCGCGCGCCCCGGCCAGCGAAAGGCCCGCCGAGCTTTTCCAATGGCTCGACGCCTATCGTCGGCGGACGGTTTCGATGAACGCCGCCTGTCTCATGGATTCGATGGCGATCCATAAGGCGCTGCGCGACAGGCAGATCGATTTCGTCTTTCTCAAAGGTCCCTTCCAGCAGCATCTGCTCTATGACGACCATTTCATGAAGCCTTCGGGCGATGTCGACATCCTGGTTTCCCCGGCCGGATTCTCGAAAGCACGCGATGCGCTGCGCTCGATCGGCTATGAGGTCTCAGGCAAGTCACGCTCCGTCTGGTGGGTTCGCTTCCTTGGCGAACAGCACATGATCCGTGGCAACGGGCCGTCCACGGTCGACCTTCATTATCGCCTCCAGCAGCCCGGTTCGCCCAGCCCGCGCGATGCCGACGGCTTCCTGCGGCGCAAGCGGCTGGTCGAGATCACCGGCACCGAAGTGCCCTTCACGTCGGCCGCCGACACGCTGATGCTGTCCTGCATCAGCGTCGCCAAGGCCCTGTTCAACCACGAACCCTGTGCCGGCTATGTCTGCGATATCAGGGCCAGCGCCAACCGTCTTGGCGAGGCCGATCAGCAGCGTGTGCTGGATGCAGCGGTAAGCCAGGGGCTGGACGACACGTTGCTGCTCGGCCTGCGCGCCGCCGATGTACTGCTGGGCGCCACCGGCACGGTTCTGTCGGAGCGGGCCAAGCCGATCTTGTCGCGCATCGGCAATGATGACCTGCTCAACATGGTTATCGCGCCATGGCTGTCGTCCTTGCGGTGGCCGCAGCGGCGAACCGTGTTGTGGGAATTGTGCGGCAGGGCTCCCGTGCGCTACCTGGCCGAGGCCGGCTGGGCAGCGTCGGCGGATCTCAGTCGCCGCATCTTCGAGCGGCCGGCCAGCCCGTGATGGCGGTGGCGTCGCAATACGTACAGGGCGAGGGCAAATCGGAACCTGTGCAAGAGGCTAACCCATGTCGATGACGAAATCAGAGGTCTGCGTGATCATCGCGGCCAAAAATGCGGCACGCACGATCGCGGTCGCCATCGCGTCCGCATTGCGCGAACCCGAGGTGGCGGAGGTCGTCGTCGTTGACGACGGCTCCACCGACAACACGACCGAGGTCGCCCGCGCCGCCGACGACGGCAGCGGCCGGCTCAGGGTCATGCGCCTCGACGTCAATCGTGGCCCCTCCTTTGCGCGCAATGCCGCGATCGCCGGCTCGAAAGCGCCGTTCATCAGCATTCTGGATGCCGACGACTTCTTCCTCGAGGGCCGGTTCCGCAACCTGTTTGCCGCCGCCGACTGGGATTTCGCGGCCGACAACATCATGCTCATCAGGGATGATGCGACGAGCGACGCGACCAAGATCGTCGCCCCGGATTTTGCCGCCGATCCGGAATTCCTCGACTTCGAGCGCTTCGTCGAAGGCAACATCTCCAGGCGCCGCGTGCAGAGAGGCGAGCTTGGCTTCTTGAAGCCGGTGATCAGCCGCGCCTTCCTCGATCGGCACCGATTGCGCTACGACGAAAGCCTGCGGCTGGGCGAGGATTACGAGCTCTACGCCCGCGCTGTCGCCCATGGCGCGCGGTTCAAGGTCATCCGTTCCTGCGGCTACGGCGCCATCGTACGCGCTGATTCGCTCAGCGGCCGCCACAAGACGCAGGACCTGAAGCGGCTGGCCGACGCCGATCTGGCGCTGCTGGCGATAGATAGCCTGCCGGAAGGCTCCAAGGCGGTGCTGCGGCGGCACGAGCGGCATGTGCGCGACAAATACCGGCTGCGCAATTTCCTCGACGTGAAGGCCGAGCGCGGGCTGGCTTCGGCCGCGGCCTACGCCTTTGCAAGTCAATCCAACCTGGTCCCCATCGTCCAGGGCGTGGCCTCCGACAAGCTAGAGGCACTGTTTCGGCGCGTTGGCCTTGTGTCCGGGCAAAAGCGCGTGCCACCGCTGCGTTTCCTGATGGCCGGGACCAGTGCGGGCAAGGAGCGGTAAGGGGCGGGAATGCTCGCTTCATCCGTCAAACAGCATTCGCACGGCGCAAACCATTTCCACTGGATTTAAGAGTTTACGAATTGGGTGGTTGCCTCACGGCTCCGACGATGGCAGTCTATGTTGCGGTGCAGCAAATTGAATGACCAACCGAACTGGCCCCCGATCGGATTGGTCCGACGTCTCTCCCGTCAAAAGGAGCTGGACAATGCGGTACGAGCTTTTCAGCCCCGCTTGCGGGGATCGGCCAGTGGTCGGCAGGCAAGCCGGCGATAACAGGAATTTAAGCCCATGGCCTCGATATTTGGCTTCAGATCAAGGGATCCTGCCCGCGACCGGCAGGCCGACATAGCGCGCCACGACCGGCTGGCGAAACTGTTCGAGCAGATCGCCGCCGAGATCGAGGCCGAGAAAACCGGCCTGGAGAGCCGCTACCGCAAGACGGCGACCAATGCGGCCTTTCTTGTCGAAGCCATGGAAAACGGCTCCGCTTCGCAGAGGCGCTCATCCGAAGTCAGCGCGCTGACGCAATCGATCCTGAATTGCGAGCGCCGCATCGCCGCCTTGTCGCGCCAGGACGGCCTGATGAAAGAGCTGCGTCATTCGCTGAATATGGTCTTCGACGCGGCTGGGGAGTCCGATTCGGCCGACGCGGCCGATTTCGCCAGGCCCGCGGGCGCCGGCCGGGCGTGAGACTACTTCAAAGGCATGATGCAAGCTTCGAAGGTATGATGCAGACAGGAGAGGATTTCGGGAGGGCCGAAGAGGAGGCCAAGGTTGGCCCGTTTGGAAGCGGTTCAAACGTCGACTTTGGGTTGGGGACGCACAGCACAAAGGTGAGTTTGGTATGAATTTGGATCCGAAAACCACGTCCACGACAGCAATTGACGCAACCTCCGTCGCGCATCAGACCCGGCAAGCCGACCTGCGGCGGTTGGGCTTGATCGGCGGGTTGCTGCTGGCTGCTCTCGGCAGCCTCTTTGCGGCTCCCTCCCATGCGCAGGATATCCAGTCCGCTCCCTCTTTCGTCGATGATTTCAAGAGCTTCGACAAGTCGCGCTGGTATGTGTCCGATGGCTGGAGCAATGGCAGTCATCAGAATTGCACCTGGTCGAAGGGGCTGGTGGAGCTTTCAGACGGTGTGCTGTCGCTTGGCTTCGAAAAACAGAAGCTGAAGGATCGCGAGTTCGCCTGCGGCGAGATCCAGACCAAGCAGCGCTTCGGCTATGGCACCTATGAGGCACGGCTGAAGACCGACACCGGCTCCGGCCTCAACGCGGCCTTCTTCACCTATATCGGCCCGTCGGACAAGCAGCCCTGGGACGAGATCGACTTCGAGATCCTGACCAAGGACACCTCCAAGGTGCAGGTCAACGCCTATATCGACGGCAAGGGCAAGAACGAGAAGCTGGTCGAGGTGCCGGGCGGCACGGACAAGGGCTTCAACGACTACGCCTTCGTCTGGGAGAAGGACAGTTTGCGCTGGTACGTCAACGGCCAGCTGGTGAACACCATCACCGACCCGGCGAAGCTGCCCAGCCATGCGCAGAAGATCTTCTTCAGCCTTTGGGGCAGCGACACCATGAAGGGTTGGATGGGCGCCTTCGCGGATCCGGGCCGCAAGCTTTCGCTGCAGGTCGAACGCGTTGCCTTCACCGCGCTCGGCCAGCCATGCCAGTTTCCGGAATCGCTCGTATGCAGCGTAAAAGAGTTGGGAAAGACGAATTGAACCGGCCGGACCGAGAACGGGTCGCGGCCATGGATGGGAATGAAACCGAATGAACTTGACGGTGTTTGGAATTGGCTATGTCGGCCTCGTGCAGGCGGCGGTGCTTGCCGAGGTTGGCCACCAGGTGGTTTGCGTCGACATCGACGAAGGCAAGGTGGAGCGCCTCAACCAGGGCTTCGTGCCGATCTTCGAGCCAGGCCTCGAAACCATCGTCAGGGAGAATCATGCCGCCGGCCGCATCAAATTCACCACCGATGCCGCCGCCGCCGTCCGGCACGGTGAAATCCAGATGATCGCGGTCGGAACGCCGCCCGGCGAGGACGGCTCGGCCGACCTCAAATATGTTCTGGCCGTCGCCGAGACCATCGGCCGCGAGATGGATAGCGCCAAGATCGTCGTCGGCAAGTCGACCGTGCCGGTCGGCACCTGTGAAAAGGTGAAAGCCAGGATCGCCGAAACGCTGAAGAAGAGAGGGCGTGAGGATCTTGCCTTCGACGTCGCCTCCAATCCCGAGTTCCTCAAGGAAGGCTCGGCCGTCGCCGACTGCATGAAGCCCGACCGCATCATCGTCGGCACCTCGAGCGAGGGGACCGAGGCGGTGATGCGCGAGCTCTACGCGCCCTTCAACCGCAACCACGAAAAGATGATCGTGATGGATGTGCGCAGCGCCGAATTCACGAAATACGCCGCCAACTGCATGCTGGCCACCAAGATCAGCTTCATGAACGAGATGGCCAATCTGGCCGAGCAGCTCGGCGCCGACATCGAGGAGGTGCGCAAGGGCATCGGCAGCGATCCGCGCATCGGCTACCACTTCATCTATCCCGGTCTCGGCTATGGCGGCTCATGCTTTCCCAAGGACGTCCGCGCCCTGATCAAGACCGCCGAGGGCGTCAAGTTCGATGCCAAGCTGCTGCGCGCCGTCGAGGAGCGCAACAATGACCAGAAATCCGTGCTGTTCGACAAGGTGAACCGCTATTTCAAGGGCAATCTCAAGGGCAAGACCTTTGCGCTGTGGGGCCTGGCTTTCAAACCCAACACCGACGATATGCGCGAGGCGCCGGCGCGAGTCCTGATGGAAGCGCTGTGGAAGGCCGGCGCGACCGTACAGGCTTACGATCCCGAGGCGATGCAGGAATGCCAGGCCATTTACGGCCTGCGCGACGACCTGCTGCTCTGCGGCACCAAGGAAGCGGCCCTGCGCGGCGCCGATGCGCTGCTCATCGCCACTGAATGGAAGAGCTTTCGCGCCCCGTCCTTCGATGCGTTGAAGGACGCGCTGACCACGCCGGTCATCTTCGACGGCCGCAACCTCTATGACCCCAAGGTCGTGGCGCGCCACGGCATCGAATATCACTCGATCGGCAGAATGGCGGCATGAGGGCGAGCGTGGGAAGCAAGCGGAATTTCGCACACGCGCACGGCGCGGAAAGGAGTTGCGGCTGATGGTGCTGGACGTAAAGCCAGAGCAAATCACCAAGGATCATTTCGATCTCATCGCGATCGGTTCCGGTTTCGGTTCGGCCTTCTTCCTGCACGAATTCGCCAAGCGGCGTAAGGCGCGCATCCTGATCCTGGAATGGGGTCGGCACAACACGCATGAATGGCAGCTCGGCCAGAACGCCAACACCGACATCGACGACGAGACGACCTACAAGACCAACTCCGACAAGCCGTGGAACTACACGATCGGACTGGGTGGCGGGACCAACTGCTGGTTCGCCCAGACGCCGAGGTTCCATCCCAATGACTTCAGGCTGAAAAGCACCTATGGCATCGGCAATGACTGGCCGATCAGCTATGACGATGTCGAGCCGTTCTACTGCGATGCCGAAGAGATCATGTCGATCTCCGGCGATCCCGACATGGCGGCGATGCTGCCGCGATCGAAACCGTTTCCGCAACCGCCGCATCGCATGTCGACGCCGGACAAGATGATGAAGGCGGCCCAGCCCGACCAGCATTTCGTTATGCCGACCGCCCGCGCCCGAGTGCCGACCGCGCAGCGCACCTCGTGCTGCGCCAATCTGCGCTGCTGGCTGTGCCCGGTCGACGCGAAATTCACCGCCAACAATGGCCTGATGCATGTCTTCGAGCATCCTGACGTTTCGGTCTGCCTCGGCGCGGAAGTGCGGCGGCTTGATCAGGTCGGCGGCACGGTCCGTTCGGTCACCTTCGTTCATGACGGCAAGGAGTATCAGGTCAGCGGCGACCTCTTCATTCTCGGCGCCAACGCCATCCAGAGCTCGGCGATCATGCTGCGCTCGGGGCTGGGAGACGAATTCGTCGGGCGCGGCCTGCATGAATCCTATGGCTGGAATTTCGAGGTCTATCTCGACGGCGTCGACAATTTCGACGGCAGCACCATCACCACCGGACTGAATTTCGGCCTCTATGACGGTCCGCACCGGTCCGAGCACGCGGCGGCGCTGGTCTATTTCGAGAACCGCTGGCAGCACGGGATGCGCGCCGAGAAGGGACGTCTGCGGCAGGCGCTGCCGTTGGTCGTGGTCACGGAAAACCTGCTCGATCACGAGAATTTCGTCACCCTCGACGAGGACGACAATGCCTTCGTCTCCTTCAAGGCGCCGTCGGACTATGCGGTCAAGGGCATGGCCCGGGCGCTGGACAAATTACCGGCACTGCTTGCCCCGCTGCCGGTCGAACGGCTCTTCGACCGCGGCATCCGGCCAACGGAATCGCATGTCCAGGGCACACTGAGGATGGGTACCGGCCCCGCTGATTCGGTGATCGACAGCAATATGATCCATCACCGGTTGAGAAACCTGGTTGTCGTCGGCACCAGCACCTATCCGAGCTGCTCCTGCGCCAATCCAAGCCTGACCGCGGCGGCTTTGTCCCTGCGGGCGGCGAGCCGGATCGCGTGAGAGGAGCGGGCCGATGATCGAAGTCACACGGCGCTCCGCACTGGCCATCCTGGCGGGTGGCGTTGCCTCGACGGGCGTTGCCTATGCCGCCGTCTCCTCGTTTTCGGACGAGGATCTGGTTCGCGTCACGCTGGAAAAATACCTCGGCAGGCTGAATATGCGCATCGAGCATCTGCAGCAGTTCGTGCTGGAGTTCCGCAACCGCAACCCCTGGATCTTTCCGAGCGAGAAACTTAGCGACGCAGTCACTCTGGTCGAGGAGCTCAAACTGGGCGCCGCCCGCCGTCTGCTGCCCCAGGAGAAGCGGGAAGATCTGATACATTTCGACCGCTGGGTCATCGCCGAATTCCATATGCTGACGGACTACGCCTGGCGCAGTTCGCCTGACGATCCGATCCGGTTCACCGGATGGAACTCATGCACCAATCCGTTCGCGACGCTTGATCCGCCACAGAGCGCTTGAGGCGCCTTCGACGCGGCCGTTGATCGGCCGCATGACTGAAACGCGAAAGACCAGGAGCCAGGATCATGAAAGTCCTCTTTGCCAGCGGCAACGGCTATCCGCCCGAGTTCGGTGGCGGCGTCCAATCCAGCACGCATCATCTGGTGCAGCAGCTGATCGAACATGGCCATGAAGCGTCGGTGCTCTGCGCCCTGTTCGGCGACGGCATGTTCGGCTTCAAGGCGCGCGCCAAGATGAAGCTCATGCGGCAACCGGCGGTCGTCGACAGCTTTCCCGGTTACCCGGTGATAAGGACATGGTTTCCCTGGGAGGCGGCAGGGTTTGCCGTCAAGAAACTGAAGCCGGATGTGACGGTGGTCCAGTGCCACAAATCGGTTCCGCTCGGCAAAGCCCTGCAGGCCGAGGGCGTGCCGCTGGTGGTCTATCTCAGAAATGTCGAGTTCCATGAGCTGGGCGGCGATTTGCGCGAGTTGGGTTCCGCGCTCTACATCGCCAATTCGGAGTTCACCGCGCGCAGCTACAAGAGGGAATTCGGCATCGAGGCGACGGTCATTCCGCCGACCATCAACCCGACGCAGTACAGCACGCCGACCACGGGCCAGTTCGTCACCCTGATCAATCCCTATGAGGAGAAGGGCTTCGAGCTGGCGGTGCGCATTGCCGGCGCCTGCCCGGAAATCCCGTTCCTGTTCGTTGAAAGCTGGAAGCTGGAGGACGACCATCGCGCGCGCATCGAGGAGACGATCGCGCCGCTCGGCAATGTCACGCTGGAGAGCCGCACCAACGACATGAAGACGATCTATGGCCGCACCAGGATCCTGCTCGCGCCCTCGAAATGGGAGGAGGCCTGGGGCCGAGTCGCGTCCGAAGCCCATTGCAGCGGCATCCCCGTCGTCGGTTCCCGGCGCGGCGGTCTGCCCGAAGCCATCGGCCCCGGCGGCACGGTGCTCGACTATGACGCTCCGCTCATCGACTGGGTCGCGGCCGTCAGGCAGCTGTGGAACGACAACAAGGAATATGAGCGGGTTTCAAACCTCGCGCGCGGCTTCGCGGCGCGTCCGGAGCTCGATCCCGATCGGCAGTTCGTCACCTTCTTCTCGATACTGGACAGGGCGGTGCGGCAGCGCGCGCTGCAGGCCGCTTAGAGCAATTCCAGGAAAAGTGTGAGCGGTTTTCCGTCCGGAATTGCGTTAAAACAATAGGATAGAGCGGTTCGCCGTTTCTGTGAAACGGTTAAACGCTCTAGCCAGCACTCAGCAAGCCAGCCGATCAGGCCGGGCGCTTGACCCGGCTTTTCAGCGTTTCATAGCCGCGGGCGCCAAGCAGGGCGCGGGCCAGGGCCTTGGCGGCGCCCTTGCGGCCTTGCTGCGAGTTGATCTGCCGCAGCCTGGCCGGCAGGTTGCGCGCCGCCTGGCCGAGCGCCGGCAGCGACAGTGCGTCGGGAAAGCTCACCATATGGGTTTCGACACACAGCACCGGCTTGCCTGACAGCTCCGTGATCTTCAGCGCCTGCGCATGTTCGCTTTCGATGAACAGGATGGCGTTGGATTTGCGGTAGAAATCGGCCTTGAAACTGCCATGCGCGCCGAGCCGCTGACGCTCCGCCTTGCTCGGCAGGTCGAGCATGATCAGCTGGTCGTACAGGATCCCGTTCTTGGCCAGCCACGCCTCGGTCAGAGCGCGGTATTTCTCCAGCCGGCTGGTGACCAGCCAGCCGATCCTGTGGGTCGGGGCATGAAGCGGCCGCGCTTCGCTAAGGAATTTCTCATAGGCCGGACCATCGTCGTTTTCCGCCTCGGTCGGATCGAGGCACAGCACGCCGTCAATGTCGACGCAGCATTGCGCCAGGAATTTGTGGTGCATGAAGTTCCACTGGAACATGCGCGGATGCAGCACGACCTCGAAGACGACGTCGGTTTCCGGATGCTGCGCCTGCAGACCGAACACCGCGGCATAGATGAAATCACCCTCGAT
>Ga0075364_10002170_pt1 | contig 10994 bp, 8 predicted proteins | sample EndMetdeltDD1764_FD_71517 | JGI IMG/M metagenome (GOLD analysis project Ga0075364, IMG submission 71517) | Populus endosphere microbial communities from Tennessee, USA - Endosphere MetaG P. deltoides DD176-4 | ecosystem: Host-associated > Plants > Roots > Endosphere | place: USA: Tennessee...
TTCCCCCATAGCGCCGCCCGGGGGCGCTGTCGATTCACCCCTGATGACGTGCCTTCAACAATCGTTGACCCGCCATCTTTCGCCGGTATATTCCGCCACGATTGCCCCTGTGGCGGAATTGGTAGACGCGCCTGACTCAAAATCAGGTGGCCGCAAGGTCGTGCTGGTTCGATTCCGGCCAGGGGCACCAACAAAATCATCGAGTTGCGACGTTTCGCATCCGATCATTCATTTCCCATAGGCGATGCTGTAGGGAACCCATGTCCGTTCAACCGCCGTCCGCGCCGCACCGCGCCGCGATCGCAGACGTCGACATTCAGTCGCGCAAGGTCGGTATCCGCGCGGGCCTGGGGGTGGTCGCGTTTGGCCTCGTCACCGCGATCCTGCTTTATGTGGTCGAAAGCCGCTCGACCCGTTTCATGCGCCAGGAGAATGCCGCGTCTTTTGCTATCATGTACGGCCTGTTTTGCGCAGTTGTCGGCCTGATGGTTTTTCGCTGGTTCAATCGCAACGCGCCCGACTATACGACCGTGCCGGAATTGGGGAAGACCGCGCCAACCAAAGAGCAGACATGGACGCGCCGGAAGGGCACGCTTGGCGGGCTCTTGGCAATCGCGCTCGGCCTCCTCTCTGCAATGGTCACGTATCTTGTGAACAGGGATTCGTTGTTCGATTTCTTCAAAAGCATGTACGCGATGGATTTTGCGATCACGCATGCGGTGCTGTGGAGCATCGCCGGCGGAGTCCTGATTCTCTATCACAACCGTCAGCCGCAGGACGCCAGCCGGAACAACACCTACGATCCGAACGATCCGCTGCGCTAGGCAGTCGACTCAATCGGGTGACCCAAAAACACGCGCTTGCGACGAGAGCGACGGCCGAAAGATAGTTTCTGGCGAGGCGGTTGTAACTTGTGGCGATCGGTCTCCAGTCCTTGATGCGGCCGAACTTATCTATCAGTGCCCTCGTCCCCAACGTCCTGACCAATGAGCGCCTTCGGAATACGCAACGCTTCTCGATGAAGGGTCGTGGATATTTCAGGCTTCCACCACCCGGTCGAGCGAACCCGGGTACCCGGGGCCGCCGTCCGATGGTTTTGCGATGCTGTCGGCGTGACGAAGCCTAGTTTGCCGTCACATTTCGCGTCACTCTAAGCGATCGATCCCTGTGACAGCCTCCAGCGTCGCCAACCACCCCCACACCCTTGCTTCGGGATCGACATTGCGGTCTGGCGGCCCGGCTGGTTGCGGAGGTTTCAGCAGACCTTGCAGCTTTTCGACGCGCCATCTCGCATTTCCTTTGCGATAGTCGACTTTCTCGATCGCTGCGTCCTGGCGGGCCAGGTCGAGATAACGCTCAATCACGGCGCTCTTTTTGAGATGTGCGGCGATGTCGCTCGCCCCTTCGATGACCACACGCCAATCGCCATCGTAGGAGGGTGTTTCGGTTTCGTTGACGGCGCGCAACTGCGCCGACAAGCGATCAAGATAATCGAGCGTCGGTTCGGCGAGCGCCTCATTGAGCGGCCTCACGACAGACGCGCGAGGCCAGGTCAGCAAAGGCCACCGTGCTCCGACGGGAATCTGGGCTTGCATGGCGTTAGCGATATTTGCCCAGGCAGCTTTCGGGTCGCCCGCGTACCAATAGGCTGATGCGAGCATCAGATACGCTGACCCATGTGGGACCGAAAGCGTCGAGGCTTCAGCCAGAAGCGCTCGGGCACGCTCGGGCAGACCGAGTTCGATGAGCAGTACGGCGCCGTCACACAGCGCGGAAAATCGATCTGAAGTCGCGTACTCGACCTTGTATTTGCTTGTGGATTTGCTGGCTGCGACGATCTCATCAATGGAGCGCATGCCCGCGAGGTACTTTTCGACGATCGCCTCGGCATCGGGATGCTTGACCGCAATCGCGGCTCGCCGAATGCGGTTGTCGTACCCATCACCCGCTGTCCGCCTCGGATCCGTTGTCACCCTGGTGTAAGCGGCCAGAGCACCATCCCGATCACCAAGAGCTGCGTTCACGATCGCTGCATGGATCCAACCTGTTGCAACGGGTTGAAATTTGCATGGCCCGCACGCCTTAAGCGCGTCTTCGAGCGCGACCAGCGATTCCTTGATCCGGGCATAGGCCGGGGACGATGGAGCGATAACGATGGGTTTCCAGGGCACAAACTCGGGCGGCGTCATCTTCTCCAGTTGCGCCTTGAAGCCGAGCCGCGCCGTCAAGGCAATCGACCGCACGCGCTCGCGCTCGATATCCGCTCTGAGGTTCTTCATTTCCCTTTGACGCTGCCGGCTGGGCTCGACATTGTAGGCCAAAGCCTTCTTCTTCTTGGCGGCCGGCATCTTGTCGACGATTTGTGACGGTAACGGTACGCCCTTGGTGTCGCCGCCGAGTTGCACCAGCCGATCGAATTCCGAGATCGTCCAATAGGAGTGTTCCTTCTCCAGCGCCTGTCGCCAACTTGTCTGCACCATCGCAGCGCGATTGAACGGCACCACCGTGACACCCGCCGCCTTGAGGCGCTCCAGCGTATCCAGCTCGGCCTGATAATTTTGCGCGCTACACTTGGCGCTCGCTTCCTGGCCCCAGGCAAGGAGCTTGCTCTTGTGCGGCTTCCAGAGATCGTCCGGTCCTTTCAATTTCATGTGCACGGGCATGACCGCTGACGAGACCAGATTCACAAACCGGGCATGGCGATGGAGGTTGTTCTCGATCGCTGAGCCGAGCAGCGCCTCGACCATGTTCACCGTGCGGTCGCCCTCCGCCATGCGTCGGGCATCCGGCTCAGGCGAATAATTTGTCGCGAAGTACGTGGCTATTGAGGTTATGCGCCGGTAGGCGCCGTATTCGTCATACGTGTTCCACGCACTGACCTGTCCACCGATCCAGCGCTTGTAAAAATGTTTCGGCTCGGTCACCGCGACATCGCGGCTGAAAATCTGCAGGAAGCCGCCGTAGGCCAGCCCGATACGGTCTCCGGAAATACGACCGCGAATTTCGCGGTACAGGTCGCTTTGCAAGTAGGCCTGAAAGTGCGCAGCGTCACGAAACGCAAATGGCACACTGAGGAGGTCTAGCAATTCGCCTCGCGGATCGAGGTCAATGGACACTTCGTCCACCGAGGCCTCTCCCTGCGAAGAGGCAAGGATCTTGACGGTGGCGTCGAGCCCTTGTGCCTTGAGAATTCCGCTGGTTGCGACCAACGCCTGCGCGCAGGCTCGAATAGAGGCGCCCTTGTCCGGAATGGTGACAGTGATCTTGAGCGTTTCGGCTCGTGCGGGCGGCCAGCTGGAGAATGCCGTGACAAACGCAGCGACGGCAGTAACCAACGCAAAACGTCTCACGAGGTAGTGCATGGCGTTCTTTCTTGTAGCCGCATCCACGCACATGGCGGTTCGATTGGTTTCAAACGCCGTAACCTGACAAGAATCGTTTTTTCCAACAAGAGAAATCGTAGTAGAAGAAGTACAGGCGCAAGCGCTTTTCAAAACTGTAGCCAGCACATGGAAGCCCGATTCCATCTTGACGGGTATCGTGATTGGAACGAGCCATGCTTTCGAAGCCAGTCTTGAAGCCGGTCCTGCTCGAAAGGCCGGTCGTGAGCCCCGCCGGGTCGTGCGCAGGCAATCCGCGTCGCGGGTGGCACAGGAGAGGGCGCCCGATAGCCTCCCGATCCGCTGCGACGCTTCATCGTCTCGTTTACGCAGCCGTGTTGATCGCGGCCACGTTTGTCGCCTCGGAGGCATCCGCCCGCTGCGTCCGGCTGCTGCGTTCGAATGGTTGGGGCGATCGTATCGTTTGCAACAACACCGGTGGCGGGTATCGCAGCGGCGGCGGCTTTAACTATGGCGCAGCGGCGGCGATCGGCGTTGGAGTTATCAGTCAGATTGCGCGTGCCGCCGAACGGCAACGAATAGACGAGGAGAACGAACGCATCGCGGAGAGTAATCGGGCGATTGCCGCCGAGAACGCGCGGCGCGCTGCATGCAACCGCAATCTCGACGTTGCCGTGGCAGCCACCAATCAAGGTAACGCTATGTTGGATCGGTGGGATCCGGCTGGTGCAATCCGCTTGTACGAGCGCGCGATCTCCACGCTCGCCGTCTGCGGCCACCGCAAAAATACCGCGATCCTCCGGCGCAATATCGAAATCGCACGCAAACAATACGCCACCATCATGCCGGACAATCGCGTCAGCGATGCGCAAAGGCAGTATGCAAACCAGAACATCTACACGGCTCCCAATCCCTTCGCGCCGTCTGCGTCCAGTGCGCCTGGTGGCGCCGGCAGGCGCCCGTGGTCGGGGCTTCGCGATGACTGCAAATCGGCGGGCAAACTCGAGCAGCAGACGGCCTCATGGTTTAACGTCTGCGTCTGGGACGGCACCAGAAGGGCCGAGCGATACCAGCCGACGATCGATCCTCAGAAGTTGTCGATTCGCGCCAAACAAGAATGCCGCTCCGCGTCTGAACAAGAGTTGGCGGAATGCGTGGTCGCCGCAAAGACAAGAATTATCATGACCGAGGACGCCGACATTCGCCGCAAATGCTCTGGCGCGGCAGAAAAGTTGGTCGAGTGCGTCGACATGCTCTACGTCTATGGTCCACGAGGCCACGGGGATTTCCTTCGCGCTTCGATTGCCTTCAAGCTTGCTCAACTTTCTGGGGGAGCCGGCAACTCGCCTTCCAGCGGCCCTGTCGTGGCGTCTGGCGACAGAATTGCGACCCCCGAGGCAGCCGACGCCGCTACCGAGGAGGTTACGCTCGTGACGCCGGCCATGTATCAAGCCGCGGTGCGGGAATATCAGGCGAGGCGTTTCGATGAGGTCGCTGCTGCCGCAGTGCAAGCCGCGGCTGACTCGATCGACAGCGGTGCGTCTGCCGAAGATCGCCGCAACTGTGCTGCCACGGCCTTTCAGGCCGTGCGCGCCCAGATGGCCGGGGGCAATCCGCCGGTGCCAGCGCAATGCGAGGCGCTTGTCGATATCGCCAGGTCGCGTCTTGCCTACTACGCCTCAATACGGGTCGACACAGGTCCCTCGCCGGAAGACGATCCGCTCAAGCTCTATCTCGCCTCGCTGAACCGAACCACGAACGCGCCCAATGACGGGAAGCTGGGCCCCGGACTTGTCGGTCTGACACCCGACGAGCGGGCACGTGCGGAAGGCGAATGCCTGCGTGGGGGGGAAACGGGGGAATCCTGCGCCAGAGCGTTGGACGGAAGTCGATAGGGCCACGCGGGGCGTGGAGCTCCATGTCCCGAAAAGCGATGCAAGTTCTTGGAATGGCTCCCAGCATTTGTGTGTTTGAATTGAAGAGCGTCTCGCTACACTCTGCTTTCTTCGACGTAGCTCTCCATGCGTCGCTCTACGCTGAGCAGGATCGAGGTGGCGTTCCGCATCTGACACGGTCGCGCGAACCAACCGGGTCGAGGCGGACTCGAGGCGTTACGGTCTTCAATATCGTCCAAAAGAGACGTGACGTCGCTTCGACGAAGTTCGACGAACCGCCGATGACCAAGTTGAGGAATGACGTATTTGTTGAAGCAGCGCTCAATCTCTCGTCCTGAGCGCAATCCCTTTTCTCGACGTACCGCGCAAGAAAATCGCTGACGACCTCAGTCAAGGTGCCGGAAGCAGCTTTGGACAGACCCGCCTCCGGATTTGCAAGAAATGCTCTTGCGCGCTCTCGGGCTTCTCGAAGAGTCAAAACCGGATATCTTCCGCCGTCCGGCGACCGCGTACCGACCTCAGTAGAGCTCCATCAGCCTCGCGTTGTCGGAGAGCTCCTCGGGCACTGTGTTGAGGATCACTTGGCCCGCCTTCATCACGATCACCCGGTCGGAGATCTTCAGCGCCTCGCGGACGTTCTGCTCGACCAGAATCACCGCCATGTTGGCTTCGCGCTGCAGCGCGCGGATCGGGCGCAACAGGTCCTGGAACAGCTTCGGCGCGAGCCCGATCGAGGGTTCGTCCATCAACAGGCAGCGCGGCTGCGAGAGCAGCGTGCGGCCGATCGACACCATCTGCTGCTGGCCGCCGGACAGGAGCCCCGCGCGCTTGCCGAAGAAGCCCTTGATCGGCGGCAGCACGCCGAGCACCCAGTCGATCCTCGCGCCGTGCTGGTCTTTAACAATTCCGCCGGACCACAGCGCGAGATCGAAGATCTCCGCGACGGTGAGGCCCGGAAAGATGCCGCGTCCCTCCGGCATCAGCGCAATGCCGCTCGCCGCCAGCGCGCGCGGCGCGTGGTTCGCGAGTTCACGGCCGTCGACGAAGATCTTGCCGGACACCGGCCGCGTGAGGCCGAACAGCGCGCGCATCAGCGTCGACTTGCCGGCGCCATTGTGGCCGATCACACACAGCACCTCGCCGGCCTTCACCTCGACCGAAACGTCGCTGAGCACCGGACGGCCGCCATAGCCGACGACCAGCGACTCGGCCTTGAGCACGGGCGCCGTCATGCTCCGCGCTCCCCGAAATAGATCGCGGCCAGCGCTGGGTCGGAGAGGATCGTCTTCGGGTCGCCTTCGGCGAGCAGCTTGCCCTGATCGAGAAACGCGATGCGGTCGGAGATGCTGTGCACGATGTCGAGGTTGTGCTCGATGATGCAGATCGTGACGCCCTCTTTGACCTCGTTGCGCAGCACCGACAGGAAGCGGTCGTAGGAGCTGCGGTCAAGGCCGGACGCCGGCTCGTCGAGCAGCCACAGCCGCGCGCCCGACGCCATGATGCGCGCGATCGAGAGGAACTTGCGCTCCGCATAGGAGAGATCGACCGCGCGCGTGTCGCGCTTGTGCTCGAGGCGGGTTGCTTCGAGCGCGCGCTCGATGCGCTCGGTCCGCTCGGCTTTCGCGGAGCGCCCACCCATCTGCCAGAGCCACGAGCCGGATTCGGTCGCAGTCGTGACGTTCTCCTGCACCGTCATGTGCGAGAACAGCTTCAAGTCCTGAAACGTGCGCCCGACACCAAGCCGCGCGACCTTCCAATGCGGCAGCCCGAGAATGCTCTTGCCGAGAAACGTCACCGAGCCCTGATCCGGCACGAGATGGCCGGTCATGGCGTTGAACAGCGTGGTCTTGCCGGCGCCGTTCGGCCCGACCAGCGTCGTCACGATGCCGGCGCGCAGCGCGAACGACACGTCGTTGACGGCCTTCAAGCCGCCGAAGGTTTTCGAGATATGCTCGGCCTGAAACAGGATTTCGCCGCCCGTCATGGCGCACCCCCTTTCCGGGTGTCCGATCCGTAGCCCCAGAGGCCCGAGGGCCGGAAGATCATCAGCAGCACCATGGCGAGGCCATAGATCATCTGCTGGATCGAGCCGATCTCGGTTGGCGGCAGATACGGGATGTATGTGAGCAGCGCGGGCAGCAGCAGCACGATCACGGCGCCGATCACCGGGCCGAGCAGTGTGCCGGTGCCGCCGATGATCACCATCGCGATGATCTGCACCGAGACTTCGAGCACAAAGCTCTCGACGTTGATGAACGAGAGATAGAACGCAAACAGCGAGCCAGCGACTGCGGCGAACGACGAGGACACCAGCACGGCGAGCGTCTTGAGCACCGCGACATTCTTGCCGAGCGCGGAGGCCGCGGTCTCGTCGTCGCGGATCGCCTTCAGGCTGCGCCCGAAGCTCGATCGCACCAGCGCGCGAATCGCAATCAGGATCAGCGCGAGGCATGCGAGCGTCAGGCCAAGGAAGAGCACCGGATCGCTGACGTCGAAGCCGAACAGCCGCGCGGGCGGAATGCCGATCAGCCCGCCGATGCCGCCGGTGACGGACTTCCACTCCGAGAACACCGTCAGCGCAAGCATCTGCAAGCCGAGCGACGCGGCCACAAAGTATTCGCCGCGCACGCGCAAGGCCGGCAGCGCGAGCGCCAGCGAAATCACGCCGGAGAGCAGCATCCCGGCCGCGGTCGCGACCGTGAAGTCCGCACCGAACTTCATCGCCAGAATGGCGGCCGTGTAGGCGCCGATACCGAAGAAGATCGCGTGCGCCAGCGAGAAGATCCCCGCGTAGCCGAGGATGAAGTTCAGCGTCACCGCCAGGATGGCGTTGATGCCGATCAGGATCGCGAGACTGATGATGTAAGTGGTCATGCGCGGGTCACTTCGCGGTCGTCGGGCTGCCGAAGAAACCCGATGGACGGAAGATGATGAACGCGAATAGCACGATGAACGTGACCGCCTCGCTCCACTGCGGATCGAGCTTCCAGTAGGCGAGGTTCTCGGCCAGACCCAGCAGCATGCCGCCGGCCGCGGCCCCGCGCACGCTGCCGATGCCGCCGACGATGGTCGCCGCAAGGCTCACCAGCATCACGTGCGTGCCGACGGCGGGATTCAGCCCTGCCGTCATGGCGGTGAAGATCGCGCCCGGCACCACGACCGCAGAACCGATCACGAACACCCATTGCGCGACGCGGCCGGGATCGAGGCCGAACACGCGCACGAGATCGGGATTTTCCGATAGCGCGCGCATCGCGATACCGATGTGCGTGCGGCCGAGGAAATAGTTCAGCGCCCAGAACACAACGATCGCAACGACGATCGAGATCGCGGCAATCGGCGCGATGAACAGCCCATCCATGACCTCGACGCTGCGGGACAGCGGCGTCGTCACAGTCTCCATGCCGCGCCCCGCGACCGTGCCGATCAGATTCTGGATGATGAGCTGCACGCCGAACGCCGCGATGAACACGGTGAAGAACGACGCCTCGTGGCGCTGGATCGGCCGGTAAATGAAGCGCTCCATCAACAGGCCGAACACCGCCGCCGCAATCACGGCCGCGAGCGTCGCAATCGGCCACGGCACGTTGAGCTTCGAGGCGAGCCACCAGTAGATATAGCCGCTGATCGCGAACGCCGAGCCGTGCGCGACGTGAAAGATCTTCGTCGAGCCGAAGATCAGCGAGAAGCCGACTGCAGTCAGCGCGTAGATTGCACCGAGCTGCAGCCCGTTTACGAAGAGCTGAAGAAACACCATGGCGGCTGGCGCGCAGCGGCTACTTGATCTGCTTGCCTGCGCCCGTCCCGTCGATTTCACGAATCTGGACCGGCGCCGCGACGGTGCCGTTCTGCTGGAACGTCATCTTGCCGCCGACCAGCTCGAAGGTCGGGCTCGCGCGGCGCTGCTCCAGCAGGGTCGTGCCGGTGATCGGCTTGCCCGCCTTCTCGAGCTGCTGCGCCAGGATGCCGAACACCATCACGGCGTTATAGTAGTTCGCCACGTAGGCGTTCGCGTCCTTGCCACTCAGCTCCTTGTATTCCTTCGCGACACGCTGGCCGAGCGCGCTCGTGGTGAAGTCGGCGGATTGCGTCGTGTACCAGGCGCCCTTCGCCTCGGGCAGTTCCGCAATCGAGGGCGTCGACATCGCCGAATAGCTCACGAGCTGCTGCGTAACGCCGTTGTCGCGCAGCTGTTTGATGATCTGGTTCACCTGCGTGCCGAACGACGCGATGTAGATCGCGTCGGGCTTGAGCTGGCGCACGTTCGCCGCAATGGAGGCGAACTGCTGCGTGGCGCGCTGGACCTGCAGTTCGCCGACCAGCTTGCCGCCAGCCTTCGGCACCTGCTCGCGCAGCACCTTCTGCACCGACTCGCCGAGCGGATCGTCAACGAAGATCAGCACGATGTTCTTCAGCCCCTTCTCCTTCACGACGAACGGGATGAGCACCTCCGCCTCGAAGTTGACGAGCGGGATCACGTTCCAGAAATAGTCGCCAAGCTCAGCGAGGTCCGGGCCGACCGCGCCGCCGTTGATGCTGACCACCTTGGCGCGGTCGCCGACCGGCGCGATCGCCTTCGACACCGCCGTGTAGGCGCTGAGCACGTAGGGCACCTTGGTGACGCTGACGAGCTTGTTCATCGACACCACGCCGCCCTGCGGCGTCGCCTGGCTGTCCTCGATCGCGAGTTCGACCGGCTTCGAGAGCATCTTGTCGGCGTTGATGTGCTTCACGGCGATACCGGCGGCGCGCGAAAAGATTTCGCCGAGCTCCGCGTTCGGCCCGCTCATCGGCAAATTCGCACCGATCTTGATCGTGTCCTGAGCGGCCGCACCGGAGACCCAACCCACGCATAACGCCGCCACGGCGGCCGCAATCCGCACCTTGAACATGTTCGTCCTCCCGTACGTCGCGCGCCTGATCCGACGCTTTGCGATCCGATTGTCTGGTCGATTCACATACGATCCGACGAACACGCGCGCTTGTCCATGGGCTCGCGGCGCTCCGTTGCGGCGCAGCACGATGCGGCCGGCGTGTTCTTCGGTGCGAAACAGCGTCGGGCGAATCGCCGCGCACCGGACGGTTGTATTTCGGCGGATTCGATCTTCTCGGGCACGCTCGCGTGCCGTCGCGGCGAACCCGCAATTCGCGCTTTCATCTTGGCGGCAGGCGCGATACGCCTCGCCTCACCCTTGCGACAACCAGGCGAGCGTCAGGAGACCCCATGGAGCTACCGCAGAACCACTTCAAGCGCGCGATCCGCGCGGGCCAGCAGCAGATCGGCCTGTGGTGCAGTCTGCCGGGCGCCTATGTGGCCGAAGCGGTCGCGGGCTCCGGGTTCGACTGGCTGCTGCTCGACACCGAGCACTCGCCCGGCGATCCGCTCACCGTGATGGAGCAGCTTCAGGCCGTCGCGCCCTATCCGGTGTCCGCCGTGGTGCGGCCGGCGAGCAACGACACGGTGCTGATCAAGCGCTTCCTCGATCTCGGCGCGCAGACGTTGCTGATCCCGTACGTGCAGAGCGTGGAAGAAGCGAAGGGCGCGGTCGCGGCGATGCGCTATCCGCCGCGGGGCGTGCGGGGGGTTGCGGGTGTGACCCGCGCCACGAAATTCGGCCGCGTTCCGAACTACGCCAAGCGCGCCGAGGAAGAGCTTTGCCTGCTGGTGCAGATCGAAACGCAAGACGCGCTCGATCGGCTCGAAGCGATCGCCGCCGTCGATGGCGTGGATGGCGTGTTCATCGGCCCGGCCGACCTC
>Ga0075364_10002171_pt1 | contig 10994 bp, 11 predicted proteins | sample EndMetdeltDD1764_FD_71517 | JGI IMG/M metagenome (GOLD analysis project Ga0075364, IMG submission 71517) | Populus endosphere microbial communities from Tennessee, USA - Endosphere MetaG P. deltoides DD176-4 | ecosystem: Host-associated > Plants > Roots > Endosphere | place: USA: Tennessee...
GGTCAAAGCTGCTCAATTTACAGTAATGTCTTCCAGTAATACCAAAAGTGCTGCAGGATAACCCCTATGATAATCAAGTACCAGAGCACCAGGATATCGCCATGGTGCCGCTGCGCGAACGCCGAGGCTTTTTTCAGGTTGGCCGGCACCTTGATGTGCCCTTCGTGCAAGTTATAAAACGTTACGTACAGAAATAGCGGGATCATAACCGCCCAAACGACCATACAGAACGGGCACAACGCCCCAATATTAAAGATCGTCTGATATTGCAGCCAGGTCACAAAACCAATGCCGAACAGCACTCCCGTCTGCACGCAAAGCCAGAACCACCGCCTAAATGCCGCGCCAGCAAGCATGCCCGCGCCAATGACGGCGATCATGCCAAAGCCGACCAGTCCAATGAGCGGATTAGGGAAACCAAAGGCAGATGCCTGGGGTGTAGTGATAACCGAACCACAAGCTACGATAGGGTTAATGTCACAGCCCAGCTGCGTACTAGGGTTCTTGATTAGCTCAATTTTATCTACGGTAAGAATACCGGCACATAACACGCCGATGATACCGGCTACCAGCATAATGAATGGCAAGGTTCGCTTGAGCGTCAAACTAATATCCCCTATTACGATTATGAAGTCCTTCTATTATACCGTCGGTGCGGCAAAATACGCAGCGCTTATCCGTGGGGCGCTATTTCTTGAACGTATCAGACAGGGATTTGTCGAGCCACAAGAATTGTTCGCCTCGCGCGAAACCATGCTGCTCATACAGCTTGATCGCACCAGCCGCATCAAGCGGGACCAGCGTTGCCACATATTCGCAGTCTGTTTCAGACAGAACGGCAAACATTTTCTGCAGCAACTGATCGCCCACGCCCTGCCCCCGGACGTCTGGATGTACATAGATATTTTCAATTAACGCCTTCTTGAGGCCACGATTGCAATTAACAATCAGAAAACCACATATGCCCTGCTCTTCAGCCACCAGCATGAGCACGTCATCGGACCGAACTGCACCAGCCAGCAATGCTTTTGGCCAGAACGTAACTGTTTCATCATTCACAGAAAATTCAGAAACATGTTCGCCAAGCGCATGGATGGCATCAATATCTTCGGGGGTAGCGGTACGGATAATCATATTTGTCATAACCCTATAAGCATAGCAGACCTGTTATTTCATCGGAGTACGTATATTTCAACAATGATTTCCACGGTTATGCCATCGCCAACGCCAAGACACTCATGAAACTGCTGGGCGTGAAGGCCAGTTAAGGCTACTCGATCCGCCGAGCAAAGCTCTCCTCTGTTTCACGCATGAATATTTCAGCCGTCTTGGGCCCCACGCCATAGAGTTTTTGCAGCCGCTTAGACAGCTCGTCTTCTGTTTCGCTACTATCAATCATCAAATAAAGCGACCCGTCGTATTGGTCAACGAGCTGTTGCATACAAGTACGTATCGCCTTGGTCATAACGTGCTGGTAGCGTGTATACCCGCCCTCATGAAACAAGCCTACCAGCTGGTGATCTGACATCTGCAGGATAGCCCATGGGAAATCGGCCTGGCGGTCGATAAACAATCGCCAGGTCTTCAACGCAACCGTGGATTGTATCGGCTTGCCAAGTAAAAATGTTAGCAGGAACCAGCGGAACATATCACTTTCGTCCGCTAATACGTCTAGGCCAAAATCACTGGCATGATGCGTAGGGCGCGGCTTCTTTGGCTTTGATAACCTTACTTTTACCAGGGGTGACTTTCGTCCAACCATATTGATTACAGCATACGCCTTATATCCGCAGTCTGAAGTGAGGTATTTCATATTCCCTGCTATGATATGTTCATGAACAGACTTGATACCCTTCGGCAAAAAGTAGAGGAACTCTATACTTCGAATAATCCCGACGCCGATGCGTGGATTGATTGGTCATATCCGAACCATGTACTGGTTGTGGCTGACTTGGCCGAAAAAATTGCTACTAAACACGGGGCAAACGTTGAATTTACGGTTGCCGGTGCATTGCTACACGACATTGCGGATGCGGTTATGGGGCGCTATGCATCCGGTCATGCGGAAAAAAGTCTTGAACTTGCCAGCTCACTTTTATCCGGGAGCGGCTTTAGCGCCGATGATTCAGAACAGATCCTGGAGGAAATCATAAAGCCGCATAGCTGTTACGAGCCGCTGCTGCCAACCACACCGGAGGGCAAAGCGATGGCAACAGCCGATGGTGCGTCTCACTTTCTAACTGACTTTTATCCATTGTTCTGTTGGCGCCACTACGGCCCGGAAGACAACTATGAGGTATTTAAAGCTTGGATGCTCCGTAAAATGGAAAAAGACTTCAACAAAAAATTATTCTTCGACGATGTGAAACAGGAAGTCCTCCCTCATTACGAAGCGTTGAAGTTGGTGTTCTCGTAGGCATATCGCACGATCATGACAGTAAATACGGATAGAGCACCTGGTGTAATTATGCCTGGTGACGAATTATTCGGCGATGCTCCTGGGTATAACCCGCTAGAGCTGCCTGACTACGCACGTATAGCAGCCAATAATACTACTAGGCTTTTAGTAAGTACCCACCAGGATGACTGGCGCGGTGGGCGCATAGATATAACAGAATATGCAGCGCCCGCACCTGATGTCGCTCTGCATTTTGCCGTGCCACCAAAAGCTAATGAGTTTGGACGGTCCTGTGTAGTTGACCTGTTAGCTACGACCAGCTTTTGTGCTACCCTCACTTACGCGGAAGCGCCCAGTATGCCGCCACGAGGAGGTCTACTATATAACCAACCGCCCAAAGGAAGGTGCTACTACCCGGCCGCTATTGGAGAATTAGTCGTGGGCTGGCCAAAGGTCCACATCGATCCCGCCCCAGAGCTTCAACAGCTTTCAGACTTTACGGATGAGCACTCTGCCGATGCACACCGCATCGTACAAAGCCTGGACGAAATGGGTAATGTCGTCGACAGGTTTGGCTGGGCGCTCGGCCTCGATCGGTCAGATCGACAAAAATTCGTAGGCCATCTTGTCTTACATGTGGAGTCTGCGCGTACCTATCGCCAGCACAACAGCGTATAGGTCTAGGTATGTATCCACGGTGGCAGGCGGTGGCTGTCTGTAAGAAACTCCACTTCTCTCAAGCAAATCTTACAGTATAGTGTGGTTTTTAAGCTAGGGGGAAATATATGACTCAAAGACTACGGCATACCGCAGCATTATTTAGCGCCGGTATATTTGCATTTTCCCTCGCAGTCGCTTCACCGTTGGCGGCATCTGTATCAGCCTCACCTCAATCCAAACAACAGGAATACTCCAGGGATGCATCACGTGGTGCGTCTATCACTGCCGATGGCGATACCATGTCATCGTCTCTCAAGACAAAAAACGTAGAATCGGGCAAAACAAACTTGGGGCTACGGACAATGCCTAACTACGGTGATGAGCAGGCCGAATGCCCCCGGACTATTGTATGTAAATTCGTACCTGCCCGTTATGCACAGAACAATCCGGATGACCCCAAAGACTACGGAAATGTGGACCCTGCCAACCGGCCCAAAGACATGAAGATCAAGTACATCGTCATCCATGACACTGAAGGCTCGTATCAGAGCGCCATTGACTGGTTCCAGGATCCGGCATCATATACTTCAGCACATTATGTTATTCGCTCCTCAGATGGTGAGGTAACACAAATGGTAAAAAATAAAGACGTTGCCTGGCACGCCGGGAACTGGTATATGAACATGCACTCCATTGGCGTCGAGCATGAAGGCTACGCTGCTGAAGGTGCCACATGGTACACAGAAGCAATGTATCGCTCATCTGCAAAACTTGTCCGCCACCTTGCCAAAAAATATGACATTCCGCTCGACCGCGAACATATCATAGGCCATGAGCAGTTCCACGGCTTAACACCCGCTCGGGCCACTGCCATGCATAATGATCCGGGACCGTACTGGGATTGGGATTACTACATGACCCTCTTGAAGGGCAAGCCCGTTGAGCAGGGACGCCGCAACGGCAATGCGGTCACTATTACACCAAAGTTCAACCGCAACCAACAAGTTGTCCAGAACTGTGACGGGACGTCTTGCACTAATCTACCAAAACAACCTACCAACTTCGTTTATCTCCGCACCGCACCTAGCGCCAAAGCCCCGCTCCTCACCGACGCTGGCCTACACCCGGATGGCACTGCCGGCACTAACGAGATAGACGACTGGAGCGCTGTGGCAACCTATGGGCAGCGATTCGCAGTAGCAGGACGCCATGGCGATTGGACCGCAATATGGTTTGGCGGGCAGCGAGGCTGGTTTTACAACCCCCGCTCTCTGCAGGAACGGACCGCCATTGCCAGCAATGCAACCCTAGTAACGCCAAAACCGGGCAAAGAATCGATACCATTGTATGGGCGGCCAGTGCCTGAAGCGTCAGCATTCACCAATGATGTGCCTACGCTCACGCCAGTGCCCCTGCAATATAAGTTATTTGCTGGCCAGTCATATATAGCCTACGACCGGGAAGCTACCAATGACTACTTCCATGTAATGACGTTCGATAGTAGCACGCCAGGCGAAGGTGAGGTCGTTATTGGCAATGAACGCTACATACCGATCTCCTATAACCATCGCCAGGCATACGTGAAAGCAAGTGACGTGTTCATAATTGAGTAGGTAGAGTTATATAGATCTCTCACATGGGCGTACTACTAAAAACAGCACTGCCGTGATGACAGTGCTGTTTTTTGTTTGGGGGAAATTAATTCCAGCCGAAGGCCTGACTCAAGATCCAGAGCGTTACCGCTGCAGAAATGAAGAACAGGCCAAGACCAACTGGGCTGCCCCAGCTGAACCACGAACCCCACGCACGCCAGTGTTTCAGGCTGTTCTCGTGACTGTAGTCGTAGTCCTTTTCATAGTCCTGGGTACTTTTGCCTTGATGTTGCATAGTGTCCCTTTTGTTAATTGATGAGAGCCTGTCGCCGAACGGGTTCGACGATGCCCCTGAGCAGCGCAGGCATACTCATTCATCTTCAATGGCCATTTGTGTCCATCCATGTTGTTCGCCGAATGAGCAGCGCATGGGTGCATAGGACGACCCTTCGGGGATATTTAATCATAAAACAGTAGATACGGGAAGAGGGAGCATTACTAGCCGGCCTAGCTCTTGAGCTCTTTTTGCAAAATATAGATGAGCCTGCTGCGGGATTCTTCGCCTTCAAAATTATGGTCGCCATCCAGCGAAACGAATGAGATGCCTGGGTCGAGCCCTTCAAAACGCAGGTTGTCCAGCACATCATCCTGTTTGGCATTGATAATGCGGAGCGCAGTAAACCGCGCCAGCCTGTTATACAGTTTTACGGGTTCTACTCCGGCCAGGCTCTGCCAATACTCGGGGTGAATGACAGTGGTGCTGCCGTCGGCACGCAATAAACGCGTCCGGACACTCGTGTCGATCGGAGTGTCCCTTCCCTTGCCCAGCTGTCTTACCACGGTCTCTTCGCTAACGTCATCCGGAGGAGTAAGCATGATTACCTTGCGTATATCGCGCGGCTTAAGCAGTGCCGCCACGACACAACCTTGTGAATGGCACACCAGATCAATCACTGCGCCCGGATGTTCTGCCCGGGCGGTGTTAATCACCTTGCGAAGCTTTCTTACTTGCTCCAGGAGCGGCTCTGCGGTGAGTGTATTTGCCTTTTCATTTATAGGATTGTAGTTGAACAGTATGCTCTTGGCATCGGGCAGTGCCCGGGAAATTGCAGTGAACAGACCTCGGTCTTCCTTGCGGACACCGAAGCCATGCGAAAAAATAACAATGTGCGAAATAGTAGCTGTCATTAGTACATCATACTGCTTTTTCGGGATTTTTACTGATTACTCTTCCACTGCCAGTCCCGAACCTCAGGCATATCTACACCATACACCTTGATATATTCTGCATGTTCGATCAGTTTTTTCTGCATAAGCTGCTTTAATTCCAGAGCTTCAGTACCTGCAATATTGGCGTAATCGATGGCATCGATGACCAAGCGGAAGCGATCCATATCATTGCGTACAGTCATGTCAAAGGCAGTCGTAATAGTGCCCTCCTCTTTATAGCCGCGTACATGCAAATTACGATTGGCGCGTCGGTATGTAAGGCGGTGCAATACCCATGGATAGCCATGGAAGGCAAAGATAATTTCCTTGTCTCTAGTGAACAAAGCATCGTAGTCCATGTCGCTTAATCCGTGGCTGTGCTCGGTGTCTGGCTGAAGCCGCATAAGGTCAACGACGTTAACGACACGTATCTTCAGATCTGGCAGATATTCACGCAGGATGGATACGGCCGCCAGCGTTTCCAGAGTTGGGACATCACCAGCGCAGGCCATAACCACATCAGGCTCACCCCCCTGGTCATTACTGGCCCAATCCCATACACTCACCCCTTTGGTACAATGCTCGACAGCCTCATCCATAGACAACCACTGCGGGCTATCGTGCTTACCAGTAATAGTCAGATTTATGTAGTTACGGCTTTTTAGACAATGGTCCATGGTCGAAAGCAGACAGTTCGCGTCAGGGGGCAGATAGATCCGCACAACTGCTGCCTTCTTATTGAGCAGGTGGTCGATAAAGCCAGGATCTTGATGCGTAAAGCCGTTGTGATCCTGGCGCCACACATGGGAAGTCAGCAGGTAATTAAGCGATGCAATCTCGCGCCGCCATGGCAGCTCGCTGCACATCTTAATCCATTTGGCGTGCTGGTTGACCATTGAGTCGACGATACGGATGAAGGCTTCATAACTATGGAAAATACCGTGTCGCCCGGTAAGTAGATAGCCCTCCAGCCAACCTTGGGCCTGATGTTCGCTGAGCATAGAATCGAGCACTGATCCACTGGTCGCCAAGAATTCATCAGCTGGCCGTATGCGCGCCGACCACTGCCTATCAGTGGCTTCAAGCACCGCCTCTAACCGGTTGGACACGAGTTCGTCCGGCCCGAATATCCTGAAATTATGACGATCCTGGTTTTGCTTCACCACGTCCCGAAGGTATGGCCCAAGCGCATGAACGTTCCCCTCATTGGGGATGCTTCGGTATTCAACTGGAACCGCGTACTCACGGAAGTCGGGCAATTTGAGCTCGCGCAGAAAATTACCTCCATTGGCATGGGGGTTTGCACCCATACGGCGCTGACCGGTTGGCGCCAGGTCAGCAATTTCCTGCAGCAGCACACCGTCTTGGTCGAAAAGTTCTTCCGGCCGGTAGCTTTTTAGCCAGTCTTCAAGTACGGCCACATTATCCGGATGAGCTGCATCCACGGCTAGCGGCACTTGGTGCGATCGGAAATTACCCTCGACCTGCTTGCCGTCGATTGTTTTTGGCCCCGTCCAACCTTTTGGCGAAGTCAACACGATCATGGGCCAGCGCGGCCGCATAGTGTCGCCGTTATTGCGGGCATTGTCCTGAATACGCTTAATCTCGCGAACCGCTTCATCAAGCTTCGCGGCCATGAGTTGGTGCATCTGCATTGGGTCATCACCCTCTACAAAATATGGCGTCCAACCATATCCGCGGAAAAGCTGTTCTAATTCCTCGTGCTCGATACGTGCCAGGATCGTAGGGTTACTGATTTTATATCCATTGAGGTGTAGAATCGGCAGTACTGCGCCATCTGTCTTCGGGTTAAGGAATTTATTGGAGTGCCAGGCGGTTGCCAACGGTCCGGTTTCAGCCTCGCCGTCCCCCACGACACAGGCGGTGATAAGATCAGGATTATCAAAGACCGCTCCAAACGCATGGCTCAAACTATACCCAAGTTCACCACCCTCATGGATGGAGCCGGGTATTTGCGGCGAAACATGGCTGGATAAGCCCCCAGGGAAGGACGACATCTTGAATAGCTTCTTGAGGCCTGCTTCACTTTGCGGCACCGCCGGGTAGCACTCAGTGAATGTACCCTCCAGGTACACATTACTCACTAATGCAGGACCGCCATGGCCCGGACCAGACACATATACCATATTAAGGCCGTGCTCTTTGATAACCCGGTTCAGGTGGACATATATAAAGTTCTGGCCCGGAGCCGTACCCCAATGCCCCAGTTGCAACTTCTTGACGTGCTCCAGCCGTAGCGGCTCTTTGAGCAAGGGATTATCACACAGGTAGATTTGTCCGACCGAGAGGTAATTGGCAGCACGCCAATACGCATCAATGCCATACAACGTCTTTTCGTCTAGGGGATTTTCAATTTGGTCCATGGGTTCCCTTTATTCTTATTTCATAGATCTTATGCTTTTATTGTATCTTTATAACCTACAGTGCGAAATAGTCTGAAAAGTTTTCCTCCATCCCGATGGGAGTGAATTGCCCTGTGCGACCGTCTGCGGTATAGGCCGCGTGGTGGCCATCGGCAATCGCCGTCAATGCCTGTATCAATACATCTATCTCAGTGGTGGTGTTGTACAGCCCAAAGCTAATGCGCACGAGGCCGGGGGCTAAATCACGGCGGTCGTGGAGGATATGGCTGCGCACATGGTTCGGGTCAGCCCCAAGAAGATCCATGACATAAGGATGGGCGCAAAAACAGCCGCTCCGGACACCAATACCCCACTCGATGCCGAGTATGGCAGCCACGAGATTCGGCGGCATGTCTTGCAACGCAAAGGGGATAACTCCTGAACGGGTATGCGCACCCGCCGGGTCAGCGTCACCATATATCGTTACACCCGGAACTTCCTGCAGCCTTGCCAATGCGTATGCAATCAGTTTTGCTTCGTGCGCTGCGATCACATCCATGCCGATGGCCTGAAGCTGCTTTGCAGCCCGTGCCATCGCGATAGCCCCAACCACATTTGGTGAGCCTGCCTCTTCGCTATCAGGCTGCGACGCCCAGTCCACCTGTTTTGGCGTGACAAAATCAACCGTGCCCCCGCCCCGGTACTCCGGTAGGCCCTGGCTAAAAGTATCGCGGCGGCCAATGAGCGCTCCGCTACCAAACGGAGCATACATTTTATGGGCGGAAATAGCGATGTAATCCAGATGTTCCGGGTCGTCTAATCGCTTCATATCTATAGGTCGGTGCGCTGCTAACTGTGCGCAATCGACGGCTATTTGCGCTCCCGCGCTGTGCGCCTTACGCGCAAACCAATGTATATCCGGGATATGGCCAGTCACATTCGATGCTCCTGATATGGCGACCAGTCTTACGCGGCCTCCATATTTTTGCAGCAGTTCCCGATAGGCAGTCTTGCTTATGCCGCCGTCAGGCGTCAAGCCGATTCGCTTCACCGTTGCCCGCGCTCGCCATGGAAGATCATTGCTGTGATGCTCAAGGTGCGAAATAAGTACAACGTCTCTCTTAGTCAGCCGCAGTCTGTAGGATAGTTTATTAATTGCCTCGGTCGCATTTTTACCGAAAATCACAACATGCTCATCATGGTTCGCACCGACAAAATCGCTGATTGCGCACCGGGCTTGTTCGTAGAGCTCGGTGCTCATCCGGCTCTTGAAGCCATTGCCGCGATGTACCGACGAATACCAAGGTATGTAATCGTTCACAGCCCGCATGACATCTACAAAAGGCGGGGTGCTGGCGGCATTGTCAAAATTTATGTACGGCTTTTCACCTTGGAGCAACGGAACTTTCGCAGAAATGCCAGCGACGCAACCACGTAATTCAGTATTCATATCGCCACTATACTACCCGGGTTCCTCAATGCCTGTGACTGAGGTCACACCATAAGCGGTACTGCATAAGGTATAGTCATGGCATGAAACAACGAACAGTCTACAACATGATGCTGGCGGGCGGCATTGTCGGCATGACCGCAGCTTTCCTGCAAACCACCGAGAAGATCACATTACTCAAGAATAAAGATGTGCTTCTTTCTTGCGACCTGAACAGTGTCTTTAGCTGTACCAATGTGCTTAATGCATGGCAAAGTTCAGTATTCGGCTTTCCAAACTCACTAATGTGCATGGCCCTGTTTACTATTTTTGCTACAACCGCATTAGTAGGAGCAAGCGGCGGCGTATTGCCCCGGCGGCTGCGGCTTGGTATCCAGGCGCTATCGCTTTTCACTCTGCTGTTTGCAATTTGGTTCCTGACACAAAGCATATATGTCATTAATGCACTGTGCATCTTGTGCATTTTCTGCTTCGGTGGGCTCTTGATGGTTAACTGGGGATGGCTGCGGACCAATGCGGCTGACTTGCCTATTGGAGAACGCGGCCGGAGACTCGTGCAGCAATGGATCAAAAGCGGTGCCGACATCTTCATATGGCTACTGCTTGGCCTAGCTATGGCCTTTGTCATGATCCTGCAGTTTAACTAGGCTGGATTGCGCGACAATATTACACCCGTGTGCCCAGCAACGCTTCGAGCTGTTTGACATCCTTCAGGACGATACTGCCGCGACTGAGGTCTATGAGGCCGGCCGCTTTGAGAGCCTGGATGTTACGGCTTATAGTCTCCCGGGCCAGCCCTGAGTGCCGGGCCAGATCACTTTCCTTAAGATTGAGAAGAATGGAGCCATCAGGCTGCGGATCACCAAAACGCTGGGCAGCATTGAGTAGCTCAAAGCTGAGCCGAGTCTTAGCATCGCCGCCCATAAGATGTGCCATACGGCGCAGCACGCCATCGGTGCCTCTGTATACTCGTTTTAAAAGATCAAGGGCGACATCAGGGTTGTCTTGCAAAAATTGCACGGCTCGCTCGGGTGGTGCGACATGCGCCTTTACTGGAGTGGTTGCTTCAAAAAAATAATCATTCGGTGTGTCATTCAGCGCCGTAGACATAGGGAAGAAAGCCCCGGGCTTAAATACGTTCACCACAACCTCATTACCGGTCGAGGTCACATCGTATGCACTGACACGGCCTTCGACAAGATAAAATATGCCCGGTAACGCCTCATCGGGGCGAATCAGCAGATCATTCTGGTGGTATTCGCGCAGCGGGAAAGCTGTGAAAAATTCTAAAATCTTATCGGACATACTTGCTGCCATTATCG
>Ga0075364_10002173_pt1 | contig 10985 bp, 9 predicted proteins | sample EndMetdeltDD1764_FD_71517 | JGI IMG/M metagenome (GOLD analysis project Ga0075364, IMG submission 71517) | Populus endosphere microbial communities from Tennessee, USA - Endosphere MetaG P. deltoides DD176-4 | ecosystem: Host-associated > Plants > Roots > Endosphere | place: USA: Tennessee...
CCGGTCTGGCCGAAGGTGATGCCGGCCAGCGCCGAGCCGCACAACAGGTTCAAGCCCGCGTCCAGATTCTCCCGATTGGCGACGAACTGCCGGAGGTTGGCTGCGATCAGCTCGATGGCCTGCAGGTTGATGGCGTCGGTGATGAGGTTGGACTGGCGCGAAAGGTACGACTCGAACGCGTGTACGAATGCGTCCATGCCAGAGTGCGCTGCCACATGGGCCGGCACGGTACGCAGCGCCAGCGGGTCCAGGATCGCATAGGTCGCCGGGTTGAGTGCCGCATGCCGGATGGACATCTTGCGATTCGCATCGGTGTCAGTGATGACACACGATCCCGACACCTCCGAGCCCGTGCCAGCGGTCGTGGGCACGGCGATCAGCGGCAGTGCGGGCGTGCTGAATTTCTCGATTCCCTCATAGTCATGGATCCGGCCGCCATTGGTGGCCAGGATGCCGACTGCCTTGGCCACGTCGATGGTGCTGCCCCCGCCAATGGCCAGGATCATGCTCGACTCATGCGCCTGGCAGGTCTCGAATGCACGCATCACGGTGTGCACGCTGGGGTCCGGTTCGATCTCAGAATAGGATGCAACGGCGACCTGCTCACGCGCCAGCATCTGCGTGATCGCGGCGTAGAACGGACTGTCGAGCAAGGCTGCGTCGACCGTGATGAACAGCCTTTCACATTCGTGGCGGCGCAACAGTTCAGGGATGCGCGCGTGGGCGCCTGCGCCCATGTACAGGCGCGTGGGGCAGAAGAAGGTCGAGATATCGGCAGCAGTCATGATGGAACCAGATAGGACGTCGGGCGAGACCAGTGCTCGCCTCAGGGGTTGATGATCACCAGGCGTTCTTCGGTCATTTCACGGATGGCGTACGCCGGTCCTTCCTTGCCGAAGCCGCTGTCCTTGACCCCACCAAACGGCATCACATCGGCGCGCGCGCTGGAGCTTTCGTTGATTTGCACGGTGCCGAAGCGCAGGGTGCGTGCGGCCTGCATGGCGCGATCCAGATTCTGCGTGAAGATGCCGGCTGACAATCCGTAGGGCGTGTCATTGGCGCTGGCCATCATGGCGTCGAAGTCGTCGAACGGCCGGATCGACAGCAGAGGGGCGAAGGCTTCCTGGCACCACACGCGCCCGCTGTCCGGTACGTCGGTCAGCACGGCCGGCGTGAGCACGGCGCCCTCGCGCTGTCCGCCGCACAGCAGGCGGGCCCCGGCCGCAACGGCTTCGTTGATCCATTGTTCGCCTCGGATGGCAGCGGCTTCGCTGATGAGGGGCCCGACCCGGGTATCGGGATGACGCGGGTCACCTGCCTTCAAGGTCCGGGCGAAGTCCACCAGACGTTCCGTGAACGCTTCCAGGATGGGGCGTTCAACGTACAGGCGTTGCACGGAGGTGCACACCTGACCCGCCTTGCGCAGACCCGCGTTGGCTATGCGTGGTACGGCACGGTCCAGGTCGGCATCTGCGCAGACGATGGTGCTGGCAATGCTGCCCAGTTCCATCTGTGTGCGGCGCAGTCCGGCGGCTTGCTGAATCAGTCGGCCCACGCGGGTGCTGCCGGTGAATGTGTAGAAAGCGATGGCCTGTTCTTCGAGCAGCCAGTTGCCCACGGTCTCTCCCTCGCCCTGCAGGACGGCCAGGAAAGCGGGCGGCATGCCGGCTTCGAGCAGCACCTCCGCCAGCAAGGCACCGGTGAGCGGGGTGATGGCCGAAGGCTTGAGCACGACGGCGTTACCGGCGGCATAGGCAGGCGCAACCTTGTGCAGAACCGTGTTCAAAGGTGAGTTGAATGGGGTGATCGCGCAGACGACGCCCACCGGGTGACGTTGCGTGAAACCCAAGCGCGCGTGGGCCCCGGGGCTGGCGGCAAACGGCACCATGTCGCCGGTGAGCCGCACGCCTTCCTCGGCCGAGAGCGCCAGGGTAATGCACGCCCGGTCCACTTCGCCGGACGCATCCCCGAGCGTGAATCCGGCCTCGGCGACCATGATGTCGATGAAGCGTTGGCGGTGCGTGTCCAGCAAGGCCGCGGCGCGATGCAATACTTGGCCGCGTGCATGGGGGGCAGGCGCACCCGCGCGCGCGGCCTGGTCGGCCACCGCAACGGCGCGAGCCACCTGCTCGCGTGTGGCTTGGCTCACCCGGGCGCATACCTGCCCTGTGTATTTGTCGAGCACGTCCAGCTGCGATCCGCCGTCGAGCCAGGCGCCGTTGATCAGGTTTCCAGTAGGGGGCAGGGTCGAAGAGGGCAGCAGGGATGAGGTCATGTCGGGTCGAGTCAGAAGGTGTGGGGCGCCCACGTCGCGCGCCGCGCAAAAAATCGGGTCGATGGCGGAGCTAGGGTGTAGCCGGTTGAAGATGGCAAACGATCCGCTTGAATGAAAAAACGTTTTTTTATAATCGGGTTTTTCTGTCGAAGCTGTCAAGCGTTTTGACGTCGAGCCGATCAGTCGAGCGGATGCTCAAGTTGGAATGCGCACACTGTCACTATGAAATTCATTCATAGTCGAATGACGTGCACAGGGGTTTCGGCGCGCTCGTCCCATGCCTAAGCTTGGCGTCCTGACTTCAACTTTTCCATATGAGGATGCCGTGATGACTGCCGTACTGGCCCCTGCCACCCTTCGCCGCCCGGATACGTTAGCGGTGCCGTATCAACTGCCGCAGGCAGCGGACATGGCCGCCGACCTGGTCATGCCCGGTGTGCTTGATCCGGTACTTGATGACGAGCGGTATTGGGTCCCCATGAATGAATCGGTGTCCTTCCGGCCGCTGCTGCTGGCGGTCAGCGCGGGCTACTACGTCAATCTGTTGCGGGTGCGCCGCAGCGGCGTCTTGTCGCGGCACCGGCATAGTGGCGCGGTGCACGCGCTGGTGCTCAAGGGACGCTGGTACTACCTGGAGCATGATTGGGTGGCCGAACAGGGGGCGTACGCCTTCGAGCCGCCCGGCGAAACGCACACCTTGTACGTGCCGGAAGATGTCGACGAAATGATCACCTGGTTCCACGTGCAAGGCGGCTACACGTACGTCGACCCCATGGGGGAGGCCGTCGGCTATGAAGATGTGTTCACCAAGCTGGAGGCTGCCCGCCGCCACTACCGTGCCATGGGCCTGCCCGACAGCGAGCTGCAGCGCCTCATTCGCTGAGTCCGGCGCCCCGTTGCGCGGGCGCCATGCCGAACTGTTGATCGAGGAAATCGATGAATGCCTTGACCTTGGGTGCCAGGTACTTGCGGCTCTTGTAGATCATGAAGATGGGCTCGGCCCGCTCGGGTTGGCAGTCCTGCAGGATCGGCACCAGCCGACCCGATGCCAGTTCATCCTGGATGTGGAATTGAGCCAGCCGGACCAGTCCGGCCCCGTGAATCGCCAGTTGCATCAGCATGTCGCCCTGGTCGGCGGCCAGATTGCCTACCGCCTTGATTGCCCGGGGGGTGCCTTCGAACGGCCAGGTGTTCCAGTGGGTGCGATGGGTGAAGTTCAGGCAGTTGTGGTGCGCCAACTCGGCGGGTGTCTGCGGCACGCCGTGGCGGCGCAGGTAGTCGGGCGACCCGCAGACCACCCATTTGCTGCCCAGCAGTCGGCGTGCGATCAAGGAAGAGTCCGGCAGCGCGCCGCTGTGGATGGCCACGTCGATGTTGTGCTCGACCATGTCCAGGGGATCGTTGTTCAACAAGAACTCGACCCGGATCGCGGCGTTGGTGCGCAGGAACTCGGTCATGACCGGTGCCAGCTGGTATTTGGCGAAGGTGAAGATGCAATGGACCCGCAGCGTGCCGCGCGCGTCCTCGGCATGCTGCTGCAGGGCGCTCTCGGCCTCGGTCAGCGCCTCCAGCACGCGCATGCCCTCGCGATGCAGGGTGTGCCCCGACTCGGTCAATCGCACTTCACGCGACGTCCGTTCGAACAACAGGGTCTGCAACCGCGCCTCCATGCGCGATACCAGCTTGCTCACCGCGGAAGGCGAGCGCGACAACCGCCTGGCAGCCGCAGAGAAACTGCCCGTCTCCACCACGGCGATGAACACCTCCAACTCCGCCAACTGATTCACCGTCCGCTCCGTCTATGAATTTATTTCACATGCCTGTGCCGTGCAACACCTTTGCAAAGCCGCCAGAAGCAGGTGATGATCCGGACAATACTTTGAAAAAACGTTTCGATCAATACAAAAAGGAGACTCGTATGTTGCCCGCTTTCATTGCTGCCGCCGTCCTTGGACTGGCCGCGTTGGCCCCTGCCAGTGCCGCCTCGACCTTTCCCGACAAGCCGATCCGCATGGTGGTGCCGTTCAGTCCCGGCGGCGGCACCGACATCCTGGCGCGCCAGGTGGCCGAAGCCCTGACCAAGTCCGAAGGCTGGAATGTGATCGTGGAGAACCGCCCGGGTGGCAATGGCATCATCGCCCTGGGCAGCGTCGCTCGTGCGCCGGCCGATGGGTACCAGATCATCCTGGCCCTGCGCGAGAACATCGTGATCGCGCCGTTGCTGAGCAAGGATCGTCTGAGCTTTGACCCGCTCAAGGACTTCACCTCCATCGTCAATGTCGCCGATGCCCCGATGGTGATTGCCGCCGGCCCGAACGCGCCATACGACACGATGCAGAAGGCGCTGGATGCCGCCAAGAAGGACAGCCAGGCCCTGCGCTTTGGCACCTCGGGCCAGGGCAGCATGTCGCATCTGTTGCTGGCCCTGCTGGGCAAGGAAGCCGGCGCCAAGATGATCCACGTGCCATACAAGGGGTCGAATCCCGCGCTGACCGATCTGGTCGGCGGCCACGTCGAACTGGTCGGCGGCTCTATCGCCTCGGGCAAGGCATTCATCGACAGCGGCCGCGTTCGCGCGCTGGCCGTCTCGTCCAAGGATCGCGTCGCCGCCTACCCCGATGTACCGACCATCGCCGAGCTGGGCTACCCCGACTTCAACGTCGTCACCTGGTATGGCCTGTTCGGACCGCGCGACATGCCGCGCGATGTGGTCGAAAAGATCAACCGCGCCACCAACAAAGTGCTCGCCACGCCTGAACTGAAAAAAATCCTGGCCGATCAGGGCATGTTGAGCAAGATCGGCACGCCGGAGGATTTTGATCGCGTGTTCCGCGACGACTACGAGGGTCTGTCCGCGCAGCTCAAGGATCTGGACATGGCGGGCGAGTGAGGCCGCAGGGTCCATCCATTCAGGAGAACGCAGGAATGTCCAAGCAGCACATCGCAGGTTTCATCGGTCTGGGCGCCATGGGTGCGGCCATTGCCCGCCGTCTGATCGGGGCAGGCACCTCATTGCATGTCCATGATCCGGATCCCGCACGGGCCGATGCGATGGCCCGCCTCGGCGCCGTGGTGCATGACAGCCCGCTGGCCGTGGCCGACGTCGCGCCAATCGTCTACAGCTGCCTGCCCGATGCGGACGTGAGCCGGACCGTGGCCTTCGGCGAGAACGGCGTGGCACGCGGGCGTGCCATCCGCGTTTATGTGGAGATGTCCACGATCGGGCGCCAGGCCCTGGTCGAGATCACGCAGGCACTCGCCGCGCATGACGTGCAGACGGTGGATGCGCCGGTGAGCGGCGGGCCGCGCGGCGCGGATGCGGGCACCTTGTCCATCATCCTGGCCGGCGCGCCCGCCACCCTGGATGCCATAAGGGATCAGGTGGCCAGCATGGGCAAGCATGTGTTCGACGTCGGTGCCGAACCGGGCATGGCGCAGATGATGAAGCTGGTGAACAACCTGATCTCCGCGACCAACATGGTCTCGGCCTACGAGGCACTTGTGCTGGGCGCCAAGGCCGGACTGGATCCGGACCAGATGGTGGACATCATCAATGTCAGCACGGGGCGCAACAGCGCCACGGTCGACAAGGTGCCCAAGGCCATCCTGCCTGGCACCTTCGACTACGGCGCGAGCATCCGCACGATTCACAAGGATGTGTCGATCGGACTGGAAGAAGCGCAGGCGCTGGGTGTGCCGATGTGGCTGGGCCAGTCGATGCGCCAGGCCTGGGCGTACGCCATCACCCAGGGCGGCGAGCATCAGGATTTCACCACCCTGATCAAGTACATGGAGGCATGGGCCGGCGTGCAGGTGCGCAGCCGGCGAACGCCGGCGCCTGCCGCCAACGAGGCAACCGCGGGAGATCGCACGTGATCCCCATTTCGGGCAAGACGGCGTTGCTGTGCATCCTCGCCGATCCGATCGGGCACGTGCGCACGCCGCAATTGGTCAACGCGCTGCTGCAGGACAGGGACGAGGATGCGGTCATGGTGCCGGTTCACGTGGCGCCGGACCGCCTGCCGGAGGTCATGCAGGCGTTGCGTCACACCCGCAATCTTCAGGGCATGGTGGTCACCGTGCCGCACAAGATGGCTGCACTGGCGCTGTGCGACGAGGTGGAGGCCGAGGCGCAGGCGATCGGTGCGGTCAACGTCGTGCGCCGCACCGAGGATGGGCGTCTGGTGGGTGGCATGCTCGATGGCGTGGGGTTTTTGCGCGGGCTGGCCCCGCATTACACGATCACGGCCGACAGCACGGTGTACATGGCGGGGGCAGGTGGAGCGGCTCACGCGATTGCGTTCGCGCTTGCCCAGGCGGGCGTCAGACGCCTGACCGTGTCGAACCGGAGTGCGGCGCGTATCGATGCGCTGGCCCAGCGAGTCAAAGCGAGCTATCCGCACACGGCGATTCTTGCGGGGACCGATGATCCGAGCGCACACGACGTCGTGATCAACGCGACCTCGCTGGGTCTGGCACCCGGCGATGCCCGGCCATTGGATTTCGAACGCTTGCAATCCACGCAGGTGGTCGCCGACATCATCATGGATCCGGCCGAGACGCCGCTGCTGGCTCACGCTCGGGCGCGCGGATGCGTGGTGTATGGCGGGATGGGCATGTTGCAGGGGCAGGTGCGCGACATGGTGGCATTTTTTCAGGCGGATCGCACGGGCGCGCACGGCACGCCGGACGGGAGAGTGGCATGAGATTGAAGGACAAAGTCGCCGTGGTCATCGGCGCAGGACAGAGCGCGGGCGAAACCATGGGCAATGGCCGCGCCACCGTGATGCGTTTCGTGCAGGAGGGCGCCCGGGTGCTGGCCGTGGACCGCGATCTGGCCTCGGCGATGCAGACCTGCCAGCAGGCCGACGCTTCGCGTGATCGCGCCGGTGAAGACGCCGTGGACAAGGCGGGCGGGACCGCTGGATCCGTATGCGTGCCCTGGCAGGCCGATGTCCAGCGCGAAGCCGAACTCGCGGCGGCATTTGCCGAGGCGCTGCGACTGTGGGGGCGCATCGACATCATGCATTACAACGTGGGCGTGAGTGTCTCGGGCGGTGACGCCAGTGCGACCGAGATCACTGAAGAGGCGTTCGACCGCATCTGTGCGATCAACCTGCGCGGCTGCATCATGGCCGGCAAGCACGTGCTGCCCATCATGCGTGACCAAGGATTCGGCGTGATGATCAACATCGCGTCCGTGTCGGCCTGGCAGCGTTACCCCTGGGTTGCCTACAAGGCAACCAAGGCGGCGATGATCGCCTACACCCAGCAGGTCGCCATCGAATATGCTGCACACGGCGTGCGGGCCAATGCCATCCTTCCCGGACTGCTGGACACGCCGATGGCGGTGGACACCCGCGCCACGACATTCGGCCGGACGCGAGCCGATGTCGTGGCCGAGCGCGATGCACGGGTACCGCTGCGCGCCCGCATGGGCACGGCCTGGGACGTGGCCAATGCAGCCGTTTTCCTGGCGTCCGACGAGGCGGGCTTCATCACCGGTGTGCAGTTGCCGGTCGATGGCGGCGCGTTGGTCAACATTGTCCGGTAGGCGCGCGATGTCCGAGACGCGCACATTCGATTACGTGATCGTCGGCGGCGGCACCGCCGGCTGCATCCTGGCGAACCGGCTGTCGGCCGACGGCAAATACACGGTCCGGATGCTCGAAGCAGGCAGCGCCCGCCGGCATCATTGGGTGAGCATTCCGGCCGGCTTCAGCAAGCTGCTGAGCAACACGCGCATGAACTGGGGCTTTCGCAGCGAACCGGAAGACAATGTGATGGGCCGCAGCATTGCGATCCCGCGCGGCAAAGGTGTGGGGGGCTCCACGCTCATCAACGGCATGATCTATGTGCGCGGCCAGCCCGGTGACTACGATCAATGGGCGCAGGCCGCGCCGGGTTGGTCCTGGTCTGACGTCGCGCCGTATTTCGAGCGGGTCGAAGCGACGTCGGTCGGAGAGACCGGCCGGGGCCGCAACGGACCCATGCGCATCATGGAGGTGAGCGAACGCTTTCCGATCGCTGACCGCCTGCTGCAAGCGGCGCATCAGGCCGGCCATCGCCTGAATCCGGACTACAACGGCCAGGACCAGGAAGGCTTTGCCTACTACCAGGTCTGCCAGAGCGGGGGGCGACGCTGGAGCATCGTGGACGGTTATCTGGAACCGGCGCGCTCACGCAAGAATCTCTCGGTTCAGGCCGACACGCAGGTCAGCCGCCTCGTCTTCGAGGGCACGCGCTGCGTCGGCGTCGAGTATCGCCGCAGTGATGGCACGCTGGGACAGATTCGTGCTCGCCGTCGGGTGCTGTTGACGGCGGGCGCGGTTCAGTCTCCGCATCTGCTGGAGTTGTCCGGCATTGGCCGGCCCGACGTCCTGCGCGCAGCAGGCATCATCCCGCGCCATGCCCTGTCGGGAGTGGGCGAAAACTACATCGATCACTACGCCACACGCATGAACTGGCGGGTGCACGGGTTGGCCACGCTGAACGAGACCACGCGTGGGCTGGCACTGGGGTCGGCCGTGCTGCGTTACCTGGCCACGCGCAAGGGCATTCTGACGCTGGGTACGGGTCTGGTGGGCGGATTCGTCAAGACCGATCCGCGCCTGGCGACGCCGGATGTGCAGTACTTCTTCATGCATGCCAGCTATGCCGACGCCGCAGTGCGCAAGCTCGACACCCTGCCCGGCATGACCATGGGCGTGGCGCAACTGCGTCCCCGCTCCAGCGGCACCATTCACGTGGCCAGTGCCGATGCGGCGATGCCGCCGAAAATCCGTCCCAATCTGCTGTCCGATCCCGAAGACCAGCGCTGCCTGGTTGCCGGCATGCGCATGGCCCGCGAGATCGTCGGTCAGCCTGCCCTGGCACCGTACGTCACCGCTGAATTGACCCCCGGCACGCACGTGCAGACCGATGCGCAGTGGCTGGAATTCGCGCGTCAGAACGGCCAGACGATTTATCACCCCATCGGCACGTGCCGAATGGGCGAAGACGACGCGGCGGTCGTGGATGCGCGCTTGCGCGTGCACGGCCTGCACGGGCTGGGTGTGGTGGACGCGTCGGTGATGCCCACCATGGTCTCGGGCAACACCCAGGCCGCCGTCATGATGCTCGCCGAAAAGGCGGCCGACATGATCCTGGAAGACGCCCGGCAAACCGATTGATTGTTCACGAACACAAGGAGAACACATGCAAGACAAGTCCTTTGACCCCGTTACCCCGGAGACCGTCGAACTGGGTCACCGCAATCGCCGCTCGACGCTGGGCGATGCCTACGTGGATGCCGCCATCGCCCGCTCCAAGGATGATGACTTTTTCGTGCCGCTCCAGGAAGCGGTCACCGGCTTGGCATGGGGTGCCATCTGGGGGCGTCCCGGGTTGAGTGCGAAGCACCGCAGTCTGGTCACCGTCAGCGTGCTCATCGCCACCGGACGTCGCCACGAACTGGCGTTGCATCTGAATGGCGCATTGAACAACGGCTGGACCCGCGAGGACCTGCAGGAAATTCTGCTTCACGCCGCCTGCTATTGCGGCATGCCTGCCGCCGTGGATGGCTTTCGTGTGGCCAAGGAAGTGCTGGACGAGCGCGCCAAGAACGGCCAGTGAAGCGGGCTGCGCGTCTGGCGCGTGCGCGACGGCCTTAGAGGGCGCCGCCCGCCAGAGGCGCGCGCTGACAATAACGAGGAGACAAACCATGAAGAGCATCAACCGATTGCCCGCCGTGCGCCGTGCCGCCCTGGCGCTGTGTGTGGGCGGATTGACCCTGGGCGTGAACGCGTCGGCTTGGGCGCAGGACTATCCAAGCCGCGCATTGACCATGCTGGTGCCGTTCACGGCAGGGGGGGCGACCGATGTGCTGGCCCGCGCCGTGGCCGAAGGCCTGTCAAAGGAGCTGAAGCAGACCATCGTAGTGGAGAACGTGCCCGGTGCAGGAGGCTCCATCGGGCAATCACGGGCGGCGCGCTCGGCACCGGACGGCTACACGCTGCTGCTGGGCAATGTCGGCACACTGGCTGCCAACGCATCGTTGTACCGAAATCTGCCCTACGACGTGCTCAAGGATTTTACCGCCGTCGCCTCGGTAGGAGATGCGCCCCAGGTGCTGTCGGTTCGTGCAGATTTTCCGGCCAATACGCTGGACGAGTTCGCGGCGTACGCCAAGGGCAATGCGAAGAGCATGAATTCAGGAACGGCCGGCATCGGCTCGGGCTCGTTCCTGGGCGGCGTTCTGCTCAATGCCGCCCTGGGCACCAAGGTACCAGCGGTGCACTACCGGGGGGCGGCACAGGCAACGGCCGACGTCATGGCAGGCCACATCGACTATACGATCGAAAGCAGCAGCACGGCGGTCAGCTCGATTTCGTCCAAGAAAATCAAAGGACTCGCGGTGCTGAGTGATACACGCGTCAACGTCCTGCCCGACGTGCCTGCGACAAGCGAAACCGCTTATCCCAAGCTGCGATACGAGATCTGGAACATGGTGCTGGTTCCCAAGGGCGTGCCTGCTGATCGCGTGGCCACCCTGAACGCGGCGCTGCAAAAGGTGCTGCAGGACGAAGCGATGCGCACGCGTTATCAGCAGATGGGGTTGACCGTGCCCAGCGATGCCCATAGAAGCCCCACAGGTGCTGCCAAGCTGCTGAGCGATGAAGTCGCGGGCTGGAGAAAGTTGCTCGCCGACGCCGGGATCGAACCGGAAGGG
>Ga0075364_10002174_pt1 | contig 10984 bp, 8 predicted proteins | sample EndMetdeltDD1764_FD_71517 | JGI IMG/M metagenome (GOLD analysis project Ga0075364, IMG submission 71517) | Populus endosphere microbial communities from Tennessee, USA - Endosphere MetaG P. deltoides DD176-4 | ecosystem: Host-associated > Plants > Roots > Endosphere | place: USA: Tennessee...
GGGTTTCCCTATTGCGTCGAGCATTGCGGCCGGGCCTATCAGGCACAGCTGCCGCGCGGCGCGCGCCGGCCCCCGCCGCCGCTGCCCTTCGGCGGCCCGCGCGTGCGCTGACGGGTCAGGCCGCAGCTTCCTCGCGCGCGGGTCTTCCGGCCTCCCGCGTGCGCAGGAGCAGCGCGGCCAACGACGCCAGCAGCGTCAACGTGCCGATCCAGCCCATCGTCAGCTGATATCCGGCTGCAGACGGGAAAGACGCGCGGCCGTCGGGCGACAGCACCGTATAAGTCGCCATCAGCACCGCGATGAACTGTGCACCGATGGCCGCAGCCATGCCCCTTATCACCGACATCGTGCCGATCGCCTCGCTCGTGCGATCCTGCGGGACCGAGGTGACGATCATGTTGGGGATCGCCGTGTTGAGCGCGGTCGTACCGAAGGAGATCACGCAAAGCAGCGCGATCATCTGCGGGAGCGTATTGGGCAGGCCGATCGCCAGGAACCAGCCGACCGCGGCGAGTATGCCCCCCGACATGACCGCGATGCGGTTGCCGTACTTGCGCGTCATCCAGCCCGACAGCGGTCCGGCGGTGAACGACAGCACGTTGGAAGGCAGCTTCGCGAGGCCGGCCACGGTCGCGCTCAGGCCGAGCCCGGCCATCGTCCAGACCGGTGCCTGCATGTACGCCGAAGCCACGAAAACCAGCTGCATCGTTCCCATCGCCGCCAGCACGCATATGACGTTCGCCACCGCGACGTTGCGTTTGCCGAGCAGCCTCAGGTCGATGAAGGGGGCTGCCGCGCGCAGGCTGCGCCTTGCCCAATAGGCAAGGACGACAGCGCCGAATACGACCGGCCCCCAGACTTCCGAGGAGAGCCAACCGGCCCCTTTCGATAGGCTGAGGCCCAGCATGATCATCATGATACCGGGCACTGGCAGGACGCCTTCGATCCAGTCGATCGGCTCCTTCGGCGGAATACCGGGCCGCGATGGGACCATGACCTTTACCGCCACCCACGACAGCGCAAGCAGCAGGGCGCTCGCCACAAACAGGCCATGCCAGCTCAGGTTGTCGACGATCACGCCGCCCAGAACCAGCCCCACGGCGATGCCCGCGCCCTGCGCCGTCGTCATCAGGCCGACCGCGACCGGGATTCGCTCTTCCGGCAGCGATTCGCGCAATATGCCGATCGACAGGGGCAGCACCGCCATCGACAGGCCCTGCAACGCGCGGCCGACGAGGACGATGTAGAACCCCGGGCTGAGCAGGCTTATCACCGACCCGAAAGTCGATATCGCCAGAAGGACGAGCATCACGCGCTGGCGCCCCATCATGTCGCCCAGCCGTCCGGCGACAACCGAGGCCGCCGCGCCGACGAGCATGTGAATGGTCACCAGCCAGCCGACGGTTATCGGATCACCGAATTCCCGGATTAGCTTGGGCATCGCCGCGTAGAGCATCGAAGATTCGAAGGTGGCGGTCACTTCGGCCAGCGCCAGGGCGGTGACTATCGCTGCCGGACTCGATCGCATCGGCTTCCTCTCAATCGTTTTCGCAGGACGCGATAGAGCGCGAAAGGCGATGCCGACAACTGCTGATAGCCGGCCACTGGCGCATGCCCACCGATTTGTTTCATGATCGGACATGCTCGCACGATTCGCCCCGCTCGCCCTGCCCTTGCTCCTCGCGCTTGCCGCCGCCGCTCCGGCACCCAGGCCCACGCCGCTTCCCGACACGATCGATGTCGCGATAACCACCGATCTCGGTGTCGTCACGGTCACGCTGGACGGCAGGCACGCGCCGGTCACCACGGCCAATTTCCTGCGTTACGTCGACCAAAGGCGCTTCGATGGCACGGTCTTCTACCGCGTCATGCGCCTTGCCTGGGGCGAGCAGCCCAACGGCTTGATCCAGGGAGGTACGCAGGGCGATCCCAAACGCATCCTGAAACCCATCGCGCACGAGCCGACGAGCGCGACCGGGCTCTCGCACAAAGCCGGGGCGATCTCGATGGCGCGTTATGCGCCGGGGACGGCGACGGGCGACTTCTCGATCCTGCTCTCCGATCTCACCAGCCTCGATGCCGATCTCGCCGCCGCCGATACCGAAGGCAGGGCCGGCTTCGCGGCCTTCGGCCACGTGTCGGCGGGGATGGATGTCGTGCGCAGGATATACGACGTGCCGTTGTCGCCGACCGCGGGTGTCGGGGTGATGAAAGGCCAGATGATAGCCAAGCCGGTACGTATCCTTACGGTACGGCGGCTTCCCGTGACGGCGAAGACGGTTCCCGCCGGACCGTGACAGCGGAATTCTTCGCACCTGTCTGACGTTCAGCGGTCACTTCAACGGGCACGATAGATAATATGCCCGCATGACGCGGAAATCCGGTGCAAAGCGCGAATTTTCGCCGCTGGCCCTTAAAATCCACGTCAAGTCGACGTTAACCATGGGCATGACCGCACACGATCCCCATTTCGCTCGCGAGCCCAAGGGCATTTTGCGTTGGCTCGGTTTCAGCGCCGAACCGCGAAACGAGGATACCCAGGATGCCGATTTCGCGCTCGGGACCGAAAGCGGCGGCGAGGCAGCCGGCCTGCACCACCGCCGCCAGCGCGAACTGCTCGGCGATGTCGGCCGATTCCTGCTGAGCCACCGGATCGAGGTCAATCCGTTCACGTTGGCGATCGCGCACGACATCGTCACCGGCGCCGATCCCAAGCTCGCTCACCTCGCCGAGGAACGGATTCACGCAAGGCTGCCGCTGACGATCGAATGGATCGAGGACGCCAGCCGCGCTTCCGGCCGCGAAGACCGCATGGCGACGCTCGACGCGCTGATGGCGAAGCTGGAATCGAGCATCGAAGACTTCAGCAGGACCACGCACGCCGCCCGCTCCGCCACCAACGACTACAACAACGCGCTCGAAGCGCATGTCGGTGAACTCGAACAGGTCAGCAAGGCCGGCGCGGTCATCGCCGAGCTTGCGACGATCGCCAAGGTCATGCTCGATCGTACCCGTCAGATCGAACAGCAGATGACGCGCAGCGAGATCGAGACGCGCGCGCTGCAGGACAGCCTGGAAGAGGCCCGCCGCAAGGCCGACATCGATCACCTTACCGGCCTGCCCAACCGCCGCGCCTTCGAGGCGCTGCTCCAGGCCGAGCACGCAACCGCGATCGACGCCGCCGAACCGCTCTGCGTGGCGTTCTGCGACATCGACCATTTCAAGCGGGTCAACGACACGCACGGCCACGAAGCCGGCGATCGCGTGCTGCGCGCCGTCGCGCAGTCGCTTGCCCGGATATCCGACGACCGCTGCCACGTCGCCCGCCACGGCGGCGAGGAATTCGTCGTGCTGTTCCGCGGCAAGCCGCTCGAAGATGCCTGGAAGACGCTCGACGAGGCCAGGATGATCATGGCCGAACGCCGGCTGATCAACCGCGCCACCGACGTGCCGTTCGGCAGGATCACCTTCTCGGGGGGGATTGCCGACGTGCTTGCCTATGCGACGCCCCGCGCGGCGCTGAAAGCAGCCGACGAAGCGCTCTATGCCGCCAAGGCGCGAGGGCGCAACTGCGTGCTGAGGGCCGGCGAGGCCGTGCAGGCGGCGGCCTGAGGCTCGCCCGGCGGCGTTTACAACTACCCGGCCACTCGCCTAGCTAGCCGCCAGAGCCAGCCGGGAGAGCCCTGTCATGCCGATCTCACTCCATACCGCCGTCATCGGCACTTATCTGCAGATCCTGCCGCAAGTCGGCGGTTTCGTCGACAAGGCGGAAGAGCACTGCCGCGCCAACGATCTGAGCGCCGAGGCGCTGACCGGCGCCAGCCTGGCGGACGACATGTGGAACTTTGCCAAGCAGGTTTCGCAGGCATGCCACCATTCGGCGCGCGCCGTCCTTGCCGTGCGCGCCGGCCTGGGCAGCCCTGACATCGCGCCCGTCCCGCTCGACTTCGCCTCGATCCGCAAGGAAGTGGCGGATTCGCTGACCTTGCTGCAGGCTGTCGAACCCGCGGAGCTCGAAGCCATCGAAGGCCGCGAAACCGTGTTCACGGTGGGCACCTTCAAGATGACCTTCACCGTCTCGGACTTCCTGCTGACCTTCTCGCTGCCCAATTTCTATTTTCATGCGACCACCGCCTACGACGTGCTGCGCAGCAAGGGCGTTCCGCTCGGCAAGTCGGATTATCTGGGGCGTATTCGCTTGAAGCATTAGAGCCGGACCCGAGCAACCAGCGAGGATGGAAAATGCCTCCGTAGTTAATATTTATTAGGCTTTAGGGGCTATCCTCCGTTTCTGCAGCTTAAGGAGGAAAGCGGGCGAATGCCGGCCGGGGGCGTCTTTTCGGACCATGAACGGACAACGCGTTGGAAGCGTTGGACGTCGAATGGCTTCAACATTGCGGCCTGCGCCGCACTGATCGTCGCGCTGGGTCTGCCACAGACTTCACCGGCGATCACGGTCGCCGTCGGCATCGGTCTATTCTTCGCCCTCATCACGACCGTCATCACGCTTCTCTACGCCGGCCGGGTTATCGTGGAGTTCAACCAACAGCAGCGCATGTTCCAGCGCGCCAAGGAATCCAACCAGCAGGTAGAAGAGCTATTCAGCATGACGGACATGCTGCAGGCAGCCGAAGATCACGACGACGCCGGCGCAGTGTTGATGGCTACTGCAATGCGGCTACTGCCCGATTTTGGCGGGGCTCTATATGTCTTCAACAATTCGCGCGACCGGCTGGATATTGCCAAGTCCTGGAACATCGGGGAAGGCTTCCACCCAGCGGAAGCCCTACTCCCAGGCAACTGCTGGGCGCTGAAGCGGGGCAAACCGCATATCAACGATCCCCAGCGACAGACTTTATGCTGCATGCATCAGATCGGCTCTGCCGCCACCATCGAAGTGCCGATGATGGCACGCGGCTCGGTCTACGGCCTACTGGTGTTGGCCACCGAAGCGGAAGACGCGTCCGAGCTACTCGATTCCACACGCCGGTTGGCCCGCGCGCTGGCGGATTCGATGTCGCTGGCGCTGTCGAACATCGCTCTTCGCGAGAAATTGCGCACGCAGTCGCTCCGTGATCCCCTGACCGGCCTTTACAACCGGCGCTACATGGAAGACGCGCTCGATCGCTATGTAAGCCTTGCCGAACGAAGCGGAACGGCGACGTCGGTGGTGATGATCGACCTCGATAATTTCAAGCGCCTCAACGACGAGCACGGCCATGCCAAGGGTGACGCGGTGCTGCGCGATGTCGCCGCCCAGCTGATCTCCGCGCTGCGCCCGTCCGACGTGGTCAGCCGCTACGGCGGCGAGGAACTGCTCGTGATCCTACCCAACTGCGGGCTCGAAGACGCCCTGCACAAGGCCGAAGTCATGCGCGCGCGGATCGAAGCGCTGTCAGAGCCGCACGGCGTCCCGATCAGCGGATCGTTCGGCGTCGCTGCCGTACCCGAGACCTCGACCAGCCCGATCGACGTTATCCCGATGGCCGACGCCGCACTCTATGTGGCGAAGCAAGCCGGCAAGAACTGCGTTCGTGCGGCCGAGCGCCGCGCCGGACGCGACGACAGCCAGCTGCGCCTCGCGGTTCCTTGATCGCCCGCTCAACCGGGCGGTAGCAGGAACACCACATAACCCTTGAATTCGGGATCGCGTGCAACCTCCGGCGGCTCGCGCCATTCGCCGCCTTCGACCAGACCTATACGATAGGTTAGCGGCAGGCGCGCCAGCGACGACATATAGCGCTCATAGCCGCGGATCGTGCGGCGCCCCTGATAGGTTTGGATCACCACTTCGTCGACGACGCCTGCCAGGCTGGCGAGCGCCCTGGGATCGCCGCCGGCGCTCCAGTCGAGCAGACCGGTAGCCGACAGCCGGTAACGCGGGGGCAATCGCCGGCGCAGTCCGGTCAGGAACGCCGCGTAGTCCGCCAGGCCCCGTGTCCTGGCATCGAAATCGACCTGCAGTCCGGCCACCCGGTTGCCCGCCGCTTCCCAGCGCGCCAGATCGGCGATCACGCGCCCATAGAGCGCGTCGTCCCAATCGAGCCGCTCCACCCGCACGGCGAGCCATATCGCGGCCTGCCGGGTATGCGGTATGGCGCGCAGCGGGACGAAGCGAGCAGGACCGCCCGCGCGCACTTCGCCGGCAAGCAGATAGACGGTCTTCGCCTTCGTCAGGTCCGGCGGCGCTTCCACTCCCGCCCATAGGAAGAATGCAGTGTGATCGGCGGCTCTCACGGGCTCCGGCGCCCGCTGGCAGCTGGCAAGCGCGGCGGCACCGGCCGACGCCACTAGAACGACGCGCAAGCTCACCAATAGTAGCGCAGCTTCTGAGCCCATTCGCTGCCGGCGAACTCGCCCTTGAGCCTCTGGAACCACGCCTTGCGCTGACTTTTCGCGACTTCCTGCCCGCCGCACTGGTTGGCGCCGCTCGGCGCATAACAGTTGATCGCACGGTAGAGCGCATAGGCCTTGTCCGGGGCGGCAGCCCTGGCGTCGGCGATCACGTCGGCATAGATCGCGCCGCGCTCGGCCGGCTTGCCGGGAAACAGGCTGGCGGTTCCGCCCAGTTCATCGGGTGGCGGACGGTCAGAAAAGCCGATGTAAGCATCGAAGCCGTTGAGCCGATAGAAATCGCCCAGGCACAGCCGCGCCTTCACGTCGCGCGGATTGCGCGCAAGCACGGCGGCGGTCCGGGCCAGCGGAGCGCAAGCGTAACCATCGGACCAGTTGCCGGCGCGGAACAGGCCGAGCGGAATCCGTTCCTGCTCGCGCAGCGCCCACAATCCGTCTTCGGCCGATGCACGTGCGTCCACCAGCGCCATATCGGCGAGGTAGCCATCGTAGCGCCCGGTGCTCAGTTCCCTCGACAGCAGGGTGAACAGCGCGAGATCCCGCTCGTGACGCGGACGGGAAGTATCCCTAACCTGTGCGCGAAGGAGATCGGGTCCGGCGACATTCTCTAGCAGGATTTCGCGGATCGGACTTTCCCCGATCGGCGAGCCCGGCGCGAACACGTCGGCCAACCTGCCGCTGCGCTCGTAGTTCATGGCCAGCGCCAGTTCGACCAATGGACGCTGGTAGATCGCCTTCGCGCCTCCCAACAGCTCCCGCCAGAAGCCGGCCTCGTTGCGGTCCTTGAGCGCCGCCAGCGCCATACCGCGCAGCACCTGCCGGCTGAAGGCCAGCGGTGAATAGGCGCCCTGGCGCGCATCATCGGGAACGAGTTGCAAGACGCGCCGCATGTCCTTGCCGACGTAGAAGGCGTGGCTGGCAAGCAGGAACGAGAACAAGTCGGTGCGGCCTGCAAAGCGAGGCTCCTGCGCCGCCAGCGCCTCGGCGGTGATCATCGGCACACCGCTGTCTTCGGCATCGCGCATCAGCATCAGGTCGATCGTCGCGAGCAGCATCGGGCTATCGACCGCCTCTCGCCCGGCACTGGCGGTCAGCAGCTTGTTGTCGATCTCCTGGATGAGGTCAGCCGAAGCAGGGCCGGCCGCCGACGTTGCGGCCAGCATCCGCTCGTATTCCCGCGCCAGGCCCGCGACGTCGCCCGACAGCCACATCGCCCGCCGCACGAGGCCCCGCGCCGAGGCCGTATAGCGGCCACCCTCGCCGTAGCGCTTCACATAGGCTTCGAGCCCCGCCCGCGCGCGCGCCAGTGCGGCCATGTCCGATTTTTCGGGGCCTGCAAACGATCCCCATTCGTCGAAGCTGTTCGCCTGCGCCGCGTTGATCTCGGTTCGCGCCAGCATATAGGCGGCGGTTTCGGCGACCCAGGGATCGCGCGCACGGCGCAGAGCATCGAAGGACCGGCGCGCTGTGTCCCAGCTTTCGCCATAAAACGCGTCGGCGGCCTGCAAGTAGGTGAGGAATTCGCGGCCCGGTGCGCTTCCGATCTCGGTCGGCCAGGCGCCCGCCTTGCCGCTGCATCGCTCGACAAGCAGGCCCCGCGCCTGCGCCAGCACGGCGCGCTCGTCCGCGGGCAGCTTCGGGTTGCGGCCCATCGCCGCGCCAAAATCGCGCGCGCCCGATACGAGGCTGATGCAGCGCGAGCCGGCGAACTCGGCGGCTTCGGCGGTGTCGTCATAGGCGGGGTCGAAGGATTTGCGCAGTCCCTTCCAATAGAAGAAATTGCGGCCCAGCGTCCGCGCGTCGTATTCGTCTATCCGGTAGGCTACTGCACCGGGCACTGGCTGCTGCTGGCCGCGCAGCAGGAAAAATAAGTTGACCCGGGTGTCGTTGCCCGGGGAAAGCAAGGCGCGGTTGCCGCAAGTGCTGAGGCTGTCGCTGACGAGCTTCCACGCCGGCTCGCAGCCGTAGTCGCCGCTGGCCTGCACAGGCATGGCCGGAGCGAGCAGGCACAGAGCCAGCCCTGCCAGCGGAACCAGTCGCTTCATGCTTCCCTCTCCATCGCGCGTCGATATCGGAGAGATTCCAGTGCAAGCGCGCCGCTGGCAAGAAAAAAGGGGCCGCCGAGGCGACCCCTTCTCTCATTCCTGCGATGACGCGCCGATCAGTCGTCCGACTTCAGGAAAGCCGGCATGTGATCGGGATTGCCGGCCGGTTCGCGATCGCTGCGCGGGCCACGGTCGCCGCCTTCGCGGCGAGGTCCCCGGCCGCCGCCGCCATCGCGGCGGGGGCCGCGGCGGTCACCGCCGCGATCACTGCGCGGTTCGCGGGGTTCGCGCGCCGGGCGGGTGTCTTCGAGTTCTTCGCCGGTTTCCTGGTCGACGACACGCATCGACAGGCGAACCTTGCCGCGCGGATCGATCTCGAGGACCTTGACCTTCACTTCCTGACCTTCGGAAACGACGTCGCTGACCTTCTCGACGCGCTCGTTGCGCATCTCGGAGACGTGGACGAGGCCGTCCTTGCCGCCCATGAAATTCACGAACGCGCCGAAATCGACGATGTTGACAACCTTCCCGTTGTAGACCTTGCCGACTTCCGCTTCCTCGACGATGCCGAGTATCCAGGCGCGCGCGGCTTCGATCTGCGACGGATCGGACGAACTGATCTTGATCAGGCCCTCGTCGTCGATGTCGACCTTGGCGCCGGTCTCCGCAACAATTTCGCGGATGACCTTACCGCCGGTGCCGATGACTTCGCGGATCTTCGACTTGTCGATCTGCAGCGTCTCGATGCGCGGGGCGTGGGCCGACAGTTCGGTGCGGGCCGAGCCGAGCGCCTTGGTCATCTCGTTCAGGATGTGCGCGCGGCCTTCCTTGGCCTGGTTGAGCGCGGCCGAGAAGATCTCACGAGTGATGCCCGCGACCTTGATGTCCATCTGCATCGTGGTGATGCCTTCGGACGTGCCGGCCACCTTGAAGTCCATGTCGCCGAGGTGGTCCTCGTCGCCGAGAATGTCGGACAGGACGGTGAATTCCTTGCCTTCCAGGATCAGACCCATGGCGATGCCCGACACCGGACGCTTGAGCGGGACGCCCGCGTCCATCATCGACAGCGAACCACCGCAGACCGTCGCCATCGACGACGAGCCGTTCGACTCGGTGATGTCGGACACCACGCGGATCGTGTAGGGGAACTCCTCCTTGCCCGGCAGCACCGCCTGCAGCGCCCGCCAGGCGAGCTTGCCGTGGCCGGTGTCGCGGCGGCTGGGAGCGCCGAAGCGACCGACTTCGCCGACCGAATAGGGCGGGAAGTTATAGTGCAGCATGAAGTTCGAGTAGGAGAGACCCTCCAGCCCGTCGATCATCTGCTCGGCATCTTTGGTACCCAGCGTGGTGGTGCAGATCGCCTGCGTCTCGCCGCGCGTGAACAGCGCCGAACCGTGGGTGCGCGGCAGGAAGCCGACGATCGCTTCGATCGGGCGGACCTGCGTGGTGGTACGGCCGTCGATGCGCTGGCCGTCCTTGAGGATGGCACCGCGAACGATTTCCGCTTCCAGCTTCTTGACGACCTTGCCGGCCACCATCTGCGTCTGGCCGCCTTCGTCGGCGAACGCGGCCTTGCCCTTGGCGCGGGCCTCGTTCAGCGCGTTCGAACGCGCCGACTTGTCGGTCAGCTTGTAGGCGGCGGCGATGTCCTTGCCGATCAGGTCCTTGAGCTTCTTCTTGATGTCGGTCGTATTGTCCGACATGTCGATGTCCCAAGGGTCCTTGGCGGCTTTTTCGGCCAGGTCGATGATCGCGTCGACAACCTTCTTGCACTCGTCATGCGCGAACATGACGGCGCCGAGCATGACGTCCTCGGGAAGCTCGCGGGCCTGCGATTCGACCATCATCACGGCATCGCCGGTGGCGGCCACGACAAGGTCGAGCGCGCCGGCGGCAGCGTCTTCCTGCTTCGGGTTCAGCGTATACTTGCCGTCTTCGTAGCCGACGCGCACGGCGCCGATCGGGCCCATGAAAGGCACGCCCGAGATGGTGAGCGCGGCCGAGGCGGCGATCATCGCGACGATATCGGGCTCGGTCTCGCCGTCATAGCTAAGCACCTGGGCGATGACGTTGATCTCGTTGTAGAAGCCTTCGGGGAACAACGGCCGGACCGGCCGGTCGATCAGGCGGGAGACCAGCGTCTCCTTTTCGGTGGCGCCGCGTTCGCGCTTGAAGAAGCCGCCCGGGATACGGCCGGCGGCGAAGAACTTTTCCTGGTAGTGGACGGTCAGCGGGAAGAAGTCCTGCCCTTCCTTGACCGACTTCGCGGCGGTGACGGCGCACAGCACCACGGTCTCGCCGTAGGTCGCCAGCACGGCGCCATCGGCTTGGCGGGCAATACGCCCGGTTTCCAGAGTGAGGGTCTTGCCGCCCCACTCCAGCGATACGGTTTTCGTGTCGAACATTGGTTTTCCTTCGTGAACCCGCGGCGCCAGATTGCGGCGCGGGGCCTGCATGCCGGGGATGCCGTCCCGGTCCGGTGCGGAGCCCTTTAAGCCCCAGGCCCCTTCACCGAATTGCGAAGGATGCCAAAAAGCAAGAAGGCGGCTCTCTGCTGGAGCCGCCTTCCGCTAAACTCTTATTTG